>Ga0181596_10002975_pt1 | contig 16035 bp, 16 predicted proteins | sample 041ome_6_FD_148655 | JGI IMG/M metagenome (GOLD analysis project Ga0181596, IMG submission 148655) | Coastal salt marsh microbial communities from the Groves Creek Marsh, Skidaway Island, Georgia - 041402US metaG (spades assembly) | ecosystem: Environmental > Aquatic > Marine > Intertidal zone... | reverse complement strand
CCATGCGGAACGACGCGGTGCCCAGGTTGACCAGATTGTCGCTCGCGGGCCGCATGATGCCGTTGCCCTGAATGACCCATTGCTGCACCCGCGCGTTGGTGCCGTTATAGCTGTAGAAGCTGAGTTCGCCCGCGATGCCGTCGCCGTTGAGCGTCGCGCCGATGCCAGGTCCGCGCAGCGCAAACGATCCGCTGAAATTGGGATCACCCATATAGATCTGGCTGCCACCGCTCTTCAGCAGGCGCACATCGCCAAGAATGTCCAGCTTGGTGGTGATCGACGTCTGGCCCAGACCCGTATTGTTGGCATCGTCGAAATAGGCCGTATCGACCCCGCCATTGACGATGGCGAAGCTGTTTGCAGCAACCCGCCGGATACCCGTGTCGCGATCCAGGAAGAAGCTGAACGACGGATTGGACACGGTGCCATCGGGGAAGAAGCCAGAGCCGATGCCGTCGCGCACGTCGCCGAAGCTGTCGAGCAGCTCGAGCGAATAGTCGAGTGCATCGATCGATCGGCTTGCAGTGGGCAGGATGGTATAGGCCTGCAAGGTTAGCGTCGGCCCTTCATAGTCCGCCCGCAGCCGCAGGCTGTCATTGTCGAGCACCTCGGCAATCTCGACGAACACATTGTCGGGCCTGCGGATCGCATCACCCGCGCGCACCTTGTTGGTCAGCCAGGCGACGCCGGTGCCGTTGATGATGTCGCTGTTGTTGGTCCAGGTGACCGTGCCGACATTATACCATTCTGCCATTGGGCTGCTCCTTAGCTGAGCTGTTCGTTCGAGGTGAGGATGATCCGCTGGTTCAGGCTGTCTTCCAGGCTGACCGTGGATGTGAGGCCGCTGACCGATCGGGTGATCAGCCGCGCGCGATAGGTGAAGAAGGCAGTGCCCCCAGTATTGTCGGTGAAGCTCGCGTTGCCGCTGACCCGGATCCTGGCGCTGCCAGGCTCGGCAGGGCCAAAGCCATCCTCGCCAAAGGCCTCGCCGTTGAAGGTGTATTCGCCGACGAACGACCAGGCACCATCGCCCAGGCGGCGCTCGAGGCGCAGGGTTGCCTGCGGCGTGCCCGAATAGGCGAACGCGTCGGTGATCTGCACCAGGCGATCGTAGATATAGCCGACCTCGACCTGCTTGGCATTGCCTTCGGTGCGGAACGGCCCGATCGCCGTCATCGCGTCGCTTGCGGTTGATGTCGCCTCGTTGGTGTTGCTGATCACCTGCGATGCAAAGCGCAGGCCCCACAGGCCTTGCCCGCTGGTGTCCAGCCAGAAGCTGGCATCGGTCTCGCTGCACAGGTTGATGGCGCGGCTCGGCCCGAACCACAGCACGAACTTGTTATCGACGCCAAAGCCCAGGCCGATGACCAGCATCACCGTGCCGTTGTCCATCTGCAGCGTACCGTTGCGCAGCCGCAGCTTGCCGCTCGAGTCCGCGCCCAGATAGACCTCGTTGGTCACCGGATCGATCAGCTGGAAGATGTCCATCAGAAAGCTCATGATCGACGCGGTCGGCGATGCGTTGACGCCAAAGCCGGTGATCCGGCCATTGATGTCGATCTTCAGGCCGTAATTGGCCAGCAGCCCGTCGATGATTTCGAGCGATTCGAGGATCGTGGTTTCGTTATCGCCGACGCGGCCACTGAGCTCGGTCACGCTCTCGACGATCAGATTGTCGGCTTCCTGCCAGATCGTCTGCGCCTGGTTGATCGCAGCCTCGATCGCGACCGGCACCGCCGCCAGCTGATCTTCCAGACCGCCCAGCAGATCGAATGTGGTGTCGCGATCGTCTTCAAGGCCGTCGACCCGACCGATCGCGCTGCTCAGATCGCCCTGCGTCGTCTCGATCGCCGTGTTGATGCTGCCGATCGCAACCGTGGTGCTCAGGCTCAGCGAATTCAGCTGCTGCACCACGCCAGTGCCCGGCTCCAGCACCACGCGGTTGAGCTCGGTGATCTGGCCGATCGCGCCGCTCAGCTCCGCGCCGAGTGCCACCAGGCTCGATGCCACCGCCCGCTTGTTCGCCGTGAAATCGGTAACGATTTCTTCGCGGAAGAACGCCACTTCGCGAAAGGCCTTGCGCGCGTTGCGATCGGTCAGTGCCACCGCCTGCAGCATCCGGTTGGCCAGACCCTGCAGATCGATATCGTTGATGCGCCCGACGGTCGCGCTGCGCTGCAGCCCTGCGGTCAGCCGCCCGTCGATGTTCGCGCTGGTCTGCTCGACATTCTCGACCCGCGCACCGATGGCTTCCAGATCCTCGCCCTGCTGCCCGATGGTCGATTCGATCTCGCTGAACCGCAGGCCGCTCGTTTCCTGCTCGGTCGAAAACGCCTGGCCCAGCTCATCGACTGTCGTCTGCAGCGTGCCGAACTGGCCGTCGAAGCTTGTCTGCAGATTGGTCAGGTCCTGCGCGACGGCGCTGATGTCATCGGCCAGCGCGACGCTCTGCGCGGTCAGCCCCGCAACCGACCGGCCCAGCTCGACCTGCAGCGCCAGGCCGAACTCGGCCACAACCCGGATGCGACCGTCCTGGTCGCTGATCCGCGTGCCCAGCTCGTTGCGCGCAATGCCGATCGCCTGCACCTGCGACCGCTTGGCCCGATCGCTCAGCACCAGGGCGATCAGGTCCTTCTCCGCATTCTCTTCCTGCTGCAGCTGCACCAGGCGCGTGGCGGTCACCGAATTGCGGATGGTGGCCGCATCGGGCACCGCTTCCAGCAGCTCCTCGGCCTGGCTGACCCGCGTATCCAGCGCATTGAATTCGGTCGAACCGACCTTGTCGCTGATCTGCCCCTCGAGCGCGTCGATCTTCTCTTCGGCAGTGTTGACGCGCAGCGTCACCGCGCTCAGCGCGCTGGCCGAAGCGCGGGTGATGATGGCTGCGTTCAGACCATCGATATCGATCTCCGCTTCATTCAGGCGGCTGAAGATGAAGCTCAGGTCCGCAATCTGGCTGGGGTCGAACGCTGCCAGCGCGATCTGCTCGTTGACGTAATTGAACGACGCTTTCAGGTTGATGCTGGCCAGCGCGCCATCCAGCGTGATTTCGGCCTTGCTCAGCCGCTCGCGCGTCTGCTCGACCGAATGGATGCGGACCTGCTTGGTGACGGGGTCGACATAGATACCGCCGTCTCGCAGCAGCTCGCGCGTGCGCGAAGATTCAGACAGCAGGAAAGTCGCGGTCGCTGCCAGTCGCGCGATGCTGTCATCGGCCTGGCGCAGCGACGACGCGGTTGCCGCCCCGATATCCGCCGTGGTGACCCGACCAAGGTTGATCGGCTCTGCATCGGGCAATTCCAGATAATCGAGCTTGCCGTTGCGGAAGACCAGCGAGCTGTTGAGGAACTGGCCCGGCGGGCGGATATTGCCGTTCTCATCCTTGATGTTGCCCGGCACGCCGCTGCCCGGCGTCGGCACCACCGCACCATCGGTCGCGTTCGGCTCGGCGGGTTGAAGGTCGCGCATCGGCGTGCCATCGGCATAGACCGGCTCGACCTGACCGGTCAGCTGCAGCCAGTGCGGGTTGCCGATCGCAGGCGCGCTGCCGGTCTGCGGCGTGGTGCTGATGAACAGCCAGGTCGACCCGTCGGGCAGGATCGCGACATCGCCCAGGTCGAAGGTGAAGTCGGCCGAATACTCGATCGGCGCCTGCGCCAGGTTGACCTTGCGCGTGCCGTCCAGCTCTTCGGCGGAAACCAGCTGCGGCACCGGTGGCGGCGTGCCGCTGCGGCCAAGCGCGAAATCGTGCTTTTCCTCGGTCTCTGTGATGAAGGTCAGCTGGACGATACCACTGCCCGGATCGAGGCTGCGGCCCGAAACGATGCACAGCTGCTCGGTCAGGCCTTCCGAAGGGATATGCACGGTGACGCAGTCGCCAGGCCTGAAGCTGGAGCAGCGCGGCTTGAGCGGCAGCGTGATCGGCCCCAGCTCGCGCTTGTCGGCCAGGTAGTAGGACCCGACCTGCGTGGCCTGATCCGCATTCTGGATAAGGTCGAACTGGACCGTGTCGACCTTGCGCTCGCCGTCCAGCTCGACATAGTTGGAGAAGGCGACTTCCCCCGCCGGCTGATAAGTCCACTGATGAGCCGCCGAGCGGAATTTCGGGATGATGACGTTCTTGGCGTCGCGCCAGTCCGGCGAGCCCGGGATAACCAGCTCGCCGTCAGCCAGGTCATCGGCGGTGATCCTGCCGATGGCGATGCGCGGGGCCGAAAAGCGCACGCTCAGCGTGCTGCCCAGCAGAACCGGCTCGGCGGCGCCCGACTGGCAAATAAGCTTCAGGTTGTTCCACTTGTCGCCCGGCTCGAAAATTTGACCGCCGATGCTCCAGCCATTGGCATCGATGGCGTTGGCCCAGGCGACGAACGTGTCGACATCGATGGCGTCGAAATCGCCATCGACGCCGAAAACCTTCTTGCCGTTGTGATAGGTGCCATACGCATAGCCGAGCGCGTGCAGTGCGTTGTTGGCCGTGTAGACATAGGTCGACGGGTCATCGATCCGGCACGGCCCGCTGCCACCCGGATAGGTGCTGTCGAGCCGCGGATCGTAGCGACGAACGCCGCGCCACAGCGCGCCGATGCGCGGCACGCCGTTGGCCCAGACCTTGCCGTCCTTGTCGAACCGAAGCGAATAGCCGATCTGCGCATGGCCAGAGGCCTTGTGCTGCATGCTCCAGCGCGGCGCACCGGGCCATTGCGGCAGCACCGGGCTGGATTCGGGCACGGCGCCAAGCCGCACGTCGCGATAGAGAAAGCCCGAATAATAGCCGGTAGCGGCATTGCCGGAGAAATAGACGGGCTGGAAATTGGCATAGATCTGCACCAGCTCGTCGACGGGACCGCACCCCGAATACTCGACGACCATGAACCGATAGGGGTTGTCGACCTTGCTGACCCGCCCGCCATAACCAGTGTCCCAGGTCAGGATGCCGTCGAAATAGGTCTCGCCCATCAGGCAGGGCGTCGGCTGATTGGGGGCGATCGAGAGGCCGCTCGTGGTGCCCTGCGCGCGCGGTGGCTTGGCCAGCAGCCCGGAGCCGATCTGAGCTGCCGCCGCCACGCCGCTGGCGATTGTGCCGACGGTCGCGAAGGTTGCGGTCGCCGTCGCCGCTGCAGTGGTGCCTGCGGCAGCGCCGACCAGCGGCGCGGCCAGGCCAGCGCTGCTGATCACAAGCGCAATCGCCCCCACCGCGCCGACGATGACGCCCACGGTTTTCAGCACTTTCGACATGGCTAGAGTCGCCAGGCCCGAGTGACGGCGCCCATCGCTTCGGCGATCGGCGTGATGCGGTCAGCCTCGACGCCGTGCCAGCCCATCAGCACGCGCCCCCCGCCATGGATCAGGATCGCGCCCATGCCGTCATCCTCGTCGCCGGGCAGCATCGCCAGATCGCCCAGGCGCATCATCGCCGGGATGATCACCGGGAACAGGCTGTCGAGCAGACTGGCCAGGCTGTCATGGCCGGTGTTCTGCAGCGCGCGCCGCGCGCCTAGCGGCGATCGGAACAGCGGCACCGGCGGCACATCATGACCCATGTTGGCCGCGTGGAACCGCGCCAGGTGAATGCAGGTCGATGAACGCTTCCAGCTGAAGGGCTTCATCTCGAACCGTGCCATGGTCGCCTTGCTCGCATCGCGGCGGCGGATCATGTCCTTGTCCAGCGTCATACGAAATTGACCCCAGACAATTCGAAGTTGCGGCCACCACCGCCGGAACCGCCGCCGGCATAGCCGCCATAGCCCATGGGCGGGCCTGCTGTGCCCCAGGCGACATCTGGCTGCAGCCCAGTCATGTTGTCGAAGCCCAGCTCGCCTGGGAAAACCCGCTGGTGCGCAGCCGACGACAGGTCGTTGCCTTCATTCACCAGGAACAGCTTCACCCAGCGCGACATGAAGCTCATTTCGAGCACGCGGTTGCCCTTGGTCCGGCGCAGCGTCGTCTGGTTCAGAAGGCCCCTGAACATCTCTTCGGAATGGATGACCTGATGGGTCACCGGATCGACCTGGGTCAGCCAAAGCTCCATGCTGCTGTTCTGATAGGCTGGGCTTGAAAGCGCCGCCGCCGCCGCGCCGGAAGCTGGCAGCCACACCATCCGCCCTTCGGGCAAGGTGTCGCCGAAACCCTCGGAGATTGGCTCGATTGCCGCGATCGTCCCGAAATCCGGGTGAAAAGTCCGGTACTGCTCACCGTCCTTGATGACGAAGCCGCCATCGCACAGGCGCAGCGTTTCGTGCGGCAGCTCGATCTTCGCCAGCCCGGCGATCAGGATCGACGCACCCTCGAAGCTCATTGGCCTTCCTCAATCGTGAAAACGAGACCGAAATGCTCGGCATTGTCGATCGTCCAGCTCGCGCTCTGCGCGCCATTCAGCCAGCCAACGATCACCGGGTTCACGACGGTGATCGTGTCATTGTTCGCAGGCGGCACGCGCAGCGCGGGGATGAGCGGCAGCGTGCCGGCGCCCGATCCATTCAGCGTCGTTTGCGCAGCGATCATGTAGAGAAATCGGGCGCCCTCGCTGAGCAGCGATATCCATTGGCCCTGGCGGAAGACGTAACTGGCCGAACCGCCGCTGATCGGCAGCAAAGTTCCTGCATGGCCTGTGCCGCTGACGCGCGGTGCACCCGGTGCGCCGATGGTCAGATCGGGCTGCCGGATCGTCCATTGCACGCCATTGGTGAGGCCCAAGTTCAGCAGCGCAATCCACTGCCGCGCGACTGGGCCTTCCATTTTCGGCATGGTGACGGTGACCGACCAGCGGTTGCCAAGACGATTCAGGCGCTGCACCGGACCGCCCAGCGGCGGCCGCAGAAAACCGCCGAAATCAACAGGCTGCCAGGCCTGATCGGCAGGCCCGGGCGATGCCGGCAACACCACCGCGCTCATGCGAGCCGACCCCGCGCCTGGCGCGCCAATGCCTCCTGGGCACCCGAACTTCCCATTTGTCCGCCGGCGAGCGCGGCCTGCTGACCGATCGCATTCATCTGGTTGAGCAGATCCTGCGTCATCACCGCGTTGCGCAGGTCAAAGAACAACTTCTGCTCAACCGGAGCGGCCGTCTGCCGCGCCTGATCGCCTGCCTTCTGAACGTTCAGCAGCTCACCCGATGACACCATCGCGATCGGGTTGTCGTTGAGGCTCAGCACATTGGTATCGACGCCGGGAAAGCCCTTGATCGTGCCCCAACCACCACTGTTGAACTGGGGGACGAATGCCCCCGATGCCTTCGTCGCGCGCGCTGCAGCAGCTCCGACGGCTTTTCCTGCATTCGCAGCAGCCGTTGCACCTCCCCGCCCGCCGAAAGAGGAGGCGATGCCCAGCACCGCGCCGAGTAACCCGCCACCACCTCGCCCGCCGCCGCTGACCAGATTGGCCAACTGGTCGGCAAGACGGTCCAGCACCCGCGCTAGGGCATCGAAAGCCCTGGTCTCGATCCAGTTTTTGAAGAACCCGCCTAGATCGCCGTTCATGGCCGCCTGCAGGCCAGCGCGGAACGTATCGCGGAAAGTTCCGGTCAGCGCGGCACGCGATCTCTCGGCACCTTCTTGGAGCGCCTTGGCCTGGGCGTCCTCAGGTTTCATGCCGAATTCGCGTTGCAGCTCATCGGCGCGACTACGGATTCTGCTACGCTCCTCGAGCGCGAAGATCCGACGGGGATCGTCGCCACGGATGCGCGCCAGCTCGATCTGCCGTGCGTCTTCCTGGTCGGCCAACCGGCGCGACATTTGTTCGGCGCGGGCTTGTTCGATGTCGGCAAGGTCGCGAGCAGCCTGCTTTTCGGCTTCCGCCTTGTCGACGAATTCTTCCTGCAGTTTCAAAACGCGCTCGCGCAGATACTGCTGGTTTTTCAGGTGACCGATACTTTCGTAGTCGGCTCGCAACTCAGCAAGCTGAAGCAGCAACGCATCTTCTCGGTCGACCTTAGCCTTGAGGCGAGCTTCGGCGCGAGCCTGATCTAATTCGAGTAGGTCAGATTCTGCGGCTTTTTTTGCATCAGCTTCAGCAATTCCAGCCCGGATGTACTCCTTGATCTTGGATCGCTTATCGATATCCCGCTGCAACCGGCGCTGCTCAGCTATGTCGCCGCGCTCACGAGCTACCGCTAGGTCATGCTCAAGTTCGATCTGCTTCTGCATGTCGAGCAGCTCTTTAGCGCTGGGGCCCGATCGTCCACCGCCACCGGCCCGGCCACCGCCACCCGATCCGGGTGTAGCGTAAGAACGGTTTCTTGGCCCCATGGCCCCGTTGTCAGTGATGTTGAAGCCAAGCCTGCGGTTGACATCGCTGGCGTCGGTCGGGTCCGTCCCGACACCAAATCCTTGCCCGCTCGCCAATTGGGCAGAATCACCGCTCAGACGCGCCACTTGATCGATCGCGGCTGCCAGCCACGGCATTACCCCACGAATAAGGTTGGCAATCCTCGCGGCGGCACGGGCAACGGTGTTGCCGGCGGATTGCCAGGCGCCTTCCCAGTCCCCTTGCAGCAGTTTGGAAACTGTCTGTACCACCCCGCGGACATATTCCGCGATGCCCTCGATAAGGCCCAGCAAAGCCGAAATTCCGGCAATGATACCGCCGCCAACGGCAACCAGAAGGATCTCGACGACCTTGTTGAGGCCGATGAACACCTCTCCGAGAAACTGGCCAAAATCACTCTCGGCAATCTGTCGGAACAAGTCTCCCAGTTCACTAAAGGCGGCACCAAATTGTTCGATGATGCGGATAACTTGGGGGCCAAGAAAATCAGCCACCATGTTGCCGATTTTGCCGAGCGCTGAACCGATACCATCGCTGAAAAGCATGATGGCAGAAATCACCAGGCCCCATGGGGTCAGAAAGCGTGCAGCGCCTGCAACAAGGATCGACATCGCACGGCCAACCAGGCCGAAATGCGTTGCCAACCTTGCCAGCACCACCACCGCGGTCCCCAATGGATTGATGAGCGCAGAGAGGAAAACGAAAATGGGGTGGAGGTTTTGGATGAACAGCGGAAAGACCGTTGCTGCCATCGCGCCAATCGCAAACATCACCGGCCCGATTGCGGCTAGCAGAATGCCGAACGCGACTGCCGCATCCTTCACGCCGGGCGGCAGGTTACCGATCCACTCGATCGCCTGCTGCGCCCAACCGACAAACTTCTCCGCATAAGGCAGGAATCGCTCACCGATTTCCTCCGCCAGCTCCTGAATGTTCGCCTTCAGCGCGCGGACCCGGTTGGCAAAGCTGCCGGCAGTGCGCTCGACGTCGCCATTGGCGTCCGCAAGGCCTTCCTGGATCAGGATCGCGCGGGCCATGATCTTGCCTTGCTCGGTCAGCTCCTCGCCGACCTTGATCATGCCCACCTCGAGCGCCTTGGCCTTCACTGCGGCCTCGGTCAGGAACACGCCGAAATCGCGCAGCGGCTCGCTCTCACCCGAAAGGCCGGAGCGGATCTTGCCGATCGCCTCGTCGAAGCTGGTGTTATAGAAGCTCGCCGCATCCTGAGCGAGCGTCGTGAACCGCTGGGAGAGCCGTGCAGCCGCCTCTTCTGTCGGCGCCGCCTGCTTGAACAGCTGGCCCATGGCAAGCGCACCAGCCTTCATTTCGCTGGTGGCGCGGCCCATGGCGTTGCCGGTGCTCTCGGCCCACGCATTCATCGTCGCGGCCGATGCGCCGAACGTGTAGTCGAACGCGCTCTGCAGCTCCTGCAGGTCGCTGGCTGCATTCACCGTATAGGCGCCCAGCGCGATCATCGGTGCGGTGATCCCCAGCGTCATCCGCTGGCCGATCTGCTGGAAGCCAGCAGCCATGTCGCGGCCGAGCGTGAGCAGGCGTTGGAACGACATCTCGATATGACGGGTGCCGCGCTCGAAGTCGGAAAGGTCCCACCGCAGCGCGGCGTTCAGCGATGCGATAGGTCCGTTCATGATTTACCTTTGCGGGGCTTCCGCTTCTTGCCTGCGCTGAGCAGCAGGCCCCACACGCGCGCATTTGCAGCGGCCTCTTTCGGGTCGAGCACCGGCGCAGATTGCGGTGTGACCGCACCATCGGTGCCGATCAGTTTGTCGAGCGGTGGATATTGTGCCGGCGGGCACTGGCTGAGCATGCCGACAAGCCATGCCCCGGATATCAGGTTGCGGAACTCGGCCTCGAGCCGTTGACGCGCAGCCCAAATCGCTAGCAGCGTCGATCGGGGGGTCTGGTGCCAGAAATCAGGCGGGGAATAACCTGCCTGGCACCAGCGCTGAAAGATCAGCTCCCAGTTCCACCCCGGGTCTTCCGGTTGCCCTGCGGCGCGTTTCCCGCCTGTCCGGCGGGGCCAGTCGGCGGCTGAATGTCGGGCATTTGTGCACCGCGCATCGCCTTGAGCACCGCCTCGCGAACGGCAGGGTCTTCAGACATGAACATGCTGATGACCGTGTCTTCGTCGACCTGGGGATGATTGAGCTTCAGCCCGCCATAAACCAGCGCGACGATCGTCTTGAGCATCGGGTTTTTGCCGGCTGCCAAGGCAGCACGCATCTGCTCGACGGCATCGAGCACCGAAAAGCCAAGAACGTCTTCAGCGTGATAAAAGGCCCGGTTATCAAGCTTCAGATGCCATTCCTGGCCGCCAAAGAAGAAACTGGCCATGCCCTCGAGAGGGTTTCGCATCGGTCAGCCCTCCTTATGCTTGAGAGGGCGACTGGACGATGACACCCGGCTGTCCGGTAACCGTCGCGGTCCGGACGCCGCCAAGCGGCGCGTTGTCCGGCACATAGGTCATCAGGAAGATCGTGGCCTCGTGGTCCTGAGTGGAGCCGTCCTCCTCAGGCGTCACGAGCTTGAACGGGCGCTTTTCGCGGCTCGCCTTGTGCTCCTCGATCAGCAGATCGGTCGGACTGCCAGGCTCGTATTTGATGACGAACTGCAGCTCGGGCATGTCACCGTGGCCAGGGATGTATCCCTTCACCTTGCCGCTGTCATGATCGGTGGTTTCGACCTTGCCGATCGCCAGGCTGGGGCGATTGATGCTCATCAGGCCGACGACCTTGGTCAGAACGTCCGACGAGTTCGTCAGCCACAGCTCAGTGCCGTCCGAAAGGACGCCATCTCCGGTTGCCATATGCAATTTCCTTTAAGTGGGGGTGTAGGGGATCATCATGTCGCGCAGCCGCCGGAAGACCTTGATCCCGCCGCCCAGGTCCTCGGGTTTCATGCTGCGGTCGAGCACAAGCTGTGCGCCGCGGTGGAAGCGGATGCCGTCGATCGTTTCGGGGAGGTCAACAACGTCGGTTATGGCCTCGGCCAGTTGCTTCGCTTGAAGATAGCTTCGTCCGAAGCATTCAAATCGGATGCGAGGCAGGCACAGGCCTGACGGCCCGTCCTGGTCATTCACCCTGCCAGGCGAGATGATTTCGATGTAACAGGCTGGAAAGCTTTCCGGCTTGTCCGATCGACGCTCGCCAACATCGATCGCCGGTCGATTGTTGAACACACCGGCGACAGTTGCCACGGCTGCGTCGGCGCGCAGCCGTGAAACCAGAGCCTCTTCCATCTCAATTTGCCGAGAGGATCAGGCGACCAGCGCCCTGCCCCAGAATGTCTAGAATTTCGTCGCGGTGCTGCTCAAATGCAGGCGCGATGGTAGGCTGCGCTGCCATATGCACCGTGCCGAGCTCGACGAACCATGCATGATCAGCTTCGCCCGCCAGCGGTCCGAAGTAGATGCCGCCGCCGCGACCTCGTGACGCCTCGCCGACGACCTGATCGCCGATAGCCAGGCTGTCCCGAAACTCCCCGCGATCGACGGGCGCAATCTGTCGCGCCGTGTCGAGCACCGGCTGCAGAGCAGCGACCGCTTCCGGCTTGATCGTTTCGTCCGTCACCGCCTGGCCGATGTTGCGCGCCGCGCGCACGGCTTGGTCGATGCCGGCGATACTGAAATCAAGCATCAGGCTTCTTGGCAGACTTGGCGATCTTGGAAGGTGCGGTCTCCGCCTCTTGAGCGGCGGCCGCATCCTCTTCAGCCTGAGCCTTGGCCGCATCGACGACAAAGCCGCTGGCCATCAGTATCTTGGGATCGGGATGCTCGTAAACATCGCCAACCTTTTTCGGGCGGTGGCTGCCGTCGGCCTTTGCTTCGCCATAGGCGTTGGCGTGCTCGCGGATCGTCTTGACCAGCATGTTCATGCTCCTTGGGTTAGGCTGGCGCGTCGCACAGCCGTGAATTCCATTTCGGTGCGCTCGAAAGGCACGGCGCTGGTGATGTCCCAGCGATAGCCGTCGGACAGTATCACATATCCGGGCCCGATCGCCCGCGTGGTGGCGTTCTGGAGGGTGAAGAACGTCGCGGGCAGATCGTTGCCCTCGATGCCAGCCTCTCGCCGCTCCTGCGCTTTCCCGTAGCTCACAGCTGCCCAGGCAGAGCCCGCATCCGCCAGGCTTTCTTCCACTGGCTCACCGGCAGCGTTTTCTTGCGTTTCCGGCAGCGCGAACTGGATCAGCCGGTCGCGCTTCGCAGATCCGTACCGGCGGCGCTGCATCAGCTCATCCAAATCCGGTGATTGACCAGCATCTGCTCGATCGCCAGCTCGCGACCGTCGAACTTGGCGCGGATGGCCTGCAGCACGACGAAATACAGGTCACGCGGCAAATCGCTGCCAGCGTCGCCATAGCCGACGATGGCCGTCACGCGCACCGCATCAGCGCGATCGGCGACCGTCGGCCAGGTGACGCCGGAGGGGCGGATAATCTGGCCCTCGAGTCCGCTGGCTACCAACGCGTAATCGGTATCGGGCAGCAGCTGCTCGTCACCAGCTTGGTCGATATAGTTTACGGCCTCGATCGACTGCACCGGACCGATCGGCAAATGCTCGAGGTCGGCCAGGCTGCCCGCCTGCAGAACGACCTCCTGCCTGATCAGGCGGGTGTTGGTGATGCTCTCAACCTCAGCGCGCGAGGCAGCGATGTACGTCGCGATCTCGTCGTCGAAACTGTCATCGCCCGCATCAATGCGCAGATACTGCTTTGCCGCCGCCAGCAACACCGACTCTGCCTCTGGCGGGGTGATGGTGACAGCGGGAAGCCACATCAGGCCTTGGCCTTCTTCGGCGCAGCAGCCTTCTTCGGCGCAGCAGGTGCCTTCGGAGCGGCGGTGGCTGCATCGGCGTCGGCTTTCGCCTTCGCTTCGGCCTGGGCCTGTGCCGCGTCTGCATCTGCCTTGGCCTTGGCATAAGCATCAGCCTGCGTGGCGGCAGCGGCAGCGGCATCTGCATCGGCTTTTGCTTTCGCTTCGGCTTCAGCAGCGGCAGCGGCAGCGGCAACCGCATCGCCGTCTTCGTCGATCGGCACGAAGCCGTCAGTTGCCTCTGCAAACCCGGCGCGAATCAGCCGCGAGGCCTCACCGTCGCCAAATTCGCGCTCGTCACCGGGCGACAAGGTGTATTCCGGACCGGAAAGGCCGGTCAGCATTTTCAGGTTCGGCATGGATTGTCTCCTTCGCTGGCCTGCGCATCATCCGCGCAAGCCAGCGAAAGCCCGGGCGAGGTGAACCCCGCCCGGATTTCGGTTGCGATCGTGAATTACGATGCGGCCTGGCGCAGAACCTTGACAGCCGCGGTATCGGTCAGCTCGCCGTCGAAGCGAACCAGGCCGGCCATGCCGACCTTCGGCCAGAAGCGCTCGCGTACGGTGCCGATCAGCGGGCTGCCGACCTTGCGCACGATGTAAGCGCCCATGTCGCCGAACGCGACGGTTCGGGCGTTGGCAGCCATCGCGGCGACGTCGTCGTTCACGAAATACTGCTTGCCCAGGATAAGGTCCGGTGCGCCGACGCGAACATCGCCCATCTGCCACAGGTAATTGCCCTGGCCGTCCTTCAGCTTGCGGACCGATGCCAGGGTGGTGTCGGCGAACATCCAGGCGCAGCGGGGGCTGCGGCGGTACGCGGCATTGACCGAGTGCTGCAGATCGATCAGCTCGTCGGCAGCGATCGCGGCGGCAGCGGCGGCGGTCTTGCCGACGCTCGCTGCGGTCATGATGCCGTTGGGCTGGCTCGAACCGGTGCCGATGGTGAGGCGCTGGTTCGCGATGCGGCCCAGGCGCTCGCCGAGCTTGGCTCCGATGAACGCCTCGAGATTGAACGCCGAATCCTGCAGCAGCTCGAAGCTGATCTTCAGCCAGGGCGTCGCGTAGACATAGGCGTTCAGGTTCTTCTCGCCGAACGCCAGGTCTCCACTGTCGTCATCGGTCAGGTCGGCGCCCTCGCTCTTCAGCGCGGCGGTGTTGCTCGTGTCGTCATTGGTCGGAATGTCGAACGCGTTTCCGCTCGAAGTCACCAGCTCGGTGGTGATGCCCGGATCGTACATCGGGCCCCAGTCCTTCATCGTCGAGACGATGAAGTTGGCGAGCGTGGTCGGCACGGTGAAACCGCCAGCGGCATCAGTGCCGGCAGTCTGGACACGGTTCTCGACATAGCCGCGGCGCAGCAGATGGCGCATTTCGGCCGAGAGACCGGACATATCGCCGCCCTCGCGCAGCATCGCGTAGAAAGCATCGCGATATTCTTCCTGCACCTGCTCGGCGGTGCGATCTTCGCCGCCTTCCGGATCGTCGACGCCCGACGCGCTGCCGCTGCCGCGATTGGGACGGTTCTGCTTGCGGCGCTCTTCCTCGGCGGTTTCGCGAGCAGCTTGCCGCTCTTCCCGCTCGATCTTCTTGTCGAGGGCGTCAAGCTTGGCCATCACGGCGTCGTGGCGCTGCTCGGCCTCGGTCATGCGGGTCTGATCGGTTTCGTTGGCGATCGAATCGAGGATCGAGCGAGCCTCGGCCACCAGCGTGCCGCGCTCCTCGTAATACTGCTGCAGGATCATTTGTCGCTCCAGGACACAAAAAACCCGCCAGATCGGCGGGTGGTTGAGGACGCTGCGGCTCGGCAGGCGTCGCCTCGGGCTGGGCCCGGTGAATTGCTGTCAGATCTTCCGTTCGCGCTGCGCCTGGCGCATGCGAAGACGCGCCAAGGCGCCGGTCTTGTTATGCTGGCGCCGCTCGGTGCGGGCCTGTTCCAGGCTGCGCATACCGGCTTCCGTATCGGGATAGGCCGGGAAGGCGGTGTAGGTGATCTCGATCAGGTCCGCCTCGTGGATCGTGCGCACCGGTGGTTCGACGGTTTCATCCCATTCCTCGCGGCGCGCGATAAAGCGGAAGCTCATGCCCTCGATGTCACCGCGCTCGAGCTGAACCTTGAGGTCGCGGCCGTCGCTGGTGTCGGGAAGGTCATTTTCGAACGCCAGACCGCGCTGGTCTTCGGTCAGGCGCAGCGTGCCACGGCTCCGTCGGCCGACAGGGCGCGCATCGTCATGGCTATGCAGTGCAACGACGTCACGCTTGGTGAGGGAATCGGTGAAGCACCCGACTGCGAACTGCTCGGTCCACCAACCGCCGATATCGGTGCGATTGTTCCACAGCACGGCATAGCCGGCAGCCATGCCGATCCCGTCGGCGCTCTGCGCCATGCGCAGCTCGCCACCGATCGCCATCGCGCGGCGTTCAGGCTGTTCAGTCTTGGGTGCTGGCATCCGCAGCGTCCTCCTCATTGTCGTCGATCGACGGTCCGCCATCGTGACCGATGCCAGCGCCCGCCATCACCAGCGGCACGGTCGCCTGCTGCACGTAAAGCTGATCGCCACCGTCCATCGGCGCGCGCTGCTCGAGCGCGCGGGCTTCGTTCGGGGTCAGCTGACCGGTCTGGATCGCCCTTGCCAGTGCCTCGCTGCGCTCCTTGAACGCGCCGCGCTGCAAACCGTCGAGATTATGGCGCACGCGCCGGGTCGGGTTCTGCCAGCCATAGAGCTTCAGCGTCAGCTCATCCTCGAACGCCTTGGCCCATTGCATGATCAGGTGCTTGGCAAGCCACAGATCCTGCTGCTCGGTGTTGCTGAAGGTGCCCTTCGACAGATCCTGGACGAACACCGGCGGCATCTGCCAGCCACGGCTGATCTCGATGATCTGAAACGCCCGTGCTTCCACCATCTGACCCTTGGAAGGGTCGATTCCGACCGGGTTGAGCGT
>Ga0181596_10002956_pt1 | contig 16107 bp, 11 predicted proteins | sample 041ome_6_FD_148655 | JGI IMG/M metagenome (GOLD analysis project Ga0181596, IMG submission 148655) | Coastal salt marsh microbial communities from the Groves Creek Marsh, Skidaway Island, Georgia - 041402US metaG (spades assembly) | ecosystem: Environmental > Aquatic > Marine > Intertidal zone... | reverse complement strand
CTACCGTCGTCTCGGTATAGCCAACCGGGTGCGTGCTGTCGGATTACCCCCTGAATTCACGACAGATATCAGTTACCTGACGCGGTTTACGGGGCACGAATTCGCCCGCATTCCGATGCCGTCCTCGGCCGAGAAGCAGCGCCGCATTGCTGAACAGGATATGTCGTTCCTGACCCCGGAACCCATTCACCGTTCATCCCAGTTTTATGTCGAGCCCGAACTTTTTGCCCATGCTGAGACGCTCGACGGAATCGACCTGAGATTCGGCTGGGAATTGATCGATTTTACGCAATATGCCGACCGCGTAGAATCAACGATCCGGCATTCTGAAACTGGTGATACCGAGACGATTGTGAGCAAGTGGCTGGCCGGATGCGATGGTGCTCAGGGATATACCCGCCGCGCGCTCGATATTCCCTATCGCGGAGAAGGCGGTGACGAAGTCGCGTTCTTTATCGGCAAAATGCTGTCGGTCTATATCGACGCGCCGGGTATTCACGACGTGATGAATATGGAGCCTGCCTGGCAGTACTGGACGGTTAATAACGATGCCCGGACCTGTATCGTCACTCTGGATGCGAAGGGAAAGTTCGTCGTTCTGGCAAAATACCCGGACTCGGGTGAGCCGGACGAGGCGGAAATTATCTGTGATATCCAGGATGCGTTCGGCGCCGAGATCGATATCGAGGTGATCTCCATCCGGCAATGGACCGCGGGCAATGCGCTGGTTGCCGACCGGTATGGTGATGGACGGGTCCTGCTTGCAGGAGACGCGGTGCATCTGTTCACCCCGACCGGGGGGTTCGGCATGAACACCGGTGTCGAGGATGCAGTCAATCTCGGATGGAAGATCGCAGCGGTGCATCACGGTTGGGCGCCCGACACGCTCCTGGATACCTATGAAGGCGAGCGCAGGCCCATCGGTATCCGGAACACGCAGTCATCCCGCAAGCTGGCGAGCGACGTCGCGACTATTCAGGTGCCGGCGGCGCTGGAGGAGGAGACGGCGGAAGGTCAAAAGGCCCGTGCCGATCTCGGCCGTCATCTTTCGGGATTCACGGAAGAATTCGCCTCTCTCGGTATTCAGCTGGGCGCGCGTTATGATGCTTCGCCCCTGATTGCCAATGATGGCACGGAGCCGCCGCCGGATTCGCCGGTCGAGTATGTGCCAACCGCCTGTCCCGGTGGACGGGCGCCGCATCAGTGGCTGAATGACGGTGCGTCGATCCACGACCGGTTCGGGAAATGGTTCACGCTGGTGAAATTCGGATCAGCAAGTACCGATACGGCAGCGTTTGCAGCTGCGGCCGAGGCGCTTGATGTGCCGCTCGATATCGTCGATGTCGCTGAAAAGGCGGCGCGTGATTTATACGCATGCACCTTCGCGCTGATCCGACCGGATCACCATGTCGCGTGGCGTGGAGATTCGCTGCCGGCCGATGCCGAGGCGCTTATGCGCCAGGTATCGGGAAACTTGCTGTCGGAAAAGCGGCACCGCGCCGTATAGCGCGATGCCTTGATGAATCAGACCAGCGTTGCGTCCGTCGCCGCCTTCATTTCGTCTTCGGTGACCCCGTCGGCAAGCTCGACCAGTTTCAGCCCGCCTTCGACGACATCAAACACACCGAGATTGGTGATGATGCGGTCGACCACAGCGCGTCCGGTCAGGGGCAGAGTGCATTCCTTCAACAGCTTGGATTCACCCGATTTACTGGCGTGATCCATCACGACGATCACGCGCCGAACGCCGGCGACGAGATCCATTGCGCCGCCCATACCTTTGACCAGCTTGCCCGGGATCATCCAGTTGGCGAGGTCACCGTTCTCGGCGACTTCCATCGCGCCCAGGATCGCCATATCGATCTTGCCGCCGCGGATCATCGCGAAAGACTGGTCGCTACCGAAATAGGATGTCCGGTCCATCGCGGTGACGGTCTGCTTGCCCGCGTTGATCAGATCCGCGTCGATCTCGTCTTCGGTCGGGAAGGGGCCGATGCCCAGCATGCCGTTTTCCGATTGAAGCGTCACGTCTACGCCTTCGGGAATGTAGTTGCTCACCAGCGTCGGGATACCGATGCCGAGGTTCACGTACCAGCCGTCCTGCAGCTCTTTTGCTGCGCGTTCGGCCATTTGATTGCGATCCCACATATTCTCGGTCCTTCCCTTAAGCCGCTCTGACGGTGCGCTGTTCGATGCGCTTTTCGTGATCGCCCTTGATCAGCCGGGTCACATAAATGCCCGGGGTGTGGATCAGGTCAGGGTCGAGCGAGCCGGTCGGAACGATCTCTTCGACTTCGGCGATGCAGATCTTGCCGCAGGTCGCCGCAGGCGGATTAAAGTTCCGGGCGGTCTTGCGGTACATCAGGTTGCCCTGTTCATCACCTTTCCAGGCTTTGACGATCGACAGGTCGGCGACCAGGCCACGCTCCAGAATGTACAATTCGCCGTCGAATTCCTTTTCTTCCTTGCCGTCGGCAATGACCGTGCCTACGCCGGTTTTGGTATAGAACCCGGGAATGCCCGCGCCGCCTGCGCGCATCCGCTCGGCGAGCGTGCCCTGCGGGTTGAATTCGAGTTCAAGCTCACCTGCCAGATACTGGCGCATGAACTCGGCATTCTCGCCCACATAGGACGAGATCATCTTTTTGACCTGCTTGGTCTCCAACAGCAAACCCAGCCCGAAATCATCGACCCCCGCATTGTTCGACGCGACGGTGAGGTTCTTCGTGCCCGCGTCGCGTATAGCGGCGATCAGCAGTTCGGGGATCCCGCACAGCCCGAAGCCGCCTGCAGCAATCGTCATCCCGTCCTTGAGAACGCCGTCCAGCGCCTCGGCGGCGGAGCCGTATACCTTGTTCATCGTCCGTTTCCTTCAAATTTTCCGATTTGTAACAACGCACTTCGCCGGACACAACCGCCGGGTAGTTCAGGGGCGTATTTCGCCGGGATGGTTCATTTGAACGGCCATACGCGCGGTGACCGTCTCTTCTTCGATACGGCCCTGCTTGTTTAACGTTTATAGTAAAGGCTTATAATCCTTGCATTCGCGCCAGTAGAGGGTACAAACCCGCCAAATACGACAGTCCGTCCTGAAATGCAGGACGGTTACGTGTGTCCCAACCGCTGACAGACCGACCCGATAACCGGACCCACGAGACCCGTATTCCGAAAGATAAAGTGATGACCGACTTCGAAGGTGTCGTGCCGGCGCTCGGCGCAGCGTTGACCAACCGCAACTATGAGACACTGACCCCGGTTCAGCAGGAGGTTCTGGCCCCCGAGCTGCGGGATGCCGACATGCTGGTATCGGCACAGACGGGCTCCGGCAAGACGGTGGCTTTCGGTCTTGCATTGGCGCCGACCCTGCTGGGGGAGGCGGAACGGTTTCATCACACCAAGGCACCGCGCGCGCTCGTAGTAGCGCCCACGCGCGAACTTGCACTTCAGGTAATGCGCGAGCTCGAATGGCTTTATGCCGAGACCGGGGCTGCCTTTGCGTCCTGTGTCGGTGGCATGGATATGCGCACGGAGCGACAGATTCTCGGGCGGGGCGTCCATATTGTCGTCGGCACGCCAGGTCGTCTGCGTGATCACATCGAACGCCGGTCGCTCGATATGCGCACCCTGCAGGCCGTCGTACTGGATGAAGCCGATGAGATGCTCGATCTCGGCTTCCGCGAAGACCTTGAATTCATTCTGGATGCCGCGCCGCCCGAACGCCGCACCATGATGTTCTCCGCGACCGTTCCGCGGATGATCGCGAACCTCGCGAAGAAGTACCAGAACAACGCAGTCCGCGTGAAAACGTCCGCCGAACAGCAGCAGCATGTAGATATCGAATACCGGGCGCTGAATGTTGCCAATCACGAGCGTGAAAACGCGATCATCAACGTATTGCGCTATTACGAAGCGAAAAGCGCCATCGTGTTCTGTGCAACGCGGATGGGCGTTAACCGGATGACCAGCCGTTTTACCAATCGTGGTTTCTCGGTGGTGGCGCTGTCGGGCGAGTTGAGCCAGGCCCAGAGAACCCATGCCCTGCAGGCAATGCGGGACGGCCGGGCGCGGGTGTGTATCGCGACCGACGTTGCGGCACGTGGGCTCGATCTGCCTAATCTTGAACTGGTGATCCACGCCGATCTGCCCGAAAACAGCCAGGCGCTGCTGCATCGCAGCGGGCGGACGGGCAGGGCTGGGCGCAAGGGAACCAGTGTCCTGATCGTGCCGCATAACCGGCGCAAGCGTACCGAGCGGCTGTTCTACGATGCCCATATCGATGCCGAGTGGGCAAACCCGCCCTCGGTCGAGGAAATTACCGAGCGTGATGATGCGCGTCTGCTCGAAGACCCGGTTCTGGTCGATGCGATCAAGGACGATGAACAGGCTTTTGTGACCGAAATTCTGGCCCGTCATTCGGCCGAACAGGTCGCAGCTGCTTTTGTCCGTCAGTACCGCGCCGGACAATCGGCACCGGAAGACCTGCACGACAACGCACCGCCCAGCGGCCGCGAAGATCGCTATGACCGCAGCAGTGGCGGCCGTGGCGAGGGCCGGTCCCGTGAAGGTGGTGACCGGGAACGCAGTCGTCCGCGGCGCGACGATTTTGAGGGCGGCGTCTGGTTTTCGCTCTCGGTTGGTCATAAAGACACCGCGGAGCCCCGCTGGTTGCTGCCCATGCTGTACCGGGTCGGCAACGTCGCCAAGGGCGGCATCGGCGCGATCAAGGTCTATAACAGCGAATCCCACGTAGAAGTCGCGCCCGACAGCGTCGATAAATTCATGGAATCGCTCGGACCGGACGGTGTGATCGAAAAAGGTATTGTTGTTAAACGTCTGGACGGTCCGCCGCCGGAGATCAAAGAGAAACGCGAATCCTTCGCCAAGAAGAAACGCTTTGGCGACAGCAAGTCCGGACCCCGTGGGCGCTCGGACCGTGGAGACCGTGGAGACCGTGGAGACCGGGGCGACCGGCCGCGAGGCCCGTCCGCCGAGGCACCAGCCTATTCCGGGGACGATAAGCCTTGGGACAAGCCGCAGGATAAGCCGCGCGCGAAACGCGATGACGACGGTGCAGAAGTCCGCGCCCGGCCCGGCAAACGCGACTGGGAAAAAACCGGCGCAAAAGCCAGCGCATCCCGCACGCAGCCCCGTGATGAAAAACGGGGCGATAATCGGGGTGAAAACCGGGTGGAAGGATATCGGGGAAGACCCGGGACGCCTAATCGCCCCGGTACGCCTGATCGCCCCGGTGCGCCTGATCGCAAGGAGAGTGCTGGTTATGATGGCAAGCCCGCCCACGGCAAACCCAAGGGCAAAAACCCGGGCAAATATGCCCGCAAGGCCCGCGCCGAAGCGGGCGGGGCAGACCGGCCTGCCGGGGATGCGGCAGAACGCCCGACGCTGAAGAGCAAGAAGGGCTACAAGCCCGGTAAATCCAACTTCAAGAAAAAGGGCGGTAAGCCGCGCGGCGGTTCGGCCGACGGGTTCAGCCCGCGGAAACGCAAAATCACCTGAGTCGCTTCCGGGACATTGGTCCTGACACTTATCCTGACACTGGCCGGTCTCACGGTAACGCCCGGCGCGTAACCGGCGCACATATGTGCGCTGATGGATGACCTGTGACCGGATCACGTGGTATAATCCCTTCAGATCAATCAAAACAAACAAACGGTGAGGCAAATTGACCGAGATGAGATATGAAGCGCCGGAGACACTCGACGCCGCAATCGGCCTGCTGGCAGGCCAGAGCGGGCAGGTAAAAGTGTTGGCGGGTGGAACGGACGTACTGGTCCAGATCCACGCCGATATGATCGAACCAGACGTTATCGTCGATATCAAAAAAATCGCCGAGATGCGCGAAATCGCCGACGAAGACGGCGCCTGGCGCCTCGGTGCTGCCGTTACCGGCAAGGAGCTGATGGATAATGCCGCGTTTAACGCGGCGTGGCCGGGTGTCATGGATGGCGTTCGACTTATCGGTTCGGTTCAGGTGCGCGGACGCGCCACCGTTGGCGGCAATGTGTGCAATGCCTCACCGGCGGCGGATAGTGTGCCGCCGATGATCACGTCCCGCGCGATCGCGACCGTGATCGGCCCGAACGGAACACGAGAAGTTCCCGTGCAGGACATCGCCACCGGGCCCGGCAAGACGTCGCTGGAAGCTGGTGAATTTGTCGTGTCGTTCAAGTTTCCGAAGCGCCCGGCGCGTTCAGGCGATGCCTATCTGCGGTTTACCCCGCGCACAGAAATGGACATCGCCGTTGTCGGTTGCGCCGTCAACCTGACGCTGGATGATGCGGGTATCTGCACCGATGCGATCGTGTCGCTCGGTGCGGTTGCCGCACGGGCGCTGATTGTCGAAGACGCGGCCAAAGCGCTGATCGGCACCCCCGTCGACGAGGCTGCGATGGATGCACTGGCCGCCGCGGCAAGCGCTGCCGCCACCCCGATTGACGACAAGCGGGGCACCGTTGAATTCAGAACCGAAGTCGCGGGCGTGCTGGCACAGCGCGCTGCCGCAATCGCGCTGGAAAGGGCGAAATCCTGATGGCTAAACAATATGTAACGACCATCGTTAACGGCGATAACGTCGAGGTTCTCTGCGACCCGACACAGACGCTGCTGGATGTTCTGCGCGACGAGATGGACATGACCGGCACCAAGGAAGGCTGCGGCACCGGCGATTGCGGCGCCTGCAGCGTGACGCTGGACGGCGTCCTGGTCTGTTCCTGCCTGGTTCTTGGCATCGAGGCCAATGGCAAGAAGGTCGAGACCATCGAAGGCATGGCCCAGGGCGAGGAACTACATCCGCTGCAGCGGAAATTCATCGATCATGTTGCGCTGCAATGCGGCGTCTGCACACCGGGTCTGCTGATCGCGTCGAAAGCGCTGCTCGAAGAAAACTCCGATCCGACCGAAGAGGAAATCCGCTACTGGCTGGCGGGCAATCTCTGCCGTTGCACGGGCTATCACAAAATCATCGAGGCGGTACAGGATGCCGCCGCCGAAATGAGAGGGAACTGATCCATGGGTAGAGCACCTTCACCATTCGCGACCAAAATTCCGTACGAGAAAAAAGATCTCAAGATCGTTGGCACGAACCCGACCGCGCGCGGCGATGCTGTCGACAAGGTCACGGGGCGCGCGCGCTATGCGTCCGATATCAGCCTGCCTGGTCAGTTGATCGGCCGTGTGCTGCGCAGCCCGCATGCCCGCGCCAATATCCTGTCGATAGACACCTCCGCCGCTGAGGCATTGGCCGGTGTAAAGGCTGTCGTCACGCGTGACGACTTCCCGGATATGGCCATTGAGCATGCTGCATCGGGCGAATTGATGGTCAACTTCCGTGACGTGACGCGAAACATGATGGCGCGTGAAAACGTGCTGTATGACGGTCACCCGGTTGCTGCCGTTGCCGCGACCAGCGATGCCATCGCCAAGCAGGCGCTGAAGCTGATCAAGGTGGAATACGAAGTTCTGCCCCATGTGATCGACGTGCGCGATGCGATGAAGCCCGATGCGCCGATCCTGCATGAAGATCAGTTCACCAAGGGCGTCGAACCGAAACCGACCACCCCGTCGAATGTTGCGGCGCGGATGGAAAGCAAGCTCGGCGATATCGAAAAAGGGTTTGCCGAGGCCGAAATCATCATCGAGCGGGAATTCAACACCAAGCCCGTTCACCAGGGCTATATCGAGCCCCAGGCGAGCATCGCCAACTACACCGAAGGCGGTCTTGCCGAGGTATGGACCGGCACCCAGGGCCATTTCGTGTTCCGCGCGCAGATCGCCAAGCTTCTGGAAATGGACCTCTCCAAGGTCAAGGTCATCCCGACCGAGCTTGGCGGCGGCTTTGGCGGCAAGAACAACGTCTATCTCGAACCGCTGGCCGTCATGTTGTCCAAAAAGGGCAAGCGTCCGGTCAAGATGGTGATGGACCGCGACGAAGTGTTCCGCGCCACCGGCCCGACATCGGGTACCAACGTGAAGGTCAAGATGGGCTGCACGCGGGATGGCCGGATCACGGCCGCCCAGGCGGAATTGAACTATCAGTCAGGTGCCTATGCGGGGTCCTCCTTGCCACTGGCGACCATCACCGTGTTCACGCGCTATGACCTCGAAAATGTCTCGGTCGTGGGACACGATGTGACCACCAACCGGCCCAAGGTTGCGGCCTATCGTGCGCCCGGTGCGCCGATGGTGGCGTTCGGCGTCGAGACCGTGATCGACGAGATGGCGCGCGAATGCGGCATCGATTGCATCGATTTCCGGCTGCTCAATGCTGCCAAGGAAGGCACCCAGACCCATTTCGGACCGAAGCTCGGACCGATCGGGTACATCCAGACTCTGGAACGCGCCAAGGTGCACGCCCATATGAGCGAAAAGCTCGGCCCCAATCAGGGCCGCGGCGTCGCCACGGGCTTCTGGTTCACGCTCGGGGCGGAAACGTCGGCGACCGTCAATGTCGGCGAGGACGGCACCGCGACGCTGATCTTCGGCACAGTGGATGTCACCGGCGGGTCACGCAGCGCCTTCGCCATGATCGTGGCCGAGGAACTGGGCATTCCGTATGAAAAAGTCCGCACCATGTCGGGCGATACCAGTGCGCTCGGCTTCAACTTCATGACTGCGGGCAGCCGTGGCACGGCAGCGGGCAGCATGGCCGCCGTCACCGCGACGCGGAAGGCCATCGCGCGCATGTGCGAAATTGCCGCCCGCAAGTGGGAGGTCGAACCCGACCAGGTTGTCTGGGAAGACGGCAAGGCCCGTCCCGCCGGCGCTAATGTCGGTGATTTCGCGCCGATGTCGGTCGCAGAACTAGCCAAGGAAGCGGCCTGGTTCGGCGGCACGATTGCCGGTCATGCGGAAATCAACGTGGCTCAGGGCGGCCCCGGTTTCGGCACGCATATCGTCGATGTCGAGGTTGACCGCCGCACCGGTGCGGTCAAGGTGCTGCGCTACACGCTGATCCAGGATGCCGGCAAGGCTGTGTATCCTGAATTCATCGAAGGCCAGTTCCAGGGCGGCGCGGTGCAGGGCATCGGCACCGCGCTGAACGAGGAATATATCTATAACGACAAGGGCTTGCTCGAAAACGCCGGGTTCCTCGATTACCGCATCCCGGTCGCCTCCGACGTGCCGTTCATCAACACGGAGATCGTCGAGGTGCCGAACCCGGATCACCCCTACGGCATCCGCGGCATCGGCGAAGTGCCGATCATCCCGCCGCTGCCCGCCATCGCCAACGCGATCCACGACGCTATCGGTATCCGCATGCGCGATCATCCGATGTCGCCGCCGAAGGTGCTCAAGGCGCTGAAGGATCAGATGATTGAAGACGCCGCCGCACAAGGCACCGCGGCCGAGTAAACGAACCGTCGAAAGATGGGATGAACGGGAAGGGCCGGGGCAAAATGCTCCGGCCTTTACTTTTTTGCTTATGTGTATCGTGTTTTGGTCAATTGCCCGCTGGACATCTATAAGGTCGGCGGGCTGAATAGAAGAATGAACGATAACGACCCAACTGGCACCGATTGGACGGATCGAGAAATCGCTTTGGTCGTTGCGGATTATTTCGACATGTTGCGGAAAGAAATTGTCGGAGAGCCATACGTCAAAGTTCAGCACAATCAGCGTCTCCAGGAGATGACCGGAAGATCAAAAGGGTCGATTGAATTCAAACACCAGAATATTAGCGCGGTGCTGGACCAATTTGATCATCCTTGGATATCCGGCTATAAACCGCGCGCTAATTTTCAGAATGCTTTAATCGCCGCCATCGACAATCATCTTTCCGCCGATACCATCCTCATGCCCGACCGATTGGCTGTTGAACATCAGGCTCTTGCAGAACCGGGAGTATTGTTCTTTGAACAACCTCCGGTGATGACTGGCGCAAATTCGGATCGCCCGGAGCCGTTAAAGCGGTTGGCCAGAAAGTTCGATCCGGCGACCCGCGATTCTCGAAACCGAGCATTGGGATTGCTGGGTGAGGAAACCATATTCAATTTTGAGCGGAAAAGGCTTGTTGATGAAGACCGACCTGATCTGTCCAGTCAGGTTAAATGGGTTTCTCAGGAAGACGGCGACGGCGCAGGCTTCGACATTCTGTCCTTCGATATTTCAGGCAGAGAACGAATGCTCGAGGTGAAAACCACGACGGGTTCACAGAAGACGCCGTTCTATCTGACAGAGAACGAGAGATCCCTCTCCGAAGAAAGGACCGACGCTTTTCGGATTGTCCGATTATATGATTTCGCAAGATCGCCGAAAGCTTTTGAAATCGAGCCACCTTTGGAGAGTGCCGTCATCCTTAGAGCAACAGAATACCGCGCATCATTTTCCTAACCAAGGAGAGAGAAACCACATGCCCCGCCTGCACCCCGTCGCCGCCGAAGATTACTCACCCGAACAGAAACGCATCGCCGACATGATTTCCGGCCAGCGCAAGGCGCCGGTGCGGGGGCCGTTCGGGGTTCTGCTCCATGCGCCGGAGATCTGCGAGATGTTCGCCAATTTCGTCGATCTGTCGCTGGACGAGGAAAAATCGCGCATTCCGCTGCGGCTCAAGGAGCTCGCCATCATCACGGTCGGGCGGGTCTACGGCTCGGACTACGAATGGTTCATCCATGCCAAGCGTGCGGTGGAGTTCGGCATCGATGCCGATGCGGTCGAGGATATGCGCCACAACCGGACACCGACATTTCCGAATGAAGACGAAACCATGGTCTATGAGGTCGCGAAGGAGCTGGCCGAGACGCGGCGTCTGTCGGATGCGAATTACAAGCGCGCCTTTGATCATTTCGGGAAGGAGGCAATGGTTGAACTCGCGGCCCTCGTTGGCTTCTATCATACTGTGTCCGTCGTGTTGAACGTGTTCGAGGTCGAGGCGCCGGAAGGCGATCCCCACCCCCTGAAAGGCTGAATTTCCTTTGCCGGTCATTGATTTGTCTCCCCTCGAAATTCAGTTTCTCGAAGCGCTGGCGCTGATCCTGATTGCCTGCCTGACGGTGCCTGTCTTCAAGCGCATCGGGCTCGGTGCGATCCTTGGTTATCTTGCCGCGGGGGTGATTGTCGGCGCGACGCTGAGCCTTGGGTTCACGAAGAACCCCGACAAGCTGCTGCATTTTGCCGAGTTTGGCGTGGTGCTGTTCCTGTTCGTGATCGGGCTGGAAATGAAGCCCGCGAAGTTGTGGGAAATGCGTGGTGATATATTCGGGGTCGGGCTGGCACAGGTCGTGCTGTGCGGCGGGGTGCTGGCTGTGCCGCCCCTGGCGCTGGGCATGGCCTGGCAGGTCTCGGTCGTCATCGGGTTCGGGCTGGCATTGTCATCTACCGCACTGGTGATGCTGGCGCTGGACGAGCGCGGCGAACGGGGCAGCGGCTACGGGCGCAAGGCATTCGCCATCCTGCTGTTCCAGGATCTGGCTATCGTGCCCTTGCTGTTGATGGTGGCTCTGCTGGCGCCGTCGGGCGGGGATCTAGGCCTCGCAGAAAGCCTTACCAATGTCGGGATTGCGGTTGCGGCGATCGCCGCGCTGATCCTGACCGGCCACTACCTGCTGAACCCCGTCTTCCGCTTTCTCGCCAATTCAGGCGTGCCGGAAATCATGACGGCCTTCGCGCTGGGCATTGTCATCTTCGCGGCCCTGCTGATGGACATGGCCGGTATGTCCTATGCCATGGGCGCCTTCATCGCGGGTGTGATGCTGGCTGATTCCTCGTTCCGTCACGAACTCGAAGCGAACGTGGCACCGTTCCGTGGGCTGTTCCTCGGCCTGTTTTTCATGGCGGTCGGCGTATCCCTGTCGATTGATGCCGTGGTGGCCAACTGGGGTACCATTCTGATCGCCGTTCCGGTGGTGATTATCCTTAAAGCGGCGGTGATATATGGCATTCTGCGCGGCTTCGGCACTGCGCATGAAGTGGCCGTGCGGGCGGCGCTCGCCTTGCCGCAGGCGGGGGAGTTCGGCTTCGTGCTGTTCGCGTCTGCCGTATCTGCCGGGATACTGGGGGCGGAGACATCGTCCATCCTTGTTGCCGTGATTACGCTGACCATGGTCGCATCGCCGCTGGTCGAGCGATTGGTCCCGCTGCTTATTGCCGATAAGGCCGGGGACGAGATCGAGGAGGATTTTTCCGATGCAGGCGGGCGTGCCCTGGTGATCGGATTCGGGCGGTTCGGCTAGGTCGTCACCCAGGCGCTGCGGCTGCGGGATATCAGCGTGACTATTCTGGATGCCGATGCCGAACGCGTGCGTGAAGCGCAGGAATTCGGATCTCGCATTCATTTCGGCGACGGGATGCGACGCGAAGTCCTCCGCGCTGCAGGTGCCGAAGACGCCGACGTCATCGTGGTCTGTGTCGATGATGCAGCTGTTGCCAAAGACATCGTTAACATGGTGCAGAGCAAGTTCCCGCAGGCGGAACTATTGGTTCGTGCCTATGACCGGACGGCGGCGATAGATCTTATTCACATGGGTATCGAAGAACCGGTGCGCGAGACGTTCGAATCCGGCCAGCGCATGGGCCGGGCGGCACTGCGGGCCGCGGGCGTGGCGGAAGACGACGCAGCGGAGACGATTGACGATGTGCGCCGCCGTGACGAAAGCCGTTTGCACCTGCAGGTGCAGCAGACCGCCGGTGCCGGCGGCGATACGCTGGAACAGATGAAGAAAATAAAACCGGAACCGATCTGATCGCGGAGAGCGGGCGAAAAGGCGATCCGCCCTGCGGTCTTTGCAGCCGCCTTGTCACAACAGCGACCAACCATATAGGGTAGCGTCTCGGGTTCCGCGAAGCCGGTCCGTCAGGTCCGTGCTGTCATGATCCAAACGGGTGACGCCAACGGGGTGCCGCCGCTGATGGGGGAAAAGAAAAAGATGAAAATCGGTGTTCCAAAGGAAGTCCATGCGGGTGAGCAGCGCGTCGCGCTGACCCCTGAAACGGCGGGGCGTATCCAGAAGCTGGGTTTCGATATAAGTGTTGAATCCGGCGCCGGAACGAGCGCGCAGTTCAGCGATGCGGCTTACCGCGAAGCCGGTGTCGAGGTTGTCGACGACACACGGAAACTCTGGGCGGACGCGGATGTTATCCTCAAGGTCCTTGAGCCCGAAACCCATCCGGATCTCGGTGTCGACGAGACCGAGCTTCTGCGCGATGGCGGCACGCTGATAAGTTTCATCTGGCCGGCGCAGAACCCTGACCTCCTGGAAAAGCTGAAGGCGCGAAATGCTTCCGTCATTGCGATGGATTCAGTGCCGCGGATCAGCCGGGCGCAGAAACTCGATGCGCGGTCGTCGATGGCGAATATCAGCGGCTATCGTGCCGTGGTAGAAGCCGCGAATAATTTCGGGCGCTTCTTTACCGGCCAGATCACGGCGGCAGGCAAGGTGCCGCCGGCGAAAGTGATGGTCATTGGTGCCGGTGTTGCGGGGCTGGCGGCCATTGGCGCCGCGCGCAGCATGGGCGCCATCGTCCGCGCCTTCGACACAAGGCTGGAGGTCAAGCAGCAGGTCGAAAGTATGGGTGCCGAATTCCTGGAGATGGAATTCGAGGAAGACGGCTCCGGCGGCGGCGGATATGCCAAGGTGATGAGCGAAGAGTTCATCAAGGCCGAGATGGAATTATTCGCCGAACAGGCCAAAGACGTCGACATCATCATCACCACGGCACTCATTCCCGGCAGGCCCGCGCCTAAACTGATCACTGCGGACATGGTCAAATCCATGAAACCGGGCTCGGTTATCGTCGATCTGGCAGCCGAACAGGGCGGGAATTGCGAACTCACCGACCCTGGTGTGATCGCGGTTAAGCATGACGTCAGCATTATCGGCTTTACTGACCTGCCTAGCCGAATGGCCGCCCAGTCAAGCCAGCTTTACGGCACGAACCTCGCCCATATGCTGTCCGACCTGACGCCGGAAAAAGATGGCAACGTCAATTTCGATATGGAAGACGATGTTATCCGCGGTTCAACGGTCGTCCATCGCGGCGAGATCACCTGGCCGCCACCCGAACCCAAAACGCCTGCTATCGCGCCGTCGAAACCAACTGACGCGAAGGCCCCCGTCGAAGAGCCGAAGCCCAGGAATATCGGTATGAAATCCGCGATCACGCTGGTGATCGGCGGGCTCGTGCTTGCCGGTCTCGGCACTGTCGCACCGCCGGATTTCATGAAGCACCTGACCGTGTTCGTGCTGGCCTGCTTTGTCGGCTATCAGGTTATCTGGAATGTCACCCCGGCGCTACACACCCCGCTGATGAGCGTCACCAATGCGATCAGCGGTATCATCGTGATCGGCGCGTTGCTGCAGGTTTCCAGCCCATCCAACCTGGTCACCATTCTGGCCGGGATAGCCATCCTGATTGCCACCATCAATATCGCGGGCGGGTTTCTGGTTACCCAGCGCATGCTCCGCATGTTCCGCAAAAGCTAGGAACGGGAGCAGATTATGAGCGAAGGACTTACAACGGTCGCCTATATCGGGGCGAGCATCCTCTTCATCATGAGCCTCGGCGGTCTGAGCAATCAGGAAACTGCGCGGCGCGGTAATATCTATGGCATTGTCGGCATGGCGATTGCGATCATCGCGACGATCCTGTCGACCCAGATCGACGATTACACGATCCTCATCGGCGCGGTCGTTGTCGGCGGCGCCATCGGCATGTTTGCAGCATCCCGGGTCGAAATGACCCAGATGCCGCAGCTTGTTGCCATTTTGCACAGTTTTGTCGGCATGGCGGCCGTCCTCGTAGGTGTTGCGACCTATGTCGACCCGACATCGGCCTATACGGGTGCCGAAAAGGTCATTCACGAGGTCGAGATTTTCCTGGGCGTATTTATCGGCGCGATCACATTTACCGGGTCGGTTATTGCATTTGCCAAGCTACAGGGCAGCCTTTCGGGCAAGCCGCTGCTGCTGCCTGCGCGCCACTGGCTGAACCTAGCGGGCATCGTCGCCTCGCTCTGGCTGGGCGTCGAATTTCTCGGCGCGGCCAATCACGATGCCGGTCTGACCCCGCTGCTTATCATGGCGGGGATCGCCTTCCTGATCGGCATCCACCTGGTGATGGCTATCGGCGGCGCTGATATGCCGGTCGTTGTGTCCATGCTGAACAGCTATTCCGGCTGGGCGGCGGCGGCGACGGGCTTCATGCTGTCGAACGATCTGTTGATCGTTGTCGGCGCGCTGGTGGGCTCGTCCGGCGCGATCCTCAGCTACATCATGTGCAAGGCGATGAACCGTAGCTTCATCAGCGTCATTCTCGGCGGATTCGGCACCACCAGCGGCAGCGCCGCGGCGGGCGATGCTGAGCAGGGCGAAGTGATCCCGACCTCCGTCGATGAAACCGCTTCCATGCTGCTGGACGCCAATGAGGTCATTATCGTGCCGGGTTATGGTATGGCGGTGGCCCAGGCGCAGTCTTCGGTCAGCGAGATCACCCGGTTGCTGCGCGACAAGGGCGTCAACGTCCGCTTCGGCATTCACCCTGTCGCCGGGCGTCTGCCGGGCCATATGAACGTGCTGCTGGCCGAGGCCAAGGTGCCCTATGACATCGTGCTCGAAATGGATGAGCTGAACGAGGATTTCCCGACAACCGACGTGGTGCTGGTGATCGGCGCCAACGATATCGTCAATCCCGGCGCACAGGACGACCCGAACAGTCCGATTGCCGGGATGCCGGTGCTGGAAGTCTGGAAGGCCAAGACATCTGTCGTGTTCAAGCGGTCCATGGCAAGCGGCTATGCCGGTGTCGACAACCCGCTGTTCTACAAGGAGAACAACCGCATGCTGTTCGGCGATGCCAAGGACAGCATTGATGGGATATTACAGAGCCTGAAAAGCTAAGCGGTAACGGACGATCACTGGATAATCTCGGGGCGCGCTGGCCGCTAGGGCAGCGCGCCCGGTTGTTAGGCAGGCCGTCAGTTTTTCTTCTTCAGCCGTTCCAGCAACCTGCGGGCGTCGTCCTCGCCCTTGAATTTTTTGCCGAGGGCCATCACCGCCTCGATCTACCGCAGGGCTTCCCCATGCCGCCCCAGGGCATCGAGCGCGACGGCGATATGATAGCCGATCTCGGGCTGGCTGTCGGAGCGCGCCTGTG
>Ga0181596_10002935_pt1 | contig 16180 bp, 14 predicted proteins | sample 041ome_6_FD_148655 | JGI IMG/M metagenome (GOLD analysis project Ga0181596, IMG submission 148655) | Coastal salt marsh microbial communities from the Groves Creek Marsh, Skidaway Island, Georgia - 041402US metaG (spades assembly) | ecosystem: Environmental > Aquatic > Marine > Intertidal zone... | reverse complement strand
GCCGCCAGCGTTCAATCTGAGCCATGATCAAACTCTTCAATTAAATATATCGAAATATGAATCGTCGTTATGTTGACACTCTTAACGAGTGCCCACACAGATTGTCTTGTCTAAATTGTTAAAGAACATTCACCAAAAGCCGTTGCTTCTTAGTGACTCACCCTGTTCGAGTGAGGTGCGCATTATACGCTGGAAGTTTTTGTTGTCAACACTTTTTGAAAATTTATTTTCTGAAGCGTTTCTTCTAAACTCCCGTCTTTACTGGCCTATAAAGGTAGTAGAGACTTACTTCAGGAGGGTTGCTGTTTTGCTTTTCCCCCGAAGCGGATGCGCATTTTAGGGAAATGAGCGCTCACGTCAACACTTATTTTAAAAAAGATAAAAAAACTGAACCAAACGTCTATTTTTTATTCAAATGTGATAAATAGTAGACAATATGGACTAATTACTAATAGGATGGAGGTTCAGATCCTATAAAGTAGTAGTCCGTAAAGTAGTGTCTGCGTCTGCCGTTATAGTAAAGGTTAGGTATAAGAACGTATATAAGAGTAGATAAGCTACTCTGTTACTCTTTCTTATATTGAACTAAAAATAGAATGATAAAAAACGGTAGGCTTCAGAAATTGACTACACAATAATTATAAAGGTGGGTTTATGTTACGACCTCTTACATTGCTATCAGCAGCAGTACTAGCTACTCAAGTTAGTTACGTGGCAATGGCACAAGACGCTTCTATTAATGAAGATATACAGCCAGCCATTTCAGCAAGCGCAGAAAAATCAGCTGAAGAGTCGAATCGCTTTCAAACAGCCTTTCTAAAACGTCAAGTTGACCAAACCATGTCTGTGGGACGTGCGATTAGTTCTATTGCTGGTCACTATCCCCAGGACATCGTGTCTATTGTTGACATAGCCTTGGATACTTACCCCGATAAATATCGAGAGATTATCTTCGCCGCTATTTCAGCACAGCCCTCTTCTACGGAAGAAATTGTTCAACTGGCTATAGAAAAGGAAGTAAGCAGCTGCCCGAGTATTGTTCAGTTGGCAATTAAAGCTGAACCAACCTATGTTGACTTTGTTGTTCAGGCCGCCGCGGTATCAACGCCAGAAGAGCTTGATGAGATAGTTCGTGTAGCTGTCCTTACACAGCCTGATGCAGCAGACAGCATTGTTCAAACACTTTCGCAAGAACACCCTAACCGCATCGTTGAAATAATGACAAGTGCGCTCAACGCAGTCCCTTTTGTTGGCGAGTATGTCGTAGATGCATTGCTGGCTGTATTTCCCAATGAAGCGCAAACGGTTGTAGAAACGGCGGTAAGAGAATCATCTCAACAGCGCGAACAGGTCATACGTATTTTAAACACCGCGCAGCATGCGGGTGTGTCACACGATAAACTAAAAGAATATGCAATGTCGGCGGGTCTATCTGAAGAAGACTTTGATAGCGCGGTAGACAATTAGATTATTGTTTTAAAATTGACGTTCAATAAAAAAACGGCGTATTGATAATTTAATATTAGTAATCAATACGCCGTTTTTTTATCAGCTCACACGCTTCATCTTACTGACAGTGAAAGCACCAGCACATTCATGACGTAAGGCAAAGAGTTGCGACGCTCATTTTTTAAAAAGAATAAAGCTGCGCTGCCTCTTTGTGAAGCATGAGCTCTGCTTTTAATAGGTCTACCTTTGCTTTGATCTCTTTGATCTTCGCCTTAATTTCATTTTGCGCCCTTGCATTGAGTACAAACATATCGCTATCACCGGCATCAAAACGTGTTTTCTCTACCCTAGAGAGTGTCTTCGCTAATTCCGCGTTTTCGCTTTGAAGCGACACAATATCTTTCGCTTGGCTCCAGTAAATCAGCGCTTGCTCAAAACGTTGTACTATTGATTGCTCGGTCGACGTCAGTTTATGTGAAAGCTCTCGTTGCTTAGACTGCAGTTGAGCACGTTCAGCTTTCGCCTTCCTGTTTCCGAGGGGATAAGAAAAAGACAGCCCCACTTTGGTTTCAGTACCTTCCAGTGATTCAGATCCCGCCCCCACATCTCTGGCGATCGATGCCATAAGATCGAGCTTGGGTAATAAAGCATTATCTGCCAGTGCCATTTTATTCTGCACAACTTGCTGCTCTAGCTTCATCACATCGAGTTCTGGGTGATTGCGTAGAGCGTTACGAAGCGTAACCAACTGGCCGTTACCTATCCAGAAAGGCCACTTGATGTCGCTGGGAAGTTTATCGCTGTCGAGCGCAATCATGTCACCGTTAACAGAACGCCAGTAAAAAGATAGCATCTGTGCATGCATGTCTCTTTTTTGTTTAAGCTCGGCTAACGTTAACCGCTGCTGTAACAGGTTTGCTTTAAACTCCGTGAGCACAATACTGGCCAAGTCGCCTTTCTCTACGCGAGTAACTAAGGCATCTTCCCTTTCTGACGCTGTCGCCAGAAGTTCAGAAACCGCTTGTATTTGCAGAGCACTCTCATACCACGCTATATATTCACTCACACCTTTATAGATAAAGTCATTAATAAGGCTTGTGGCTAAGGCTTGCCACTGGGACGTGGCCAGGCCTGCATTTCTAAGCTCAGTTCTTCGCTTGTCTACCTCTCGGTTTTGTAACAACGACATAGCAACACCAACGCTTGCCTCGCCGCCTGAGAGTGTGTCGTAATCGCCTTCATAAGAAGGAAAATCACCACCGGCAATGCGATACTCACCAAACACAGAGGCATTGTAATCCTCAATAGGGTTCGTAAACCGCTGAGTTAAGTTCGTCCCGTCGTAATAACCAGAAACACGGCTTTTCGTTTTTTGTTCAATAAAGGGGTCAAAACTACTTCTGGCTATTTCTAGTTCGGCCGCAGCTTGATAATTACCTTCATTAATGGCCTGAACATAAGGGTGGTAATTCACCATGCTATCGATAAATGCTTCAATGGATGGCGCTTGCTTTGCGTCTGTCGACTGGGCATGTGCACCAACACCACCAAATACAGACAAGGTCACAAAAGCAATAGCGGCAAGTGTAGTCCTTCGCACTACCATATAGATGCTCCGGCGTTTTTCGTCCCGTTTGATGTTGAATCTTGCGTAGGTAACGGCGGGAAGTTATTGAGCTGACGCCACATCTCATAGCCTAAGCGCACTTCTTCTAACAATACCCATGCCTTAACGCGACTCCCTAAACGTGCCGAACTTTCCGTTGGCCATGGAATATCTGATTCGTCCGGCTTTATCCACACGTTAAAGTCGCCGGTAGGATTAGCGACTGGCTCTACGTACACTACCTCACCACCGAACGTACCAATTGCGCTGCCGGGCCATCCACTAAATTGAAAAACCGGCCAGCCTTCAAATTGCAAGCGCGCTTTGGCGCCGGGCTTTACAAGCGGTGCGTCTAATCCTCTTACCGTAACGCGAACGCTGCGTTTCGCATCATCGGGAATAAACTGCCCTAAAATATCGCCCGCCTTTACAAACGTTGAAACGCCGCCAGACAACAAACGCACAACCGTACCGTCCACCGGCGCGAACTTAGTTTGCGTCGATTGACGTGACAAGGTCATACTCACTTCATTGATTTCAGAAACAGACGCTGCCACCTTAGCCCGCAGCTCTTGTACTTTTATCTCGGCTTTTTCTACTTCCTTGCGCGATACCAGCCCCTGCTCTTCCAGAGACTTTTGACGCGCTAAATTGTTTTCAGCATTTCTTACTGCTGTTTCATTCGCAAGATTTTTTGAATTCGCGGCGGCTAGCTGTGACTGCAGTTTTTCAAGACGCTGCGCATCAATGTCAATGAGCGTTACGATAGGCTCACCGGCTTTCACTTGCTGCCCCTCTCTGACATGCCACTGCTTTACTTGGCCATCGACAAGCGCGTTAATGGGTTGGGTTCTGTCTTTCGGATCGAGGGAGTCCACCATCCCTGTGCCATAAGCCGTTTGGATCCAAGGCGTAAAATACAAAATCAGCGCTGCAGCAATTACCAAGAAAATGATAATGCCAGTAATAATTCTGTGTAACTTGGGCACTTTCAAAGAAGGCAGCGAAGTAATGTTGTCTAGAAAGCGACGTTCTGCGTTATTCACTTACTCACCCTCCTTACTGTTGTTTGAGTTATCGTTCTTATCAATTTGCACATCTACGCTGGTCGGCATCGCGCCATTGTTGTGCTCATTAAGCGCGGCGGTAGCGTTGTCGTGCAAATGAATCACACCGTCCAAACAACCAGGTATGGGCATATTGGTAAAATACATGATCGTGAAATTATACTTATCGAGGCGCTTGAGCAGTCGAGCTCGCATATCAACCGGAATAGCGTCGAAGTGCTGATTAAGTATAAGCAGTTTCGGTTTAGCGATAATGGCCGCTGCAAGTTTGAGCAATAAAAATTCAAGCGGCTGCAGCGGTGCGCCTAATACAGACACTTTGGTTTGAAGCCCGTCTGGCAGACTATCAATCACCTTGGCCATCTCTACCTCAACTAGCGCTGCGCGAATATCAGCAATACTTGCGTGCGGGTGCGCTAGCTTCAAATAGCGCTCAATAGAAACTTCTATTATTAACGAACGATCTAATATTGTTACCGCTTGCCTTAGCTCGTGGGTGTCATAGTCATTCAGGCTTAATTCGCCAAGTAAGATATCGCCCGACTTAACACGATCATATTGTTTGAGTAATCCAAGGAGCTGTTTTTGCACCCAGCTCTTGTCGGTTGTGACAAAATACTTCGTGCTTGGCTCAAAAATTACGTTAAGAAGGCAGTGGTCGCTGCCATGTTTTAATTCAACATCGTTAAACACAAGACGTGAAGACGCAGGAATATGTTCTGAAGTATTAAGTTCTTCTTGTGGCATGGCCAACGCACCGCCGAGCTTTTCAGCAGCGCCATACAACTCATAATAAAGCTTCAAATATTGCGTAAAACGGGATAGCCCAAAAAATACCGCAGACATCACTAGCTCAGCCGCAACAAGTTGACCGATTGAAAGCTCGCCCTGCACCACGAGGACACCACCAATACCCAACAAAGCGGCGCTGGCTACCGCGTACATCAACAAGAACATCACCACTTGTGAGAACGTATAATGAAAATGATTTCTATGCTTTTGCACGTAGTTGCTTATGTATTTTTCCGTGCTGCGCCCCGCATATTCAACGTGATCGGCTGATTTGAAAAACTCATGGGCAATAGCGATGTCGTGTAGCCATTTCGCTGAGTCATATTTAGCGTGAGAAAGTTCGATGGCCGTGCGTTTAGCACCGCGGCCCCACAGTTTCCACACCGCATACATGGTAAGTACAAGTACAACGTTAAATGCGAACAGCGCAGGATGGTAAAACGACACCAATGTAAAACCCACCAGCATCTGAAGTACCAATGCAAAACCATCTATCATCAAAGACGGCATATTCTTTTGAAACGTCATAATATCGAAGTAACGCTGGGTAATACTGACGTTTTGACGCCCTTCAAAGAAACTATGCGGCGCTAGAATGGTTTTAAGTCCAAGGTCGGCAGTGAGTCGCGCGTATACCTTGCGCTCATAAAACTCCATCACCCGCATGCGAAGAGCACTAAACACACCCGAAATAAATAAGGTAAGGAATAACACAACGGCCAATATAACCACGGCACGGGTAGAGCCTATGTTGGCAATACTGTTAATAAGGGTTTGAACCGCGATGGGCACGGCGAGTGTCATTAAACTGATTGCTACGCCATAGGCGATAGCAACCCAAAAAAAGCCAGCCTCGGGTCGTAGTAGTGAAAAAAGGGTCTTTCTCGTTTTACGTATATCTATTGGTTTAGCCATAGTTATGTCTTCAATATACCGCTAGCTTAAAAATTGAGAAACGCGCCGCTTGTTCAAATATAAAGCAACGATATGTAGTGTATTGCATTATTTAGTTAGAATAAATCTGTTAAATTCTTCATACTTCATCGAAAATAATTGCGTTTTCAAATAATGGGATCAGAGTACAGTTCTGCTTTCGACGACTTCAATAATCGAGTAACTGATTAAAGTATGCATCATCTAAACTATCATCATCTATATTATTTTTATCTTGTCGCCCGAGAAGGCAGCATCGCAAAAGCCGCTAAATTACTTCACGTTACTCCCCAAACTGTCAGTGGGCAACTAAGTACTTTTGAAGACCAGCTTGGCTACTTGCTTTTCGATAGAATAAATAAGCGACTCTACCTTAACGCAAAAGGCAAAGTGACGTACCAGTATGCCAGCGAAATATTTCACAAAGGTAACCAACTGGCTGAAATACTTAACAATAGCGACGAAGTGAATACGAAAGAATTTGTAATAGGTATTACAAATGGTATTCCAAAAGTCCTTTTTTATGATTTTGTGCACGATACCATGCGTAAATTTTCCAATGTGAGGTTTGTGATAAGAGAAGATAGCTTTGATGGACTATTAAAAGAACTGGCCATTAACGCTATCGATTTCATTGTAGCTGACAGAGGAATTGCGCCGGGCACGCAAGTAAACGCAAACAGCTACTTCCTTGGTGAAAGTTCGCTAAGCTTTTTTGCCAAGCAACCGCTTTCTGGCAATCAACGTTTTCCTGAGTGCTTAAATCATATGCCACTTTTAATGCAGGGTAACACCTCGGGTATAAGACACGCCCTATCGAGCTGGCTAGCAACGGAGCAACTGTACCCCAAAATTGTGGCAGAATTCGACGACAGTGCCCTATTAAAACTCTTCGGTAGCGAAAACTTTGGTGTATTTTGCGCCCCCTCTGCGATAACCGAGCACGTGGAAAAGCAATACAGTGTACATTGTATTGGCAAAGCAGAGGCTTTAAGTGAGCGATACTACGCAATCACAGGCAAAAGCCGCGCAGAGTACACGCTGAGTGAGCATATTATTAGTTCGGCAAAAGAGATCTTTAGTAAGTAGTTTAGCCTTTGCATTTTTCCACGCAAAGCTCTACTTGCGATTCGCCGAAGCGCTCATCAAGCAATCGATGTGCTTCCATTTTAACTTTCGACCAGTCGAAACGACCTCGACCGATGTATGCATTTTCAGCGAGCGTCTCGACCATTTCGAAACACTCACGCACAACCACTTTTTTAACCATTTCGAAGACATCCTATTCCCCAATACTTTATGGATAATATGACATTCGCTGTTTATCCGCCTTCAAATTTGGGTATCTCTCTATCGCATTTTGTATCGTGAGGAATAACAATGGGGTGTTCAAAACACGCTTTGAAAAAAAAGGCAGAGTAACCACTCTGCCCTTTCGGTTGATTAGGCTGCAACGCCATCATCAATATCTTGTGAATAGAAACTTAGCGTAAGTATCTTTTCCAACATAAAGCGAAGCGCGCCGTTTATAGGCATCAGCTTATCGCCTAGCTCATAGTCTATCTGTGCAATCCTTTGTCTGCCCTCTGCGATCATAGGCGGCTTTACCGAGGTAGATTGAACGGCGCTATTTGCAGCGATATCCTCTATCAACGGCTGCTTCGATGCGTCTGCGCGCTGGGGTTGTATGGCAATTAGCGCAGCAGCATACTTATCAGGCACAGCTTGCTTAATGGTTTTACAAACCGAGAGCGTGGCTTCTCCCGACTTTGTTTTATAACCCGCAGCACCAAACATACGGCAAAGACCAGGGCGGTACTCATAAATGCCGCAGTAACCTTCTGTACCATCCAAACTTAAACGCTGATATTGCTTGCAAGCAAAACCGCTGTAGTTTTCAAGTTCGTCAAACACTTGCTCGGCTTGCCCTGTGTCAAACAAGTGCAAGGCAAATGGCAGCATCTCTAATGGCGACACTTCAATGTCGGGTTTATTACAGCATGCACCGCATTTTTCTACACAGTTTAAAGACTGACTAGATTGAAACGCACTAAATTCTTGAGAGAGCGATTGGTAAACATCCATCACTTGGCTGGAAAGCTCACGCAGCCTATTCATAATGACTCCGCTAATAAAAGCAAACTAAAACACAAACATGTTCATGCGGTCTTATGTGGTAGGTAGCATGAACGCAATACTCTGTTCACTGGTTTGGGTAACCAATGACACAGATTGCATTGGAGCAAGAATTGTACTCTGACCCCAATATTTTAAAGCATGCTTCTTCCCCGCCGGATATGAGTAAGCTTGAGGCTTAATGGCAGGAGTTGAATTGGCGTGGATTTTATTTTGAATTTTGGAGTTTGGGAAGTTTTTTGTACAGATCGTTGATGATAAATCTAACACAGCCATACAGAGGCAATAGATACTTGGCTTGGCTTTCCAATTACCTCTCAGCACTACATACTTTATACATGAAATAGTTGAAGCCGTTATTGCAGCTGTTGTTTTTTTTCAACTACCATTCTAGCTAAGTTTAGCTAACCCTACAGGTAATTTTATATGCAAGCCAATATGTTCGGTTTGTAATAAAAAGAATCTTGCTAGATACCCACTTTTTAATTTGGTAGACGAGCGGTGATGAACAATTAGGTCTGAACGCTCAAGTTTTAACGAAGGATGAACAATTTCACGCTTACGGGGTGAGATTAACTACCGCATTAAAATGATGGTCGTGATTGTGGTATTGAACTGTTTTTATCTTCCCTATAACTCAGTATACTGAAATCAGAAAAAGCATTTAAATAATCAAGGAACGCTAATGAAGCCAGTTATTCTAGCGGGCGGTACTGGAAGCCGCTTATGGCCAAAATCTCGCGCTGCTCTACCTAAGCAGTTTTTGTCGCTTACTTCCGACAAAACGATGATTCAAGACACCGTTCTACGACTTAATGGAATAGAGTCTCTTCCTCCTTCTATTATCTGTAATGAAGAACACCGCTTTCTAGTTGCTGAACAAATGCGTCAGATTAAGGTTGATAACAGCGACATTCTTTTAGAACCCGTTGGACGAAATACGGCGCCGGCTATTGCATTAGCAGCTTTCCAGGCTGTGGAAAATGGTAGCGATCCCGTTCTTTTAGTACTAGCTGCCGATCACCTAATTCAAGATAGCGATACTTTCAAAGATAAAATACTAGAAGCACAGGCGTTGGCTGAACAAGGTAAATTAGTAACCTTCGGTATAGTTCCCACGCAGCCTCATACGGGCTACGGCTATATTAAAGCTGGAAGTAAGCTAAATATTGGCTTCGACGTGAGTGAGTTTGTTGAGAAACCAGACATGCCAACCGCAACAAAATACGTTGATTCAGGCGAGTACTTTTGGAATAGCGGTATGTTTATGTTTAAAGCTAGTGCATTTCTAAAAGCGCTAGAAACCCATGCTCCAGAGATCTACGCTACATGTAAAAAAGCGATTGAGAAAACAGAAAAAGACCTAGACTTCGTGCGAATCGACCAAGAGATATTCGCTTCATGCCCCAGTGATTCTATTGACTATGCGGTTATGGAGAAAACATCAGAAGCGGCGATGGTGACATTAGATGCAGGCTGGTCTGATGTAGGTAGCTGGTCGTCCTTATGGGAAACAGGTGAAAAAGATGAAAATGGCAATGTCACCGCAGGCGATACGTTATTGGAAGGCACTAAGAACAGCTACGTAAACGCCGAACATAGTCTAGTTGCAGTTATTGGTTTAGAAGACGTTGTAGTAGTTGAGACCAAAGATGCTGTTATGGTGGCAAACAAAAAGAATGCTGAGCATATCAAAACGGTTGTTAACAAGCTTAAAGCTGAAAAACGCCCAGAGTTTGAGTTTCATCGTGAAGTATTTAGACCTTGGGGAAGTTACGATTCAATTGATAATGGCGGGCGATTTAAAGTTAAGCGCATCACCGTGAAACCTGGTGAAAAATTGTCTGTTCAAATGCACCATCACAGAGCAGAACACTGGGTTGTGGTGTCAGGCACAGCTAACGTCACTATTGGTGAGGAAGTCCAGATGCTAACTGAGAATGAGTCGGTCTACATCCCTATTGGTGCGGTTCATGCCCTAGAAAACCCGGGTAAAATTCCGCTAGAGCTTATTGAAGTTCAATCAGGAGCCTATCTTGGCGAAGACGACATCGTTCGCTTCTCAGATAGATATGGGCGCTCAGACAAGTAAACGAACAAAACTATGTGCATATAAAACTGAAAAGGGGCCGAGCTTAAAAGCTTTGCCCCTTTTTTGTTTATAGAGCCAGGTGGTTTACTCTGACCCCACAAATCTTAAATTAATCAGCGTTGAACAAATCGCGGCTGTATACTTTATCAAGTACGTCCTCGATGTCGCCGGTTACGCGGTTAGCTACAATAACGTCAGAGATTTTCTTGAACTCTTCCAAATCGTTTACTACGCGCGAGTTAAAGAAATCAGCTTCTTTGAGTACTGGTTCGTATACTACCACCTCAATACCTTTCGCTTTAATTCGCTTCATGATCCCTTGAATGGCACTTGCGCGGAAGTTGTCTGAACCAGTCTTCATGATAAGGCGATAGATACCCACAATTTTCGGCTTACGGCTTACAATTGAATCGGCAATGAAATCCTTACGGGTGCGGTTTGCATCTACAATTGCCTGAATCATGTTATTAGGCACCTCACTGTAGTTCGCAAGTAATTGCTTAGTGTCTTTTGGTAAGCAGTAACCACCGTAGCCAAAGCTTGGGTTGTTGTAATGCTTACCAATACGAGGGTCTAAGCCTACCCCTTCAATAATTTGTTTGGTGTCTAAGCCATTGCGCTCTGCATAGCTATCTAGCTCGTTAAAGTAAGCTACGCGCATCGCCAAATAGGTGTTAGCGAAAAGCTTAATGGCTTCCGCTTCAGTGCTGTCGGTGAACAACACATCAATTTCTTCTTTTATCGCACCTTGCTGTAGTAGTTTTGCGAAAACTTCAGCGCGCTCACTACGCTCACCCACAATAATTCGGCTTGGATGTAAATTGTCGTAAAGCGCCTTGCCTTCGCGCAAAAACTCAGGAGAAAAGATAATGTTGTCAGAACCAAAGCGCGCTTTTGCATCTCTAGTAAAGCCAACCGGTACTGTAGACTTTACTATCATCACAGCATCAGGGTTAATTTCCATTACTGTTTTAATAACCGCTTCTACACTCCCCGTATTGAAGTAGTTGGTTTGTGGGTCGTAATCAGTAGGCGTAGCGATAACCACATAATCAGCATCTTTATACGCTTGTTGCGCATCAAGCGTTGCTAAAAGATTCAACTCTTTCGTCGTTAAGTATTCTGCAATTTCTTTGTCTTCAATTGGAGACTTTTTATTGTTAAGCATTTCGACTTTTTCAGGAACCAAGTCGACCGCTTTCACGTCATTGTGTTGTGCTAGTAGAACAGCATTTGATAAGCCTACGTACCCAGTACCCGCTACTGCTATTTTGTACTTTTCCATTTTACAGTCCCAATAGTTTTTTTTCGACCTACAGTTTTTTTTAGTGTATGAAAGAACCTGCGATAAAAAGCTCGCCAAAGCTCAACATGAGTAAGACAGAGCTCTTTGACATTTATATTAATCTCGCTTACATAAACCACATATGTAAAGCTATTTACCTTATTTACTCTCTTTGATCACAGCGGCAAGCTTATTTGCCAATTTATCAGCAGTTTCGGCATTCTCAGCTTCTACCATTACGCGAATTAGTGGTTCGGTACCTGACTTTCTCAATACTAATCGGCCAGAATCGCCCAATTCGTTTTCTACCTCGGCAACAGCCCCTTTGACTGATTCAAGCAGTAAAACAGAATCTAAGTTTTCATGTCTTACATTAACCATACACTGCGGTAGCTTCGTCATCCCTAGCTTTAATTGTGCCAATGGATATCCGCTTTTAACAACAATAGATAATACCTGAAGCGCAGCAATTATCGCGTCTCCAGTAAAAACATAGTCTAAGTTAAGTATGTGCCCAGAGGTTTCACCACCTATACGCCACCCCGTTTCATTTAGTTTTTCCACTACATATCTGTCACCAACTTTGGTGCGAACAAAAGGTATTTCCAATTCCTTCAATGCCAACTCTAAGCCTAGGTTACTCATGAGGGTTCCAACCACACCTCCCTTGTAACCATTTTGTTTAGCCTCGCGCGCCATCAGAAATAGGATCTCATCCCCGTCAACAATTTCGCCATCGCTATCTATAAACATAATACGATCAGCGTCGCCGTCTACTGCTATACCTAAATCAGCCTTGTTATCAATTACGGCCTTGCTAAGTGAAGCCAAAGAAGTAGCGCCACATTCATAATTAATGTTAATACCATTAGGAGTATTAGCTATATTGATTACCGTAGCCCCAAGTTCAGAGAAAACACTTGGTGCTACTTTATATGCAGCACCATTAGCGCTGTCTACTACAATAGTTAACCCCTCTAGAGAAAGCTCGCTAGAAAACGTACCTTTACAAAACTCGATGTAACGTCCCGCTGCATCATCTACCCTGCGCGCTTTGCCCAATTTTTGTGAATCAACGCAGTCGATGCCATTTTCTAATGCATATTGCAACTTTTGCTCGATAGCGTGCTGCTGCTCGGCGCCCAATTTTGCCCCACTTCTTCCAAAAAATTTTATGCCATTATCATAATATGGATTATGCGACGCACTTATAACTACTCCAGCGTCAGCTCGGAATGTAGACGCTAGATAAGCCACAGCGGGTGTAGGAATTGGCCCAGCCAATGCAATGTTCACACCTGCGGCCGACAAGCCAGCCTCCAATGCTGATTCAAGCATATATCCGCTAGCTCTCGTGTCTTTCCCTACCAAAACCTCTTTAGTACCGTCTTTAGCAAGTACTGTACCAGCGGCCCAACCCAACTTCATTACGAAATCTGGAGTCATTGGAAAATCACCTACTTTGCCGCGAATTCCATCGGTTCCAAAATATTTCTGAGACATTTTTTATTCCTGTAAACGAAAAAGGCCACAACCTCAATGTCATGGCCTTGAAAAACAATCTACTAGACTACTCGACCGTAACCGACTTTGCTAAGTTACGCGGTTGATCAACGTCTGTACCCTTTATCAGTGCAACGTAGTATGACAATAGTTGAAGCGGCACCGTATAAACGATAGGAGCAATAATATCTTCACAGTGCGGGATATTGATAACTCGCATTGTATCATCGCTTTCAAAATGCGCGTCTACATCGGCAAAAACATACATAATTCCGCCACGGGCTCGCACTTCTTCGACGTTAGACTTCAGCTTTTCAAGCAGTTCATCGTTAGGTGCAACCACAATAACCGGCATCTCATCATCGATAAGTGCCAAAGGCCCATGCTTTAATTCCCCCGACGCATATGCTTCTGCGTGAATATAGGAAATCTCTTTAAGTTTGAGAGCCCCTTCCATCGCAATTGGATATTGCGCTCCACGCCCCAAAAACAAACTATGATGTTTATCAGCAAATTCTTCGGCAAGATTTTCAATAACACCAGCAGTACCCAGAGCTTCCTCAATTTTTCCTGGAAGGGTTTTAATTGCTCCAATGATTTTTTGCTCTGTTTCTTCGCGCAAACCATTAAATTTACCAATAGATAAAGTGAGCATCAAAAACGCGGTTAGCTGCGTAGTAAACGCTTTGGTAGACGCAACGCCAATTTCAGCCCCAGCTAAAGTCATAAAAGCTAAATCTGACTCTCGTACCAGTGAAGAACCTGGAACATTACAGATAGTAAGCGCAGACATATAACCAAGTTCTTTCGCCAACCTCAGTGCCGCTAGCGTATCTGCTGTTTCACCACTTTGGGAAATAGTGACTAGTAAACTATTTTCATGCACAACAGACTTTCTGTATCTGAATTCCGAAGCAATCTCTACCGAACAGGAAACACCGGCATACTCTTCTAACCAATAGCGAGCTGTCATGCCTGCATGATAACTCGTGCCACAAGCTATAATCTGAATATGCTTTACTTGTTTTAGAATGCTTTCTGCACCCTCGCCGAAAAGTGCATCAATATTATGAACATTATCAATTCTGTCTTTCAGCGTGTTTCTAATCACTGCAGGCTGCTCATAAATCTCTTTTAGCATGTAGTGGCGGTAACCACCTTTGTCACCAGCATCATGCTCTACCGTCGATTCGATAATTTCACGTTCTACCCGAACACCAGATTTATCAAAAATTGTTACTTCTCGACGGGTAACTTCCGCTACGTCACCTTCCTCTAAAAAGATAAAGCGGCGTGTTACAGGTAGTAATGCTAATTGATCTGAAGCAATGAAGTTTTCACCTAGACCCAGACCGATTACTAGAGGGCTACCTGAACGCGCTACAACCATTTTATCCGGGTCTTCTTTGTCGATAACTACTGTACCGTATGCCCCAGTAAAGTGCGTAACTGCCTTTTTAACGGCCTCTACCAGTGAGTTGCCATTATCTAACATGCTGTGAACAACGTGAGCGATGGTTTCTGTGTCGGTATCGCTAGTAAAAGTATAACCTTGGCTCGTTAGCGATTTACGGAGGGGCACGTAGTTTTCGATAATACCGTTATGAACCACGGCCACGCGCTCTGTTGAAAAATGAGGGTGGGCATTATTTTCAGTAACCCCACCATGGGTAGCCCAGCGCGTATGGGCGATACCTGTCGTACCAAGAGCGCCATCCCTTTCAACCGCCTCTGCAAGCTTATGTACCTTACCGACTTCACGAATACGTTTTAAGTCGCCTTCGCTATTTAGTAGCGCTACACCAGCAGAATCATATCCTCTATACTCAAGCCTTTTTAAGCCCTCTAGAAGAATTTCAACTACGTTCCGTTCGGCTACTGCGCCGACAATTCCACACATTCCTTTAACTCCAATCAGATACTGCTAATAAAACTTTAGTATTGCGACCGCATTTTAATGAAACTTAGCAACAACACAACAAAGATATGTGTGGGTATTACCAAGTATAAATTGATATTGTCTCTTGTACTTGAACTGCAGGCACTTATTTGAATAACTAAGCGAGCGATGTTATTGGCTTTGACCTATTTATATTGACCTACCACTACTAACGTTCAGCGATAGCAATCTAAGCGTTAAATTGATCGATAACAAAATGATCGTCATTAACAAAAGCTCAAAGTTTATTGAAGTTGAGAAAGTTTCGCTTTATAAAAACACTCAAATTATCAAAGTGCCTCTTTCTGACAGTTTGCGATTATCGCCAAATGAAAATGGCGAATTCATAGTTAAACGCCGTATTATTAATAACTTACATGTGAATCTTAAAGCGCAAACTAAACAGCAGCTCAATAACATCAACGTGGAGTATGCCGTTGCATTACGTTATCGAGTATCAACAGGCTCTTCTTCAAAGCAAGACTTTACTTTCTATCGTAATGTATTAGTTAATATTGGAGAGTCGATATAAATTTATCGACTCCGGTGTTTTTAGTACGAAGCTCGCATCAAACGCGGGTTTCTACTTTTTCATTTTTTGTACTTTAACTACAGCGACGTAAAAAATAAGAGGTTACTCGTGCTCTTTAAGGAAAAATTATTACTGTCTAATTGCGATTCCGTTAGACAATTAGAACTTGAAAAGATAAGGCAACGCTTTTTAACTAGTCTAGCTTTCGGTGATGGCGTGGTTCTCACCCCTAACACAATCTTCGACAACGAAAATATAGACTTGCTTATTGAAAGAAAAAATGTTCATAAGTATTTAAACGAAGAGGGGAAAGGGAAGTTTGTGGTAAGAGGATTTTGATGTGAAACCCGACTTCTCTTTAGTAAGTTATTTTGAGAGCCTCCCCTCGGAATATATAATATCAAGCCTCCCTAACTCGCCTCGCATGACAGATATTTCGCACCAACAACGTGATGAACTTTTATATCGCTGTGAAAATATACAAGCCGCCTTGGATAGCATCAACCCAATATACGAAAATATAGAAGTAAATGAACACGCGTTGAAAAACGAAATTTTTTCACTCTTAGCAAACGATGACATTCTTAGCTGTGGCGATGTTTCGAATGAGCAACATCAAGCACAGAAAGTAAAAAAAACCGGCTTTTTCGCGAATACCGACCAGCGAGATATCTTCAAGGAGCAAGCTAAGGGCGTTGTATCGAGGTCTCAATGGTATGTGACGTGGTCAAGCAAATTCACACAACCCAGTTAAGCAGCTTTTCCTAAGTTAGCCATTTCAGCCTCATATTGGTTTGGACTTTTGTAATCCAAGTATGAGTGCATTCTCTGACTGTTATAAAACAT
>Ga0181596_10002932_pt1 | contig 16188 bp, 10 predicted proteins | sample 041ome_6_FD_148655 | JGI IMG/M metagenome (GOLD analysis project Ga0181596, IMG submission 148655) | Coastal salt marsh microbial communities from the Groves Creek Marsh, Skidaway Island, Georgia - 041402US metaG (spades assembly) | ecosystem: Environmental > Aquatic > Marine > Intertidal zone... | reverse complement strand
ATACGCACGGAATTCACCAAAGTATTTTGTGATCGCCGCTGTCAGCGTCGTTTTACCGTGGTCAACGTGACCGATTGTGCCGATGTTGCAGTGGGGTTTACTGCGGTCAAACTTTTCCTTTGCCATGATGGCCTCCTATTAAGTTGGGACCGAGACAGGCATTCTGTCCCGGTCAATTCGATTAGGCGAATTTCGCCTGAATTTCGTCAGAAATGTTCTGTGGTACGGGATCGTAATGCGAGAACTGCATCGTGAACTGTGCGCGGCCAGAAGACATTGAGCGCAGTGTATTGATGTAGCCAAACATGTTCGCCAGCGGAACATTCGCGTTAATTGCGATTGCGTTACCACGTGTATCTTGGCCAGAAACTTGGCCGCGACGTGATGTCAAATCGCCGATGATGCCACCTGTGTAATCTTCAGGAGTCACAACCTCGACCTTCATGATAGGCTCAAGAAGTTTCGCGCCCGCTTTTTTCATGCCTTCACGCATACACATACGTCCTGCAATTTCAAAAGCCAGAACAGAAGAGTCAACATCGTGGTATTTACCATCGATCAAGGCAACTTTGAAGTCGATCACAGGGAAGCCTGCCAACGGGCCGCTGTCCATAACCGATTTGATGCCTTTTTCCACACCTGGGATGTATTCTTTTGGAACCGTACCACCAACGATTTTCGATTCAAAAGAATAACCTTCGCCTGGTTGTGTCGGCTGGATCACCAATTTCACCTCAGCGAACTGACCTGAACCACCAGATTGTTTCTTGTGGGTATAGGAATGTTCGATTTCATGAGAAATGGTTTCACGATACGCAACCTGAGGCGCACCAATGTTTGCTTCCACCTTGAATTCGCGCTTCAGACGATCAACCAAGATGTCCAAATGCAATTCGCCCATGCCCTTCATGATGGTCTGACCAGATTCCAAGTCAGTTTCCACACGGAAGGAAGGATCTTCTGCAGCCAAACGTGCAAGACCTTGAGACATTTTCTCTTGGTCGTTTTTGGTTTTTGGCTCAACAGCGATTTCGATCACTGGCTCTGGGAAGGTCATTGTTTCAAGAACAACAGGCTTGCTTGGATCACACAAAGTGTCACCAGTTGTTGTTTCTTTCAGACCCGCCAAAGCGATAATGTCACCTGCGAATGCTTCTTCGATTTCTTCACGGCTAATCGCGTGCATCATCATCATACGGCCAACGCGCTCGCGCTTGCCTTTTGTCGAGTTCGACAACTGGTCGCCTTTTTTCAAGACACCAGAGTAGATACGCGTAAAGGTCAAAGAGCCAACGAAGGGGTCGTTCATGATTTTGAACGCAAGCGCTGCGAATGGCTGTTCGTCATCAGCAGAGCGTGGGATGTTACGTTCTTCGTTTTCGTCACCGGGAGCAAAGCCCATATATGCTGGAACGTCCAATGGTGACGGCAAGAAGTCGATAACGGCGTTCAACAATGGCTGTACGCCTTTGTTTTTAAACGCAGAACCGGCCGCAACAGGAACGAATGACAATGACAATGTGCCTTTACGGATCAACGCACGAAGAGTTTTTTCGTCTGGCTCGTTGCCCTCAAGATACGCTTCCATCGCATCGTCGTCCATTTCGACAGCGATTTCGATCAGGTTCGCGCGCCATTCGTCGGCCAGATCTTGAAGGTCTTCACGAATTGGTTGACGAACCCAGCTTGCGCCTAGGTCTTCGCCCTTCCAAACCCATTCTTCCATCTTGATCAGGTCGATGATGCCCTCGAGCTTGTCTTCAGCGCCGATCGGCAACGCGATAGGCGCAGGAATTGCACCGGTACGGTCTTTGATCATTTTGACGCAGTTAAAGAAGTCCGCGCCGATCTTGTCCATTTTGTTGACAAAAACGATACGTGGAACTTTGTAACGGTCAGCTTGACGCCATACAGTTTCAGTCTGAGGCTCAACACCAGCGTTGGCGTCCAACAAACATACCGCACCGTCCAAAACAGCCAACGAACGTTCAACTTCGATTGTGAAGTCAACGTGGCCGGGGGTGTCAATAATGTTGAAACGGTATTTGGTGTCAGAAGTACCCTCTTCTGTCGGGTCTTCCTGACGTTGCCAGAATGTTGTGGTCGCAGCAGAAGTGATCGTGATCCCACGCTCTTGCTCTTGCTCCATCCAGTCCATTGTGGCGGCGCCATCGTGAACTTCACCGATTTTGTGCGATTTACCTGTGTAGTACAGGATGCGTTCGGTTGTTGTTGTTTTGCCAGCATCGATGTGTGCCATGATGCCAAAGTTGCGATAGCGGTTTAGTGGGTATGCGCGTGCCATTGTAACGAGATTCCCTATTACCAGCGATAGTGGCTGAACGCTTTGTTCGCGTCGGCCATTTTATGTGTGTCTTCACGTTTCTTAACGGCAGAACCACGTGAGTTTACCGCATCCAACAACTCAGCTGCCAGACGCTCTTCCATGGTGTTTTCGTTACGACCGCGAGATGCGTTGATCAACCAACGAATAGCCAAGGCTTCACGACGCTCAGGACGAACTTCGACAGGTACTTGGTATGTCGCACCACCAACACGGCGGGAGCGAACCTCGACCGACGGCTTGATGTTGTCGAGCGCTTCGTGGAACACTTCGACAGGTGCGCGTTTGATTTTGCTCTCAACGCGGTCAAGCGCGTTGTAAACGATTTTTTCGGCGACCGATTTTTTACCATCGATCATCAAGTTGTTCATAAATTTAGAAAGAACCCGATCACCAAATTTGGCGTCAGGTAATACTTCACGTTTTTCAGCAGCGTGACGACGAGACATTCAATTTTCCTCTTACTTAGGACGCTTCGCGCCGTATTTCGAACGGCGTTGTTTACGGTCTTTAACGCCCTGAGTATCCAGAACACCACGTAGAATGTGGTAACGCACACCAGGAAGGTCTTTTACACGACCACCACGGATAAGAACAACAGAGTGCTCTTGCAGGTTGTGCTTTTCACCTGGGATGTAGCTGATGACCTCAAAACCATTTGTCAGGCGCACTTTGGCAACCTTACGCATCGCAGAGTTCGGTTTCTTTGGAGTCGTTGTATATACACGAGTACAGACGCCACGTTTTTGTGGGCACTGCTCAAGATGCATAGACTTCGACCGTTTTACTTTAGGCTGCCGTGGTTTACGGATCAGCTGTTGAATAGTTGGCATACCGGTTATCCCCGTTTAGCTCACACATGTGTCATGCACAGGGGCAATCCCCATGCGGCTCAAAGTTGGCGTGTCATGCGCGTCCGCAAAACACAAAAACCGCATGCGTCCCCTCGTTCGCGGGAACGACGCGGTGGGTTTCCAGAGGATCGAGGCACAGGCCTGGATCTTGACCACTTCAAATCTGAAGTTCGGCGGCGGGGCGACCCCCTATGCCGAGATAGTGGCGCGTATAGGGGGAGTCGGAAGGATTGTCAACATCCCTGCCCCGTATATATATACAACCACATTCGTACCTGCATGCTATAGCGGCATTGGCTTTGATTTGTCAAAGTGATAAATCGAGAAAAACAAAGGATATGTGATGCAAGTTATTGGGCTCTGTCGGTTTTCCTATCCTGCTGCAGGTGGATTCCAACGCATTCATGAAACAAACGAGGAGCGCCGCGCCTATTTGTACGCGGATGCGCGCCTAACGCTTCGGTTTCGCCTGTTTGAATCATTCTGTTTGCCGTCGATTGCCAACCAAACCGATACCGATTTCACCTTTATTATTCTGATCGGCACAGACCTGCCCCTGTGGGCAAAAGAGCGGTTACATACCCTAACACGCCCCTACCCTTGGATTCAGATCGTGGCAAAGCCAACACAGCGGCATCGTGACATCACAGCCGAGGTCATAAATGAGGCGATCACACAAAAGGGTCAGCCCGCGCTTCAATTCCGCTTGGATGACGATGATGCGGTGAATGTTGAATTCGTGGAGCTTGCAAAAGCGAATGCCGCAGCTCTCGCGCCTGCGATGTCTGAGGTCCCAAGTTTTGCAATCGACTATTGTGCGGGATTTTCAGCGACAATCCATTCGGACGGCCTGCATATTGAACCCGTCACGCAAACGCTCTGGACGCCTGCGCTCGCCGCAGTTTTTAAACGTTCCGGCGATCGCACAATCATGAATTTTGGTCATCACAAGCTTTTTAAATCTATGCCTGTAGTATCCTATTGCAACAGAACCATGTTTATCCGGTCTTTTCATACCGACAACGATTCCGTTCGTGACACTCGTAATATCGTCACGACGGCGGCACTCGACGATGACATGGCATCAGTGATGAAAGACACCTTTGGAATTGATCATGATCGGATCAAGCAGATTTGGTCTGACGCTTATTCCATCGTTCCCGAAGCATAGTGTATATCCCTGATCCCACGATCAAGATCGCGCCAACGAATGTCAAAACCTGAGGCCAATCACCAAACACGATCCAGCCCAATAACAGCGCCCAAATCAGCCCCGAGTACCGAAACAGCGCCACGAATGATATGTCACCAACCCGCATAACCATCACGCTCAGCGTGTAGGCCACAGAAACAAAAATCACGGCCCCCGCGATCAGTTTCCATTCATGCAGTCCCATGGGCACCATAGGCGTCACCACGATCATCGCACAGGCCATCAGCCACACGCAAAAGGCGCCGATAAAGGTCACCATCAGCGACGGGACCGATTTCGAAATGCGGCGGGTTGCCAAATCACGGGTGGTGACCGCCACAACAGCAATCAGCCCATAAATCGTATAAAGTCCAAACCCTGCGCTATCGGGGCGCACAATGAACAACATCCCGACAAACCCGACACAGATCGCCGCGATCCGCCGCCACCCAATAGGTTCACGCAAGAACAAGGCAGCCCCAAGAGCAACCGTCAATGGCAACAATTGAAGCAAAGCAGTCACGTTCGCCAAAGGCATGTTGAACAGCGCTTCGATAAAGAAATACGCCGCCGCCATTTCCGACAGCCCGCGCAGGATAATCATTCCCCAATCAGAACGCGAAAACCGCCACCGTACTGCCCCAAACCGCCATGCCAAAATGGCCAAAACGATCAACACAAATCCACCCCGAAGAAACAGAATTTGTCCAAGCGGCAAAACACCACCCAATAGTTTGATAAACGTGTCGTTCACCGTAAAGGCAGCCATGCTGCCCATCATCAACATCGCGCCGCGCTGGTTGTCTGTCATGGGAAAATCCAAAAAGAAGCTGCGGAACCGTTACATGAAATTCGGAAACTTAAAAGAAAAAAGGGCGCGAAAATCGCGCCCTTTTTTAAATGTCTTAGAATGGTTTATTTAAACACATCATCAGATGGCGCGGCCAATGCGGCGCGTGCTTCTTCTTGACGGGCTTCGATCACGACGTGGTCACGATCATGCGCGATACGGCGAACGCGTTGTGTTGCGCCCCCTGTACCCGCTGGGATCAGACGACCCACGATGACATTCTCTTTCAGACCGATCAATTTGTCGCGTTTGCCTTGGACAGACGCTTCGGTCAGAACACGCGTTGTTTCTTGGAACGACGCGGCTGAGATGAACGAACGTGTTTGCAACGACGCTTTGGTGATACCCAAAAGAATTGGTTCACCCTGTGCTGGGCGGCCACCTTTTGAAATCGCTTTTTCGTTCGCTGCGTCAAACTCGGCCTTGTCAACGTGCTCACCCTTCAACAGGGTTGTGTCGCCGCTTTCAGAGATTTCCCATTTCTGAAGCATTTGACGCACGATCACTTCGACGTGCTTGTCGTTGATCTTAACGCCTTGCAGACGGTACACGTCTTGGACTTCGTCGATCATATAGTTCGCAAGCGCTTCGATACCCATGATGGCCAAAATATCATGCGGCGCTGGGTTGCCGTCCATGATGTAATCGCCTTTTTGGACGAAATCGCCTTCGGCCACAGGGATGTGTTTGCCTTTTGGAACCATGTATTCCACGGGTTCCAGTGACTCATCCACCGGCTCAATCGAAATGCGACGCTTGTTTTTATAGTCACGACCAAAGCGGACATAACCATCGATTTCCGCGATGATTGCGTGATCTTTTGGACGACGTGCTTCGAACAGTTCGGCAACACGTGGCAAACCACCTGTAATGTCTTTGGTTTTTGCGCCTTCGCGTGGGATACGTGCAACGACGTCACCCGCACGAATTTCTGAACCGTCTTCGACAGACAAAATCGCATCAACAGACATTGGATAGGTGATCGGAGCACCCGCTTCGTTGCGAACAGGTTCGCCGTCTTGAGCAACCAGAATAATTTCTGGTTTCAGGTCGTTCCCTTTGGGGGCCGCACGCCAGTCGACAACGATCTTTTGGGTCATGCCCGTCGCATCGTCGGTTTCTTCGCGTACAGCAATACCGTTGACCAGATCCACATGTTTCGCAATACCGTCTTTTTCGGCGATAATTGGCAATGTGTATGGATCCCATTCAAACAGCTTTTGACCACGGCTGATTGTTTCGCCCTCTTTGACGAACACTTTGGTACCATAGCCCAGCTTGTGGCTTGCGCGTTCTGCACCATGTTCATCAACGATCCGCAACTTCATGTTACGGCCCATGACAAGCGTTTCACCATTCGAGTTCAACAAGGTCATCGGGTTTTCAAAGACGATTTTACCCTCTTGGCTTGCTTCCAAGAATGATTGTTGGCCACCTTGCGCAACACCACCAATGTGGAAGGTCCGCATTGTCAGCTGTGTACCAGGTTCACCGATGGACTGCGCCGCGATAATACCGACGGCTTCGCCAGTGTTGACGATTGTACCACGTGCAAGGTCACGACCGTAACATTGCGCACAAACGCCTTCTTCGGCTTCACAGGTCAATGGGCTGCGGATACGCATCGATTGAACGCCTGCTTCGTCGATGGCATCAGACATCAATTCGTCGATCAATGACCCTTTGGCCACGATGACTTCGTCTGTACCTGGACGCAGGACGTCATCGGCTGCGACACGACCCAAAACGCGCTCTGCCAATGACGAAATCACTTCGCCATCATTGACCGCAGGGACCGCAGTGATCGCGTTTTCAGTACCGCAATCGTTCATGCGAACGATACAATCCTGTGCAACGTCAACCAGACGACGTGTCAGATATCCAGAGTTCGCAGTCTTCAACGCCGTATCCGACAGACCCTTACGAGCACCGTGGGTAGAGTTGAAGTATTCAAGAACGGTCAAACCTTCTTTAAAGTTTGAAATGATCGGTGTTTCGATGATGTCGCCGTTCGGCTTTGCCATCAGACCGCGCATACCGCCCAGCTGTTTCATCTGTGTCACAGAACCACGCGCACCAGAGTGGGCCATCATGTATACCGAATTCGGTTCCATTTCTGCGCCATTCTCGTCGCGATCTGCCGATGAAATTGTATTCATCATCGCTTCGGTGACTTTGTCGTTACATTTTGACCAAGCATCAACAACTTTGTTGTACTTTTCGCCCTGAGTGATCAGACCGTCCATGTACTGCTGTTCGAAATCTTTCACTTGGTCGCGTGTTTCGTCAACGATTGACCATTTGTTATCAGGAACAACCATGTCGTCTTTGCCGAACGAAATACCGGCGCGGAACGCTTCTTTAAAGCCCATAGACATGATTTGGTCACAGAAGATCACGCTCTCTTTTTGGCCACAATACCGGTAAACGGTGTCAATGACCTTTTGAACGTCTTTCTTACGCAGCAATGTGTTGACCAATTCGAACGGCGCTTTGACGTTCTTTGGCAACAACGCACCCAAACGCACGCGGCCTGGTGTGGTTTCATAGCGTTTTGTGACTTCGTTTCCGTGCTCATCAATTTGTGGAACACGCGCTGTGATTTTGGCGTGCAGGTGAACTGCGCCTGAATCCAATGCGTATTGCACTTCTTCGATGGAAGCGAACGACATGCCTTCGCCCTTCATGCCTTCACGCATGATGGTTGTGTAATACAGACCCAAGATCATGTCTTGTGACGGAACAATGATCGGCGCACCGTTTGCAGGTGACAGAACGTTGTTTGTAGACATCATCAGAACGCGGGCTTCCAATTGGGCCTCAAGGCTCAGTGGAACGTGAACCGCCATTTGGTCACCGTCAAAGTCCGCGTTAAACGCAGAACAGACCAATGGGTGAAGCTGGATTGCTTTGCCTTCGATCAAAACGGGTTCAAACGCCTGAATACCCAAACGGTGCAATGTAGGCGCACGGTTCAGCATAACAGGATGTTCGCGAATAACCTCATCCAAGATGTCCCAGACTTCTGGACGCTCTTTTTCAACCAATTTCTTGGCTTGTTTCACGGTTGACGACAGGCCTTTTGCCTCAAGACGGCTGTAGATAAACGGCTTGAACAATTCCAAGGCCATTTTCTTTGGCAGACCACATTGATGCAGTTTCAATTCTGGGCCGGTCACAATCACCGAACGACCAGAGAAGTCAACGCGTTTCCCCAAAAGGTTTTGACGGAAACGACCCTGCTTGCCTTTCAGCATGTCAGACAGTGATTTCAACGGACGTTTGTTTGACCCTGTGATCACGCGACCACGGCGACCGTTGTCGAACAAGGCGTCAACAGATTCTTGCAACATACGCTTTTCGTTGCGCACGATGATATCAGGCGCACGCAATTCGATCAGACGTTTCAAACGGTTGTTCCGGTTGATCACACGACGATACAGATCGTTCAAATCTGATGTCGCAAAACGACCCCCATCCAACGGCACCAAGGGGCGCAGTTCTGGCGGGATCACGGGAACAACGGTCAAAATCATCCATTCAGGACGGTTGCCAGATTCCAAAAAGCTTTCGACAACTTTCAAACGCTTGATGATTTTCTTTGGCTTCAGTTCGCCTGTGGCTTCTTTCAATTCGGCACGAAGACGCTCTGCTTCTGCATCCAAATCGATCGCGGCCAACATTTCACGGATCGCTTCTGCACCGATATTCGCGGTGAATGCGTCCATGCCATATGTATCTTGCGCGTCCAAGAATTCTTCTTCGGTCATCATTTGACCATAAGACAGATCTGTCAGACCGGGTTCAATCACCACATAGTTTTCGAAATACAACACGCGTTCCAAATCACGCAATGTCATATCCAGCATCAAACCGATGCGCGATGGCAACGATTTCAAGAACCAAATATGCGCAACGGGGGATGCCAATTCGATGTGGCCCATGCGTTCACGGCGTACTTTTTGCAATGTGACTTCTACACCACATTTTTCGCAGACAACGCCGCGATATTTCATACGCTTATATTTACCGCACAAACATTCGTAGTCTTTGGTCGGGCCAAAGATACGCGCACAGAACAGACCGTCGCGTTCTGGTTTGAACGTACGATAGTTGATTGTCTCTGGCTTTTTGATTTCACCATAGGACCAAGATAGGATCCGTTCGGGTGATGCCAAAGACACCTTGATTTCATCAAACATCTTTGGGTTGGCCAAAGGGTTGAATGGGTTATTTGTGATTTCCTGGTTCATTTTGAATTCCTCAAATTAGGGCCGAAAGGGTGAATAAGGGACGCCCCTTATTCATCCCCCTCTGAGTCCAGGAGTTCCATGTTCAGGCCAAGGCCGCGGACCTCTTTGACAAGCACGTTAAAGGATTCTGGGATCCCTGCTTCAAAGTTGTCTTCACCCTTAACAATCGATTCATACACTTTGGTACGTCCAGCAACGTCATCTGACTTCACTGTCAGCATCTCTTGCAGCGTGTATGCCGCGCCATATGCTTCCAATGCCCAAACTTCCATTTCACCGAAACGCTGACCACCAAACTGTGCTTTACCACCCAACGGCTGTTGTGTGACCAAGCTGTATGGGCCTGTCGAACGTGCGTGGATTTTGTCATCAACCAAGTGGTGCAGTTTCAACAGGTACTTGATACCGACTGTGACCTTGCGGCTGAATTGTTCACCCGTACGACCATCAAACAAAATCGACTGACCAGATGTGTCAAAGCCTGCACGACGCAGCGAGTCGTTCACATCGGCCTCTTTTGCACCGTCAAAGACTGGCGTTGCGATTGGAACACCGCGTGTGACATTGCTTGCCGCTTCGATCAGATGATCCTCGTCCATATGTGTGATGCCTTCTTCATAGACGTCATCACCATAAACGATACGCATCGCTTCACGAACTGGGGTCAAATCACCAGACCGGCGATATTCACCCAAAGCTTCGTCCACTTGCAGACCAAGACCGCGTGCAGCCCAGCCCATATGTGTTTCCAAAATCTGACCAACGTTCATACGTGACGGCACGCCCAATGGGTTCAAACAGAAATCCACAGGTGTCCCATCGGCCAAGAACGGCATGTCTTCCATTGGAACAACGCGTGAAATAACACCTTTGTTCCCGTGGCGACCCGCCATTTTATCGCCAGGTTGCAGCTTACGCTTCACGGCAATAAAGACTTTGACCATTTTCATCACGCCCGGAGGCAGATCATCGCCGCGGCGGACTTTTTCAACTTTGTCCTCGAACCGTGCATCCAAAGTCCGTTTTTGCGCTTCATATTGCTCATGCAGCGCTTCGACGATTTGGGCGTCGGCTTCTTCGGCCATTGCCAATTGCCACCACTGACCGCGTGTTAGGCTGTCCAGCAGATCTTCAGTCACAACAGAATTGGCAGCGACCCCTTTTGGACCTTTGACCGCGGTTTTACCCATGATCAATGTTTTCAAACGGGCATAAATGTTGCGGTCCAAGATGGCCAATTCGTCATCGCGGTCACGTGCCAAACGTTCAACTTCTTCACGTTCGATTTGCAACGCGCGTTCGTCTTTGTCTACGCCATGACGGTTAAAGACGCGAACCTCAACCACTGTACCGTAATCACCTGGCTTTACGCGCAGCGATGTGTCACGCACATCAGACGCTTTTTCGCCAAAGATCGCACGCAGCAGTTTTTCTTCTGGTGTCATCGGGCTTTCGCCTTTTGGTGTGATTTTACCCACCAAAATGTCACCTGGTTGAACATCTGCACCGATGTAAACGATACCCGCTTCGTCCAAATTGCGCAGCGCTTCTTCGCCGACGTTTGGAATGTCGCGTGTGATTTCCTCTGGACCCAATTTCGTGTCGCGCGCGGCAACTTCGAATTCTTCGATATGGATCGAAGTGAATACGTCGTCACGTGCAATACGCTCTGAGATCAAGATCGAGTCTTCGTAGTTGTAGCCGTTCCAAGGCATAAACGCCACAACGACGTTTTTACCCAAGGCCAATTCGCCCATATCTGTGGATGGACCGTCGGCAATCACTTCGCCTTTTTCAACGGTTTGGCCCACTTTCACCAACGGACGTTGGTTGATACAGGTGTTTTGGTTGGAGCGTTGGAATTTGCGCATGCGGTAAATATCAACACCCGCATCGCCCAGTTCCAAATCTTCGGTTGCACGAATAACGATACGCTGAGCATCGATTTGGTCGATCACACCTGCGCGTTTCGCCATAATCGCCGCCCCTGAATCGCGGGCAACAACGCCCTCGATGCCGGTACCGACCAAAGGTGCTTCGGCACGCAGCAGTGGAACCGCCTGACGTTGCATGTTCGATCCCATCAACGCGCGGTTAGCGTCGTCGTTTTCCAAGAATGGGATCAAGGATGCAGCAACAGACACCAACTGTTTCGGGCTAACGTCAATCAAATTCACGTTTTCACGAGGCGCAAGCGTATAGTCACCGTTTTGGCGTGTGGACACCAAGTCATTGATAAAGTTACCATCTTCATCCAATGTCGCGTTGGCCTGCGCCACAGTGTGACGCATTTCTTCGGTTGCGGACATATAGGACACTTCGTCGGTCACTTTGCCGTTCACAACTTTGCGATAGGGTGTTTCGATGAAACCGTATTTGTTCACACGTGCAAATGTCGCCAAAGAGTTGATCAAACCAATGTTTGGACCTTCTGGCGTTTCAATTGGACACATACGGCCGTAATGGGTTGCGTGAACGTCGCGCACCTCAAAGCCGGCACGTTCACGTGTCAAACCACCTGGGCCCAAGGCTGACAAGCGGCGCTTGTGCGTGACTTCGGACAATGGGTTGGTTTGGTCCATGAACTGGGACAATTGGCTTGAGCCAAAGAATTCCCGAACCGCTGCCGCTGCAGGTTTTGCGTTGATCAAATCCTGTGGCATCACTGTATCGATTTCGACGGATGACATACGTTCTTTGATCGCGCGCTCCATGCGCAACAGACCAACACGATACTGGTTTTCCATCAATTCGCCAACAGAACGAACGCGACGGTTGCCCAAATGGTCGATATCGTCAATTTCGCCTTTACCATCGCGCAATTCAACAAGCGCCTTAATACACGAAACGATGTCTTCTTTGCGAAGGGTGCGCACTGTGTCTTCTGCGTCTAATGCAAGACGCATGTTCATTTTTACGCGACCCACTGCGGACAGGTCATAGCGTTCGCGATCAAAGAACAATGTGTCAAAGAGCGAAGACGCCGCTTCCAAGGTTGGTGGCTCGCCCGGACGCATAACGCGGTAGATATCCATAAGCGCGGTTTCGCGACCCATGTTTTTATCCGCCGCCATCGTGTTACGGATGTATGGTCCGACGTTGATATTGTCGATGTCCAAAACTGGGATCTCGGTAAAGCCCGCATCCATCAAGTCTTTCAAAGAACCGCCCGAGACTTCTCCGTCACGGTTGTATTCCAATGTCAGCTCATCACCGGCTTCGACATAGATCGCGCCTGTGTCTTCGTTGATGATATCTTGGGCGACGTATTTACCGACGATATGATCGAACGGAACCAAAAGCTCTTTTACTTTGCCTTCGTCGATCAATTTCTTGACTGCGCGCGGCGTCACTTTTTTACCGGCTTCTGCAATGATTTCGCCAGTGTCGGCGTCAACCAAATCATAGGTCGGACGTGTGCCACGAACGCGCTCTGGGAAGAACTTGGTCACCCAGCCTTTGTTTTTGGAATGCTTGTATGTGACTGTGTCGTAATACGCATTCATGATCGCGTCTTGATCCATGCCCAAAGCATACAGCAATGTGGTCACAGGCAATTTGCGGCGACGGTCGATACGCGCGAATACCATGTCCTTGGCGTCGAATTCAAAATCCAACCACGAACCGCGATATGGGATAATGCGGCAGGCAAACAACAACTTACCCGAGCTGTGTGTTTTACCCTTGTCGTGATCAAAGAATACGCCAGGCGAACGGTGCATTTGTGACACGATCACACGCTCGGTGCCGTTGACCACAAAAGTGCCGTTTGGTGTCATCAAAGGCATATCGCCCATGAACACATCTTGTTCTTTAATGTCTTTTACAGATTTCGCACCTGTATCTTCGTCGATATCAAATACGATCAAACGCAAAGTAACCTTTAGCGGCGCACTGTATGTCATGTCGCGCTGTTGGCATTCTTCAACGTCGTATTTTGGTTTTTCCAATTCATATCCAACGAATTCCAAAATGGAGGTTTCGTTAAAATCTTTGATCGGAAAGACGGATTGGAATACACCTTTAATGCCTTCGCCATCCAATGGCTGAGGCTGATCACCTGATTTCAAAAATAAATCATATGAAGATTTTTGAACCTCAATAAGGTTCGGCATTTCAATGACTTCGCGGATTTTACCGTAATATCTACGCAGACGTTTTTGGCCAAGATAGGATTGAGCCATGGTCGATTTCACCTTTCATTTCTCGCCAGTTGCACGTTCTGTCGGGTATCAGACGTGCCCCTCGTTGAGAGAACAAGTTTCGATCAATTCTTGACCTTCTTCCCAAGGAAGGTCGCCCGATCATTGAACCTTGTCTAACAAAACACCTTCGCAAAGGTCCTTTCTAAGACAGGTTTAGCTGGGCGTGAAATGCTTCACACCCAGCCAATAACATGCTCTGGGGAAACCCCCAGGACAAGCTTACGCGAGTTCGACTTCTGCGCCAGCTGCTGTCAGCTTGGCTTTGACGTCTTCTGCTTCTGCTTTGTCTACGCCTTCTTTTACTTTGCCGCCTGCTTCGACCAAGTCTTTTGCTTCTTTCAAGCCAAGACCAGTGATGGCACGTACTTCTTTGATGACGTTGATTTTGTTTGCGCCAGCATTTTTCAATACGACGTCAAATTCTGTTTTTTCTTCAGCTGCTGCGCCTGCATCTGCAGGAGCTGCCGCCATCATTACCGCACCACCAGCTGCTGGTTCGATGCCGTATTCGTCTTTCAGAATTGTTTTCAGTTCTTGTGCTTCTAGCAGAGTTAGACCAACGATCTCTTCCGCAAGTTTTTTCAGATCAGCCATTTTAGACTCTTTCCGTTACTAAATGTTTGTGTTCCAACGAAGGGTTAACTCCCAACGCAGACGTCAAGTTGCTTATGCAGCAGCCTTGTCCTCGATTGTGGACAGGATGCTTGCGATGTTCGAAGCAGGTGCGCCAATTGCGCCAGCGATGTTCGAAGCAGGTGCCGCAATACAGCCCACGATAGACGCAATAAGCTCTTCGCGAGATGGCATTTTAGACACGGCTTCAACACCGGCAGCATTCAGAGCGTTTTCACCCATTGCACCGCCAAGAATTTCGAACTTTTGGTTCGCCTTGGCGTAATCCATTGCAACTTTTGCAGCCGCGACTGGATCTTCTGAATAGGTAAGAACAGTCATCCCTGACAGCAAGCCTGTGATGCTTTCGCATGGCTTACCCTCTAGGGCGATTTTGGCGAGCCTGTTTTTGGCAACGCGAACTGCACAACCGGCCTCACGGGCACGGGCGCGCAAATCTTGCATATTTGCAACTGTCAGACCTGCGTAATGGGCTACGACCACAACGCCAGAGCTTTCAAAGATATGGCCGAGTTCTTCGACCACTTGTTCTTTTTGTGCTCTATCCACAGTTTCACTCCAATTTTGGGGATCTCTCCCCGGCTCAAGTTTGCCGACCTAGATCGGCGTTCGGGGTCCAGTGATAGCAACCCGAGACCAAAACCACCCGAAGGCCTAGCCTTGCGGAAATTTTAACTCGGCTCCCATCTCAGGAAGGATTTATAGGTTGCCCAACCCTCCGTCTCGGACGAAATAGGATAGAAAGCGACGAATCGCAGTAATCCTTGAGTGGGTGTTTACGATACCAAACTGATTTTGCCAAGAGGCAACATCACAAACATGCATAAGCCACGGCTTTTGCGATCGTTGGGATAAAGTGTGCGCAAAACGGGGCACTGTGTCAATTCATTTCTGACCCGCCATGTCGCCACATAAAATGATACTGTGATTGGCCGTGCCTCTAGACGAAGAAATTAAATCCGCTCATCAATTTTTGCCTTGGCAAGCCACGCAGCACATAGATCTGCAGCATCCTGTATCAAAATTGTGTTGCGATCTCTGGCCCCGTCTTCGGCGAGACGTGGCACGATCCACCCGACATAGGTCGCGGCGCGCAGAGCAAGAAACAAATCAAGCTGCGTGGTATCAAGGGCACGCAGGCTGCGATACCCATCGATCAAAGCGGTTTGCAGATCCGCATAGTTTGGTTCAGCACGGTTCTTTAATAAGGCGGTTGCCACGTCAAACAATCGATATCCAAAACCACCATCATCAAAGTCAATGAAATAGAGATCGCTTCCATTGACCAACACGTTTTCACGAACAAGATCGGCATGGATCAGCCCCATATCCAAGGATAGCTCAGACATCGCAACAGCCGCCTGTTCGCGAAACGCTGTAAACATCTGTCGGGTTGGCGCATCTAACGTCGGGTTTTCCCAAAACCGCCCCCAAACGGGCCTTTTGCCCAAAAGGCCATCTGCATCCCAAACGCAACGGGTAAACCCAATGGGTGTGATCCACGCATCGCAGGCGATATGCAGCTTTGCCATTTCGGCGCCCAAGCGGAAAAACGTGTCCATCGGATCCAATAGTTGCAAGGGCTGTCGGCTAATGCCCAGTGGCGTTCCGGACATCCACGTGATGAGGTCGATGTATTGGCCATCCACCTGCTCGATCAACTGACCCGTCAGACTGGGCAGCGGGTGTGGCACAGACAGACCTGCGCGCGCCATTTCGGCGAGCCAGTCAAGTTCTGACTGCAGCTCGGCGCGATCACGGTAACCAGGGCGCTTGAACCGCAATGCGAAACTGTTGCCATTGTGGGTCACCTTGTAAATGCGATTTTCCCGACCTGCGACAAAGGCAAGGTCCGCA
>Ga0181596_10002914_pt1 | contig 16233 bp, 9 predicted proteins | sample 041ome_6_FD_148655 | JGI IMG/M metagenome (GOLD analysis project Ga0181596, IMG submission 148655) | Coastal salt marsh microbial communities from the Groves Creek Marsh, Skidaway Island, Georgia - 041402US metaG (spades assembly) | ecosystem: Environmental > Aquatic > Marine > Intertidal zone >... | reverse complement strand
AAAATACTACTCTAGTATTAAATTTATAATTAAAATTGTTTAAAAGTAATTTTAATACCAGTAGTAAAAGTAACATTAATTAGTTATTTGGTGTAAAATCAATTTTAATTAAAAAAATATTTCACTAAACACTCACTTTTTAAAAATGGTTATTTTACTAAAACCAAAAGATAATCATCCTTATTGTAAAAAGGGGGTTAAAGTATTTACTTATTATAAGATAACTACTCATAATACCAAAATAACTAAGGATGAACTCCAAATTCTATTTTGTTTAAATAGTACTAACCGTACTTTAGAAAGTGAAGATCCGGATTATTTCTATACCTATATAGAACCTAGGATTGAAGTAAATGCTTGGTCTACTAATGTTAAAACAATATGCCGGAAGTGTAATTTTCATTTTATTGATAATATTAAGAAAGGGACTTTATATATGATTCCTGTCAAAAAGACATCTAATAATTGTATTATTACTCCTGAATTAATTTTTGAAGAATATCACGATAGGATGACGGAAGTTATTAATTCTACCATAACATTATCTAAAAAAGAGGATTATCTCCAAAATTATACCATTGATAGTCCAGATGATACTAACACTAATGAAATACAAATAGATGATGGTATAGAAACCTATGTTCAAGGTATTCTTAAGAAAGCATTAGACCATATTAAAGATATTAAAGATAATGGATTAGCAGTTACGGAAGAAAATTTCTTAAAGGAAGACCTTATTCAATCTAATAGTGAGCATAGTAGGCATCATTTCTTTACTGGTAATATTAAAGAAGAATTTAGTTACAAAAATACACCAAATTCCAATTTTGATACATTAACATTAAAACCATCTTTATTTAAATTAATTAAAGAACCTATTAAGCATCATAGCAATAATAGTGTTTTAGCATTTTGTGATAATTCCAGTGCTATTAAAGGGTATGTAACCAATACTATTATTCCTATCTGGGATGTTAATCATCAATATTATAAAGACATATACCAACAAGATTTCGTTTTAACTGCTGAAACCCATAATTTTCCAACCGGTATTGCTCCATTTCCAGGTGCAGCAACTGGTATTGGGGGTCGTATCCGGGATGTTCAATCAACAGGAAAGGGTGCTATTCCAGTAGCAAGTAGTGCTGGATATTGTGTAGGAGATATTGATGTAGATATTATTAATAATCGTGGAGATTATCCAAGTAATATGGCAATGCCACTTGATATTCTTATTGAAGCAAGTAATGGAGCATCTGATTATGGTAATAAATTTGGAGAACCTATTATCCTAGGATTTACCCGGTCATTTAAAAATGTATTCCGCCAATACCAATATGATACTGATTCAAAAACATTTAAAAATGAAAGAATTGAATGGGTTAAACCTATTATGTTTACAGCAGGATTAGGTGTAATGAATCATCAACATATTTACAAAGATAAACCTACACCTAATTTACTTATTGCTAAGATTGGAGGTCCTGTGTATAAAGTTGGATATGGTGGTAGTCAAGCATCCAGTCGTAAAGTGGAAAAAGAGAATGCGGAAGAAGATTTTAATGCCGTCCAACGGGATGATGCCGAAATGGAACAAAAATTAAATCGGGTAATTCGTACTTGTGTTGAATTAGGAGAAAAAAATCCTATTTTAAGTATTCACGACCAGGGTGCTGGTGGTAATGGTAATGTTTTAAAGGAAATCCTAGAAGGTCAGGGTGGAGTTATTGATTTAGGAAAACTTACTCTAGGAGAGAATAATTTAAATGATTTAGAAATTTGGTTATCAGAATACCAAGAGTCTAACGCCATTCTATTCCATCCAGATGATAAACCTTTGTTAGAATCAATTTGTCAAAGAGAAAATGTTAATCTAGATGTGGTAGGTCATATTACCGGGGATGGTAAGATTAATATTTATCGTGGAGATAGGCAAATTGTAAAGGATTATCTTCACCAAGAAGATTGTCCCAAGAGAGAATATCGTATTAAAGAAAAATATTACAATACCAATTACCAACCTAAATACAATTATACATGCCCCTTCCTATCACCTAGTATCTTAGAATTAATTGAAATTACATTTAAAAACTTAGATATTGGTAGTAAACGTTTCTTAACTAATAAAGTGGATAGAAGTGTTTCTGGACTAATTGCTCAACAACAATGTGTGGGACCTCTTCATATGCCCATATCAAATTATGGTCTTATTGCTTCTTCCCATTTTCCACATCATGAAACTAATAAATTTACGGGTTGTGTTACTAGTGTAGGAGAACAACCTATTGTTGGTTTATATGGTGATGCCCTGGGTAATCAATCCATTGCTGATAAAACCTTTGCGGAAGCATTATTAAATATGGTATGGTGTGGTATTGAAGATATATCATCTATTAAAGCATCCGCTAACTGGATGTGGTCTTTACCTAATGAAGATAATGAAGAAGGATATAAAATGTATAAAGTTATGGAACGATTAAATCACCTTCTTTTAGAATCCAGTATAGCGGTAGATGGTGGAAAAGATAGTTTATCAATGGTTGTTAATCATAATGATACTGCTATTAAAGGACCTGGGTCATTAGTCCTTAGTTTCTATGCTCCTGTCCCTGATATTAATAAAAAAGTTTCTCCATTAGTATCTTCTACATCATCTAAACTATATCATATTGATTTAAGTTGTGGTTTTAAGGATATGGGAGGAAGTTGTATTATGCGTTCAGATGTAATGAGAAAACCTCCACTTCTTCGTAATACAAAATATCTAATCCACACTTTTAAATGTATTCAAAAATTTATTAAAGAAGGAAAAATATTAGCAGGACATGATATTAGTGATGGTGGTTTAATTACTACCCTATTAGAAATGGCATTAACCTCTAATATGGGTATTACCATTGATATCCCTGAAGAAATTTTAACTATTTACGATATAATTGAATACCTTTGGAATGAAGAACTGGGTGTTGTAGTGGAAATTAAAGATGAATATGTTAGAGAAGTAATTGTGGCAATTACATCTATTAATAAAATTTATAACAACACCAATAAAAATACACCGTCCACTGAAAAAATAATTATTTATCCTATTGCGACAATGCGTCCGGATGATAAAGTTATTATTCAACACGTGAATAATTCGTTATTAACCGATATTAAAACTAAAACAGTTTCCGTATCAGATACTAACTCTAATACTAACTCCAATACTAACACTAATAAAGATAACCCATTAATAACAAAGATTATAACTATTAAAAAAGAAAAAACTATTTCTGAAATTAGAAAACTATGGGAACACCGCAGTATGACACTTGATAAATTACAATGTAATCCAAAATGTGTTGAAGAAGAATATCAGTTATGGAATAACTTCAATATTAATCCTATGACTAATCTTCTTGAAAGGCATCTTCATTATAACCTTCCTAAGGTTAAAGGTTTGTTTAAAGTAGGGATTATTCGGGAGGAAGGGAGTAATAGTGATAGAGAATTAGCATCTGCATTTTATTATGCGGGATTTGAAGTAGTAGATATTAATAGTTATGATATTCTTCATAATAAAGTAGATATTAATACCTTTAATGGGTTAGCATTTTGTGGTGGATTTTCCTATGCGGATGTTCTTGGAAGTGGTAAAGGGTGGGCATTGACTTTACAACAAAAGAAAGCAGATTTTGATATCTTTTTCAATCGTCCAGATACCTTCTCTATTGGTATTTGTAATGGATGTCAATTAATGTCTCATCTAGGATGGATTGATGCTACACTAGAAGAGAATAAATCTCAAAGGTTTGAATCACGATTTTCTTATGTTAAAGTTAATAAATCACAAAATATTTTCTTAAAGAATATGGAAGATTTAGTATTTGGTATTTGGGTTGCTCATAAAGAAGGGCGTTTTGTCCCTTCCTCAACAACTGATACTATAACAACTCCTATTATTCAATATGTTGATAGTAGAGGAGAACCAACTACTAAATATCCACATAATCCAAATGGGTCAGAACAAGGTTGTGTTGCGATGTCAAGTAAAAATAATAGACATTTGGCCATTATGCCTCATCCAGAAAGATGTTTCTTAAAATGGCAAACTCCTTGGTTATCACCTGAAGATAATCAAGCATTAGAAAATACAGAATTTACTCCTTGGATTAAATTATTTACTAATGCTTATAACTGGTTATCTAATCTAGATGAGTAATTTGATAAATAGTTTCATTAAATAATTAAAAAAATAATGATGTATAAAATACAATAATAATTAGTTATTATTTAATTTAAAATTTTTTTTTATTATGTATGTCAAGAAGTTCAAAAACACTTTATTTAATTCTACTATTTCATTCCTTTACTCTTTAAATAAATTATAAATCATTAATCTCTATAATGTCATTTTTAGTCCCTATTATCATTGGTTCTAGCAAAGATTTAACTCATGCTAATAAAATTAAAAACAAATTATCTTTATTCAATATTTCCGCAGATATCCGCATTTCTTCTGCTCATAAAGCAACGGAATATGTAATGGGTATTCTCAACAACTATGAAAAAGATGTGACTGTCCCTGTCATTATTACTTGTGCTGGTAAATCTAATGCCTTAAGTGGTGTTGTTGATAGTAATATTACTCTACCAGTAATTGCCTGTCCTCCTATTACTAAAGAAACTATGTTTGACCTTTATTCCTCTACTAGTATGCCTACTGATGTGTGTCCTATGGTTGTCCTAGGTCCGGAAAATGCGGGTCTAGCGGCTGCTAAGATTTGTGGTCTCCAATGTCCTAATGTTCGTCGTGGTGTCTTGGATTTACATCTTAATAATACTAACAAACTAATTATTGAAGATACTCAACAAAAATATAATGATGATAATCTTCTTACTAACCTTCTTCCAACTTGTGTGGTAGATAGTCGCAATGAAACTTTTACTAAAGATATGTCGTATCTTCGTGGAGGTAAAATCCGGGATTTATATCTAAAACCTAATTCTGAAAATATGTATTTAGTCGGTACTGATAAACTTAGTAGTTTTGACCGTGTAATTACTAGTATTCCCCTCAAAGGTGAAATTCTTAATAAAGTCACTAAATGGTGGTTTGACAGGACTAGTGATATTGTACCTAATCATTATGTTTCCCACGAAGGACGTTCTATGGAAGTTAAGAAAACCGATGTTATTATGATTGAATTTGTTATGCGTTCCTATTTAACTGGAAGCACTAGTACATCTATTTGGAAAAACTATGAAAAAGGAATGAGAACCTATTGTGGTCATCAACTTCCAGATGGTATGGTTCGTAATCAACCACTTGCTGAACCTCTTTTAACGCCTACTACTAAAGGAGAAGTGGATGAACTTATTAGTAAGGAAGAAATCTTATCTCAAGGTATTATGTCACCAGAAGAATGGGATACCTGTGCTACATATGCTCATGCTCTTTTTAAACGAGGTCAAGAATTAGCATCTCAAAGAGGTCTTATTTTAGTGGATACCAAGTATGAATTTGGTAAACTTCCCAATGGTGATATTATTCTTATTGATGAACTACATACTCCTGATTCTAGTCGGTTTTGGATTAAGCATAGTTATCAACAAAGGTTTAACAATCAACAAGAACCAGAAATGATTGATAAAGAATTTATTCGTAAATGGGTTAAATCTCAATATTCTGACCCTTACAGTATGAAACCTGAAGAATTTGGAATTACGGATGAAATCAACTAATCGTTATCTCCAACTTTACAATATTATTACAGGTGAAGAATTAGTTTAAGTAAATACTTTATCGTATTTATTTTAAACATTTTATTTTTGTTTTATTTTTGTTTTATTTTTGATTTTAAATATTTTAGTTTTATGTTTTGTTTCATTTTTTGTTTTAATTCAATTTGTTAAATAACTTAAATAAATAATACTATTTAAAAAAATAATACACACAAAACATAATGTTAAATTTAGTAGTTTTGGGTTCAGGTAGTAGAGAATATGCGATTATTGATAAATTAATCCAGGATAGTCGTGATGAATTATACTATCCTGTTTCTAATATTTACAATTTTCCTAAAAATGATGCCCTATTACATAATTATCCAGAAGTATCACTTATTCCATCCAATCATCACCCATTAAAATCAGATTATTACAATTCATTTATTGAATTTTGTAAAGATAATCGTATCGATATGGTAATTATCGGTCCAGAACAACATTTGGTAGATGGTATTGTAGATAGATTAGAAAAACATAATATTTCAGCATTTGGACCTCATCAATTAGCAAGCCAATTAGAAGGAAGTAAAGTTTTTTCTAAATCTTTTATGGATGAATTTGGACTTACAACAGCACCTTATCAAACTTTTAATAATATTAGTATAGAAGATGCCAGAACATTTATTAATAATAATTGGTCAGAAAGTAAAAAATATGTATTAAAAGCAGATGGATTAGCAGGTGGTAAAGGAGTTATATTACCGGATACCAGAGAAGAATGTTTAACAGAAATTGATAATATGTTGCTTCATCACAAATTTGGTACTGCTTCAGATAGTATTGTAATAGAAGAAAGATTAGAAGGGACAGAAGTTTCTATTTTAGGATTTTGTAATGGAGAAGATATTGCTTTTATGCCTCCTACTCAAGATTATAAAAAGAAAAAAGATAATGACCAAGGATTAAATACTGGTGGTATGGGTTGTCATTGTCCAGTTATAACTCTTACGTCAACTGAATTAAAAACATTACAAAATCAATTAATTCCTCTTATTAAACATTTTAAATACAAAGGTGTTTTATATTGTGGATTAATGAAATCTTACACCGATGATAAAATATATTTTCTAGAATTTAATTGCCGTTTTGGTGATCCAGAAACCCAAGTTATTTTACCATTATTATCTTCTTCCTTATATCAAGTTATGGCAGGATGTTGTCAGGGTAAATCCTTCTGGAAAATTGGTATTACTTGGCGTCCTGGTTTTGTCAGTAATGTTATTTTAAGTCATCAAGATTATCCTGTCTCAAAATTATCTTCACCAGTGCCAATTACCATCCCTTCCAATAATTTATCTAATAATTCCTCTACACCTACATTACCATTTGTAAAAACATATTGGGCAAATGTATCTATAAACAATGATACTTATTATACTACTGGTGGTAGAGTGTGTTCGTTGGTATGTTATCATCCTAGTGATTTCTATCAAACATTATTTTCAATTTACAACTATGCTAAATTATTTGATTATCCTGGTATCTATTATCGAAGGGATATTGGTAATCAATTCTTATCCTATGTTAATACTTTAACAAGACAAACACAACCTACTAAAAAAATGAATATCGCAGTGTTAGGTTCTACTAATGGAACCAGTTTAGAAACTGTATTACAACATTACCATTCTAAAACAAATACCACATCCCCTGAAAATCCTATATCATCTCCTGAAAACAATATTAATGTATCTGTTATTATTTCAAATAGAAAAAATGCTGGTATTCTTAAAAAGGCACAGCATTATGGAATTAGTTATCTTTATCTCCCTAGTAAAAAAGGTCAATCTATTGAAAACTATGAAACCAAAATGGTTAATATTTTAAGACAATATGATATTGATTTAGTTTTACTAGTTGGGTATATGAAAATTGTATCTCCGGTATTACTTAGTGAATATCCTAATGCTATCTTTAATATCCATCCATCTCTTTTACCTAAATATGGCAATATGATGGATTTAGATGTACATCAACAAGTTATTAATAATAAAGAATATTCTACAGGTTGTACCTTACATTACGTGACTGAAGAAGTTGATTCCGGAGATATATTATTTCAAAGACAATTAACAATGGATAATTTAACATCAAATACTATTATTACGTCATCCAGATTAAAAACAGAAGTTCAAAAATTAGAAAGTCAATGTTTAATAGATGCAATTTACTTATTTTATTCATCTTCTAAAATTGATTATAAGTCAAGTGGTGTTGATATCGATAAAGGAAATGAATTAGTAGAAAATATTAAATCCTTATCGGAATCAACTAAAAAATATATCGGTGGATTTGGTGCTAATTTTGAAATACCACTAACACCAGAAGATATTGAAAATAAAAAAATAATATTATCTGCTGGAACTGATGGAGTAGGCACTAAACTTGATTTAGCTATAGATGCTAAAAAATATGATACAATTGGAATTGATTTAGTTGCGATGTCAGTCAATGATTTATTAGTAGGAGGTATTCGTCCTCTCTTCTTTCTGGATTATTTAGCAGTAGATTCTTTACAACCCGACAAATGCCGAGAACTAGTTAAAGGAGTACAAACTGGTTGTCAATTAGCAAATATTCCATTAATAGGAGGGGAAACTGCTGAAATGAAAGGCATTTATTTTAAAGATAAATTTGATATGGCAGGTTTTGCTGTAGGTAAATTAGAATATCCAATCACTACACCAGTGGAAGAAAATAATTTAATTTATGGTATTGCTTCTTCCGGTATTCATTCCAATGGTTATTCTTTAGTCAGAAAATTACTTTCCAAGGCACCTTTTCCTGTTCATAAATCTAAAATATTAGAATTATTAACCCCAACTAAAATCTATACAGAAGCATTGGAATTATTTGAAAAATATCCTACTCATATTACTGGAATGGCTCATATTACAGGAGGTGGTTTTACAGATAATATCCCTCGTGTTTTACCTAATGATTTAACCTTTGAATTATATCAATGGGATTTACCTTTGGTATTCAAATGGATACAAGATACGGCATTACTATCTAAGGATGAAATGATGCGGACTTTCAATTGTGGTTATGGTTTAGTTGTTATTTCCACTACTGAATTGAATGAACCCTATTTAGATTTAATTGGTAAAATTTTAAAAAAATAGTAAATAATAAAACAAAATAAAATAGTAAAAAAATAGTAAATAAATTAAAGTATTAAATACTTATTGTGGTTTTTAATCATAATAAACTGTTTTTCTTAAATTATTTTGAAGGTATTCATCATTAATGTCTAAATTACCATAATAAAATAAAGTATTAATAAATTTATTGTATTTTTCACTTCTAATATTTTTTTTTAAATACAAAAGGTATAATCTATAATATTGTAAAGGAGCTAATAATGCTGTAGTGATATATTTTGTATTTTTACTAAATTGAATACTACTTAATTGCCAATAGTGATTATAATTACCTTCTAAGATATTAATAAATAAATTTTTCATTTCCTTATCCAGATGTAAAATATCTTCTGATATTAATAAATTATCAATGTTAAATACCTTATTTTTAGCGTATTTTATAATTACTGAATAATTACAAGTATTACCATAATTATCAATATTATATTTTATATGAAAACTAAATTGATATTTAAAATTATACCATATCCATTCTTCTGTATCTTGAGTTAAAGACATACGCCTACAAATAAATTTTTCTAATAAATTATTAACATTATAATTACTAGATTTGAGAGTAATTAAATATTTTTTAAGTCGGTAATTACTTTTAAATATAAAATGACCTTCTTTGGTAATAATAGTAGTATCACCTTGTGTTAAATTTTTAAAACTATTACTTTTTTTAGATTTTGGTAATGATGACTTTTCATTTGTAAAGTTATTAATTATATTTGATTCATCAATAGATTGTAAAGTGCTTGATTTTGATGATTTTAATGATTTTAAAGATTTACTAATATCTGGAAATTTGATATCTGGAAATTTGGTATCTGGAAATTTGATATCTGGTAATTTGATATCTGGTAATTCTGTTTTGGTTGTTCCATTTTTTTTATCGTCATACCAAACTGATTGAAATTTGATATTAGGTAAAGAAAAATGTCTATCTGGTCTAGAGTTATAAGTTTCAACGGGTTCTTCTAAAATAGATTTTAATGGAGAAATAATCATTGTTTTATTTAATACTAAACTCTTGGGAGGATTATTTAAAACCGTACCTAATTCATCTTTTTGTCGGTAATTTCTCAAAGAGGAACTAGATATTATTTTGTCATTATTATTATTATTTTTTTTAGGTGGTCGTGGTGAATAAATACATTCATTTTTCTTAATTTTATCATTAATAAAATATAGATATGTATCTTCTAATTCATCTGGAGTAACTAAGTCGGTATTAACTTCGTTTAAATTTATAATATCTTGACTGTCGTCAATTATATTTTTATCACCTCTACCATTTTTAATGGGGTTATTGTTTTCAGAACTCATTTTTCAATGATGCTTATTATTAGTATATATTATTTACACTAAAAAAAAATAGTATTATTTGCTTACTAAAATTGACCAAGTATTAGATATTGTAATTTAATAAACTAATTAGGACCACATATTAGCATCCTTGTCTTTTACTTGCTCATACAGTTCTTTAATTTCTTCTACATTTTCAATAGCTTTATCAGGGTCATCTAGATACTTAAATAAATATTCTTGAACTAGAGAAACAGATACTTTAACTTTAAGATCTCTAAATTTAGAATGAAATACCTTAAATTTATCCTCAGTAAAACTATCACCCATAAACTTAACAAACATATCTTTCATTTGTTCCTTTACAATATGAGTAAATTTAAGTTGTTTATCTACTCGTCCAGGACGAAGAAGTGCTTTATCCAGACAATCCTTGTAATTAGTCGTGATAAAACAGATAAAACCATCTCGAGTAGTAATACCATCCAGGTTATTTAAAATACCACTAAAAGTTACCAAGTTCTTATGGTCATCATTCTTTTTCCTTTCTTGAAATAGAACATCAATGTCTTCCATTACAAGAATAGTCTTTTCAGGTAAATTCTTCATTAACCTAATTAATTTACCATCTGTCACCTTTTCAGTAAAGGAAATAATGGCAATATCATAACCAATTTGACTAGCAATAGCACTAATAAAACTAGTTTTACCACTACCCGGAAGACCTTCAAATAGATATACACGTTTATGAACACGACCAATACTTTCATACCTATCCTTTGTTTCTTTAGATAAAAACCAGTCAATATCATTTAAAATCAAACTTTTATCATTTTTGGGTAAATAGATGGTATCCATATTCCTGTATTTTTTGGTTAATGTTTTTTCCCAATAACCTTCATCATTACAATAAATACATAATTTACCAATTTCACTTTCTACTTCAAACATATGAATATCTACATATTCAATTACCGAATTAAGAAATTCTGGAATAATTGCCATATCTTCATCATTTTTAAAAGTTAAAACAATATTACGATATTGTGTATCTTCGTGAATATTGACAATATGATTAAAATAATCACCTCTTTCCGCAATCACATTAATTTCAACTCCTTTAAAACTAAAATCAATATCAATATCATCAGTCTTAAAAATTTTAATATACTGCTTCCTACCCTTATCCATTAAACTACCAATACAAATACGATTAATTTCATTTCTTTCATCCTTTAGGTATTTTTCGGTGTTTTTATCAGATGATTCATCTGTTTTTTTAAATTCACGATTAACATTATTAAATTTAATAATCTTAAAATCTTTATCTAATTTACGTTCATCTTTCACTAGGGAATAATAAATATTATTACAAAGATAAAAATCAACCTTTTTAAATGCCATCGGTTCAGTAGGATTTACTGTAAATTGTAATGACGCCTGATATTTCTTATGTTCAGACATCTTGAATAGTTAACAGAAATCAATACAAATGACGACCTATTAATTTTAATTAAAATCTTCATTAAGAATAAAATAAAACAATTTTTTATTACTTAATCTCAAAATATTATTTAAAAAATTAAAATTAAAATATATTCTAAAAATGAATTCAACATCAAATTCAATAATTAATACATTAATTAATTTAATTACATTAGCAGTAATTTTTACCCTTTTAGATGCGGTTTTCTTAACCAGCGTATCTCCTATATTTAATAAAATGCTTACTGAAATACAAGGTTCTCCCATTACCCTAGAACCTATTAGCACCACCCTCTGTTATTTAGTTTTATTAGCAGGACTTTATTACTTTATTATTAAAGATGAAAAACCTATCTTAGATGCTATGCTTTTAGGTTGGTTTGTTTATTTAGTCTATGAATTTACTAATAAAGCAATTATGCCTAAATGGAATTGGACCAGTGTTATTATTGATGGTACATGGGGAGGTATTTTATTTGGTTTAACTACTTTCTTATATTACAAACTCCGTCCTTATTTACCTAATCAATAATTAAATAATAATGATAATTGAAATATTGATTTATTTAATTTACACCAAATATTAGTAATTATTAATTTAAACTAAATCTTAATAATTATTAATTTAAACATAGTTTTCTCCTTTTTCTTTCTTTAAAGCATATTCTCTATCTCTAGAATCTAAAATCTTCTTTTCCTGATATGTAATATAACAATCCAAATAATTAGTCCCTGGATCTTTTTTTTCAGGGAATAATAAAAATACAGCATCACATGGAATTACTAAAAATACTACTATATTTTCTTTCATTGTATCATCTGGAATATTCCCTTTCTTTGTTATTTGAATTTTTGCATTATTTATTATCATATCTAGATGTGATTGTAGAGATTGATTTTGACATAATAAATGGTAATTTACACTATCTGGAAAATATTGTAAATCTATTTCTAAATGCTCTCTACTTTTAATATCATTGATAATTAAAGGTACTTTCACGTGATTTAGTTTGTAAATAGTTTCTGGTTTTATTTCTCTAGTATTTGTATTGTAAATTAAACACCTAAACATATCATAGGTAGGTCCATTGTGTTGTCCTTGATATGGTTTATTTAATACATATGATATAAGATATTGTAAAATCATAGGATTTTTAGGTGTAGTAATCATAAATGCTTGGAATACAGAATGTCTATCATTAGCAAGACAAGAATAAAAGATATGTTCTGTAGTATTTAATATTTTACTTTGTAATTCTTGTATTAATTCATCAAGTTTAAAATATGGAATTAAATCTATATCTGCGTAAATTCCACCATTTATATATAATTTACAAAGTCTCCACAAGTCTGCTTTATACATACCTTGTTTAATAGAATTAAATAAATCTACAAAATAGGTACCAAAATTATCTTTTAAATAGGAAAGACAATCTTCATCTAGACTGAAATCTATATTATAATCCGGATTTAAAGTTTTCCATCTATTAAATACTTTAGAGGGTGGATTATTTTTGTATGTCATATAGATTGTTTTTGGAATAAGCATACCTGTTTAATTAATAAGTAAATACTAATATGATTAATAATTTGTAGATGATAAATATATTTGTAATATTTACTTTTTTAATTATATATTAATTAAATAAATTATATTACATTTAAAAACATATTTTGTATAGATACATAACTAATTATGTCTTGGTATCCAAAAAATATATATATGTGTGATAAAACCTATGAGTTTATTGAAAAATATTCTCAAAATTGGAAAAAATTAAATCCAGATTTTGAAATTGAATTATTTGACGATGAAAAATGTGTGCAATTTCTTCAAGATAATTTTGGTTCAATCTATGTTGATATTTTCAAATTTATTCCGGATGGGCCCATCAAGGCAGATTTTTGGAGATTATGTATTTTACTGAAAAGAGGAGGTATCTACATAGATGCTGATAATGAGCCTATTGTACCCTTACATAATTTTTTAGAACCCAATGTTGATTTTATTACTTGTTCGTCTTATCACAAAAATGGATATTATTTTAATCCAAATTTTATTGTTTGTAAACCTGATAATATATTTATTAAAAAAGCAGTAGATATTTATTTAGATTTATATGAAAATCATAAAGATGATTATACCTATCTGGGTTGGTCTATTATGGATATTCTATCAAAAGCGATGCCCATAAAATACTATTCTCGTAAAGAAGGAATTTACAAATTAAAAAAACATAAAATACAAATAATTGAAGAAAGACCAGGTAAAAATCATTGGGATGCCCATAATATGTATAAAGGAGTTAGAGTTTTTAATAATAGATACGCTTCTTATGACGCAAATAATCATAAGTTTAGTATGTAATATTTTTCCAATAATTAATACAATTGTAAATATCTACATTATGACCTACCAACTTACCAACTTACCAACTCTTTAAAAAATCAATTACTAATCGATGAAATACTGATTCATCATCACATTTTATTTTTTTATTAACTATCATTTTAAAGTCCGGATATTCACAGTCTTTCATTTGTTTTTCCATATTATATCCTTTGGGTTCAATTGGGACTTTATTATCACATTCTACCCAACCTATTCTAACAGGGATTTTCTTATCTTTACCTACTCCAGATAAGAATCCGATTAATCCAGTATTATCGTGTCCGGGTGCCATTAAATATAATTTTTTGATAAATGTATTATTTTTATCACTGGATAATCTAATAGCAATTCCTCCACCTGCGGAACGACCTAATAAAGCACAATTAGTTTTTTCTGTGAAGTTAAATGCTTCTACTAAACACATTTTTACATATTTTGTAATTAACTGGTCTAATTCGTCTCTCTTACCTACTTTACTAAATTTACTTTTTGGTTCTTTACAGCCACCTAGATTAAAAATAAGAACATCAGTAAATCCTTTTTCTACTAAAATGGATTGATATTGTAATACACTTTCTACATCCCAACAAAATGATTTAACACTATAACCAGGGATAATAACTAAATAATTAGCAGGACCTCTTCTATTATTAATTTTCATATGATTTACATAATAATTTACTTTAACATCCTCTTCTTTTTTATCAAGTGTAAAATCAAAGTCAGCATCCACCTTTAAATAATTTTGTAATCCATTGGGAATTTCTTTTTTCAACCAATGGCAATCTACTATTTTTTTATCAATTTTATTTATTTTCATTTTTATCCAATATTAAAGTATTAATTATTATATTTATATTTAAATATTATAAAAGATTAATAATATTACTAGTTAATTTATCAAGTGAAATAATTTAATAAAATCAGTTAATGATAAAATTAAATAATAAAACAAAAAAAATAATAAAGATAGTAATTATCTTAGTAATTATATTACTATTATTAGGATTAGTAATTTATTATTTTTGTAAGAAAGAAGGTTTTGAAACACCGTCTACTACAAAATCTAAATCACAAATACCAGATAAAAAAAATAATCAATCTGCTATACAACAAATTGTTCAAGATTATTTAGGCGAAGATAAAAATAAAAAAAACGAAGTTGTAAATAATTATGGTGAAATTGAAGATTGGGATACTAGTCAAGTTACAGATATGAGTAAATTATTTTCTGATATGACTGTATTTAATGCTGACATTAGTAAATGGAATACAAGCAATGTTACTACTATGCAATTTATGTTTAATAATGCTAATAAATTTAATCAAAATATAGGTAAATGGAATACAAGTAATGTTACTGATATGAGTTGGATGTTTGTAAACGCACATATATTTAATCAAAATATAGACACAAAACAAATAACAGCAGATAATTCACCTACAAATAAAGAATATACTGCCTGGAATACAAGCAATGTTACTATAATGAGTAATATGTTTTATCATGCTGAAAAATTTAATCAACCTATTGAAAATTGGAATACTAGTGCTGTAACTATTATGAAAGGTATGTTTTATAGTGCTAAAATTTTTAATCAACCTATTGGAAATTGGAATACAAGTAAGGTAACTTCAATGAAAAGTATGTTCCAAAATGCTTCAAATTTTAATCAACCCATTGGAAATTGGAATACAAGCAATGTTACTACTATGATTTATATGTTCCAAAATGCTTCAAATTTTAATCAACCTATAGGTAATTGGGATACTAGTAATGTTACTGATATGAGTTGGATGTTTAATAAGGCATCAAATTTCAATCAGGATATTAGTAATTGGAATACAAGCAATGTTACTAATATGAGTTATATGTTCCAAAATGCTTCAAATTTTAATCAACCCATTGGAAATTGGAATACAATTAAGGTAAAATATATGATTTCTATGTTTTATGAAGCTATTAATTTTAATCAAAATTTAACTTGTTGGGTTTTAGATAAAGGTGTTAATACAACTGCTATGTTTGATAAATCCGGTATGGAATTTAATGATAATAATAAACCTGGTAAAACATGTAGACCACTAACAACTACCACGACTAGACAACTAACAACTACCACCACAAAA
>Ga0181596_10002913_pt1 | contig 16233 bp, 9 predicted proteins | sample 041ome_6_FD_148655 | JGI IMG/M metagenome (GOLD analysis project Ga0181596, IMG submission 148655) | Coastal salt marsh microbial communities from the Groves Creek Marsh, Skidaway Island, Georgia - 041402US metaG (spades assembly) | ecosystem: Environmental > Aquatic > Marine > Intertidal zone >... | reverse complement strand
CGCGCGCGGATTCGCGACGCCGCGCGTTTCCGTCGCGCCGTTGAAAATCATCCGTCGCGCCTCGCGTCGCCTCCCGGACGCGCGACGCGACGCGCGCGGCGTCCGACGCGCGCGCCGGACGCGCGCTTTCCGACGCGCGCTCGCCGACGCGCGACGCGACGCGCCGCATCGCGAATCCGCGCGTCGCGGCGTGACGCGCGCGACCCATCGGTGTTCGGTGGTCGGCACTCATCGCCGCGCGCGCGTCGCCGCGCGTCGCGGTTCGAGCGCGCGATGCGCGTCGCGACGTCCGCGACGTCCGCGCGCGCGCGCGGCGCGCCGCGCGCGCGCGCCGTCCATCGCGCGCCGCGAATCGCGCGCGCGAACCGCGACCGATGGATGAAGCGCGCGCGCGCGACGACGACGACGCGCGACGACGCGATGCGAGACGACGACGACGCGCGCGCGGCGACGATTCACGTGCCGTCGCTCGTGCGGCGCATGCGAGCGATCGCGCGGCGCGGATGCGCGATCATTCGAGAGGTGACGGAGGGCGGCGACGTCGGCGCGCGGGACAAGGGCGGCGCGGCGCGGGCGGACGGGACGTACGTGGCGGACGCGCAGACGGAGGCGGATCGACGCGTGGAGGCGATGGCGATCGGTGCGCTGCGAGCGTTTTCGAAGGATTTGAATCTGGTGGCGGAGGAGAGCTTCGAGTGCGCGGCGACGATCGAGGCGTACGCGGGGGCGGGGGAGTGGACGACGATCGCGGATCTGGAGGCGGAGGACGAGGACGAGGCGGACGAGACGTGGGCGCCGGAACTGAGAAAACCGATCGCGGCGTCGAGGGTGGCGGTGTATTGCGATCCGTTGGATGGGACGAACGAGTACGCGGCGGGTGAGCGGGAGGCGATCACGGTGCTGTTGGGGGTGGCGGTGGACGGGACGCCGCGCGCGGGGGTCATCGGACAGCCGTTTCACGAGCGCGGGAAGAGCGAGGATTTGGGTCGGGTGGTTTGGGGAGGCGCCGGCGTCGGCGTGCACGGATTGGACATCGCCGAAGACGCGCTGGCGCCGCCCGTGCCGCCGCACGGCGCGCACGTGGTGGCGGTGAATAGGAATTTACGAGAAAACAGACAGGCGCCCGTGCTCGAGGCGTTGCAATCGCGCGTGGACGTCGTCATCAGCGCCACGGGATTTCATTATTTGATGCTCCTGGAGCGGCGCGCGCACAGCGCTTTATTGCTTAGGAAAGCGTCAAAGAAGTGGGACACGTGCGCGGGGGAGGCGCTGCTGCGTGCGACGGGAGGAATCGTCACCGACACCGTCGGTCGGCGGTACGACTACTCGTACAACTTGAACGCGTTGCCGAATCTGAGCGGCATGGCGGCGAGTTTAGACGTCGGCATGCACTGCGAGATGACGGGAATCATTCGAGACGTCATCGAACCGCTCGGTGATTATCCGTACGACGTCGATGATCCCTCCATCAGACCGAGCGTGCTCGACGGCGTGCAAACGCCCGCCGGCGGCTGGCGCGCCGTCACGGTGGACGTCGGCGGATGTCTCATCGAGCCTCGCGAACGCGTCGCTGACGTGTACGCGCGCACCGCGCGCTCGATCGGTATCGATTACGTAACCAGCGAAACCGCGTCGCACGATTTCAAAGAGGCTTTCGCCAAGTTTCGCGGCTCGGATGAACCGAACGCCATGCGATACTACGACGACGGGAAATCGTTTTGGCGTAAAGTCATCGCGCACGTGTTATCGCGCGGCGGGGCTCGAGCTTCCGCGGATGACACCGTCGTGGAAACGATGTTGACGAAGCTGTATGAATATTACGAGCACCCGAGCGCGTGGTACGTCGCGCACGGCGCCGTCGACGCCATCTCCCGACTCCGAAGATCCGGCGTCAAAGTCGCCGTGGCGTCGAATTGGGATTCCAGGTTACCTAAACTTTTGGAATCCCTCGATTTGGCGCGACATTTCGACGCCATCGTCGTCTCAGCCATCGAAGGGTGCGAAAAGCCATCCAAAGAGTTCTTCACGAAGTGTCTCAACGCCGTGGACGTCCCCGCGTCTGCGACTTTACACGTCGGCGACGACGAGCGAAACGACGTCTCCGGCGCCGTCGCCGCCGATTTCGCGTGCGCCGTCCTGTGGGCGCCGCCGCGTCCCGCCACCGCTTCCAGTCCCGCCCCCGCCCCGCGCGTGCGAGACTTCAACGAGCTCACCGACGCGATATTATCCGCCAACCGCGCGCACGTCACCCACAAACACTATTTTCAGTAACCGTCGCGCGAATCGATTCGATCTCGCGATGTAACATCGAGCCCGCGCGTCCACATGGGACACCTTGACCCCTCACACGGCGTCGCGTCGTTCGCGCGGTCGTCATCGGCGCCCGTGAAACGTCTTTAGAACCACCCTCGTTCGCCGCGCGGGCTGGACCTCGCGTCGTCTCGCGTCGTCGGACGTCATCTTTCCCGCGTTCGGCGCGTTTGGCTTGAAATCTCATCGCGGCGGCGTTCGGGTTCGTCGCGCGCGCGAGTCGTCGTCGAACGTCGCGCGGCGAAGTCATCGATCGCCGCGGATTCGTTCGGAAGACTTCGCGTGCGCGCCGTTTGCGCGACGTAGACGATGGAACCCGCGGGACGACGACGCCGGGACCGACGGGCGCCGAGCGCCGGGACGTCGCGGTCGGCGTCGCCGGCGAACGCGCCGTCGGGACGCGCTTCTTCAGATTTTACGCCGCAAACGCCGACGACGCGAGATCGCGAGAGCGCGCGCGCGGTGCCGACGGCAGCGGTTCAAGCGCAGACGCAACCACCGTTGCCACCGACGCCACCGCCGGACGCGAAGACGGGAGATGTGAAAATTTTGGGTCGGCGACATCGCGAGCGCGGCGGCGGCGGGCGAGGCGCGGGACGCGGGACGTCGCCGGGAGCGGTGGCGCGAGCGCCGGTGGCGGTCCCGGTCGCGAGCGATCACTCGGTGTCGCCCACGCACGGCGCACACGTGCCGAGTCACGTACCGAGCCCGATGAGTTTGGACTCGCCGAGCGCGCGCGCGGCGCAAGGACGCGAAGTTATCGATTTGAGCGCGGAAATGTACGAGGACGAACAGCCGTACGTGGAAATTTTGCACATTCCGAACAACAAGGTTGGATTGGTGATCGGACGCGACGGACGACACGTTGGATTCGTACAGAATCGCACGGGGACGCGGATATCGATCGCGAGAGATTCGTGGGATGGGTCTAGGCGACGCGTGGAAATCGAAGGACCGCCGGAGCGGTGCCGGGAGGCGGCGACGATGATTCAGCGACTGATCGCATCCGCGGATGATCGCGATCGGGAGATCAGTGAGGGCGCGATCAGGGCGTTGTTTGAGGGGTTGGAGGTCGCGGAAACCGCGGTGATGGCGGCGAACGTCGTCGCGAGTCAACGGGCGAGGGAAGAATTGGCGGACGACGCGGATGCGCAATTCGACGATTCGTCGGCGGATTTCGACGGTCGCGGTATGCCTGGCGCGCCGCGAGGTGCGCCACCGTCCGCGAGACAAGGACCGGCGACGGCGACGATGACGATTCCGCACACGAAAGTCGGGATGATCATCGGTCGGGGCGGAGATAACGTCAAGTACATTCAGCAACAGACGCACGCGCGGATTCAGATTCAGACGGATGCGGAGACGCCCGAGGGCGCGCCCAATCGTATGGTTTACCTTCGCGGTCCCGTGGAAGCCTGCCGTCACGCCGCGCGATTGATCAACGATATGTGCATCGGTCGAGTGCTCATTCACGCGCCCGTGCCGCATCACGGAGCTTTGATGACGCCAGCCATGCCCGGAGAACCGCTCGATCGCGGCGATCGCGGCGCGGGGAAAGCCGTCGCGTCCGGGGGCGGTGGCGCGCCGCCGTACCCGAGCTCGAGAACGGCGTACGGACCGATGCAAATCGATTACTCCGCGATACCCGCGATGTACCCACCGCCGTATTTCGGGCAGCCTTACACGGGACTTTACAACGTCGGCGCGTACCCTCACGAGATGATGCCGTACTGGAACCAATACGCGACGTACTACGGTCAGCCGCCGATGATGACTCCGTACGATCTGGGCGGCAAGGAAGGACAGACGGTGTACTACGAACAACCCGCGACGCCACCGTTTCGTTACGGCGAGGAAATCGAGCGCGGCCAGGGTGAAAGCGAAGGCGAGGTCGAGGTCGAGGGCGAAGGCGTCGCCGAGCCCCAACCGCGCGCCGATTCGCCCTCGTCGCCCGAATCGAAAGACGCCGTCTCGGACTCCACGCGATCTCCGACGACGCCCAAACAACACCAGCAGCAAACATGACGCGACGCGCGAGACGAACGAGCTCGACGAGACGCTCGCGAACGAATTTGACGAGACGCCGCGAACCGCGCCGAGCGCAGACTTCGCTCGCGCGCTACGCGCAATCAATCATCATTACACCGATCGCTCGCCAATCTCTCACACACCCATCCAATCCATCGCATTCGCGTCGGTCACCGCCGCCGTCGCAGTCCCAGAACCCCTTTCCCCGCGCGTCGCGCCTCTCGCGTCACCGCGCTCGCCACCGCGTCCAGCTCCAACCTCGCCCGCTCGCTCCTCGACCGCGCCACCATCACCGCCGCGCTGCTCACCACCGCGATCACCATCACGCACAGGATCGTCCTGCGTCATGTTTGCGCGTCCGCGCGTCGGAGTCAGTCTCACGTCTCGCGTCGCTCGCGTTCGCGTCGTCGTCGTCGTCGTCGTCGTCGCGCGCGCCTGTGTTTCCGTCGGAGCCATCGCGGGGTGTTCGGCAGGTCGAGCCCGCGCCCGCGCAGCGACTTGACGCTCGACATCGCGTGCTCGATGTGCGTCAGCGAATCGCTTCGACGCATCGCGCGCGACGACGCGACGCGACGCGACGCGACGGCGCGTCGCGAAGTGCGAACGCGGTCGAGCCGCCGACGGTCGAGGGCGACGCGCGCGGCATCGCGCGACGCGCGCGCGACGGCGCGACGCGAGGACGCGCGCGCGACGGGGGGATGGCGACGGAGGCGGCGACGCGCGACGCGCGCGGCGCGGTGTTCAGGCGCGGCGCGAAGGCGACGCAGACGCCGGTGGATGGGGCGCTGAGCGAGGCGCAAAAAACGCGACGCGCGAGCGCGCTGGCGTCGCTGCGCGCGCACTGCGACGCGACGCGAGGGCAGAAGAGCGCGGTGATGCCGTGCGCGATCTGGCGGGCGACGAAACGGCGCGCGGAGGTGGTGAGACACCGAGGAAGGCATTTTACGCGATTCGGGTGCGCGCGCGGCGACGGCGTGTGGCTGAGCGCGGAGGAGTGCGCGTTTTTGGTGGAAACGGAGCGGTTGGCGCTGTTCTTCAGCGAGAAGGACGAGCGATGCGCGAGCGTGCGCGCGGTGTATCGCCTGATGGCGCGGGTGGGGGTGTCGCGGGAGGCGTACCTGGCGTACGCGCACGTGTGCCGGTTGGGATACGTGTGCCGACGGTTCGGGAGCGCGTGGACGATGGAGGCGAGGGCGAGCGATGCGGACTTGGTCGCGGCGACGGAGGGGTTGGGAATTTGGAAGCGCGCGCGAGAGGGCGAGGACGGTGCCGTGGACGACGATCGGGACGCGGTGAAGAGACGGAAAATCGCGCCGTCGACGCGCGAGATTAAAAAGACGCCGAGGCAGCGAGAATTACAGAGTCGGCGGTGGTGGTTCGCGTCTGGCGCGATCGAACACGAGTGGATCGGGCCGGAAATAGATGCGGCGATCGAGGCGAACGCAAAACCGCCGTATGCGATGACTTTGGAGTACGACGAGACGCCCGTGCGCGTGGCGCCGACGTTTCAGGTGTACCAACCGAATAGGAATTTTAGCAAAAAGTCACCAGACCCGGTGAGTTTTTACCTGTACGTCGCGTCGGAGCGACCACCGAACGGGCGAGAGACGCGATCGCTCATAGAGCAAGCGAATGGGAAGCCAGTGCGCGTGGCGAGCTGTCGACAGTCGACGGTTATGATGTTTACGCTGTCAGACGCCTGAAGACGAAATTGTAAAGTAAAATTCTGTTGGTAAAATTACACCGGGACGAATCGACGCGGATCTTCGGCGACGAAACGAAACGCACGCGGGCCGTCGAGCGCGTGCGAACGCACGGGCGAACCGACGTACCAAAACACCCAGCCCTTGCGCTCGCCACGCAAAATCGCCGCCGTCTCCGCGCCGCCGTCGTCGTACACGATCCTCAAAGATTTCAACTCCTCCCGCGCGGAATCATGCGCGTCGGCTCTCGAGGTAGCGGGTCGCGCGCCAAAGTGACGCCGGTTCGCAACCGAGTACCCGCTCTCTACGAACGCATGGACTTCTTCCGCGAGAAAAATCAAACGCGCCGCCGCGCCGCGCGCACTTAAATTACGTCGACCATCGGGCGCGCACGCGGCGACGTACGCCCTCGCGGGTTCCGCGTCTCGTAACACATCACCGAATCGTAACAATGCGTTGAACGCGATTTCGACGCGCACAAATTCGTCGAGCGATCCCTCGCGGAATATTCCAGACAGAAATTCTTCCTCCGTCGCCGCGCCGACGCGCCAAAGTTCGGTGAGGAATTCGGCGGCTCCGGCGATGGTTTCGTCGTCGCTCGAGTCGAGCAAAGCGATAACGCGACGACAAATGTCGTCCCGAAATGGCATGGCGTCGCTCAAAGTGGCGTACATCGCCGCGTAACTTTTTTGACACACGGCTGTCGTCACGATTCGCTCCGCGTAAGCGTCAAAGACGGAGACGCCTTCAATCGCGGTCAACATTTGACGCGTGGCACGTGGCGCGGTGTCCGGCGTCGAACGATTCAGCGCGGCGTTGAACGCGGCGACCGGATTGCTCACCGTCGTCGTCGTCGTCGCCTGCAACTTTCGCCAATCAGAGTCGTAATCGCGCGAATCGTCGCCGTCGACGGTCCATCGGTCCTCGTCCGTCTTTGGTAACACGACAACCTTCTTCAGCCCACGTCGTTTCTCCACCCCCTTTGCAGTCGGGTCTTTGACACGCTCAAACGCCAAGAGGCAGCACTTTTCAAAACTCGCAACGACGGATTCTTTCGCCGTCTTGATTCGGACGGGTAATCCGAATTCGTGATAACCGTCGCACACGTGGCGGAGCAATGCCTCCTTGACGCCGGCGCCGCGGAATTCGGGAAGCACGCAGAGTCGATCCACTTGTGCAGTGGTGAACACAGTATCTGGAGAAGAAAACGGATACGCCACCGTCGCGGTTTCGTCGCTCTGCAAAGCGCTCATCGCGACGTAGCCGACGGCGACGCCGGAATCCGTCAATTCGAGCTCGTAATACACGCCGTGCGGCTGCGGCGGCGCGGCGACGTAGTGATGCGCCGAGTACCCCCCGGAACACCAGCGTTCGGGCGTGGACGCTTTCAATCGCGCGGTCACGCCTTCGCGCAGCGTCACGTTGAACCCGCGCGTTTCAACGAAGGCGCGAACGGCGTCGCTGACATCCGCGAGTTGCTCCGCCATGGACAGCGTCAAGCGCTGTATAGGATCGCCATCGATCACCAATCGTTCGCGAGCACGCGCGATGAGTACGTCACCGTCGTCTTCGACGCGATCGGCGATGATGGCGATCGCGCGCGCGTGCTCTCGATGCCACGTTCTGCTCGCGCGCTCCTCTTCGTCTTCGTCTTCCTCCCCAGACCGCGCGCGTCGACTCGGATACAGCCTTCGCGCCGGGCAACGCGCGACCACCGCGTTAAACAACAGATTCGCCCTCAAGCACGACGCCTTCGTCGGCGCGGCACCGCGCGCGAGCGCGATGCCGACGTCTACGCCCTTCGGCAACGCGCTTCGAAACGCCGCAAACGTCTGCGTCGCCCGCGTCGTCCCCGTCCCTCCCAATTTCGCGCACACCACCACCACCCGCGTCGTCGATGTCCTCAAAACCTCCGCGCACACCGCTTCAACCATTTTCCTGCACTCCCGCGCGCTCTTATGATCGCCTCGCCAGCGATACGTCTCCGCCGGTTTCGTCCTCGTCAGCGTCGTCGTCGTCGTCTCCCCGACCTCTGGAAACACGCGCGTCGCCCACGCCCGCGCCTCCGCCTGATCGCTCGCGCCGAAGCACACCACGTGCGCGCGCGGCGCCATCACGCGTTCCAATCCAACGCCGAATCGTCGTCGTCTCGCGCTTCGTCGTCGTCGCCGTCGTCGCCGTCGTCTCTTCTCCCCTCGCTCGCGCGCGCGCGAAAGCACTTCGCGAGGTGCGCGAGCCCTATCGTCCGGCACTCCTCGCTCCACGCCTGCGCGAGCTGCGCGCGCTCGCGCGCCGTGAGCGGCACGACGACGCGGCGTCGCGCTCGAACGGCGTCGCTGAATTCGCGTTCGAGTTCGAATTCGTCCTCGAATCGCGCCGCCGTTCGAGCGCGGCGCCCGCGTCGCGCCGCGCGCGTCGCGCGCGCTCTCGCGCGCGTCCCCGCGGGCGCGCTCGAGCGCGTCGCGGCGCGCATGCGCGGTCGCGCGCGTTTTAATGACGCTCGAAGCGGCGCGACGCTTCGAGGCGGTGACGCGAATCGTCACTCGACGTCGCGCGCGCGCCCGATCGCGCCGCGCGCGCATGGACGACGCGCGCGATGCCCTCGACGCGCTCCTGACGGACGCGCGCGCGCAGCGAGCGCTCGCGGACGACGCGAGGTGCTTTCCCGAGTGTCGAGAATCGCGCGCGCGATCGAAATCGCTTCGCGAAATCGTCGCCGCGTGCGAAGCGCGACCGCGGTTGGGCGTCACGGACGCGCGAACGACGCGATTCAACGCGTCGCGCGCGACGGCGGACGCGACGCACGGCGCGCGAGACGACGACGACCTCGATGGGATGGACCTCGGCGACGGCGCGGGTGTTGGGAAGACGACGACGACGACGACGACGCGAGAGGTCGAGCGCGAGCGCGCGACGACGCGCGATGAGGACACGGGAACGAAATTGTGGATGACGTGCGATGGGATCGTGTTCGTGGTGACGGCGGAGGCGTCGATGGGCGAGCGCGGGGGGGGGCGGGAGGCGAAGGCGAAGGCGAACGCGCCGGCGACGAGCGAGGACGCGACGACGGGCGAAGAGAACGAAAAGACGACGCAATGGCCGGAACCGAAGCGGAGGAACGAAGGAGGGAGCGGCGATAAATCGTTGGTCGGCGCGGTGAAGGCGCTGAGAGGGACGCGGTTGGAGGGCGTGGTGGACGAGATCGCGTCCAACGTCGAGCGGTTGGGGGCGAGCGGAATTTTTGTGGTTTGCGAACGCGTGGGGGATTCGGATAACGTGCGCGCGTCCAAAATTCGCGATGCGCTCGTGAAATTGACGGGCGTGGTTGGGAACAACGTGTTTTGCGTGCCCGAGGGCGCTCGCGAGGGGCTGAGCGCGGTGGATGGGGGACACGTGGACGCTGAAACCGGCGGATGGTTTAGCGGATCGAGCGGGAAGAAGACGGTGGCGAAAGATTTCCAGCTTCGTTTAGATAATTGGCAATTAGAGTGGCGGAACAGTCGAGCGAAAAAACTCAGAAACGCTGAATACGAAGCTATACGCCAGGAGACGCAGTTTTGGGCGATGTTTCTTCGCAAAGACGACGAGTGGCTCGCCGAGGAGCGCGAACGCGAGGAGGCGGGGAAAAAGGACAACGAAGCGGACGCAAAGGGCGATGAAGTGAGCGCCGACGGCGCCGAAACGTCCAAGATGGATAAAGTGGATAAAGAATCACTCGCGCGCGTCCATGAAACGGCTTCGTTGCTGGCGATTCACAAATTCCTCAAGACGGCGATCGAGGGCGTGCCCATGGCTGGCATTCCCGGCGCCCCGGAGATGGCTTGGAAACATTTTCAAAAATATCCCGAGCCCGAACGTGCACCGCTCATGAATGCCGTGTACTCACACAACGTCATTCAATACGCCGCGGCGCTCATGTTCGCTTGGCTGACGCCCGGACCCGTGGGCGCGCACGCGACGCATTTCATGAATCGCTTTCGTATTTCTCTCTTCTTCGCGTGTCTGTGCGGATCGTCGCCGTTAGATCCGACAGTGATCACCACCGCCATCGCGCTCGCGGCAGGGACGGATAAGGAAAATTTGCAGATGTCCCCTGTTATTCGTTTCATGAAAGACGACGTTGAGAGTGAGGTTTCGAGCGAGGACGAGGCGTCGGAGGACGAGGACGCGAAGCCGCGGATGGACATCGATGGCGTCGTGGATGTCAAATCGGCTTCGACATCGTCGCTCGATGAATCTTGGGGATCGCTCAATTCAATGTCGTCGTTAATGCAAGACGCTCTCGACCGCGCCGTCGCGGAAGGGAACGATCTCAAACGTCGAGCGTCAAAAATGCTGGTTGATTTCTTAAATTCTGGCAACCGAACCGTGCTGAAGAGTCGTCGACGAGCGATGAAAGCGGCGTGCGACGCAAAGGCTGACGCTATGCAACAAAAGAAAATGTCTTACGACGAAGCGGAGAAGATGGCGAAGAAGGTCTTCGATAGGGAGTTTTCTCGAGATGCAACAAAGCGCTTGACGACGCTCATATTTGGACCGAAATACTTTGCGTCGGTCACGGCGGATATAACGCAAGTGATCAACTCTTCGTTTACGACGTACATCGCGATGTCGTCGATCGATATTTTCTTACCCATGGTCGAAGAACACGAAGAGAAGATGCGGTTGAAGAAGGCGGAAGAGGAAGAACAGGCGAAAGCCGCCGCCGCCGCCGCCGCCGCCGCCGCAACAGCGGCGCTGACGACAAAGAATGGCTTCATTCACGTGACGCTCGAAGTCGAGAAAGATTGCGTGCGATGCACGCTCACCCCGACACCGTTACCGACGACGGTTGAAAAGTTGTTAAGCACGTCCAAGATCATCAGTGAAAAGACTGTGGCGTTGACGGCGAGCACGGCCGAGGCGGTATCGTCGAGCGCTGAAGCCGTGTCCACGTGGGCGTCAAAAACCACGGACTCGGTGCGAAAAGAAACCAATCGCGGTCTAGAGCTCGCTCAAGAAAACGCCAAGGCGAGCATCGAAAGCGCAAAAAGTGGTTTGGAAAACGTCGGTGCGTTCTTTGACAGAACGAAGACGACACTGAATTCGACCATAACGTCGAGCGCGACCTCCATCACCACCGTCTTTTCGTCGTTGAAGACGGGCGGCGACGCGAGTGCGAGCGATGGTAAGGTTTCTATCGACGTTCGTTCACTTCCGGTTCAGCGTATTGCCGCCGCGCTGGAAAACGAAGAAGTCGATCGCGTTATCGCTGACTCAAATTTGGTGCTCAAGATGCCCGCGGATTTGATCCTCTCCAAGGCGCTCGGTGATATTTACAAGGAAGTGCGAGCAGACGCCTCGGCGTTCGTCAAATACAAGGATGACGAGACCGTCTTGCGCGCTATCCAACGCCTGCTCGAGCTCGTCGTGGAAAGCGGTGACGAAGTCGCGATCAACGAGCTCATCAAACTCGGCGTCGTTCCGCGACCGAAATCCGCGGCGCAAGCCAAACTCGAGGCGTGGCGAGAAAATTTCCGCAAGCGTGAATCTGAACCCGCGAGTGCGATAAAGGACGACGCAAAGTCTAGTGAAGCAGCTGAGACACCGCCTCCATCGACTGCTTCGAAAATCATCCCAGAAGCCTTGCGATCCGCGTTCGCCGCGCCGCTGACGCTCTTTTCGCGCGCGTCGGCGTCCGCGCCGTCCGTCGACGCCGTCGACGCCGCCCCGTCGCCCGACGCCAAGATCGCCGTCGATGCCAAGGCCAAGGCGAGCGATTCGGCGTGATCCTGTAAAACTGTGTTGTTATAGCATGTATAGCATGTATGCAGTAATTTCATCGCGTCTGCGCGAAAACCCCAGATTTTCAGTGTTGAGAGGGCCGATGTCCCCACGACGAAAGATCGCCACATCACGTCGCGCACACGCGTTCGCCATGCCCACGGTGAACCTCAACCGCGATGAACTCTTCGCCAGACTCGGTAAGACGTACACCGAGGATGAATTCGACGAGCTGTGCTTCGAGTTCGGGATCGAACTCGACGAAGTGACTTCGGAAAGCGCGATGAAATCAAAGTTTTTAGGGCAAGACGGCGATAAAACGAGCGCGAACGCGGACGAGAGCGACGACGTGATATACAAGATTGATATCCCGGCGAATCGTTACGATTTGCTGTGCTTGGAAGGGATCTCGCGCGCGTTGAATGTGTTTCGAGGGACGACGCCGACGCCGACGTTTCGAGCGCGCGAGCCGTCGAGCGGGACGCGGGAGCGGATGACGGTGAAACCGAGCGCGATGTTGGTCAGACCGTTCGTCGTGTGCGCGGTACTTCGAGGGCTGAAGTTTACCAAGGAGCGATACGAGAGTTTCATCGATTTGCAGGACAAGTTGCATCAGAATATTTGTCGACGCCGAAGCCTGGTGGCGATCGGGACGCACGACTTGGGGAAGATCAAGGGGCCGTTCACCTACGAAGCGCAGTTGCCGGAAGAGATCGAGTTTGTGCCGTTGAAGCAGGAGAAGTCGTTCAACGCTCGAGATTTAATGGAGTTTTACAAGGGAGATCAGAAATTGAAGCACTTTTTGCACATCATCGAGGACAGCGCCGTGTTTCCCGTGGTGAAGGATTCCGAGGGCACGGTGTTGTCGTTGCCGCCGATCATTAACGGTGCGAAATCGGCAATTTCTTTGGATACGACAGACGTCTTCATCGAGTGCACGGCGACGGATTTGAATAAGGCGAAGATTGTGCTGAACACAATGGTGACAATGTTCAGTGAGTACTGTGCCGAGCCGTTCACTGTTGAGCCGGTGGACGTCGTCGATTGCACCGGCAAAGAGACGACATACCCCGATTTTATGACTCGATTTGTCGACGCAGATGTTGATTACATCAATAAGCGCATCGGGACGTCGATCGATCGCCAAACGATGGCGGCCCTGTTGTGCCGAATGCAACTTCCGACCAAGCTCGGAGCGGACGAAACGACGCTTCGAGTGGAGGTTCCGCCGACGCGATCGGATATCTTGCACCCGTGCGATATCGCCGAGGACGTGGCGATCGCGCACGGATACAACAACATCGCGCGCACGGTGCCGAACACGTACACGATCGCATCCCAACAACCCATTAACAAGTTTTCAGACGCTGTGCGAGGCGAGGTGGCTCGCAGCGGCTTTAGCGAAGTCTTGACATGGATTTTGTGCTCGCACGACGATAACTTTGCGAACGTGCTTAGAGAAGATGACGGCAACAGCGCAGCAATCGTAGCTAACCCGTCGAGTTTGGATGTGCAAGTCGCTCGTAACAGCCTCTTGCCCGGCGCGCTGAAGGCGTTGGGGGCAAACAAGGATGCGCCGTTGCCGGCAAAATTGTTCGAAGTTGGTGACGTGGTCGTGCTCGATCCCGAGGCGGACGTCGGCGCGCGCAACTCTCGAAGACTACTGGTTCTCTATAGCAACGTTCAAAGTGGTTTCGAGGTCGTTCAAGGCGTGTTGGATCGCGTCATGCAAGTTGTCGGCATCGCGAAGTTTGACGGCTCAGACTTTGGCTATCAGCTCCAAGAATCGAATGAGCCGACGTATTTCCCGGGCAGGCAGGCGCACGTCATGCGGAATGGGAAGAAAATCGGCGTGTTCGGTATCGTCCATCCCGACGTCTGCGCGAAGTTTGACATCGTCAGCCCGACGAGCGTGCTCGAGCTAGAATTAGAGCCTCTCATGGCCAGTGTGTGAATAAAAAACGATTCTCATTCTATTAAAGTAATACGCTTTTGCTATGATGGTATCTGATGTGCTATCACTTTCTCTTACCCTTGCGCTTCATCTGCGTCGTTTTTTTCGCTGGAGGAGTCTTGCTACCGGAGAGATTGTACGAGCCCGGGGCGAGCGCCGGGGACTTGCTTCCAGTCACCGGCATGGCTCCTCCGATCCCGCCGAGCTGCATCGCGGCCCCACCCGAGGCTGGGGAGTAGCTGCCGATTTGTTGGAACTGCGCCATACTTTTCGCATCCTTCTTTCCAGGCATGCTAGAGCCTGGAATCCCCCCGCTCGGCGTGCGAGCGAGTCCACCCGCCGCTGACGAGGGCACGCCCGACCGCCCCGAGGCGACGCCGCCCATCGGTAGCATTGTTCCGAGTCGTTGACCACCGGGCATGACACTACCGTTTCCGGTAACGCCGCCAACGGGACTATCATCCGCCAAACTAAGCGGCTGCTGCGTCGGTCCGCAGATTGACTGCACTTCTCGCCACGATCGATGCGGCGCGTTTCGACGACTCTTGTTCATCCCCAATCGCTCCATCTTTGCCGCTTTTCGAATCTTCAGGTGCTTGGCCATGACGGCGCATGAACGATCGAAATGAATGCGAACGGTTTCGTCCTCCACCGGAAGCGCACGCGCCATAAGCGTCCGCGCGCTGCCTTTGTTGAGGTCGAGCGCGGCGATGGCTCTTTGGTCTTGCTGCTGTTCGGCGACTTGCGTGAGATGGGAGAAACGCCAGCGGCAGTGATCGATGCGATGATACGTGCCCTTGATCGGTGTGCTCGCGGCGAACGCGTCGGTGATGAGGGCCCAGTTGGAACCAAATTCGTGCACGATGGCGCACAGCAGTTGGTCCTCCATGGGCGACCAAGACCGCATGGCACCTGCGCGTCGCTTCTTCTTCGCGTCCTTGCGGCGTCTGTCGTCCATCGGTCCAGTGCGCTTGGGAATGGGTACACCGAAATCCATATCGACCTCGTGACCAGGAACACCGAATTGAATGTACTCTCCACGCTTGTTCTTGCGACGACGACCCTTGATGTCCACCATGTAACCCTCTTCGTCGAAGTAATGACCGCGAGCGGCGGCGGCGGCCAAAAACGCGCGGCGCTGCTCCATCGTCTCCCGATGCGCCTCTTCCTCGGCTTGGTAACGAGCCGCTTCGACGAGCGCGCGCGCGCGCTTGCGCTCGTTTTCTTCCCAACCTCGTAAACTGCGCTCGTATTCCGCAAACTTTTGAGCCTCGATTTGCATCGTTTCCCTGAAGGCGCGTTCGTTCAACATCGGCACAGCGTCGTAAATCACCGGCATGAACTCTTCCACGAGCGGCGGCGTGGGAGGAGCCAACAGGTCCATGTCCAGATCCATACCGTCGATCTCTAGAGCCTCCGCCAACGCGATGCGATCAGCCTTGGCGTCACCGTCCGCGTCTTCGTCTTCGTCTTCGTCTTCGTCGTCCTTCTTCTTTGAACCTCGTCCGCGCTTCGGCGTCGCCTTTGGCGCCCCCTTGCTCTTCTTCGCCGCCTTCTTGGCCTCTTTCTCGCGCTCCTTCTGCTCTTTCGCCTCCTTCAGTTCGATAGCGTCCTTCACCAAATCGCGTTTCATCTCCACCATGGCTAGATACAGCTTATTCGACGCCCAAGAGTTGATGATTCGCATCCCCGCCGGCGGCGGCGGCGTCGACGCGAGCGTCGCAGTCGGCGACAACTCAGCATCACCAGTCGGTGTCAACGTCGCTTGACGTCCCAACTTTTCGCCCGCATCACCCTCTTCACCCCCATCATCCTCGTCGCTCTCCGTCTCCATCTTGATCTCTTCACCATCCGCCGAGCCGTTCTCGCTTCCTTCGTCCTCGTCCTCGACGAGCTCGCCCGCGTTCGGCAGCGGCCGCTCCTTCGCCCGCTCCCAAGCCTCGGCCCAGAACTCGGCGACGTCGGCGGCGATCATGGCGCACCGCGTCTTCCTCCGAGTCACCTCCTGCTCTTCTCGATCCTTCGGCGCGCCCTCGCACGAAGCCGCCAGATGCGACACCTGCCTCGACGTCTCCTGCTTCCAGTCGCGTTCGCTCGCAAAGTCCCGCGCCAACCACGTCATCTCCATCATCACGTACTCCCAATGACTCTTCCTCCGGCTATCATCGTGCGTTTTCACGTTCGCCCGCGCGTCCAGCGCCTTTATCTTCTCCCGAATCGCCTTCGCTCGCGCGACGAGCATGTCCTCGTCTCGCAACCGCCGCCGTCGCGCCTCCCCCGTCTCGTCCGCCGTCTCGTCCACCGCCGACGTCGACGCCCCCCCGCGATCGCGCGCCATCGCGCTCGATCACCGTCGCGTCCTCCACCGAGCGCTACCGTCGCGAATCGCGCGTCCGCGTCAGTCTCTCGCTCGTCTCTCGCGTCTCGGCGTCTCTCGCGCGCGCGCCGTCTTCGCTTTCGTCCCCCCCCCCCCCC
>Ga0181596_10002906_pt1 | contig 16241 bp, 22 predicted proteins | sample 041ome_6_FD_148655 | JGI IMG/M metagenome (GOLD analysis project Ga0181596, IMG submission 148655) | Coastal salt marsh microbial communities from the Groves Creek Marsh, Skidaway Island, Georgia - 041402US metaG (spades assembly) | ecosystem: Environmental > Aquatic > Marine > Intertidal zone... | reverse complement strand
AAGTCAATATCAATCAATCAACATACGGAGAACCACTTATGCAAATCGCAAAATGTGTTCAGCGTATACAAAGAGCAGAAAGCGTTGCAAAGTTTAAAGACAACCTTGCAAAAAGTTTGCACTTTGAAAAATACGCAAAAGCAAAAGGCTCGGAGCGTTTAAAACTGTTCCATGAAGCTATTGCGGAAGGGTGGGTCACTGCGTGAAGCAGTTGTCACTCTTCAGCCCTCAAGAGCTTATGAAATGCTATGAAGCTACTAACGTCATTAGCATTGTTAGAAAGTCTTTGAGAGCTACAAAACAAAAAAAGCCTGTCCCAACTACGGGGCAGGTTTTAAAATTTCCTAAAAAGTTTGTGTCTTGATGGTTGGACTAGGTTGCCAATTAATCGAAGGCGAACTTGAGGAAATCAAAATAAATGCACTTGGCTACACTGAGAACGGTAGAGCTATCTTGGATAGCCAAGAGCATATTTTTACTGAAGCGTTTGCAGAGATGGAAATTTTATCTGCTGAAGATAAACTTTCAAAATGGAAACAAAAATACTTCAATAAATAATTAAGAACGCCGTCAAAACTTGATTAGGTTTTGTAACCTAAGGACTAGACGGCGTTTTTATTTTATCAATCAATCAACAATAGGGGACACTATGATAACATTTGATAATGTTAAAATAACTAAAACAACAGTAAGTGACGGCGAATACAGTGACAAAAAGAAAAAATGGGTAAAACACAAATCACCTAAAGTAACTAAAAAAGTTATTTATGATGAAAATTGTTATGATTTAGGCGAGTTGTATTCTGCGGTTAAATTTGCTTGTGAACAGTCAGTATATGACGGCGAGTTGTCAGTTACTATGACAGTTAAAAACGAATATTAATGTCTGGTTTTAAATCTTATAAAATACGAGACGGCGTTCATATCCCTTCTGACAAATATCGGAAGGGGTGGAACGATATTTTTGCAAATAAAACTCAATCAACAAAAGGACTAGACGGTGCATCAAAAACTAAAAAAACAAGTGTTATCATTTCTGGTAAGAACAAGGTCACTAAAACAGTATGATGAATTGTCACCACATCAGGTGGCTTACAAAGCTGTTAACTTAATAGAAAGAGTTATCGAGGGAAATAACCCTCCATTATTTAATCTTACAAATGAAATCCAAAAATCAACACTGGAGGACTAATGGGTAACTAAAAGTTGTACTGAAGAGGCTTCAATAGCCGAAACGCCGTCTACTACTACTAGACGGTGTATACAACATGTGGAAAACTGCCATTATTGGATTTAATTCACTAATGGATTGTTGTAAATTTCTTAAAAAACAAAGGAGGGAAATTGTTACTAACTAAAAATGTTTATAATTTTTGGGGTGTGTCTTGGTGGACATCTGTCAAACTATATCACTAAATTATAAACTTAACTAAGGAGTATAAATGGACTTTAAATTAGGTTTATTTAATATTTATACTGAAACGTATTCCAAATGGAATACTTTTAATGTAAGTAAATCAAAACATGAAACAATTATTGATATTGCGTATTGGAGAATATTTATATCGTAATTGTTTTAAGTGTGGTTGTCTTCACTTGTAAATCAAGAGACAACATTAGAAAGTAAGAAAGGGAGAAGATGAAAAGCGGATTAAATCTATTAAAGATTATAGAGGAGATGCGTAAGTTTGATGCTCAAATCGAAGCTCAAGCTGTAGCGGTATTTTTTTTTGTTGGCGTTTACGGCGACAAAGATGGAATATCAATGCAAAAAATAAGTGAAGATTTAGACATAGCTCAGTCTTCAGTGTCTAGGAATGTTTATAAATTATCTGACATTAACAGACACAAAAAGACAGGGATAGGTCTATTAGAGGCTTTTGAAGACCCAATGGAAAGACGTAGAAAGATTGTACGTCTTACAGCAAAAGGCAGAAGAGTTTACTCAACTCTTTTGGAATGGGTCAAATAACAATGAGCGGAGGTACTAATGCAACAACGAAATGTAAAGTTGTTAACGGAGATACACCGCAAATTAACTCTTAAAGGTTGGGAAAAGTTGCAATCAAAACGAGCTGATACAATAATTACTATGTTAGGTCGTGGAATGCTTGTGACTGAAGTTAACGATACCCACATTGAAAACATTGTGGACACGTTAGAAGACAGGGGTTTTGCTCCTGCTACTATCAATCGTTATCTTTCATCAATCAGTAAGATGTTAAGATTTGCCAATCAGAGACAATCTATCTATCATCTTGATAGAGTGCCTCACATTGAATGGCAAAAAGAGGACAATGGTCGAGAACGATACCTTGAACCAATGGAAGAGCAAGAAATTATCAGATTGTTAACTGAATGGAATATGGTTGACTATTTGGAATTTTATTTGTTTTTAATTGATACAGGTATGAGACTTGGCGAGGCGTTATCTATTAAGAAGTTAATGGTTCATAACAACAATGGAAACTATGTTGTTAACCTACCTGCTACGGTCACTAAAAATGGTGAGCCTAGAGGTGTGCCACTAACAGAACGTGCTAAGTCAATCGTTGTTAAACTGTTGAACAATGCGGAAAGAAACGACCTTGTGTTTAAACATTTAAAGTATTGGACTTGTGAAAACACTTGGAGACGTTTGCGAAAAGCAATGAATTTAGAAGACGACAAAGAGTTTGTCATTCATTGTTTAAGACATACTTGTGCAACACGTTTGGCACAATCTGGTAAAGTTGAATTACACATGATTGGTCAAATGTTAGGTCACAAGTCATGGAAGATGATAAAAAGATACTCTCATTTAATACCTAATAATTTAATGGGAGCAGTAAGTGTCCTTAATGGAATTAATAATTCCACATAAGGAAAAGTAGTGATTAGAGGATAGTTGGGTTATGTGTAATTACAACGATAATAAAAGTGATGTATTTACTTGTGGATTGGTACAATAGGATTTGCAATCCTCTGCGTAACCATTCCGCCACGTTGCCTTTAGTTTGTTTTTGTAAGTAAACACAACAACTATTCTCTATCACACCTCTAATAAAATAGCAAAGGAGTGAACTTAATTTGTAAGTCATTCCGCAGTTGCATCAATCAATAATAAGGAGAATACATGAAGATACTTGAAATAATGCCAACGTATCAAGACCAGACACAAACTGAAAAGATGTCTGCTGAACTTGGAAAGAACCGCACAAATAAGAGAAGGCTGTCACACATAGAACGTGAAGAGGAAAGCGTTACGTCTTACGGTAAAGTTATTGTAGCAAATACAATACGTCCATTAGCAATAGCCATTGCAGAATGGGTAGAACATGCAATATCAAATGTTCATTCCAAACCACCCATTGCTCTCAAATATATTTCCCAAGTAGACCCTAAAATTGTAGCATTGATAACGGCAAAACATGTAATCAATACTATTACTAATACTAAAAATCTTACAGCTACCGCTATTACTTTAGGTGGTAGAATTGAAACTGAGATTAGTCTTAAAAATTTTAAAGGATTAAACCCAGAGTTATACGAGACAGTTAAAAAAGACTTAGACAAAAGGTCTTGGAACTATAATTATAAAAGAAGAAAATTAAGAGAAAGTGCAAAACGTGATGAAGTTATGCAGTGGGAAGAGTGGACTACTACTGAAAAACTACACGTTGGAATGGAGCTTGTTTCTTTGCTTATTTCTAGTACAGGACTTGTAGAAATAGCTACAGAACAACACAAACACAAGACTGTTAAAGTTATTAAACAGACTGCAAAAACAAAAGAATGGATTAATAACCGTAATAAGTTTAATGAGCTATTAAACCCAGAATACCTGCCTATGGTTATGCCTCCAAAATCTGTAGAGGACGGTAAAGTGGTCGGACACGGTTATTGGACAGCAGAAATGCCAGAATTAGACCTTGTTAAACAAAAAGGTAAGAAATTCACAAAAGAATTAGAAGCCTTTGCTATGCCTGAAGTAACAACAGCAGTCAATTTAATGCAAGGAACAGCTTATAAAATTAATAAGTTTATTCTTGGTGTTATGCAAAACGCATGGGACAAAGGTTTATCTATAGGAGGTATGCCGCCTATTAAAAACCTAGATTTACCAAATAAACCACATGACATTGAGACCAACCCAGAGGCACTCAAAAAGTTTAAGAAGGAAAGTGTCATAGTACATACAGAAAACAACCGTATGGTCTCTAAAAGGCTTCTATACGCTAAGATTATATGGTTAGCAGAGAAGTTTAAAGAATATGCTACTTTGTTCTTTCCTCTACAATTAGATTTTAGAGGTAGAGCTTATTGTGTACCTGCATTTCTTAACTATCAGTCTATCAACGGGGCTAAAGCATTGCTTAATTTCTCATTAGGTAAACCTATTACTACAGAAAATAGAGGTGTGTTTTGGTTAGCTGTTCACGGTTCTAATATGTGGGGTAATGATAAGGTATCATTTGAAGATAGAGAAAAATGGTCTTATGATAATTTAGCATGGATTAAAGAATGTGCTGAAGACCCTATTGCTAATCGTAAATGGGAGGACGCAGATAATCCTTTTCAATTTCTTGCATTTTGTGATGAGTGGAAAAGATACCATGAAACAGGTGATGGGTTTATTTCTCATATACCTGTTAACGTAGATGGTTCTTGCAATGGATTACAAATTTATTCTTTGTTATTAAAAGATAAAGTTGCAGGTAAATTAGTTAACTGCTTACCAAGTGAAATACCACAAGACATCTACCAGTTAGTAGCTAACGAAGTTATTAAAACTTTAAAAGTTAAAGCTAGTGAAGGCGACCCATTAGCACAAAAATGGTTAGAGTATGGTGTCAAACGGTCTACATGTAAAAGACCTATTATGACAATTTGTTATGGGTCTACTAGATACTCTTGCACTGACTTTGTAGTGGAAGATTTAACCAAAAGAAAAGACAAAGGAGAAATGCACCCTTTTGATGACATGTTTAAACCTGCAACATATTTATCTAAAATAATATGGGCTAGTATAGGTGAGAATTTAAAATCAGCTAGGGTAGGTATGGATTATCTACAAAACAATGCAAAGATAATTGCAAAAGAAGGAATACCTATACATTGGGTTACACCTGTAGGCTTTCCTGTGTTTCAATACTACCCAGAAATGAAAAGTAAAAGAGTAAGGTCTCATTTAATGGGTGAGGTGTTTGCACCGCAGATAAAACAAGAAACAAAAGAAACTGATAAGTTAAGAAGTAGAAATGCTGTAGCGGCTAACTATGTTCATAGCTTAGATAGTGCTTGTATGGTTAAGACTGTTAATATTGCTAAAGCAAAAGGTATTGATAGTTTTTGCAATGTGCATGATAGTTTTGCTACACACGCTTGTGATATAGATAAACTTAATCAAAGCATAAGAGAAGCCTTTGTAGATACTTTTAGTCAAGACTTATTTACAAAGTTTAAATTAGATGTTGGGCAATTATTGCCTGATGAAACTAGAAATAAATTACCTGCAATACCTGAAAGTGGTGATTTAAATTTAGCTTTACTACATCAATCCAAGTTTTTCTTTGCCTAAACCTATGCACTATCGGATAGTAAAGTTACACTATTAGAATAATCAACATGGAGAAAACACTGAGAACAATAACAATAAGGAAATAATGACTAAACAAACATACAATAAGATAGTAACACCTGTGGGTGTTTCTCAATACTGTTGGCTAAACACACCTGACACTAAATTTGATAAAGAGAATGGAGGACACTTTAAAACTAACCTCATTCTAAAAGGGTCAGAAGCTCAAACAGTAATTAAATCCATTAAAGAAGAAATGAAAAAGTCTTTAGAAATGGCTAAAGAAAAAACTAAAGGTAAAGAACCTAAAACAGCAAACATGCCTTTTGAAGAAGAATATATTGAGGGTAAACCAACTGGCAATATCATCTTCAAATTCAAAGCTAAAGCAAAAATTATGATGAAATCTGGTGACGTAATAGACATCAAGATACCAATTTTTGATAGCAAAGGCACACCAATGAAAGAGCAAGTATGGTCTGGTTCTGAAATGAAAATTTCAGCAGACATGATACCTTACTACACCGCAATGGCGGGAGCAGGTGTGTCTTTGAGATTAAAGGCAGTACAAATAACCAAGTTAGTTGAAGGCGGAGCAGGTGCAGGAGCAAAAGGGCATGGCTTTGACGAAATTAAAGATGGTTATGTTGCACCCGAAGAACAACCTACTGAAGCAGATGAGATACAAGAAGCATCTGACTTCTAATCAAGTAGGACTTAAATATGGGTTTAGGTCAGGTCTTGAAATAGCAATCTCACAAGAGCTAGATGCTAATAAGGTAAAGTATAAATATGAGAAGGTTAAATTGACGTATGTCAAACCACAGAAAGCTCATGCTTATACGCCTGACTTTTACCTAGATGAACAAGATATTTATATCGAAACAAAAGGTTTGTTTACTTCTGCTGACAGACAGAAGATGAGACTTGTAAAAGAGCAACACCCAGAAAAAGATATTAGATTTATATTTAGTAATTCAAGAAGCCGAATATCTAAAAAGTCTGCAACAACTTATGCCATGTGGTGTGAAAAATATGGTTTTAAATATGCAGACAAACATATTCCATTGGAGTGGTTAAATGAACAATAATCTTAGAAGTAGAACTGATTTTATAGTTGTTCATTCAACTAAAACAAAAGCTAATCAAAATTTAAGTGCAAAGGATATAACTTTACTTCATAGAAAAGAAGGTTTCTTTCACAACGCTTTTCATTTTGTAATTAAAAGAGATGGTACAGTAGAAAATGGTAGACCAGAAGATATGTCTGGTGCAATTTTACCAATAAACCAACCTTTAATTACTAATCAAAATTCTATTGCAGTAGGTCTTGTAGGAGGCTTATCTGAAGATGGAAAAACTCTCGACACTAACTTTACATTTCAACAATACTCTTCGCTAAGAGAACTTGTCAAAAAGTTGAAAACAAAGTACAAGGTTGAGGTAGTGGGTTGCAGAAATGCAATTAACTCCAAATCGTGCATGTGTTTTGACACAAGTGCGATTGTTGATTGAGACGCTCCTAGTTAGAAATAGCTAGGGGCGTTTTTTATTTATGGGCTAATGGAGGGAGACTGAAGTTAGCCCCTCCCTTTATTAATCCCAATGAAACATTTTGAATTAGAAACGCTTAACAGGCAGATAAACGAAGAAGCTGTACTGTGGAACAAAACTAAAGCACCTATACACAAAACAAACTGGAATATTTTGCTAAAAAAATTTAGCGAAGTTTACAAAAAACTAAAACCAGAAAAAATCTTTACAGACTTACAATGAACGAAAATGAATTTTTATATCACACTTCATGTGACAACTGCGGTTCATCTGATGCCAATTCTATTTATTCAGACGGACATGCTTATTGTTTTTCATGTAACAAAACAACACAAGGACAATCAACAATGGAGCTTACACCAATCACAAAACAAGAAAGTAATTTTATTACAGGCGAACATTTGCCTCTTAATAAAAGAAAAATAAATTTAGATACAGTACAAAAATATAACTATCAAGTGGGTGCATGGTTTGCACGTCCTTGTCATATTGCTAATTATTATAATGATAGCAAAGAGTTAGTAGCACAAAAACTTAGATACCCTAATAAAGATTTTCAGTGGTTAGGTACACCTAAAGAAGCAGGTTTGTTTGGAGAACATACTTGTAAAGGAAAAGGTAAATACATAACCGTATGTGAAGGCGAAATTGATGCACTTACAATGTCACAATGTATGGATAACAACAAATGGGACGTTGTATCTATTAAAACAGGTGCGGCAGGTGCAAAAAAAGACATACAAAAATCACTCGATTTCTTGGAGGGTTATGAGAACGTAATCTTTATGTTCGACCAAGACGAACAGGGGCAGAAAGCGGCGATAGAATGTGCAAAACTTCTTACGCCTTCGAAAGCCAAGATTGCGTCTCTACCTTTAAAAGACCCTAACGAAATGTTGTTAGCAGGTCAGGAAGATAAATTAGTTAAAGCTATGTGGGACGCTAAACCATACAGACCTGATGGAATTGTCTTAGGCTCAGAAATATTTGATGAGATAATGAAAGAAGATAATTATGTTACCGCACAATATCCTTTTAAATCTCTTAATGATAAAACTCATGGATTAAGAAAAGGTGAGTTAACAACTATCACAGCAGGTACAGGTGTAGGTAAATCATCTTTTTGTAGACACGTTGCGTTAGACCTATTGAAACAAGGTTTTGGTGTTGGCTACATTGCATTAGAAGAAAGTATTAAACGTAGTGCGTTAGGTATTATGGGTGTTCACCTAAAGAAACCTTTGCACTTAACAAGAGAAGGAATAAGTGAAACACAATTACAAGAAACTTTTAAATCTACTATTGGTAATGGGAACTTTTATTTATATAACCATTTTGGCAACACAGTCGCCGATAGCCTTCTTAACAAAATAAGATATTTAGCAAAGTCATGTGAAGTAGACTTCGTAGTATTAGACCATCTACACATGGCTCTATCAGCATTAGGTGATGAACATACTAATGATGAAAGAAAACTTATAGATTATTTTGTAAGTAAATTGAGAACACTGGTAGAAGAAACAGGTATAGGTGTTATTCTTATATCACATCTTCGTAGGTCAGAAGGTGATAAAGGTTTTGAAGACGGTAAAGAAGTTACCATGAACAGTCTTCGAGGTTCAGCATCTATAGGTCAACTATCAGATTTAATCATAGGTATTAATAGAGATATTAAATCAGAAAAGAAATTAGCAAATCTTACAATTTTAAAAAACAGGTTTAGTGGTGAGACAGGTAAAGCATGTACTTTATTATATGATTTAAACACAGGTTGTCTGACAGAGACAACACCTGATGTATTAGATGACTACTAAAAAAACAACAACAAAGCATAAACGAAACGCTTTGTTTTGGTCTGGCTTAATTGCTGATGCAGTTGCCAAATATAAATCAACACACGTCCCCCAAACAATATCTGTTGGAAGTATTAAAACAGCTTTCATGTTGCAAGATACTTTAACAAGCATGGCATTGAGCGGTGATGATGCGGCGTGGAATATAGAAGTTAAATTAGAAACATTACATTAATTATGAAACTACCGAAAATAAATAAAAAGATACTAGATGCACCATTTGTGCATTGTTATTGGAAAGATATAAATGCCTCTGCTATTTGGACTTCATTAAAAGAAGCTAAAGCAAGTAAAGTTACTATCTGTATTACAGCAGGTTGGCTTTTAAGAGCAGACAAAGATGTGCATATAATTGCAGGTGATGTTAATTTTAATGATGATGGCACATTAGGTGATGTAGGTAACGTCACTACTATGCCTTCAGTAAACGTCTTGAAAATTAAAAAGGTATCAGTTTGAGATACGTTTTTGATATAGAGACCAATGGATTTTTACATTCTTGTGACAAAGTACATTGCATTGTTTTAAAAGATATAGACACAGGGGAAATACTTACACCTGATAATGAAACTGCTATTAAAAAATTAAAAGAAGCAGAGTTAATTATCGGACATAATATAATTAAATTTGATATTCCTGTATTGGAAAAATTATATTCCGCTACATTTACAGGCAAAATTTTTGACACACTTGTAGGTACTAGATTAATATTTTCTGACATCAAAGATAAAGATTTTTCAATAAAAGATTTTCCAAAAGATTGCATAGGTAAACACTCATTAAAAGCATGGGGCAATCGTATAGGTGAATACAAAGAACAGATAGAAACTGACTGGCAAACTTTTACACCTGAGATGCTTGAGTATTGTAAACAAGATACAGAAGTTACTTATAAACTTTATAAAGTTATCGAAGAAAAAGGTTACTCCCAAGAAGCTATGGATTTAGAACATGAAGTAGCTTCACTTATATTTAAACAAGAAGAACATGGCTTTACATTTGATACTGAAAAAGCACAGGCTTTGTCTGTTAAATTAAAAGCAAGACTTGCTGAACTTTCAGAGGAACTGCAAGATGTATTCCAACCAATAGTTACTGAAAGATGGTCAACAAAAACAGGTAAGAAACTAAAAGATAGTGTTACCATATTTAATCCATCAAGCAGACATCATGTAGCTCAAAGATTAAAAGAGAAGTACGGTTGGGACGCTCAAGAATTTACAGCAGATGGTAAAGCAAAACTAGATGACAGTATATTATCTAAACTTCCATATCCTGAAGCAAAAATATTATGTGAACATTTTTTATTAAATAAAAGAATTGCACAAATAGCAAATGGTTCACAGGCTTGGTTAAAGCATGAACGTAATGGTAAGATACATGGCACTTGTAATACTAATTCATGTGTTACATCAAGAGCTAGTCATTCATACCCTAACTTAGGTCAAGTCCCTAGTACATCAGCTCCGTTTGGTAAAGAGTGTAGAGAATTATTCACAGTACCAGAAGGTAAACGATTAGTAGGTGTAGACGTAAGCTCTTTAGAAGTGATGATGCTTTGTCATTACATGTCTAAGTTTGACAATGGAGCATATACAAAGGTTGCTCTTGAAGGTGACATACATACAGAGACACAAAAACTAGCAGGGCTAGACAGTAGAGATTTAGCAAAGCGTTTCTATTATTGTTTTTTATATGGTGGAAGTGTCAAAAAAATTGCTGAAGTAATAAACAAACCTTTTAAAGAAGCAGGAAAGATTAAGAAAAGATTTTTAAATAACTTACCTGCATTACATAAACTTATAGAAGGCGTACAATCTGCGGCTGAACGAGGTTATCTAACAGGTTTAGACAAAAGACAAATCAAAGTTAGGAACAGCTACTCAGCACTCAATACACTTTTGCAATCAGCAGGGGCAATATTGTGCAAGAGATGGTTAGTAGAATTTAACAAAGAGATACAGAAATATAAGAACGCACAACAAGTTGTATGGGTACATGATGAAATACAAATTGAGTGTGAAGAAAAAGACGCTGATGAGATTGGTAGGATAGCAGTAGAATGTATTAAACGTGCAGGTGAACACTTCAATCTAAGAGTGCCGCTAACAGGCGAATATAAAATTTCAACTAATTGGAGTGGAACACATTGATAAATAAAAAATTTGATATTGACTTGAAATATGGTCAAGAGAGAGAAAAGAAATTAGCCTCAATTTTAGATAAAGATAAAACTAAAATAGAAGTTAAAACCGAAAGAGACTGGTGGTTTAAAACTGGTAACATTGCTGTTGAAGTAGAATGTAATGGTAAGCCTTCAGGTATTATGGCTACAACTGCAAACTATTGGGTACACATATTAGCTGATGGCGATAAGGATTATTGTAGATTAATATTTGATACAAGAACTGTAAAGAGATTAGCTAAAAAATATATCAAAACTTTAAAAGCAGGTGGTGATGGGTTTAGAAGCAGGTTTGTTCTTATACCTTTAGCCGAAATATTTTTACCAAAAAATTTAAGCAAATCTATGCAGGAGAGGATAGTTAAAAATGTATAAAAAGAAAAAAGTATTGTTAATTGATGGTGATATACTTGCGTATCAAATTGCCACGAACAATGAAGTAGAAACTAATTGGGGTGATGGACTGTGGACATTACATTCAAATGAAAATAGTTGTAAACAACAATTTGATGCAGTCATAGATGACTTAGGTTCTAACTTATCAGCAGATGATTATATCGTTGCATTAACAGATAAGAATAATTTTAGAAAAGATATTCTTCCAACATATAAATCTAACAGAAATAATAAACGTAAACCTATAGTTTTAAATGCAATGCGTGAACACATTATGGAAAAACATAATGGTGTAGTGTGGAAGAACTTAGAAGCTGATGATGTCATGGGTATTATGGCAACTGAACCCACGCAAGAAGATAGAGTAATAGTCAGTATTGATAAAGACATGCGTACTATTCCTTGCACGTTATCTAATGATGGCATGACTGCTGAACAAATCCCTCAAAGATTAGCTGATTATAACTTTATGATACAGGTTTTAACTGGAGATAAGGTTGATGGGTATGATGGTATTGATGGTGTTGGAATTAAGACAGCAGAAAAGCTAATTAAGAAATACACTAATGTTCCACTTTTAGACTTATGGAAAATTGTTAAAGGTATTTACAAAGACAAAGGTTACACCGAACAAGAAGCTCTACAACAAGCTAGGGTTGCACACATTTTAAGACATGGAGAATACAATAAAAAAACAGGGAAGGTTACACTATGGCAGATATGATACAAAACCCTCCACACTATGCAAACAATGAGATTGAACCTATTGATTATATCATAGCAAACAAACTCACATACTGCGAAGGTAATGTTGTTAAGTACATTACAAGGTGGAGAGGTAAAGGCGGTATAGAAGATTTAAAAAAAGCAAAACAATACATTGACTTTATTATAGAAAAAGAAGGCGTACCTAAAGTCACAGAAAGTAAAGATGCTTGAACATAAGCATATTATTATTCGTGCCACAGTAAACAAACCTCCTAAAGATGTCGAGTTTATTAAAAGATGGGTAAGAGAGTTAGTTGCAAAACTAAAAATGAAACCATTAGGAGATACTGTTGCAGTGTATGTAGACAAAGAAGGTAATAAAGGTCTTACTTGTTTACAAGCCATTGAAACATCACACATAGCATTTCATTCATGGGACGAAGACGAACCTGCTATGGTTCAATTAGATGTCTACACATGTAGTCACTTAGATAAACACATGGTGTTTAAAACTTTAGACATATTTGAACCAGTAGAAATTAATTATTTAACATTAGATAGAGAAAGATACTTAGAGATAAAACATTTATGATTAACTACGACAGAGACAATTTACTTACTGACTTTGGTAAGACCACATTAAAAGATAGATATTTATTACCAGAAGAAACATCACCGCAAGATGGATTTATGAGAGCGGCAAAAGCATTTTCAGATAATGATGAGATGGCAGAACGTATTTATAATTACGCTTCTAAACTTTGGTTTATGTACTCAACACCTATTTTATCTAATGGTGGTAGTACAAGAGGTATGCCTATCTCTTGTTTCTTAAATTATGTTGGAGATAGTAGAGACGGATTAACAGGACACTACACAGAGAATGCTTGGTTGGCATCTATTGGTGGAGGTATCGGCGGTTACTGGGGTCATGTAAGAAGTGATGGTGTTAGCACATCAGGTGGTTCACAATCATCTGGTTCAATTCCTTTTCTTCATGTAGTTGACAGTGAGATACTTGCGTTCTCTCAAGGTAAAACAAGGCGTGGAAGTTATGCGGCTTACATGGATATGTCTCACCCAGAGATAATAGAATTTTTAGAAATGCGTAAACCTAGTGGTGGAGACATACATAGAAAATGTCTTAACCTTCATCATGGTATTAACATTTCTAATGACTTTATGGAACTTATAGAGAAATGTATTGCAGAACCCACTTATGATGACAGTTGGAATTTAATAGACCCTCATACAAAAGAAATAGTTAGGACTGTATCAGCAAGAGAGTTGTGGCAAAAATTATTAGAAACACGAGTTGCTACTGGTGAGCCTTATGTTTCATTTATAGATACTATCAATGAAGCGTTGCCTGAAACCCAAAAGAAATTAGGGTTAAGAGTACATCATTCAAATTTATGTACTGAAATTACTTTACCTACAAATGAAAATAGAACAGCAGTATGTTGTTTGTCTTCAGTAAATTTAGAAAAGTATGATGAATGGCAAAAAGAACCTTTGTTTATTCCTGATTTAGTAAGGTTCTTAGACAATGCTTTATCTTTCTTTATAGAGAATGCACCAGAAAATGTATTTAGAGCAAAGTTTAGTGCGGCTAATGAAAGAAGTATTGGATTAGGAGCTATGGGTTTTCACGCATATCTACAATCTAAAGGTATTCCTTTTGAAAGTGCATTAGCAAAAGCTATGAACTTAAAAATATTTAGAAAGATTAAAGAACAAGCTGTTGAAGAAAGTAAAAGTTTAGCAATTAAAAGAGGTGAAGCACCAGACATGGAAGGTACTGGAATGCGTAATGCTCACTTATTAGCTATTGCTCCTAACGCTTCCTCTTCAATTATTTGTGGAACTACATCACCTTCAATAGAACCTTTTAGAGCTAATGCTTATGTGCAAAAAACTATGTCAGGTTCTTTCTTAGTTAAAAATAAATATTTAGAAAAGCTATTAACTAAAAAAGGATTAAACACAGATGCAGTGTGGCAATCTATTGTAGCTCAACGAGGTTCAGTATTACATTTAGATGAACTTTCTGATTATGAGAAAGACACATTTAAAACAGCAATAGAAATTAATCAACAATGGGTAATAGAACATGCGGCTGATAGACAGCAATATATATGCCAAGCTCAATCAATAAATGTTTTTGTTCCTGCTGATGTTAATATTAAAGAACTCCATGACATACACATGTTGGCATGGAAAAAGAAAATTAAAACACTGTACTATTGCAGAAGTGAAGCAATTAAACGTGCAGAGTTATTATCAAAAAAAGTAGAAAGGACAATCATACCTGAAGCTGATTGCTTGGCGTGTGAATAATATAATATGAAAAAATTACTAGCAGAACTTAATGCACTATCTTTGTATTACCGTGAAGGTATTGCAGGTGCATGGGTAGGTTTTTTATTAGGCTTACTTGTGGGAGCAATGATATGACATACAGTACAATATTTGATGACATAGACAAACCAAGAAGAAAAAAAAGAACTAAAAGAAAACCAAAACAATCCGTATTATGGACTGTGTACCACACGGTCTTAGCAGTAGAATTGTTAGTTATAATTATAATAGAAGGAATAGAATTATTAAGATGAGTTTATTTAAAAAAAGAGCATACTACAAACCGTTTGATTACGATTGGGCTTTTCAATCATACGATATGCAACAAAAAATGCACTGGCTACCTAGTGAAGTTCCATTGCATGAAGACGTAAGAGATTGGAATGAACGATTAACTGTAGAAGAAAAAAACTTAATAGGACAAATCTTAAAGTTTTTTACTCAAGGAGATGTAGATATTGCTCAAGCATATTTAGATAAATATATTCCACAATTTAAAGCACCAGAAGTTAGAATGATGCTATCTGCTATAGCTACAAGTGAAGCTAATCATGCACATAGTTATTCATTATTGAATGATACTATTGGTTTACCTGATAAAGAATACAAAGCATTTCAAGAATACAAAGAGATGTCCGATAAACATGAATATTTGTTTGCATCTAAAGGCAAAGGACTAGAAGGATTAGCTAAAGAGATAGCATGTTTTTCTGCTTTTGGTGAAGGACTGCAATTATTTGCTTCGTTTGCAATGCTACTTAACTTCCAAAGATATGGACGTATGAAAGGCATGTGCCAAATCGTGACTTGGTCTATCAGAGATGAGACACACCATGTTGAAAGCATGATTAAATTGTTTCATCAATTAATAAAAGAAAACCCAAATATTTGGACAGAAAAATTTAAAGCAAGTATCTATCAAACAGCTAGAGACATGGTTGATTTAGAAGATAAGTTTATAGATTTAGCATTTACAATGGGTGGTATTAGAGGACTTAAAGCAGAGGAAGTAAAACAATATATTCGATATATTGCAGATAGAAGATTGCTTCAACTGTCTTTAAAACCTAATTATGGTGTTAAAACTAATCCTTTAGCGTGGTTAGATTGGGTTTTAAATGGTGTAGAACATGCTAATTTCTTTGAAAATAGAGCCACAGAATACAACAAAGGTACTGTAACAGGTAATCTTTGGGACTAACCTTACACTTTTAGATGAAAAACGTAATGGAAGATTTAGTTCTACCTGAAAATGTTAATGACTTAATAGAGTTATTAAACAAAGTTTACCCTGAAAAATCACCTGATTTAAAAGATGATACTAAAACTATTTATTTTAAAGCAGGTCAAAGGGACGTTGTAAATTTTATTAACACACTAAAAGAGAGGGATAACTAATATGTGCGGCTCAAGACCAAAAATGCCACCTGCTCCTACACCTGCTCCAACGCCAGTTAACACTTCACAAACTGTGGGTGAACAAACTGCACCAGAGCTTGTTACGGCAAATGAACAAGAGTTAGATGTTAAAAAGAAGAAGAAAAAGAAATCAGGCACAAGTGCTTTGAATACTTCTTCAGGTTTAAATATCGCTACTAACTCAAGTCTATAATAAATGGAATAT
>Ga0181596_10002895_pt1 | contig 16273 bp, 15 predicted proteins | sample 041ome_6_FD_148655 | JGI IMG/M metagenome (GOLD analysis project Ga0181596, IMG submission 148655) | Coastal salt marsh microbial communities from the Groves Creek Marsh, Skidaway Island, Georgia - 041402US metaG (spades assembly) | ecosystem: Environmental > Aquatic > Marine > Intertidal zone... | reverse complement strand
AGGGTGAACCCATGACAGAACCGCATGATGCGCCAATACCCACATTCCGTGAGGCTTTGCGTGCCTGGATGCAGATTGGCCTGCTCTCCTTCGGCGGCCCGGCAGCGCAGATCGCGTTGATGCACCGGGTCGTGGTGGACGAAAAGCGCTGGCTGAAGGAACCGCAATTCCTAAACGCCCTTAGCTTCTGCATGTTCCTGCCAGGGCCTGAAGCCATGCAACTGGCGACATATGTCGGCTGGCGATTGCATGGGCTGAAAGGCGGGCTGGCGGCGGGGCTGCTGTTCGTTATTCCGGGTGCGCTGATTGTGCTAGCGCTGGCCAGCATCTATGCCGCATTCGGCAATGTGCCACTGGTGCAAACGCTGTTCCTGGGCGTCAAAGCCGCCGTGATCGTGATTGTGCTGGAAGCCCTGCTACGCATATCCAGGCGCGCATTGAAGGGGGCCACGGACTGGATCATCGCGGGCCTCGCGTTCATTGGAATTTTCTTCCTGGGCGCACCCTTTCCGCTGATCGTGCTGGCAGCTGCAATCTGGGGTGCATTCCGCGCGACTGGGCCCCGTGAAGACGCACCACCTGTTCGGTTAAGTGCACGATCTACCGGCGTTACCATCCTGGTTTGGCTGACGCTCTGGCTATTGCCGCTCCTGGCGCTGACCTGGGCGCTTGGCGGGGAGCATGTGGTGAGCCAGGTCGGCTGGTTCTTCTCCAAGCTGGCGGTCGTCACCTTCGGCGGTGCCTATGCCGTCTTGAGCTACATGGCCCAAGACGCTGTATCCGCTTATGGCTGGCTGACAGCCGGTGCGATGATGGACGGCCTTGGCCTCGCTGAAACCACGCCCGGCCCGCTCATCCTGGTGACGGAGTTTGTCGGCTTCCTAGCAGGCTTCAATGGTGCGGGATGGGGTACTGCGATGGCGGGCGCCGCCGTAGCGCTCTGGGCAACATTCACGCCCTGCTTTCTTTGGATATTCGCGGGCGCGCCCTACATTGAATGGTTGAATGGCCAACCGCGCTTGAAGGGTGCATTGGCGGGTATTACGGCAGCCGTCGTTGGTGTCATTCTCAATCTGGCGATCTGGTTCGCGCTGCATGTGTTCTTCAGCGACGTGTCATTGCTGGAGGTTGGGCCGCTGAAACTCTGGCTGCCCGACGTCACGACACTGGATTGGCGTGTTGTGGCGATTACAGGTGTCAGCGGTGTGTTGCTGCTTTGGCGGCATTGGTCTGTCGCAGCCGTTCTGGCGGTGGCGGCAGGAATGGCGCTGGCGCTTAGCTTTCTCTAACAGGCGAAAGCTGTGGCTCTGGCGTGAGTTCTTCTGCTTTGGCGGCATTCGTCCGCAGCACCAGGAAGATAATGCTGGACAAGCAGAACGAACACGCCAGCGCGAAGGCTGCAATTAATACCGCAAATTCGCGCCCAGCGTCATGGATCTGCCCCTGCACCGTATCTTTGCTGACGATTTCCAGGCGGCCAAGCACTTCACCGTCAAGCTCAATCGGTGCCGTGCTTAAGTGCGCGTCCTCAGTGATGAGATCTTTGTAGGCGGCCGCACGTCGGTAGAAGCTCAAATCAGTTTTGCCGGGAACATAGATAGAGAGGACGGCATCACGATGGTCTAAAATCTTCACCGCTTTGATGTCAGGCCGTGATTCCAAGCTGGCGAGTACGTCCCGTGCCGCGTCCATATCCCCGAACGCGACCGGAGCCGCCAGATTGTAGGCAATGACTTGGGTGACAGCGCTTGTTGTGGCGCGGGCACCTTCATTTGCAACGCGGTTCTGCATGAAGACAATACCATAGGAACAGATCGCGACAGCCAGCAGCGACGTAAGCATCGACGCCAGAAACGTCCGATTATCGCGGCTAGCGAATTCGCCTCTTCCTTGCATTGCCTCATTCGTCTGGGTCACGGTCTAACGCCTGATCTTCGCGAGCTTCAGAAGCCGCGAGCTGATTGTCAGCCCCGCCGCTTTCGCAGCAGCCGGTCGGGCCTCAAACCGGACTTTACCATTCACAAGGTAAAGATTTATGGCACCTCCCGCTGAAATGAAGCTGTCATGGTCGCCAATGGTTAGAACTGGCCGGCCATTAAGCACCGCTAGAACCGGCCTAGCCTTGTCTGCAGCGGACTTTGCAACGAACAACACATCGCATCCATCAACAGCATCCTGGCTGATATCACGCACCATGATGCGTCGGTCGCGGACAGTTTTCCGCATCATGACCCGAAGCGCGCCTTTGAATGGGTTCTTCCCCAACACGCATATGTGTATGTCGCCCGTGTCAGCGCCAGCTGGCCAACGGGTGAACTTCACGAAGTTTAGAATAAACGCAGCCTTGACCTCATATTCCGTCGCTGCGCGCGCTGGCGTCGTAGACAGCATTGCGCCGCTCAGCAGCACAGCCGCGAACAGGCAGAAACCGGAATGGCGAGTTAAGGCGCGCATCAAACTGTCTCTTGATCCTTCACCTAGAATTTTATGCGCAATTGGCCAAACACACTGGTTTGGATATTAGAGCGGGGCGTTTGGGGCGTTTCTGAGACAAATTCAGGCTCATTATCGTGAAATAGGTTCTGTGCCGAAAGCGAGAGCTCAACACCATTCGCTGGGCGCCAGGCAATACGGGCATCTGCAGCGACGTAATCACCGATCTGATCTTGCCGGAGGCGGCTCGCAAACCGCACACCAATATCAACGTCGATATCGTCAAACAGGCTGAATCCTGTCCGGGCAAACACCTGATGTTCCGGTGACTTAAATACGTCGCGTGCCAGTGGATTCTGGCCGCCCAAAGTCGGGGCAACATTAATGGCGGCATAGGAATATCCAGCAGATGTTTTCCAGTCGCGGTCAATAAACCATTCCGCAGCAATTTCACCGCCATAGGTTTCTGCTGCTAGTTCGCTGGATAGGTTGATGGGTACGATCACGTGCGGGATTAGTGCACCAAGCTGCCGTTCTGGTGCACCGGGCACTTGGGCGCGGAGATTGTCATAGTCGTAGTAAAATCCAGCGATATCGATGCTCACGGAATCAGATGGCTGCACCCGATACCCAACATCCAGCGCCAGTAATTCCTCGGACTCGAAATCCGGGTCCCCCCTGAACTGCAGCAAGGTAGGCAAAGGCGCGGTCGGCAGCACGCGGATGTCTGAAACTGCATCCTGATCCAAGCGCGAGGGTGTGCGAACCGCCCTTGCAGCAGACGCCCAGACGGTTTGTCTGTCATCGATAGACCAGCGCGCCCGAACATTCGGCTGCACTTCAAACCCACTAAAGGCGTTGTGCTCTAATCGTGCGCCCAATGTCAGTTCAACCTGATCATCAAATAGTGCGATTGCATCCTGAACAAACGCACTGAAGCGATGGTAGTCTTTATTGGGCGGCTCAAACCCGCCAACTGCAATCGGTTTCGTCACGTCCCAAGTATGGCGGTATCCAAGCCCAAACTGCATCAGGTGCCCGTCTAGCGGCCTGAATTGCGCTTCATACTCTACATCGGCCGTCGTGACGCGTTGATCCAGGAATTGATCGTGGTTCAAGTAGAATTGTGCACTGTGATTAACCGCGCCTCCCTCAGCACCAGTCCAGCGCAACAAGGCATGACCGCCTTGGTCCTGGTAACGGTCCTCCACGACACGGCTAAACGGCGCTGATAATTGCGGCAGGACGTTGATTTCCGAATATTTTTGGGCATACAAGCTGCCAGTAAGCGTGAGCTTCTGGCCTTGGTTCAGCGCGAAATCGCCCCGTGCGCCAACACGAGCCGTATCCCAATCATCTTCGTCTCCGGCACCCGCTGTATTGAGCGCCGCATCACGCCGCTCAAACTTGCTATAGAAACGAACAGCGCTGTCTTCGGCGACTTTAAAGCCGTGGCGTGCCTCAAACCCGAGCTTTTGCTCATCGCCAACACGCACTTGGGCATAGGTTCCAATGGTCTCGCGCGCTGATTTCGTGATGATATTGACAACACCATTGAACGCGTTTGCACCCCAAACGGACCCACCTGGTCCACGGATCACTTCAATGCGTTCAATGTCCGCAATTGGTGGATTTTCCTTGCTCCACACGGCACCTGCGAATAACGGCGTGTAGACGGTGCGACCGTCAATCATCACCAGCAATTTGTTCGAAAGACTGCCACTCAATCCGCGAACGCTAACAGCAGATGTATGTCCATTCACGAGGCCTACATGCACGCCCGGCACATAGCGCAGTAGGTCCGGAATCGTTGTAGCGCCTGAGCGGATAATGTCAGCGTTGCTCAGCACAAAAATCGCTGCCGCAGCGTCTTTGACCGACTGCCCACGCCGGGCGACAGAGGTGACCTCGACCTCAACCGCCATCAAGTCCTGCAGGCTCAGATCGCCAAGCGCTTCAGCGTCACGCGCTGCCACCGGGGTTTCCGCAATGGCCAATAGGCCCGCACCTGCCGCAATTGTTGTGAGGATCTTCTGCATGTCTGAGCCAGTTCAGTTCGCATTAATCTACAAACTGCACTTGCCAGATAACCCATCGGTTAATTTAACATCCTGATTATAAAATAGATTTAGCGCCACCCCTCCAGCAGCCGTGCCTCATCTCGCTTCATCAGTGGGATAAGAACAACGCCAGCAAGAAAGCCGCCAATATGGGCCCAGTAGGCCACATTGTCAGAGCCGAACATGCCACCGCTCGCCAGTGCCTGGAAAATGAACCATCCGCCAATCCAAACCCATACCGGTAGGCGAAGCGGGATGAATATCGGCGTGATCGCCGTAATCCGCGCTGTTGGGTGCAGAACAAGATAAGCGGCCAGAATACCGGATACGCCGCCGCTAGCGCCAATTAATGGCGCCTCAGACATCTCATTCGTCATACCGTGCGCAAGTGCTGCAACCGCACCACAGATAAGGTAGAAAATGACGAAGCGTACTGTGCCGCAGCGATCTTCAACATTGTCCCCGAACACAAACATAAACGCCATGTTTCCAATTAGATGCCACGCACCGCCATGCAGGAACTGATATGTCAGGGCGGACCAAGCTGCTGGAATATGCACAAGTGCCGGGTCAAGCTCCCGATGGCCAAAAATTACGGCTGGCAGAAAGCCAAAGCTGAAAACGGTTGAAACTTCTTCAAACTGCGACTGGCCCGATTGCCAAACATAGACAATCACGCAAATCAGGATCAGCGCCCACGTGCCGTAGGGCGTATTGATCCAACGGCGCGGATTGTCGTCGTGGATGGGCCAGAATGCCACGCGGACTAGAGCCTGGGCGTAGGCGGCGCGTCGGCCAAGTCACACCAAATTGGCGTGTGGTCTGACGCTTTAGGCCGCCCCCTGGGCCGGCGATCAATATCGATATCCATCATCCGGTCCAACGCAGCGCCAGTCAGAAGCACATGGTCAATGCGGATGCCGTTATCTTTCTGCCAGGCACCGGCCTGATAATCCCAGAATGTATAGGCCGCCGGCGCATTGGGCTTGGCCGCACGGAAGGCGTCATAATAGCCAAGGTTTAGAATGCTGCGGAACGCGGCCCGGCTTTCTGGCCGGGTCAGCGCATCGCCATCCCAGGCTCTTGGATCGTAGCAGTCCTCATCCGTAGGGATGACGTTGTAGTCCCCCAGCAGCGCTACGGCGTCACCCGTCGCGGCCAATTCAGTCGCGCGCGCATGAAGCCGCTTCATCCAGCCAATTTTATACGGGAATTTGTCCGTCCCAACCGGATTACCGTTTGGCAGATAGATTGAGGCAATACGGACGCCGTTGATCGTTGCCTCAACATAACGCGCCTGCTCATCGCTATCGTCGCCAGGCAGGCCGACCATTGGGTCTTCGATCGGCAGGCGGGATAGGATTGCGGAGCCATTATAGGTTTTCTGGCCAGTGATGACGGCTTTATAGCCCTTTGCTTCGAACTCAAGGCGCGGGAAAGCATCCTCCACGCATTTGAGTTCCTGCAAGGCCAGCACATCCGGCTGGCCTTCATCGAGCCAAGCCAATGCGGCGTCCAAACGGGCTTTAATCGAATTCACATTCCAGGAAGCGATGCGCACGTCAGGCCCGCTAAATTGCGAAAGAGGAGCCGCAGCCGCAAGACGACGCCGCGTTCGGGTTCTCGACCACGAACATCGCGCCCGCCAAATCTTCTTTCCACTCGACGACAGAACCGCGCAATAGATCGAGCGAGACTTCATCGACGATGATCTCAACGCCGTGACGCTTATACACAGCGTCGTCCTCGTTCATGTCCTTGTCGAAGCTGAAGCCGTATTGGAAGCCAGAGCAACCGCCGCCGGAAACCGAAACGCGCAGGCGTGATCCGTCCTCGCCTTCCTTTTCCAGAATGCGTTGCAATTGGGCAGCGGCCCGTTCTGTGACGCCAATTCCGTCTTGAAGACTTCCGTCCGGCATGGCAATGCGCTCCAAATCAAGCGGTTAGAATGTTTTGTCGCGGGGTACGCGCCAGAGCATTCTATATGATACGACCTTAATATATGGATGTTCCTGCGGCTTCGATCAACGGGGCTGCAGTAAGAGGATCGCGCGACCGTGCCATTGGCCCCCTATGCTACCACAAATGAGGAATGCCACGGGCGTCGCATCAGTGAGCCAGAGGCAGAAAATCGCTCACCATTTCAACGCGATAGAGATCGGATCATCCACTCCAACGCGTTCCGTCGCCTCAAACACAAAACCCAGGTCTTTGTGTATCACGAAGGCGATTATTTCCGAACCCGGCTGACACATTCCATCGAAGTAGCGCAAATTGCGCGCACAATCACCCGTAGCCTTAGTGCCAATGAAGACTTGGCGGAGGCCGTCGCCCTTGCCCACGATCTTGGCCATACCCCCTTCGGCCATGCTGGCGAAGATGCGCTATCAGCCGCCCTCGTGGATGCAGGGGGATTTGATCACAATGTCCAAACGCTCAGAATCCTCACGCGGCTTGAGCAGCGCTACGCGGATTTCGACGGCCTGAACCTGACCTGGGAAACGCTGGAAGGTGTGGTCAAGCACAACGGGCCAATGGCTGGGCCGGGCATTGAGACCCCAAAGGCCATAGCCGCCTTTGACGCATCTTATCCGCTTGATCTTGCGAGCTATGCCGGACTGGAAGCGCAGATCGCGGCGCTTTCAGATGATGTTGCTTATAACAGCCATGATATCGACGATGGCCTGCGCGCCGGGTTATTTGATCTCGACGACCTCCGCGATCTCCCGCTGCTGTCTGATCTCCTGGCAGAAGTTGACCGGAAGTGGCCTGGGTTGGAGCGCCAGCGGAAGATTTATGAGCTGGTTCGCCAGCTCATCGGCGCGCTCGTCATGGACCTTACCCAAGAAACCCAGCGACGCCTGAAAGCGACCAACCCAACCTCCTCGGCGGACGTGAGGGGGGCGGGTAAGGCTATGGCGGCATTCTCTGAAGACATGGAATCCACGGTTAACGCGTTGCGTCTATTCCTGAAAACGCATATGTACCGGCACTATCGGGTCAATCGGATGACGAGTAAGGCGCGCCGTATCGTGACGGATCTCTTCCAACTCTTCGTAGAAGAACCTGAGAATTTGCCAGAAGCATGGCGACAGGCCGCCGTGGGGGATGCGCCGCAACATCGAACGCGTATTGTCGGTGACTACATCGCTGGCATGACAGACCGCTATGCCATGCTGGAACACCAGCGCCTTTTTGATATTTACAGCCGGATAATATGAACTACTTCAAACACTTCGACGGGCTGGCCCTCTCTATTTTGGAGCGCATGCAGGCGGCAGGCGACCTGCCCGATGGCATTGATTTTTCGCGCGTATCAGCGGGATCTCCGAGAGACCCTGCCCATGGCGATGTTGCACTGAATGCAGCCATGGTCTTGGCGAAACAGGCTGGCATGAAGCCCCGGGAACTGGCGACCCGGATCGCTGCAAGCTTAGCCCAGCACGAAGATATTGAATCGGCAGAGGTCGCTGGCCCCGGCTTCATTAATATCCGCGCCGCTGCATCCTTCTGGCCAGCGCGACTGGCTGAGATATTGGCGGCTGGCCGGGACTATGGCGCATCTGATATTGGTGCTGGTCGGACAGTCAATGTCGAATATGTCTCCGCCAATCCAACTGGCCCACTGCATGTCGGACATGGTCGCGGTGCCGTATTTGGTGATGCGCTGGCTGCATTGTTAGAAAAAGCCGGACATACCGTTGTCCGCGAGTATTACGTGAATGACGCTGGGTCCCAGGTTGATACCTTGGCGCAATCCGCATTGTTGCGCATGCGTGAGGCCCAGGGCGAGGACATCGGTGAGATACCAGAAGGGCTCTACCCTGGCGACTATCTGAAAGCCGTCGGCATTGCGCTCGCCAAATTGCCAGACTCTGAACAGACCCTTGACGGTGCCCGCACTGTTGCGGTTGAAATGATGATGGACAGCATCCGCGAAGACCTGGCCGCCGCCGGGATCAAGCAGGATTTGTTTTCGTCCGAACGCGCACTCGTCGAAGCCGGTCGCGTCGAAGCGGCGGTCGCTGCTTTGGAGGCCAAAGGCCTCGTTTATGTCGGTGTATTGGAGCCACCAAAAGGCAAACTGCCAGATGATTGGGAAGCCCGCCCGCAAACGCTATTCCGGGCCAGCGAATTTGGTGATGATACAGACCGGCCTTTGAAGAAATCTGATGGGTCCTGGACTTATTTCGCAACCGATATCGCCTATCATTTCGATAAGTATGAGCGCGGCAGCGACACCTTGATCGATGTCTGGGGCGCGGATCATGGCGGTTACGTCAAGCGCGTTGCGGCGGCCATGCAGGCGCTGACGGGCAAGAAAGACACCCTCGACGTCAAGCTTTGCCAGCTCGTAAAGCTTATGCGGGATGGCAAGCCGGTAATCATGTCAAAGCGCGCGGGCACATTCGTCACGCTCCGCGAAGTTATTGATGAAGTCGGTGCCGATGTCGTTCGCTTCATGATGCTGACGCGTAAGAATGACGCGCCGCTTGAATTCGACCTTGCCCGGGCGCTTGAACAATCGCGCGACAATCCTGTGTTTTATGTGCAGTACGCCCACGCGCGCTGCCGGTCTGTCTTGCGACACGCTGAGGAAGCGGGTGCGGATGTTTCAGTGGCCGGACTTGCAGCAGCTGATCTGGGACTTCTCAACGACCCCGAAGAGACCAGCCTCGTGAAACAGCTTGCATCCTGGCCGCGCATGGTCGAGCAAGCGGCGGAAGCGCATGAACCCCACCGGGTTGCATTTTTCTTGCAGGAAACTGCAGCAGCGTTCCACCAACTTTGGAACAAGGGCCGTGAAGACACAACATTAAGATTCATCCAGGAAGATGCGCCAGAATTAACAAAATCGCGGCTAGCGCTTGTATCTGCAGTAACGACCGTCATAGGCTCTGGCTTGGCCGTGATCGGAGTCGAAGCGGCGGAGGAAATGTAGTCTATGGCGGGGCCGGAATTCGACCCAGAAGCAAGACCTGAACGCGCGAAGCTGGCCATGTTTGGCCGCATCGCGTTTGCGGTCGTTTGCGTCAGCTTTGCGCTTGTCGCTGCCATGTGGCTGCTTTTTGGCGGCGAGGACGTCGATGGTCCCGCACCCGTAATTTCGGCGGAGCTTGGCCCAGACCGTGTCCGCCCGGACCCTGGAACGCCATCAGGCCAGCAGATCCCGCACCAGAACCAACAGGTTTTCGATGTTGTCACTGGCGATAGTGGCAAATCCCGCCAAGAGCTCCTGACGGATGGCGGTGAACAGCCCATGTTGGTTCCAGGATCGACAGACGGCGCTCAAATCGCAGCGAGGCCCGCACCGGCCAATGGGTCACCTATTCAATTGCTGCCGCCTAAGCCATTGCCGTTGAATATTGATCCACCGGCAGCACAGCAGCCCGCCCAACAGCAGGCGCCACCGCCAGCTGTGCGTCCACCGCCGCTGATCGTGGTTCCATCAACCACAGAAGCACCACCACAGCAGCAGCGCTCCGCTCCACCCGCGCAGCGACCGCCATTGATTGTTACGCCAGCACCTGTGGTGCCTGCGCCGGCCCCTGTCGTCGCGCAACCAGCACCCAAACCGCAGCCAGTACAAACGGCACCTCAGCCGCAACGCCGGCAAGTCGCGTCACTGCCGCCATCGGATTCATACCGTATTCAGATCGCTGCCGTACGCAGCAATGCGGCAGCGCAGCGCGAATGGCAGCGTCTCCGCCGTCAAAACAAGGATATTCTTGGAAGCCTGCAGCTATTCGTCCAGCAGGTGAATATCCGCAATAAGGGCGTTTATCATCGCATTCAGGCCGGGCCGCTGCCAGATAGAATTTTGGCAGAGATCGCGTGCAGCAATCTGAAGTCGCGTGGCGTGGGGTGCCTGATTGTCGCCCAGTAAGCGGCCTGCCGCTGCGATCTTAGGCTGCATGGGCCCCGTACTCAGCGATGAAGAACGCAGCTTCTTCCATGAGGCCAACCCATTCGGCCTGATCCTTTTCGCCCGCAATATTGCAGCGCCAGAAACCACGGCCCGCCTCATCGCTGATTTCCGGGATGCTGTTGGCCGCGCCGACGCGCCCGTACTAATCGACCAGGAGGGCGGACGGGTTGCGCGACTGAAGCCGCCACACTGGCCCGCTCTGCCATCGCAAGGTGCCATTGGCCGGTTGTATGAAGCCGCACCAGCCAAAGCACGTGCAGCCGCCACACTGCTTGGAGAAGCCCTGGCCGCAACGGTCACGCCTATCGGCGTAGACGTCGCCTGCGCCCCCGATGCAGATGTGCGAGCCCCTGGCGCCCATCCGGTTATCATTGGCGACAGATCATTCAGCGATGATCCAGCCATCGTTGCCGAACTGGCTAGGCTGACCCAGCAGGCTCTGCTCGCGGCAGGTGTCGCAACGACGCCAAAACATGCGCCAGGCCATGGCCGCGCCGCACTCGACAGCCACGAAGCGCTCCCAGAAGTCTCTGATAGTATTGATGCGCTTTCTGCGGACTTAGCCCCCTTCAAGGCGCTCAAGGATGCGCCGTTCTGGATGACCGCACATATTCGCTATCTGGCGTTAGATGCCGATGCCCCCGCCACATGCTCCCCCACCTGTCTCAACTGGCTGCGTGAGGAGACCGGCTATGCGGGCATGTTGCTGACAGATGATCTGGCCATGGGTGCGCTTGCAGGCGATATCGGCAAGCGCACATGTGCAGCGATGGCAGCCGGGTGCGACGTGGCGCTCTATTGCCCCGGCGACATGGCCGGGAACCAAGCGGCAGTCACGGCAGCCGGCGAATCCAATGATCGCGTCACGGATATATGGAGCGCTTGGACCGAAGCCCGCACCGGCAGAATTGCCCGGGGCAACGCTTTCCAGCTTGCGGCTCAGCTCTGGGCGCTTGTTGAAGGCGATGTATCCACCGAATAGCCTATCGCCAGCGCGGCAGGCGCAGTATTCTGCGGGGAGAGACTCGCGGGACATTCCATCAGCGCTGAGGCAGCCGTGGCAGAATCCGAAGCCATAAACACATTAGCGGCGGCCGCCGCCCGGGACGATGATGGGCCAAAGCTCCTCGTTGATCTGGGGCTATATGAAGGCCCTGTTGACCTCCTGCTGCAGTTGGCGCGGGATCAAAAAGTCGATCTGCTACACATCTCCATCTTGTCGCTGGCGGAGCAGTACCTGCAGTTTATCGCAGAAGCTAAACGCCTGAAGCTTGAGATTGCAGCCGACTATCTGGTGATGGCCGCATGGCTGGCATATCTGAAATCCCGCCTGCTCTTGCCAAAGGAAGATCCACCGCCCGAGGACGAGCTTTCGCCCGAACAGATGGCCGAAGCCCTCGCCCAGCAGCTTCAGCGGTTGGAAGGCCTGCAAGCCGCTGCCAAGTTGCTGTTGGCCATGCCCCGGCTCGGCATCGACAGGTTTGGGCGTGGCCAGGCGGACGCGCTGCCGGAACACATTGAGTCCCGCACTGAGACTGACATCACTGAACTGCTGCAAGCCTATGCTGGTGTGCGCCGCCGCCAGGATAGCATGGCGCTATCGATCAGGCCGTCCCATCTGCACACTGTTGAGGCAGCGATCAGTCGGCTAAACGCAATGCTTGGCATGGCTTTCGAATGGCGCACGTTGGAAGCATTCCTGCCCCTGATCACCGGCGATAGTGTGCTGCAGCGATCCGCCTGGGCATCCACCTTCACAGCCAGCCTGCAATTGGCCAAGGACGGGCAGCTGCAAATCCGCCAGGAAGAACGCTTTGGCCCGATCTATCTCCGCGCGCGCAAATCGGACAACCCGCAGCTAGACGTGGACGTGACCGATGAATGAGATCGACGATAAGAGCGTCCCAACAAGTGAGGCCGAGGGCTTTGGCGAGCTGGCGGTTGGTCCACGCGTTGTTGACCCCGAACGGCTTGAGCTGGCGGAACGATTGGCTGAGGCCATCGTATTTTCCTCCGCCGACCCCGTGCAGATAGAGGCATTGGCGGAACGATTGCCAAGCACGATTGATCCCATTGAGATCATGGAACGCCTAGAAGCGCGCTACCGGAACCGGGGCATCACACTAATGCGGATTGCGGGTGGATGGACATTCCAGACTGCGCCCGACCTTGCCGCCGCCTTAACCGTAGAGCGGGTCGAGCAGAAGAAGCTGACCCGCGCCCAGGTCGAGACCCTTGCCGTGATCGCTTATCATCAACCGATTACGCGGCCTGAGATCGAAGAAATTCGTGGCGTGTCACTGTCCAGCGGCGTAATGGACACATTACTTGGGCTTGGCTGGATACGCACAGGCCGACGCCGGGATACACCGGGCCGCCCACTCACTTTCGTGACAACGAAGGACTTTTTGCAGCATTTTGGCCTGGATTCACTGCAAGACCTACCAGGTGCTGACGAACTGACGGCCATGGGCTTGCTGGACGATCGGGCGGGCGCAATCTCAGACTTCGTCAATCGCGAGGAAGAGCTCGATCTGCCGGAACCTGCGGTCGCCGCTGATGTGGATATCGATGAAGCATCCGGCATCGGCGGTATTTTATCCCCATTCGATGAGGAAGAAGAGCACTAAACAAGCTGCGCGAGAATGGTTTTAGCTCGCCATGCTTTCGACCTTACCCGCCCGTTGGCGCTGCAAGTCTTTCTCTGTAGCAACCCGGTTGCGACCGCTGTGCTTAGCCAGATAAAGCGCAGCATCAGCCCGCTCAACTATGGTTTCCATCGTGTCAGAGGGCTGCAACAGCGCTGCACCGATTGAAAGCGTGACATTGCCATAGCTCTGGCCAGTTTTCGCGCTCTTCAGCACTTTGGCCGCAATGGTTTTGCGGATTTGCTCCGCAACAACAACGCCGCCTTTCAAGTCCGTGGTGGGCAGAATGATGCAGAATTCTTCACCGCCATATCGGGCCGGAATATCACGGCCCTTCAGCATGGATTTCATCACTCGACCAACGAGCTTCAGCACTTCATCGCCAACCCGGTGGCCATAGGTGTCGTTGAAACGCTTGAAATGGTCGACGTCCGTAATCAGGAGCGTCAGTGCGGTGCGGTCTTCGCGCGCCCGCTCAATTTCTGCTTCGAGACCAAGATCAAAGGCGCGCCGGTTGGGCAAGTTGGTTAGACCGTCGGTTTCGCTGGCTCGGCGGGCGTCATCAAGATTGGTCTGCAGTTCAGTAATACTATCGCTGGCTTGGTTCAGCTCCCGTTCAAGCGCAGCGTTCCGGGCGATCGCCTCTTTGGCATCCATAAGCGCTTTTTTTACAAGAGCTTCGATTTGTTCTGGCGCAGCACCGGATAGATCGCCGCTGAAACCCTGCAGCTTCGTGCCATAGTCCTTGGCATTATCTGATGCAGCGCAGATCGACGTGGCCGCTTTGCCAATAATGTCCTCGACACTTTCACTGGCACTTTGGATGATCTGGCTAGCGTCTTCGCCAAGATAGGACTGTTTGATGTCCTGATAGGAGTGCGGATCGAACTCTTCCACACTCTCAAGCATGCCACTCAGCTGCCGGGAGAGCTCAGCGTCAATACCGGCATGAAAGGCGTACCAGATTTCAAAGTTGTCCGGATGCGATGCGATCTGCAACGTATCCATTTGCGCCAGCGCTTCTTTTGCGATGGCGGCAGCGCGACCGTAGCTTTCTTTGTAGCTCATTCGTCCCTCGATTCCTGAACCGCAGCGCTATCGGGCCGGCGCTTTTCAGCGGATCAGGAAGGACTGTAGCGAGGAAGAGTGAAGAGAATATTATCCAAACCGCTTGCCGTCGCTATTTAAGACTCTTCAAATAGGCGATCAGCGCTGTCCGAGACCGCTTAAAGCGAACAACCACATCGGTTTTGACGCCTGGAACCGCCTTCTTTGGGTCTTGCAGAAAACTATCCAACTTTTCCTCATCCCAACTGAAGCTCGCTTCGGTTAGCGCACTCGACTGCCGAAACCAATTTGTGGAGCCAACTTCGCGTCCATAAATGCCAGCAAGATGCGGACCATAGGCCAGTTTCACGCCTTCCTTTTTCGAATGGCATACAGCGCAGCGCTGGCGAAAGATGAATCCGCCCATCAGCACAGGGTCCGAGGGCCGGGCTGTGTCTGTCACACCGTAGTCTTTAGGGCTTGGAGCAGGCTTAGCCGCCGGAGCAGCATCGCCAGAAGTCTGAGGCTTCGCCTGAGCGAGCTGATCATCAGCGCGGGCTTGCCCGCCCGCTGCCGCCGCAAGTGCCAAGCTGAACGCAAATAGTACGACAAGTGCAAAACTGATCCGTATTGACATTCTCAAGGCCCTCCAAAGGCGATGCTGCTTCTCTTGGCCATAAACTTATGCAGCTATCGTCATCGTGCAAGGATTCGGCGCATCATCTGTAAGATCAGTCACATACAGTGTTCGACGGCTATTCGGTGATCGCTTGGTACACCAAAGACCGCAGTTCACGCCGGATTGGGTATGAGGACGACGGCATAAGCTGCGTCATAAAGATCGCAACGATCCCTTCCGCCCGGTCCACCCAAAATCCTGTAGAAGCAACGCCGCCCCAGGCGAACTCGCCTTCAGAACACAGCGCCTTCGCCTTTGCTGCATCAATGACGACAGACCCAGCAAGGCTGAACCCAATGCCGTCATAGGCCGTTTCACTGAACACGGGTTGGCCCATGGATGTGAGATCGGCATTGCCTGGCAAATGATTGCGCATCATGTATTCCGCCGTCTTGCGACCAAGTACACGCGCGCCTTCATATGCACCTAAGCCCCGCAGCATTTCGCAGAACTTCAGATAATCACTCGCGGTTGAGACGAGCCCACCGCCGCCGGAGAATAACGTCACCGGCTTCACCCATGAGGACTCTGCGCTGGCAGGGTCTGTCTCCGTGCGCGAACCATCCGCTTGCTTTGTGAATAGTGACGTCAACCGGTCTGCTTTCTCCGCCGGAAGCTGGAAATAGGTGTCGTTCATGCCAAGCGGTTCGAATATGCGCGTGCGCAGTACTTCATCCAGCGGCGCACCCGCAACAGCTTCAATGAACCTGCCAAGCGCATCCGTTGATACGCTGTATTCCCACCGCGTACCCGGACGCCAGCGAAGCGGCATGGCCGCCAGCCGTTTGGTCATTTCTTCCAGCGTGCCGACATTGCGGCTACCAGAGAAATCGACACCAGCCGCACGATATGCGGCACCCACAGCCCCATCTTCGCGATTGCCATATACGAGGCCGGAGGTGTGGGTCATCAGATGCCAAACCTGCATGGCGTCGCCAACAGGCTCGGTCTTCATGTCCGCACCCTCGCCATCTAGCCATAGCTGGCCATCGCCGAATTCTGGCAAATAACGCGCGACGGGATCATCAAGCTGAAACAAACCCTCCTCGTAGAGCGCCATCGCGGCAGCAGACACAATTGGCTTAGACATAGAGTAGATGCGGAAAATATCATCCGGAGCGATCGGGCGCCCCGCTTCCTCATCCGCCATGCCCCGGCTATCCAAATAGGCGACCTGACCGTGCCGAGCGACCAGTGTCATACAGCCCGGCAGTTTGCCGCTATCGACATAGGAATCCATCCACCCGCCGATCCGCTCCAGGCGTTCTGCCGACATGCCGACACGCGCCGGCCTCACTGTATTAATCACGTTGAGATTCCTTAGTTTCGATAGCTGGCGTCAGTTTTATCAAGCTTGCGCATGAGTGCCGCGAACTCCAGGTCGCCTTTAGGCTTTTCAGTGAGGCCCTTTTTCATGTCTTCCCGGCTCCGCGCCGCCACATTATCGGTTAATAAGCGGAGTGTTCCAGCAGCAGCG
>Ga0181596_10002877_pt1 | contig 16322 bp, 7 predicted proteins | sample 041ome_6_FD_148655 | JGI IMG/M metagenome (GOLD analysis project Ga0181596, IMG submission 148655) | Coastal salt marsh microbial communities from the Groves Creek Marsh, Skidaway Island, Georgia - 041402US metaG (spades assembly) | ecosystem: Environmental > Aquatic > Marine > Intertidal zone >... | reverse complement strand
CAGTTAATGATGACAGTGGTCTCTACCACCATCATTTCGAAGAACAAAATTGGAAGCCAGCCGAGACAGCAATCATTGTCTGCGACATGTGGGATCTCCACCACTGTTACAACGCAGTGCAACGCGAGGCCGAGATGGCTCCCCGCATGAACCGCCTCCTCAAGCAGGCCCGCGACATGGGGACGACCATCATTCATTCCCCCAGCAGTTGCATGCCATTCTATGAAGATCATCCGGCTCGCCAACGTGCTAAGTCGGTCGTGAAAGTCGCCAACCTTCCTGACAAAATTGGCGAGTGGTGTCATCAGATTCCCGCAGAAGAGCAAGGCGTCTATCCCATCGACCAAACCGATGGCGGCGAAGACGACGATCCCGTCCAACATGCCAAATGGGCCAAAGATTTGGAAGCCAAAGGACTCAACCCGCGTGCTCCGTGGACTCGCCAAACTGACATGCTCGACATCAATGAGCATCACGATTACATCAGCGACAATGGCGAAGAGATCTGGTCCATCCTGGAAAGAAACGGCCTGAAAAACATCATGCTCGTCGGCGTACACACCAATATGTGTGTTCTTGGTCGTCCCTTCGGATTACGCCAGATGGCACAGAATGGTAAGAAGGTAGTCCTCGTGCGCGACATGACCGACACGATGTACAATCCCGAAGCCTGGCCTTACGTGTCTCACTTTACCGGGACAGATTTGATCATCGAACATATTGAGAAGTTCGTTTGCCCGACGGTCACCTCGGCGATGGTCATCGGTGGTGAAGAATTTCGTTTCCAGAACGATAAGCGTCCACATCTGGCCGTGGTGATTGCCGAAGATGAATACAGAACCAATGAAACATTGCCTCCGTTCGTCAAACATCAGTTGGGGAAAAACTTTCGCACCACAATTTTACACGGCAGCAAAACGACGCGCAACGACATCCCCAATCTGCATCTCATCGATGATGCCGACGTGTTGATGATCAGTGTGAGACGACGACCACTGCCTCCTAAGCAACTGACTCATATCAAAAAGTTTGAAGCGTCCGGGAAACCGATGATCGGGATCCGCACGGCCTCTCATCCCTTTCATTTACGCAATAAGCCGGCTCCCGAAGGACTGGCCGATTGGCCGACATTTGATGCCGATGTGTGGGGTGGGAACTACTCGAATCATTACGGCAATGGCCCTGTGACCAAAGTCTCCACTGCAAAAGGAGCCGCCGATCACCCCATCTTGAAATCGGTCGATGTTGAGACGATGACAAGTAAGGGCTCGTTGTATGTGGTTCGTCCTCTCGGCAAGAAAACTCAAGCGATCCTGATGGGAGCAATTCCCGAGGAAGAATCGGAACCCGTTGCCTGGACAAACACCCGCCAGAACGGCGGCAAATCGTTTTATACGTCGCTCGGTTATATCGGCAATTTCGAACAGCCCGCGTTTGTGCAATTTCTTGCCAACGCAGTCTATTGGGCTGCCGATTTGCCAACTCCCGCCCCCATCAAAAGTCCCGCCTCCACTGCCAAAGAGTGAAAGTCCCGCCATGCGACTGATTTGTTTCGTCTTCTGCCTTGTGATCTCCTGCGCATTTTTTGTCTCGGCACAGGACCCCAATATCGCCCCTCCCAATGAAGAGGCGTATCAGGATTGGACGTTGATGAAAGTCCCCGGAACCTGGGATGAAAATTCGGGCGGCGACCTGCGTGACTACGATGGCTTTGCCTGGTATCGATGCACTCTGCGACTTCCCGGCAACTGGGAAAAAGGAAACGATGTCGAACTGTTTGTGCCAAAAGTTGACAACGCTCACGAAGCGTACTTTAACGGCGTGAAAATTGGGGGCGCTGGCAAATTCCCTCCCACTTACGAAAGTGGCCTCGCGCAAGAGAGCTTCTACAAGATTCCCGAGTCGGCCAAGCATCGCGGTAAAGACAATATCATTGCGATTCGGGTCTTTGACAATGATGGGCGTGGCGGATTCAAATCGGTGGCTCCATTACTGAAAAAAGGGGATCAGGCCATCAATCTCGATGGACGTTGGGAATTCCGTTTAGGTGATGATGTCGAATGGGCCAAAGGGCCGATTGAAGTGACCGCGGCCGCCGAATATTGGCGTGTGTTGCCTTGGGAAGAAGCTCTCGCCAATGCGGCGGGGACTGATCCCCCATTACCTCCCGAAGAAGCGATCAAGACATTCACCGTTCCCGAAGATCTCGAACTCGAATTTGTCCTTGCCGAGCCTCAAGTCCAACAGCCTCTGTTCATGAATTTCGACGAACGGGGTCGGCTTTGGGTGATGAACTATCGGCAGTATCCCGATCCCGCCGGGTTGAAGATGGTAAGCCGGGATGACTTCTGGCGTTCCGTTTATGACAAGCTTCCCGAACCACCGCCGAATCACACTCCGGGAGCCGATCGCATCACGATCCACGAAGATACCAATGGAGACGGCAAATATGACACGCATAAAACATTTGTTGATGGGTTGAGTATCGCTTCTTCGTTTGTCAAAGGACGTGGTGGGGTGTTCGTGTTGAATCCTCCCTATCTCCTGTTCTATCCCGACAAAGATAACAACGATGTCCCCGACGGCGATCCCGAAGTATTGCTCCAAGGATTCGGCATGGAAGACACGCATTCGGTCGCCAATTCACTTCGCTGGGGGCCGGACGGTTGGTTGTATGCGGGGCAAGGAAGTACTGTGTCGGGGAACATTCGCAAGCCGGGCGATGACAAACATGCCGTGCATTCCATGGGGCAACTGATCTGGAGATATCACCCGGAAAAACGAATCTATGAGATCTTTGCGGAAGGGGGAGGAAATACCTTCGGCGTCGAAATCGATTCGCAAGGACGAATTTTCTCGGGCCACAATGGTGGTGACACTCGCGGTTTTCATTATGTTCAAGGGGGCTACTATCGCAAAGGTTTTGGAAAACACGGCCCTCTTTCCAATCCGTACTCGTTCGGTTACTTCAACAACATGACGCATCACAGCGTCCCCCGCTTCACTCACAATTTTGTGATCTATGACGGAGTGCCCGGTTGGTCTCATACTCTTCCTGAAAAGTATCAAGGCAAATTGTTTGGCGTGGAGCCGATGCAGGGACAAGTCGTGATGTCTTCGTTTGACCCAGAAGGTTCTTCTTTCAAAACCGAAGACATCAACCGCCCGATTCTTTCCGAGGATCGACGGTTTCGTCCGGTCGATATCAAAGTCGGTCCTGATGGTGCGATCTATGTGGCCGATTTCTACGAACCGCAAATCAGCCATCGCGAACACTTCGCGGGACAAATTGATCGATCGAATGGACGTGTCGTTCGGCTCAAAGCAAAAGATTCGGAACCGTTGCCGCCGTTCAATATGAATCAGGTCAACAGTGAAGGCTTAGTGAGAACCTTGTTAAATGGCAATCGATGGTTTCGCCAAACGGCACTTCGTTTGCTTGCCGACCGACAGGATCAAACGGTCCTTCCACAACTGAAACAACAGATCGCCAGCGTGGGAAAGCAGGCACCCGTTGATCTGCTCTGGGCCGTGTATCAACTGGGGGGATTGACCGACGAGTATGCGGGTGAATTATTTGCTCATCCCAATCCTCATATCCGATTGTGGACAGTTCGTTTATTGGCTGATGAGAAAAAGGTGTCTCCAGCCGTTGCCTATAAACTGGCCGACTTGGCTCGCACAGAACCGAATATCGAAGTGCGCAGCCAACTGGCTTGCTCGGCAAAACGACTTCCCGCCGACCAGGCACTCCCCATCGTCGTCAGCCTGCTGACTCACCAGGAGGATGCCGACGACATCCATATCCCACTGCTTTTGTGGTGGGCGTTGGAAGACAAAACGGACGTGGCTGGTGAAGAGGTCGTCAATTTATTCGCCGAGGAAAGTTTCTGGAAAAACCGAATTGTTGCCGAGACGATTGCCGAGAGATTGATGCGACGCTTCGCTCTCTCGGGAACTCGCCAGGAACTGGTTCTTGCTGCACGATTACTCAATCTTGCTCCCGACGACCAATCGCAAGGAAAATTGCTGGCCGGTTTTGAAGAAGCCTTCAAAGGACGTTCACTTTCCGGCTTACCCGACGAACTCTCCGCAGCACTCACCAAAGCGGGTGGAGGCTCGATTGCACTTCAAATTCGACAAGGTAACAAGGAAGCCATTGCGACCGGCTTGCAACAAATCGCCAGTGAGAAAACTGCCAAAGCCGACCGTATCGAATTGGTCAAGACATTCGGTGAAGTGGAACAACCAGAGGCGTTGCCGACTTTGTTGACTCTGCTGAAGTCCTCGAAGGATACCGACCTTTTAGCAGCGATTCTCTCGGCACTCCAAAGTTATCCTGAGACAAATATCGGGACCGCGATTATCAATCGGTATCACGATTTCGATGACGACGCCCGCGAGACCGCACAAGCAGTGCTGTCCAGTCGAAAAATATGGAGCCTGCAATTGTTACAGGCTGTTGCGGAAGGACAAGTTGATAAGGCCTCATTGCCTCTGGACGTTGTCCGTAAAATGACGATTCATAACGACCCGAAACTTTCACAACTCATTTCTCAACATTGGCAAGATCTCGAAGGAGCCTCCTCTGCCGAGATGCAGCAACAAATCGCGAAAGTTTCCGCGCTCATCAAAGGTGATTCGGGCGATCCTTACAAAGGGAAAGTTCTGTTCAAGGGGAGTTGTGGAAAATGCCATCTGTTATACGGAGAAGGTGGTCGCATCGGCCCCGACCTCACCTCCTATAAACGGGACGACACCTTGCGAATTCTCCTCAACGTCGTGAACCCCTCTGCGGAGATCCGCGAAGGATTCGAACTGTTTTCTGTGATCACCGATGACGGTCGTGTTCTCAACGGCTTCCTGGCCGACCAGGATAATCGGGTGGTCGTGATTCGTGGTGCCGACGGACAATCAGTCACGGTCGCACGCGATGAAATCGACGAGATGGTGCCTCAGAAGAAATCGTTGATGCCGGAAGGCTTGCTGTCGAAAATGACTGATCAGGAAATTCGCGATTTGTTCGCCTATCTCCGCGGCTCTCAGCCAATCAACTGAATTAGAAATTGAAGACCTGTGCAGAGTCTGCACATGGCTGCCGAGTGATCGGGGCGTTTTCGTGAATCATTTCAGCCATTCATTCTCGAACACTGAACCGCCGATTCAAGATTTGAAGATTCGATGATTTGGGGGTGTGCCATTTCCGAATCTTCAAATCAAATCTTCCCAAATCTTGATTCCGAATCTTGTGTACTCTTGAGCAAGTTGTTGGTTTCGTTCGGTTTGTGTCAAAACGTGTCTGGAGTGAAAAAGTGCCTCAATGTCGGTGCGTATTTTCCACGCCACGCGAAATCGCCTCCTTTCTTTCGTTGCAGAGGTCGTCATTGATCAACACGTTACCGGTTTCAAATGACGTTCTAATTGCCAAAGATCGAATTGATGCGTGATCTATTTCGTGGTGCACTGCGTGCACCCTATCCGAGCAACCAGTGTTTCGTAGGGTGCATGAAATGCACCACGGTCAACATAAGCGAACCACGAACGCTAACTCTGGTAGATCACTGTTGGCAATATGAGTTTTGTAGGTCAGACTGACAGAAATACTCACGCAAAGGCGCGAAGACGCAAAGGAAAGTAAATTGGGTAGCACCGTTTGCTCGCCAAACGGTGTGCTGAAGACACAAGAGGCAAGATCATATTTGAGTGGAGTTGTTTGGTAGAAGTAGAACACGGATGAAACGGAGAAAACGGATTATCACGGATTTGAATAGAGCCAGTGCACGGGTTGTCGTAGGCCGATATGAAGGAAACGCTTCTTCTCGCGCATTCGGCCTTCTTCCTCGCTATTCGCTCGGTGGCCTCAATTACGCGAATCGGCATGAGCGATGTGGAATGATTCTGAAGTTGGAATGAGAGAATATTCAAACCACGAATGACTCGAATTAAACGAATCACAATAAGTTGAGGCGGTTGATAGAACTCAGATGAAAGAAGTTGCCTCACGCAAAGGCGCGAAGACGCAAAGAAATAATGGGCAGTTGTGCGAGCAAGTTGTGTCGTCGAGCTGTTTGGTAGAAATAGAACGCGGATGAAGCGGATAAAAACGGATTTTCGCAGATGGAAAAAAGTTTGACGCAAAGCCGCAAAGAGGCCAAGAAACGCAGAGAGGTTGTAGCTGCGTTCGCAAGAACGCAGAGAAATTCATGGAGTTGTGTGGCTGGGGCGTTCATCAGTTTTCAATCCAGAATAAAGGTTGATTTCACTTGCAGCTCTCATAGTCCGAAACTCAAACATCGCCCCAGAGGGAGTCAGCATCGAGTTGCGAATCAACGTCGTAGTGAAATAGATTCGCTCAGAGACGCGGCGGCGCGAAGAATTTGAACCAAGATGTTCGCTGATCAGAACTCAGCCACACAAAAAAATAATATGCCGAGTATGGAGAAGAGGTAATTGTGAATTTCATCTCTTCTCTCACGTCGCTTTTTACTCTGTCGCTGGTTCGGAATGATCTTCAGCCGGGGCAGAAACCTCGGAAGGAGCCGGAGCATGCGCGGCCGTCGGCTTGGGTTTGAAGAACATCATCATCTCCGCAGCGACAAAAGACACCAGAAAATTTTCGAATCGTTAGACGCGGGGGGGGCGCGATGCTAGAATAAGACCCGATCTAGGCGTGTGATCAAATACCCCCCCCTCTCCGAGGTTTACATGAGTAAAATGTTGATTCCAATTCTATTTGCCCTTGGCACCGCATTTTTCTGGGGTTGTTACGGACCGACGATTGGGAATGCCCAAGCTCCACGGCTCGACGGTAAACCATTGGGCCCGCCCGATGGATGGACGCCTTTTAAACCCTATGTGTTTATTGGCGTCGCCTACCTCTTGATTTCAGTTGTGGGCGGTTCGGTGATGATGAAAGTCAGGGGCGACAGCTTCAACTTCGCCGCGACGGTTCCAGGAGTTGACGGAATCACTCACTTCAATACAGCCAAATGGGGGTTTCTCGCGGGGACTTTGGGTGCTCTTGGTGCGCTTTGCCTGACAACTGCCATGATGACCAGTCGAGGCAACGCATTACTGGTGATGCCAATCGTCTTTGGTGGTGCCGTCTCGGTGACAGCGATCGTTTCGATTATCAAGCTCCGCAGCCATGGCCCATTGGAGATTAGTCCTCTTTTGTGGTGCGGGATCGCACTGACCGTGGTCGGCGTTGTTTTGGTGGCAATGAACACTCCCCACGGACACGCATCGGCAAAACCTAAGAGTTCCACCGAAGCGTCCGAATCGCCGCACGCATCAGTTGATCAGAAAGACACGGAATCGAAGCCCGAATCAACTTCGTGAAATGCGGTCGAAAATACTGAAGCTTGGGAGCAATCGACCGATAGATGAGTAATGATACGAGAATTTTCTGATCGAGTCAGTTTTGACTCTCAGAGTGAATGATTGACTTCAAATTCCCGGTCAACAATCGATGTTACTTCGCGGTGGCAGAGAGTTTCAAATCAGAAGCTCCAGTCTCAGCCAATGTCACAGGGATCTTCCAAGTCGTCACGCCGATCTTGCAGACACCACTTTTCCCGTCGCGACAGTAGTTGTAACTGAGCGTCAATAAGAGAGTCGCGTTTCCCTCATTCGATTGCAAGGGGACCGAGACTTTCACTTGTCCATCTTCGGTCACAGTTGCTTCTTCGCGAGCACCCAGCGAGTCGGCAGGAATGACTTTCTGATCCCCTTCGACGTTCAGTCGATATGTGACCGGCGCGAGAGGATTCAATTTGAATCCTTCGGGCAATGTGATATCGATACTGACGGGAATTTGTTTGCCGGGCTTGATCGATTGCGGCTGAACCTCAATGACTTCCTGAGCTTGTGCGGCTGTCTTCTTGATTTGAGGAGGAGCGGGTGGTTTCAGTCCTTTGATGGTCAACTCCGAAACTTCTTTGGTCTCGATGTTGGCGACAAGCACGCGATGATTATTAGTGTCGGTGATGAACAGCTTCTTGCCCGACAAGGTCAATCCCGTCGGTTCCGAAAAGCGGACCGGTTCGACACTGTTCCCTCGTTCGCCATCGCCGAGCCAACTGGAAAGCTGGCGAGTTTTCAGATCGACCTGTTTGATTTTATGGTTATAGGTATCGGCGACAAACAATTTGCCATCGCGATAAACGACTCCCAATGGATGTTGCAACCGGGCATCATCCCCGATCGCATCCACATCACCGAACGCGAACAGCGAGCGTCCTTGTGGCAAATCGTGAGTTCCAACCACCGTCGTCACTTTGCCTTCCGGATCGGTGTCAATTTTTCGGATCGATGAACCTTCACTGTCACAGACATAGAGGTACTTGCCGTCGGTCGTCATGCCGGATGTTTGTGCGTAGGCAGAAGTGTCGTGCGTTCCATCGGTGATGTCTTCGCGTCCTGTGCCAGAAAAGACCCCGATTCGCAAACTTCCCAGTTTGTGCGACCAGATTTGATGCGGCCCCGCCATAGCAATAAACAATGTGCCGTTAACATGACAGAGAGCCCAGGGACTGTTGAGAGCCGTGGTCGCCAATGGTCCTCCACTGACACGTGTGCGGGCTTGCTCACCCGTTCCCGACAGAGTGGTCACTTGCTTGGTCTTCAAATCGACCGCGCGGATCGCATGATTTTCGGTATCGGCGACATAGAGAGTCGTGCCGACCAGTTCCATTCCTTGCGGATGATCGAAGCGGGCCATTTGATAGCCGCCGTCTTTCAGTCCCAATTGCCCATCACCGATGATGTCGACCAATTCGCCATCGAGTGTCGAAACCACAATTCGGTTGTGGTTACTGTCCGAAATGTAGAGACGATCATTGTCGGTGTCGGCCAGAATCTTGCCGGGATATTTCAATGGGGTCGGCTTCTGTTTTTCTTTTTCGAGGGCGAAGTCGATGGGTGTTTCATCGAGTGTCCCTTTGAACTTGTGATACTCGACCAAATCGCCGACCACTTGATCGAGAATTTCCCGATTTCCTTCTCCAGACAGATAGCCGCAATAATTCCCTTCGGGATCGACGAGCACGACGGTCGGCCAGGCACGCACGCCAAACTTTCTCCAGACCGTCATGTTGGCATCGTTGATCACGGGATGTTCGATCTCGTAGCGGACGATGGCTTCTCGAATGTTTTCTGTGTCCTGTTCATTGTCGAACTTGGCAGAATGCACACCGATGACGACCAGCTCTTTGTCGTACTTCTTTTCCAGATATTCCAGATCGGGCAAGACGTGCATGCAGTTGATGCAGCAGTACGTCCAGAAGTCGAGAATGACGACTTTGCCACGCAGATCCTGCATCGAGATTTCGCCCGAGGTATTGAGCCAGCCCACGCCGCCCTCAAGTGGTGGAGCTTTGGGACGATCGGGAAATGGATTTTTGGGAGCCTCCGGGTTTTCCGCAGCCTGGGCCTCACCCTCGGTTGTGGGAGAATCTGTGGCTTTTTGTGCTGAGGCAACGGGTGAGATGACTGTCGATAACGAAAAGAGACAGACAGACAAAAAAAGTGTCAGCGAAGAGAGTCTCATCCTGATGATGCCTCCAGATGTTGCGGGCAGGGTGGTGAATTTATTGGCAGGAAGTCGAAGTGAGGAGTCATCCACGGCCAAGTGCTTACGGATGATGAGCACCATCCTAACACGGACATTTTGTGCAAGGCAAATCTCGATAAAAGAATTGTCGAGTATTGGAGCAAGAGCTCCAAAACTCATATAATTATGATTATATACAATAACAAGTTTGTGAGTCTAACTCTATCCTTCATATTGAGTTAACAATGAGGACAAAGAGGCCGACCACAGAAAAACGCGGTGAAGAGTGTTCATGCAGTAGAAATACCTCCGAGTTCTCCTATAATTCCTCGCTTGTATGTCAGATATTCTTCTGCGCAATTTCTTAATATTCTTTAGGAGTTTTCCATGACTAAACGAAAAGGTTTTACACTCATCGAGCTATTGGTGGTCATCGCCATCATTGCCGTCCTGGTCGCATTGTTACTGCCTGCGGTTCAGCAAGCTCGCGAAGCGGCACGACGTTCTGCCTGCAAAAACAATCTGAAGCAACTCGGCTTGGCTATTCATAATTACCACGACACATTTACCACAGCTCCACCTGCAGTCGTGGCAAATGGTGTTTCCGGGGCTCACTCCAATACCGTATTCGTACAAATTCTTCCCTATGTCGATCAAGCGCCACTTTACAATCAATTGGCGGGTGTGGGCTTTGGCAATGTCGGAGTGAACTACTGGTTGGGATCTGGTAGTGCTGGCCCCGTCAGAAACATTTTGCAGGGTGTTAAGGTACCCGTCTACCGCTGTCCCTCTGACCCCAGGCCAGAAGCACGAAACATTGGCAGTTCGGGTGGATCGAATCCGGCGATGGTTGCCAGTTATGTCCTGATTGCGGGAAGTAATGCACATCCCTCGACTGATTCTACCGGTCTGGGTGGCGATCATCATTCCGCAGGAGGATTCTTTCCCGGAAATGTAGCCTACAAATTCCGAGATTGTACCGATGGCCTTTCCAACACAATGATGGTGGCCGAACAAGCCAATTGGCATCGGACACAACAGAATCAATGGCGGACTGCCTTCGGAAGCAGCGGCCCCTGGATGGGAAGTAAGAACTCTCGACTACCCAATGGTGACGGAACTTGGCCTGGCTCAGGTGCTAATGCCGACACCCGTTGTTACACAATGACCACGATTCGCCAGAGCCCTAATCCCCCCACTTACAATGGGGCGATTCACGGTGGCAATCAATGTAATACAGCGTTGCTGTCTGCTCACACAGGAGGAGTTCAAGTTTTGTTGGGTGATGGAACCGTTCGTTTCATCTCGGACAACATCAACCTGCCAACTTTGAAGAATCTGGCCGACAAGAATGACGGAAACCCTATCGGAGAATTCTGATCAATTTTGCCTTCGACACACCAGCGGCCGGATTCGTTCCGGTCGCTTTTTTTATTACCAATATTTCAACCAACAGACAGAGGAACACGCTCATGTCATCTTTTCTTAAAGTTCTTGGATGTAGCTTGGCTGCAATCACTTTTATCGGTTGTGGAGGTTCTGGTGAACCGGTCGTCGAAGTCATTACCATCAATGGCACGGTGACCTACGAAGGGGCTCCCGTCACAGAAGGTTCCGTGCAATTTGAGGATACCTCAACTGGAATCTCATCCTCGGCTGAGTTGGGAGCGGAGGGAGCCTTTTCCATTGAGACTGCGACCGGTGATTATAAGGTCACTGTCACACCACCAATGGTCGAAATTGACCAAGGCCCCGATTCACCGCCAGCAGAAGGCTATAAAGAAGTCGACAATATTCCTGAAAAATACCGTCAATTAAATTCCACCGACTTAACGGCAAAGGTCACGGAAGACGGCCAAACGATTGATTTTGATCTGAAGCCTTGATTGAATCAGTGCCAGTTAACGGCCCATCAAAAAACGCCCTGTCGATATTCAATCATCGACGGGGCGTGTTTGTTGGATTGCAGTCTGATATAGAAACTATCAGCACCATTCATTGATGACGCGACCGGTGTTGAGTCGCACCGGGCGACCATCGGGAGCATGCACGTGCAAATCGCCGGGGAGACCCAGCTTGCGGAAGATGGTGGCTCCAAGGTCTTCGGAGTGATACTCATCCTTCACAACGGTTCCTCCTTCGTCATCGGTGGCACCCAATACCGAACCACCGGGGATACCGGCTCCCGCCATGATGGCGAAGCCCGACGAGGCCCAGTGATCGCGACCAGTCGCCGAGTTGATGTTGGGAGTGCGACCGAAGTCGGTGAACCAGCAGACGAGAGTCGTGTCGAGCAAGCCGCGTTCTTCCAGGTCGGTCAACAACTCTGGCAATGCCTGATCGACGGGAGGGATGCGGCTCTCTTTCAGCGACTTGAAGTTGTTCTGATGAGTGTCCCAACCGCCATCGGTCACCGTGACAAAGCGGACGCCCGATTCGATCATACGACGAGCCAGTAAACAACTTTGCCCAAACTTGTGCCGACCGTATCGGTCACGAAGCTTCGGGTCTTCCTCTTCAACCTGGAATGCCTGCTTGGTTTCTTTTGCCGTAATCATATTGAGTGCGGCTTTGTAATGTTCGTCGAGAGCGTTGTATTTGACCGGTTGCAGATCGACCGAGCGTTGCAGGTCGTCGATGCGAGCGAGCATTTTTTGGCGTCGGCTCACTCGATCCCCGGTGACTCCTTTGGGGAATGAAATATCACGTACCGTGAAACTGCTTGAGTTAGGGTCGGCATCAATCGTAAAGGGACTGTGTTCGAGTCCCAAAATTCCCGACATGCCACCGCCGAATCGGTTATCGACTTGTGTCCCTAATTGAACGTAAGGCGGTAATGCCGATTTGAATCCCTTTTCGTGGCTGATGATCGAACCGTAAGTCGGGTAATGGACGGCTGCGTTGAATTTTTGTCCCGAGAGAACATATTGATCGGCCATGCCGTGCGAACCGTTCTTCGGATTCCAACCACGAAGCACGGCAAAGCGGTCGAGGTTCTTGGCCATGTTGGGCACGATCTCAGTGAACTGCACTCCTGGGATCGCCGTATCGATGACACCGAACTCGCCACGCACAGAAGCGGGTGCGTTGGGTTTGGGATCGAAGGTATCGTGATGGCTGGTTCCGCCACGCGTCCAGATCATGATGCAATTGATATCTTCATGAAGTCCGGGGCCACCTGCCTGGAGTTTTTTTCCGGCCAGCAACGTCGGCAGGGTCAATCCGAGACCACCCAGTGATCCAATTTGCAGAAAATGTCGGCGCGAAAGACCTTCGCAATTTTGATCGTGACTCGGCAGGAAATTTAACATGGCGGGCCTCCGGTGTTCTTAGTGGATAAGAACTTCTGGTGGGATCATCGGGGAGAACAAGGCATCCTCCCGGCAGGAAAATTCGTAGTCATCTATTATGATCGGATATGGCACAACAAATCAATATGTTTTGTTATGAGAACCGGAGAGAACCCCAAAGCCGAAAAATCGGTCTTTTTTCACTGAAACGGACGACCGGAAGGCTATTTTAGTCTGGAATCGAGGATGTCGATGCGACAATATAGATCAATCAGCGTCAATATGAGAATTCGCGCTGAGCTCGACCCACCTGAAATGTTCCCACCTGTTTTGGTTTTTTGACGACTCAGACATGATGTCGAAGAAAAACTCCATCACTCCATCTGGAGGTTCATCATATGTTACGCATTCTCCCGATTGCGTTGCTCTGCTTCATTTCGCCGCTCCCTTTGTATGCCGCTTGGACTGTCCAACCGTCGACAGTGGAACTCATCGGTCGGTTCGATCAGGCACAGCTCCTCGTCCGTCAGCAAAATGAGGCGGGGGATATCGATGATCGTTCGCCAGACGGAACGGCCATCGCAACATTTGAATCGTTGAATGAAACGATTGTCAGCGTCGATGAACGAGGCCGAGTGTTTCCCGTCATGGATGGCTCGACGCAATTACGAGTGACCATTTCCGGTGAGACGTTAACAGTTCCGGTGACGATTTCGGGATTGATGGAAGAGCCGACGATCAAATTCGTGAGAGATGTCGCTCCCATTCTCAGCAAAGCGGGCTGCAACATGGGAGCCTGTCATGCGTCTCAATATGGTAAGGGTGGCTTCAAGCTCTCTGTCTTCGGGTTCGAGCCGAGTGCCGATCACGACATGATTGTGCGTGACCGTCGTCAACGGCGAGTCAACTTGTTGAAACCGGAAGAGAGTCTGTTTCTCCAGAAGCCGACAATGGCCGTTCCACATGGTGGTGCCAAACGACTTCAAAAAGGGTCGCCCGATTACGACTTACTTTTGACCTGGCTCGAACAAGGGGCGCCGACTCCCGAAAAAGAACCCGTCAAGGTGACGAAGTTGGAAGTCATTCCCAAACGTCGAGTGACCACTCCCGAAACCTCGCAACAAATTCGTGTCGTGGCGACTTATCAAGATGGCTCTCAGCGCGATGTGACCGCGTGGTCGCGATTTGATTCGATGGACGAGGGAGTCCTCTCGGTCGATGAAGGTGGAAGAGTGAATGTTCTCAAGCGAGGACAGGCACCGGTGATGGTCCGTTTTGAAGGACAAGCAGAAATCGCGATGTTCGCGGTTCCATATCAGGAACATGCACCCTTGGCGGGATGGCAGAATCAGAATTTCGTCGATGAACACGCTTCGGCAAAGTTCCTCGAACTGGGAATCGAACCCTCTCCGCTTTGCGACGACCCGACATTCTTACGACGCGCATTTCTCGATGCGACCGGCTCCATTCCGACTGCCGCCGAAACGGATGCGTTCTTGCAAGATACCGATCCCAATAAACGGGAAAAACTGATTGACCGATTGTTGGGTCTGACGGGAGACCCCAACCTCGACATTTACAACGACCGCTATGCATCGTACTGGACTCTCAAATGGGCCGACCTGATCCGCAATAACTCCAATGATGTCGGCGATCAGGGGATGTGGGCGTTGCATAACTGGTTACGGAACTCATTCCTCAATAACAAGCCATTCGACAAGTTCGTCTCAGAAATTGTGACGGCCAAAGGATCCATCTATTCCAACGGGCCTGCCAACTATTTTCGCATCAACGGCAACTCGTCCGAATTAGCCGAAGCGACCGCCCAACTTTTTCTCGGCGTGCGAATTCAATGTGCTCAATGTCATCACCATCCGTTTGAGAAATATTCACAGGCCGATTACTACTCGTTTGCCGCGTTCTTTTCTCGTATCGGGACGAAGAATAGCCAGGAGTTTGGTCTGTTTGGTCGTGAGACAGTTGTGCTGGTGAAAAATACAGGAGAAGTGCGACACCCCAAGACCGGAAAGAATCTTTCCCCCCAACCTCTCGGCGGTGAACCGATGGACTCGGAACTCGACCGACGCATTCCACTTGCCAAATGGTTGACCTCGAAAGAGAATCGCCTGTTCGCCAGTTCCATCGTCAATCGTTACACCGGCTATTTTCTCGGACGAGGCTTAGTCGAACCAATTGACGACATGCGGGCCACAAACCCTCCCACCAATGTTGCCATGATGGAAGCATTGACCGATCAATTCATCGCCAGCGACTATGATGTGAAACAATTGATTCGGACGATAATGAACAGTCGGCTTTATCAGCTCAGTTCTCAACCAACTCCTGAAAATGTCGCCGATACAAAATTTTACTCTCACTACCTGGTCAAACGAATTCCTGCAGAACCGCTTCTTGATGCCATCGATCAGGTGACCGGAGATGCCACCAAGTTCAAGAATCTTCCTCCCGGCACACGAGCCATCGACTTGCCTGATGCCGAGTATCCAAACTACTTCCTGAACACGTTTGCCAAACCACGGCGGGTTTCTGTCTGTGAGTGCGAGCGGATGCCGGACGAAAACTTGTCGCAGGCTCTGCACACTCTTAACGGAGACATCCTCACCAATAAAATCGCCTCGGCCAAAGGTCTTGTTGCTGAGGCTCTCAAAGAGAAAACAGATAACGAACAGATCGGAAATGCCGAGGTCGTTCAGAAAATTTATCTCTCCACACTCAGCCGCTATCCGACGTCGGAAGAACAAGCGGCCGTCGAAGAGTTCCTGAAAGAGTACCCCACAGAGAAAGAGTGCTTCGAGGATTTAATGTGGGCACTCATCAATTCCAAAGACTTTCTGTTCGTGCATTGAAATATTGTCAGCCGCTTGTTGAATGTCGTTCTGTTGTTATGGGAATGAGTTTATGATTCGTTATTCCGTCATCTTCTCCTGTTTGCTTTTGGGATCTCTTAAGGATCTCGACGCGCAGACCAGTTATCCGATGATCATGTCACTCGCTCCCAACTCGGTACAAGTGGGGCAGACTTCCGAGCTAACGATTCAATCCCGTTACGATCTATCGGGAACTCGACGCATTTGGATCTCGGGGGAAGGAATGACGGCAGAACCGATTCACCCGGAAGTCAAAGAGGGTGAAAAACCCAAGTCGGCCACTTCGCTGAAAATCAAAGTGACCGTTGCGCCGGAAGCAAAGCCGGGAGTGAGAGAGTTTCGGCTTTCGACCACCAACGGTGCTTCGACGATTGGGCAATTGGTGATTGTTCGCGACCCTGTGGTTGTCGAAACCAAAGACAATAACACGGCTGCTACGGCGACCGCGGCCACATTGCCGGCGACTCTTTGCGGATGCATCGAGAAAAATGAAGATCTCGACTTCTTCAAATTCACCGTTGAAGCGAATCAGACCGTCTGCTTCCACGTTCGGTCGCAACGCCTGCAAGACAAAATTCACGATCTTCAACA
>Ga0181596_10002874_pt1 | contig 16331 bp, 18 predicted proteins | sample 041ome_6_FD_148655 | JGI IMG/M metagenome (GOLD analysis project Ga0181596, IMG submission 148655) | Coastal salt marsh microbial communities from the Groves Creek Marsh, Skidaway Island, Georgia - 041402US metaG (spades assembly) | ecosystem: Environmental > Aquatic > Marine > Intertidal zone... | reverse complement strand
TGGGTGCTGGAGCCACAGGAGACATTGAACCTGCCGGTCAACGGCGGGTACCGTAATGCCGTGGCGCTGGCCACCCCGTCGGTGGTCAACATCTACACCGCCAAATTGGTTGACGCACGCACTGATCCCCGCCTGAACTCGCCGCTGCAGCGTCGATTGCTTTCCAATCGCGGCAGTCGCCAGCGCATCGAGCGCTCGCTGGGCTCTGGCGTGATTCTCAGTGCTGCCGGACATATTGTGACCAACAACCACGTTATTGCTGGCGCGGACGCCATTCAGGTGCTGCTTGCAGATGGCCGCTCAGCCAGTGCTTCAGTGGTGGGAAGTGACCCCGAAACCGATCTCGCCATTTTACACATCGACCTGCCGGAGTTGACGCCGATAGCGCTGGCGGATGCCGAGGACATCGCCGTGGGTGACGTGGTGTTGGCCATCGGCAACCCTTACGGCTTTGGTCACTCTGTATCCCAGGGCATCGTCTCAGGAGTGGGCCGCTTCGGTTTACAGTTGTCGACCTACGAGGGTTATATCCAGACCGATGCCACCATCCATCTGGGGAGCTCAGGCGGTGCCCTGATTGATCATCAAGGTCGTTTGGTCGGCATCAATACGCTGATTTATACCGCAGGCAGCGAGCGCAACGGAGAGACCCCTGGAATCGGGATCAACCTCGCTACCCCAAGTGAGGTGGCTGCAGCGGCGCTGGATGACATCGTCAAGTACGGACACGTCATTCGGGGCTGGCTCGGGGTCAGCGTGGAAGTGCTACTGAGCGAGCAGCAGGCTGGAGGGCCAGTTCAGCAGCTGATCGTGACGGATCTTGCTCCCGGTGGACCTGCGCAGCGTGCGGGCATCCAACTCAATGACATCATTGTCGCCATGGATGGAGAGCCTGTCGTGGATGGCCGAGCGGCGATGTTACAAATCGCTCAATTGCGACCGGGCCATCTCCTGCGGGTCAACCTAGATCGCGAGGGCGTGCCGCTCGAACTGGAAGCCGTGGTCGGCACCCGCAGCAACAGTTGACTCAGTCGTCGCCGCGCATGCGCTTCTGGGCACTCAACCCGTGCGCTTCCAGCGCCTCAGCATCAGCTAACACCGCCGCGACTTCACCCAGCGTTTGTGCGCCCTGCTCAGAAACCCTGATCAGACTGCTGCGGCGCTGAAAGTCATAGACACCCAGTGGCGAGGCAAATCGTGCGGAACCTGCGGTCGGCAACACGTGGTTGGGTCCGGCACAGTAGTCGCCAAGCGCCTCTGAAGACATCGCCCCCATAAATATAGCGCCCGCTGCGCGGATATCGCCGACCACGCTGTCAGGGTCTGCCAATGCCAGCTCGAGATGCTCAGGGGCCACACGATTGCTTAGGGCCACTGCCGACTCGAGGTCCGGTACCTTGATCAGCGCGCCCCGGTTCTTTAGCGCCGCCGTCACAATATCGCGGCGTGACAACGTGGGCAGCACTCTTGCGATACACGCCGCCACCGCATCCAAATAGTCGCTATCGGGCGAGATCAAAACCGCCTGAGCGTATTCGTCATGTTCAGCCTGTGCGAACAAGTCCATGGTGACCCAATCGGGGTCGACCGACCCGTCCGCGAGAATCAAAATTTCGGAAGGGCCCGCGACCATATCAATGCCAACGCGCCCAAAAACCTGTCTCTTTGCCTCCGCGACGAAGCGGTTACCCGGACCCACAATTTTGTCCACTCTGGGCAATGTTTCGGTGCCGTAGGCCAATGCCGCGACAGCTTGCGCGCCACCCACGGTAAATACCTCATCGACACCCGCCAGCGCCGCGGCTGCGAGCACCGCGGGGTTCATTTCGCCACCCGGTGCAGGCGCCACCATCACAACGCGCTCCACGCCGGCGACTTTCGCGGGAATCGCATTCATCAGTACCGACGAGGGATAGCTTGCTCGGCCGCCGGGTACATAAACACCCACGCAATCCAGCGCCGAGACACGCTGCCCCAGCAGGTTGCCCTGCTCGTCTTCGTATTGCCAACTTTCGACACGCTGACGTTCATGGAACGCCCGGATACGCGCCGCTGCTAGTGTGAGCGCCGATGACACGTCCGCGCCCAAGTCGGACAAAGCTTGCTCTAGGGATTCAGGGCTGACACGGAGCGCCTGAGCATCCCCCACTATTCGCCGATCCAGTTCGTTGGTGTATCTGACCAACGCGGCATCCCCCTCTCGCGCGACCGTCGCCACAATCTGCGTCACGGTCTGCACAAGGTTTACATCGGCCTCTGCCGGGCTGATCAGCAGCCGAGCAAATGCAGCCTCGAAGTCAGACTGGGCCATGTCCAAGCGGCTAATCGGATGCGTTGTCATCATAGACCTGCCGGTTTCACCGCAGCGGACAGCGCTTCCACCAAAGTCTGGACAGAAGCGTGTCGGGTGCGCATCGATGCCTTGTTCACGATGAGTCGCGAGGAGACCTCCGCGATCAATTCGCGCGGGGCCATATCGTTCTCTGCCAGCGTCTTGCCAGTATCGACAATATCGACAATCTCATCGGCCAAACCCATCAGAGGCGCCAGCTCCATGGAGCCGTAGAGCTTGATGAGATCTGCATGCAGACCCTTGCGTGCGTAATGCGCCCTAGCGACATTCATAAATTTAGTCGCCACCCTCACGCGGCGACGTCCGCCGTCCTCGGTCGGGTCAGAAGCGGGTCCGGCTGTCATGAGACGGCATCGCGCTATGCCCAAATCCAGCGGCTCGTAGATGCCCTCGCCCCCAAACTCCAGCAACATGTCTTTCCCCGCGATCCCGAGGTCAGCAGCACCATGTCGGACATAGGTCGGCACGTCCGATCCGCGCAAGATCACCAGACTGACATTGGGCACAGTTGTCGCGACGATCAGTTTGCGACTGCTATCGAGATCTTCTTGCGGCGTAATGCCGACCTCTGCCAGCAATGGCAGGGTCTCCTTCAAAATCCGGCCCTTGGTCAGCGCAATCGTTAATGTGTGTTCGAGTTTCATCACAGTGTTATTTCATAGCCTCAAGTGGATATACGACGAATATTGGCACCCAGACATTGCAATTTACCTTCGATATTTTCGTAACCCCGGTCGATATGGTAAATGCGATCAATCCGGGTCTCGCCAGAGGCCACCAAGCCTGCAATCACCAAACTCGCAGAGGCGCGTAAATCTGACGCCATCACAGGTGCACCCTGCAAGCTTGGCCGCCCCGTAATACAGGCACTGTCTCCATCAATGACGATGTCAGCGCCCATACGCTTCATTTCATGTGCTTGCATCAAGCGGTTTTCAAATACGGTCTCCGTGACACGAGATGTCCCTTGCGCCACTGTATTCAACGCAGTGAACTGGGCCTGCATATCTGTGGGGAAACCCGGAAACGGCTCGGTCGCAATATCCACCGCTTTCGGTCTCTTGCCTCGCATATCCAGGCTGATCCAGTCCTCACCCTCATCGAGATCAGCGCCTGTCTGCCCGAGCTTGTCCCTGACAATGCCCAGCACTTCCGGACAGATACCCTCTACCCGCAGGCTGCCGCGAGTTGCCGCCGCCGCCACCAGATAGGTGCCCACTTCAATGCGATCCGGCATGACCTCGTAAGACGCACCATTCAGTGTTGCCACACCCTGCACCGTCAACGTGTGAGTGCCCTCTCCTTCGATGTGTGCACCCATGACTCTCAGAAATCTCACCAAGTCGACAATTTCGGGCTCCCTCGCCACATTGCGAAGCACACTGGTGCCTGTCGCCAGTGACGCAGCCATCACCGCGTTTTCAGTGCCCCCTACCGTGACCGTATCAAACGTGAAGTCGACACCCTTTAAACCTTCTGGTGCGCTGGCAACGATGTATCCGCCCTCGATAGTGATGACGGCACCCATGGCTTCCAGCGCACGGATATGCAGATCCACAGGGCGGCTGCCGATCGCACAGCCCCCTGGAAATGACACGCGCGCTTGTCCGTGTCTTGCCAGAAGAGGGCCTAAAACGAGGATGGAAGCGCGCATGGTTTTCACCAGGTCATAGGGCGCGGTGAACTGTTGCACAGAGTCACTTTCTATCAACACCTCGCCATCCTTGCGACGCTCCGTCTTTGCGCCGAGGCTAGTGAGCAAGGTGAGCATAGTTGTGATGTCTCGCAATACCGGCACTGCCCCCAAAGAACAGGTACCAGAGGTCAGCAGGGTTGCGGCGAGTATCGGCAAGGCAGCATTTTTTGCACCCGAGGCGGTCAGCACGCCCTCAAGACGATTCCCTCCCCCGATAATCAGACTGTCCAAAAGTCACCTCGTTCAGGGGGTTTGCGCACTGATATTGACTGCGTGAAGGGTGCCGTCGGCAATGAGTCCCGACAGCGGTGCATAAACGCGCTGCTGGCGCGCAACCGGCCTGAGGCCCTCAAACTCGGCGCTGATCACCGTAATGTCCACATGACCCCCTTCAAGCGCTACGGACACCTGCGCGCCTGGAAAGGCCTCGGACAACAGTTGAGTCAACTCTGATTCAGTCACGGGCCAACTCCTCCGCCTGCTCGACTAAAGCGTCATTCCACTGAGCAATCACGCTATCGAGGTCGTCATCGGCGTCTCTGGCCAGCGCACTAAACTGATTGCGATAGATCTCTCCGAGGTTGATGGTCTCGATAATGAGATTTCGCAGGCGCCAAGCGCCATCTTTGTACTGGCCCATTTGGTAGCGAATCGTGTAAACCCGATCTGCCTCGCCATAAACGAGCTGGGTGACTGAAGCAACGCGAGCGCTTTGCGGTGAGGCTTCGACACCTTCAACCTCCATTCTAGCGCCGCCAAACGCCAGCAATCCCTTTGCATAGCTTCTTATCAGGCCTTCCCTCAAAGTCGCTGCGAAGTCATCCCTCTGGCGCTTCAGGTTGGCCCTGCCAGCTTGATCCATGGAACGGCCACGGCTGTAATATTCGCCCATAACGGCCGTGGCAAAACCTCGCCAGTCCACCAACTCGGCGAGTGCTCCGTCGATTTCCTGGTAGTAGCGGTCGGGGTCTTGGTCAAAATAGGTATCGGCTTCCGCGACTACCGTCATCACCTGTGCCGTGACATCACTGATGACCTCAGCTGGCCCCTTCTGAGCCGCAGTCGCTTGCTCGGCTCGCACTGGGCCGCTTTGAACAATCGTCAAGCACAGCACAATAGTGGCCAGCAGACCCGTTAATCGGTGTAACACAGCAAACTCCTTTCAACCCCCAAAGCCACCCCTTCTATTTGCCACAAGTGAATACCTGCCAACAGGAGAATTGAGTGGGTTAGACTGTCTTGCGCGAAGCGATGATCGACTCTCTTCTCACTGACAGAACGCCTTCGCACGCAATCATACCTGATCGTCGCTTAGCCCACTTGCCCACCAAACGGACGGAATAGGAAAGCATATCGTGTTGTGGTACTCGACGTTAATTGCGGTGGGTTTGGTGGCGCTCGTCTGGAGCGCGGATCGCTTCGTAGATGGCGCCTCCGCTATAGCAAAGCGGGCGGGCCTGACACCCATGCTCATTGGCCTCACGATCGTCTCGGTCGGGACCTCTGCACCGGAGATCCTGATTTCCATCATGTCTGCTCTGGCGGACTCAGGTGAGCTGGCCGTGGGTAATGCGCTGGGATCGAACATCGCCAACGTGGGGCTGGTGTTGGGTGTCACCCTCTTGTTCAGCAGCATCAGGCTGGGACGAGACACGATCTGGATTGATCTGCCCCTCCTGGTGCTGGTCGTCCTCGTCACCTGGTTCTTGCTCTATGACCTCGAGCTCTCGCGATCAGACAGCTTCGTCTTGCTCGGCATGCTGGCGCTGTTCTTTGTTCGTGTCGGCCAGCACGCTCGCCAAACTGATGATGGCATTGAGGCACGCGAGATACCCACCCTGACGCTGCCACTGGCATGGCTGTCGTTCATAGGTGGGTTGATATTATTGATCGCGTCATCGCGACTACTGGTCTGGGCCGCCACCCACATCGCCACCGCATTGGGTGTGTCAGAGCTGGTCATCGGCCTGACCATTGTTGCCGTGGGGACGAGCCTGCCGGAATTGGCCGCCTCGGTCATGAGCGCATTGAAAGGTCACGCCGACATGGCAGTGGGCGCCATCGTCGGCTCAAACATGTTCAATATTCTGTTGGTGCTGGCCATTCCCGGCCTATGGGACAGCCTCTCGCTCCAATCAGCCGTGGTCAGTCGGGACATGGTCGCGGTATTTCTCACGACTCTGGTTCTTGCCCTCGCGGCGCTGTGGCGTTGGAATGGGGCGTCCGGATCCGGCACGTTGGGGCGAGGAACAGGGTTGTTACTGCTTTCTCTCTACATCGCTTATTACGGCTGGCTCTTTTTAGCTCCTTGACTGAGTCCTGAAACTACAAAACATGGCCAACCACACCGATCAATTTTTCGTCGACTCTGCGCAAAGGACCATCTCAATGGAGGCCGACGCAGTGTCTGCCCTGGGCAGCGGATTAGGCCCTGCCTTTGCAGCCGCCTGCCGGTGCATCCTCGACACGGCTGGCCGTGTGGTGGTGACGGGCATGGGCAAAAGCGGACATATCGCGGGCAAAATTGCCGCCACATTGGCCAGCACCGGGACGCCGGCTTTTTTTGTGCACCCCGGCGAAGCGTCCCATGGCGACATGGGCATGATCACCGCGAGCGACTGTGTGGTCGCCCTTTCCAATAGCGGCAGCACGCACGAGATCCTCACACTTTTACCCCTGATCAAGCGCCTCGGTATTCCGCTGATCAGCATGACCGGGAGTGATACCTCTGAGCTGGCGCAGGCTGCCGACGTGCATCTACTGGCCTCCGTGGAAACAGAAGCCTGCCCATTGAATCTGGCACCGACGTCCAGTACGACCGCTGCACTGGTCATGGGCGACGCGCTGGCGATCGCCATTCTTGAAGCGAGGGGTTTCACGGCCGAGGAATTTGCCTTCTCCCACCCCGGTGGCGCACTGGGCAAGAGATTGCTCCTTCGCGTTGCCGATGTGATGGTCAGCGGCAGCGACATTCCGACAATTACACCCACCGCGGTACTGGCCGACGCGATCTTTGAGATGACGCAAAAAGGCCTGGGCATGACCACCATCGCCTCAGAAGACCGCCGACTGCTGGGCATCTTTACAGACGGAGATCTGCGGCGAGCGGTCGAAAATGGCACCGAGTTTCGCACCACACCGTTGACTGAGGTAATGACTGCTGACGCGCGGACCGTGCATCAGGAGTTGTTGGCTGCCGAGGCAATGGCTCTGATGGAGAGGCATCAGATCAGCGCCTTGGTAGTCGTCGATGATCAGAACACGATTCTCGGCGTCGTCACGCTGTTAGCGCTGTTGAAGGCGGGCATCTCATGACGGGTCGCGCGGCGCAAAAAGCGGAGTCAATTAAGTTGGTAGCGCTGGATGTCGACGGCGTGATGACCGACGGCACGTTGTTTTACCGGGCCATGTCAGAACCCGAGACCAAGCCCTTCAATATCAAGGATGGACTGGGCATCAAGCTGCTTCAGCGCTGCGATATCGATGTGGCGATCATCACGGGCAGATCTTCAGAGGCTCTGGAAAGGCGAGCCAGCGAGCTGGGGATCGACACGGTGATTCAAGGCCGTGAAGACAAGGGTTCAGCGCTCGAAGAGCTGCTGACTGCAAAGGGACTCAGCGCCGCGGAGGTCGCCTATATGGGTGACGACCTGCCTGATCTGGGCGCTCTCCATCTCGCGGGGCTGGCCACCTGCCCCAATGACGCGGTTGAGCCGGTTCGTGAGTGTGCAGACTGGATCGCGCCGCTACCAGGAGGGGCGGGTGCGGTTCGAGCGCTAGCTGATTTTATTTTGCAGTCCCAGGATCGCCTGTCTGATCTGATCAGGACCTTTTGATGAGAGGCGCCGTGATCACCTTGGGCATTGCCGCGCTAGCCGTCGCGCTCTGGCAGTCATTCGCTCCAGAATCTTTGCCTGTCAAGCAGATTGATCTGGAGGAAGAGCAACTGATCGCGAGCTACCTGCTCGAAGGTACACGACGACACTTTTCTAAGGACGGCGCCGCATCGGACGTCCTGGAAATCGGCGAGGCGACCCAATGGCAGAACAGCGAAGAAACCACACTCAGCGAAATCCGTTATCGAGCGCAGGCAGAAAACGGCGCGGTCTGGGATGTTGTTGCAGCGGCTGGGGTTTTCTTTGAGGACATCAATGAACTTGAACTCAAAAATGGAGTCACAGTACTGGAGCGAACCAGAGACGCGACGGTGCAGACAGAGTCCATGCGGCTTTATATGGACCAAAAGCGAGCCCAGGGCGAGCAAGAAGTAGTGATGACAAGCCGGAGTAGTCGCACGACAGGCTCGGCATTTGAGCTGGATTTACAAAGCAGCGTGGCGACACTGAAGGGCGATGTCAAAACGGAATATGAATAGTAACCATGCAGAGACACACTCGGGGCAGTGCCTGACATGCCCCGCTTGACACACTCGCTGCCCACTATGCTATTCACGGTTCTGCTTACAGTTCAGGGCCTGACGTTCTCTCGCTGGGCTTCGGCGCTGGACTCAGATCGGGATCAACCCATCCAGATTGTTGCTGACGTGGCAGTCAGGGATGAAATGGCGGGCGAAACCCGCTACGAGGGTAATGTTGTACTCACTCAAGGGTCACTGGTGATCACTGCAGATACGCTCTCTATCCGCCACAACACCGACGAAGCCGATAAAATCGTAGCTACCGGAAAGCCGGCGACGCTGGTACAACAGCCAACAGCCGATCAGGCGCCTGTCGACGCCTCGGCACTGCGCATTGAATATGTCAGATCCCAGGATCTTGTTCGGTTATTGAAAGATGCGCGGATCGCACAAGACGGCTCCATACTCTCTGGCAGTCAAATCGATTATCTGGTCAGTCAGCGCACTGTCAGGGCGGCAGGCACACCGGGCGCCGAAGGGACCGATCGGGTTGAAGTTGTGATTCCACCCGAAAACCTGCGCAGTGATACTTCCGATGGCTAGTACCCTTAGCGCACATCATCTCGCCAAAGCCTATGGCGGTCGGCCCGTCGTGAAGGACGTTTCGCTGCAAGTCAGCGCTGGTGAAATCGTCGGTTTGCTGGGCCCGAATGGCGCAGGCAAAACCACCTGCTTTTACATGATCGTGGGTCTTGTTGAAGCCGATGCCGGTGATATCCGCCTCGACGACGAATCGCTTATGGCAATGCCAATGCATCGCAGGGCTCGCGCGGGCATAGGCTATCTGCCGCAGGAAGCATCCGTTTTTAGGCAGCTGTCGGTGCGAGATAACCTGTTGGCGATTCTTGAGACACGCCCCGAACTGACGCGAAAAATGCGCCACTCGCTGGCCGACTCACTGCTCGAGGAGTTCAATGTTGGCCATTTGGCTGATTCGCTGGGGCAGGCCCTGTCTGGCGGCGAACGTCGGCGAGTCGAAATCGCCCGTGCGCTCGCCACCGAGCCCACTGTTATCCTCCTAGATGAGCCCTTTGCAGGCGTCGATCCCATCTCCATCTCCGATATCAAAGACATCATCTCTCATCTCAAAGCCCGCGACATAGGCGTACTGATCACGGACCACAATGTCCGTGAAACCTTGGATATTTGCGAGCGTGCTTACATCGTGGGCGAGGGACATGTCATCGCATCCGGCACGCCGACTGAGGTGCTGGCCAACGACAAGGTTCGGGAAACCTACCTCGGAGAGCACTTCTCTCTCTGAGCGAAAAGCGGCCTGGCGGCAAGCCCTGCCGCACGCACCACACGCTCACCCCGTTTTTGAACTCGCCAATGAAAAAAGCGGCGAGTTGAACATTAGCAATTTTCTTGCCAACTTCTTTGCACGACAACGTTGGGGCGATACACTGGATCCCCAGCGAGCGATTATCCGTGGTATGAAACAAGCGCTTCAGCTCAAACTAGGGCAGCAACTGGCCCTGACCCCGCAACTGCAGCAGGCCATCAAATTGCTGCAGTTGAGCACCGTCGATTTGCAACAAATCATTGAAGAGACGCTGGAGAGCAATGCACTCCTAGAGCGTGAAAGTGAACAGCCGGAGGAGGTTGACCTCGATTTTGCGGAGGCAGCCGCGTCGGAGGACGCCGTCGAAGATCTGGCCGTTGACACCATTTGGGAAGACGTACTCCCCTCCTCGGCGCCGCCGACATCCGGCCTTGCTGCTGAGGCCGATTTCTCCGAACAGGACTCTGAAGAGGAATCCCTGCGGGACCATTTACTTTGGCAACTCAATCTGACGCGTTTTTCAGACACCGACCGCCTGATCGCTATGGCGCTGATTGATGCCGTCAACAGCGATGGCCGTCTCACGCAAACCGCAGAGGACATTCACGCCGATCTCGGCCTGGACGACGTGGACCTCGACGAGGTGCTCGCTGTGCTGCATCGGTTACAGCACTTCGAGCCGCCAGGCATTTTCGCCACAGATTTGCGCGAGTGTCTGCTCATCCAGTTAAGACAGCTACCAAGCGATACGCCATATCGAGATGTTGCGGGGGCACTCGTCGGCCGTCACCTCGCGCAGCTACCCACAGCACCCCCTCGCCAATTAGCCAGAAAACTCCGTGCCAGCGAGAGCGAACTCGACGGTGCTATCCAATTGATTCGTTCGCTTGATCCAACGCCCGGCGCCTCAATCGGCAGTGAGCAGACGGAGTACGTCACACCTGACGTATTTGTCCGGCTGAGCGATGGCCGCTGGCAAGTGGAGCTGAACCCTGAAGTCGCCCCGCGACTGCGAGTGAATGATCACTATGTTGCCATGCTGAGCGATGGATCGGCAGCCGACAAAGGATATGTGAAAGAACAGTTACAAGAAGCCCGCTGGTTCATGAAAAGCTTGCAAAGCCGCAACGAGACATTGCTCAAAGTCGCAGCCAAGATTGTCGAGCACCAAAAAGCCTTTCTGGAGGTCGGTGAAATCGGCATGAAACCGCTGGTGCTCGCAGATATCGCAGCGGAGGTAGACCTGCACGAGTCCACCGTATCCCGCGCGACCACCAGAAAATACATGCACACACCGCGGGGCACTTTCGAGCTGAAGTACTTCTTTTCCAGCAGAGTGACGGGCGATCAAGGGGGCGACATTGCCTCCACCGCAATTAAGGCTGCGATCAAACAACTGGTCGCCCACGAGGATGTTCGAAAGCCGCTGAGCGATGCCAAATTGTGTGCGCTGCTCAAGGAGCGGGATATGCCAGTAGCCCGCAGAACGATCGCAAAGTATCGCGAGCAGCTTGCGATCCCTCCCTCAAATGAACGCAAACGTCTAAACTGAATTGGCAAGAATCGGGCAAGGAGTGAGAAATGAACCTGACTATTAGTGGACACCACTTGGATGTGACGCCAGCTATCCGGCAGCATGTAGAGGAGAAACTGGTACCGATTGAGCGTCATGGCGACCACATAACCCGCATAGAGGTGACACTCGTTGTCGAGAAACATTTGCACAAGGCAGAGGCCAACCTTCACGTTGCGGGCGCGGATCTATTTGCCTCATCCGAATCAGATGATATGTATGCCGCCATCGATTCGCTGGCTGACAAGCTGGATCGACAGGTGATCAAGCACAAGGAAAAACACCGGGGCCATTGATCGATGTCTGACCCAAGCGCAATGACCCTGGGCCACTTTCAGGCGCTGAGCCAGCAATCCCTGCTCAGCAAAAAGCGCGTGTTCGAGCGTGCGGCCGAGGCGATGGGCGGCGCACTAAATCTTTGTAGCGAAACCATTTATCGCGCGCTGCTGGCACGAGAAAAATTGGGCAGCACAGCCATCGGAGAAGGGATCGCCATCCCCCATTGCCGCATAAATGACTGCGCTGTGGCGGCCGGTTGTCTCGTGACCTTACAAGAACCTATTGACTTCGGCTCTGCAGACGGCCAGGACGTTGATATCATTTTCGTACTGCTGGTGCCCGAGGAGGCGACAGAAGCTCATCTGAAGTTACTGGCCGCCTTAGCGCGAAGTTTCTCAAACGCAGAGGTGCGCGAACGCGTGCGCCAGACACAAGACCCTGAGGCCCTGAAACAACTCCTGGTAAGTGGTGGCGCTGCATGACACCCAAGCTCATCATCATCAGCGGCAGCTCGGGCGCTGGCAAGAGTAGCGCACTGCGACTCCTAGAGGACGAGGGATACTACTGTGTGGACAATCTCCCACCGAGGCTGTTACCCGAGTTTTCAGAGGAGATCATGGGTCACCCGGAATACGAACGTTTCCGGGGCGTTGCCGTCTGCGTCGATGCGCGCGCTATTAAAATCGGAGCTCACGACAACTCTGAGTTGATGTCACATCTGGCTACGCTGCCCGATAGGCTCATCATCTTTTTGGATGCTCAACCTCAGGTGCTGTTGAAGCGTTTCAGCGAAACCAGACGCCGACACCCGCTTGCGGGACCTGACAATTCTCTACCCGAGGCCATTTCACGCGAAAGGAAGCATCTCGAGACGATCGCGGCGAATGCGGACCTACTTATCGATACCACCGATCTCACCCCGCGAGCACTGCGGGATATGATCACCAGCCGTGTCGTTCAGCAGCGAGATGGCCTCTCGGTGCTGTTCGAGTCTTTTGCTTTTAAACGTGGCGTTCCGACGGACGCCGACTTTGTCTTTGATGCCCGAGCATTGCCCAATCCCTATTGGCGAGACGAACTGCGCCCCCAGACCGGTCTCGACACAGAAGTCATCCAGTTTCTGGAAAATGATCCGCGATGCCTTACTTTCTTCGACAAACTGAAAGACTTCATCGCTAGCGTTTTACGCGACTTCGACCAGTCCGATCGAAGCTATATGACGATTGCCATCGGTTGCACTGGCGGTCAGCATCGCTCCGTTTATCTGACCGAGAAGTTACATCGAGACCTGATCGCGCAGTTTCCTGCGGCCCAAATTCGCCATCGAGACCTGCAAGAGGCGTGCAGCTGAGAATGGAAACGACGATCACGGTCATTAATCCGCTTGGCCTCCATGCCCGGCCCGCCGCGAAAGTGGTGGACTGTGCGGCCCGATTCACCAGCGACATTCGTATCAGCTATCAAAATCAGGAGATCGATGCGAAAAGCATCATGTCGGTACTCATGTTGGCTGCACCTTTCGGTGCAGAGCTCAGCGTGGAGATCTCTGGTCATGACGAGAACGACGCGATGATTGCGCTCGAAGCGCTTTTTGCCGGCGGGTTCGACGAGCTGGAATAAGTCACAAAGGCATTTTCGCGGGTAGATCTTCAGAGTCGGTAGCGGATAATGGCGACCTCAGAGGAGATCCCGCTGTGAACTCACCCGCCAATTTCCCCACCAAGACAGAACGTCTTGAACTCGCCCTGCGGTCTCGCACGCTGGGCGACGTCGCGGGTATTCTGGCTGAGATGTCACCCGGTGACGTCGCTTATTTGATCAGCTCTTCACCCCCTGACTACCGCGCGCTGTTGCTTGGCCTTCTCGAACCTGAGCAGGAAGTGCTGGTCGTCAACGAATTGCCAGACGAACTCCGCAACGCCGCTTTGGCTGACCGGGAGCCCGAGGCACTGGCCGAGATTGTCGAACAGCTGGATGATGATGACGTCGCCGACATCCTCCATGAGTTACCCGACGAGGTGACCGGTCAAGTGCTGGCGATCATGGATGAGCAGTACCGCCAGCGCCTTCAGAAAGTGTTGGGCTTTTCTGATGACGTTGCGGGCGGTTTGATGAGCACCGACACCATCACCATCCGCGCAGATCTGACGCTGGATGTGGTTCTGCGCTATCTCCGCCGGCATACGGAGCTCCCGCCCAATACCGACAGTCTCATCGTGGTGAACCGCAGCGATCGATTTGTAGGGCTGCTGGCAATCGGGACCGTGCTCGTATCTGACCCCGCCGTGTCTGTTCGGGAGATGATGATCACTGACCAAGAGGCCATCGCCGCCGATACACCCGCGACCGAGGTGGCGCGGCGATTTGAGCGAAATGACTGGATTTCTGCGCCGGTGATCGATGATGACGGCAAGCTGCTCGGACGGATTACGATTGACGACGTAGTGGATGTCATCAGAGAAGAGGCAGATCACTCCCTGACCTCGCTTGCCGGTCTGGCAGAGGAAGATACCTTTGCGACGGTATGGCAGTCGGCACCTCGCCGCGCCGTGTGGCTGGGCGTCAATCTTGGTACGGCGTTACTGGCATCTTCGGTGATCAATCTGTTTCAGGACACCATTGAGAAAGTGGTCGCACTTGCAGTGCTGATGCCGATTGTGGCCTCCATGGGGGGTATAGCGGGCACACAGAGCCTGACGATCCTGATTCGCGCTATGGCGATGGGTCAAATCAATCATCGCAACGAGTTGTGGCTTATCGGCCGCGAATCATTAGTCGGGCTGCTCAATGGACTGCTCTGGGCCGCCGTGATTGCCGCTGCCGCGTGGCTGTGGTTCGGCGACCCGATGCTTGGCGTCATTATTGCCTGTGCCATGTTGATCAATTTAGTCACGGCGGGCGTGACGGGCGCAGGTCTCCCTATCGTGCTCCGTAAACTGCAAATTGATCCTGCGTTGGCGGGTGGCGTACTGGTCACCACCGTTACCGATGTGATGGGATTTCTGGCTTTCCTCGGACTCGCCACTGCATTTTATGCGTGATGGCAGCAGATCATGACCGACTCAGATACCGGCGAGACAGATGACCTGCGACCCAGCAAGAGTGAGCGCAAGCGTCAGATGCTTGCGCTACAAGAAATCGGCGAGCGGCTGGTTTCACTGTCACGCTCGGACCTTGATCGAATCAATATTCCAGATGAGCGGCTCAAAGAAGCGATAGAAACGGCCCGCAACATTACGGCCCGCGGCGGCCTCAAGAGGCAGCTACAGTTTATCGGCAAACTGATGCGTACAACGGATACCGCGCCCATTGAGACGGGTCTCGCTATGCTCGATCAGCAACATGCGGTATCCACTGCAGGTTTGCATCGCGTCGAGGCGGCTCGGGATCGCTTACGGGAAGAGGGTGACGTGGCACTTGGGGACATCCTCGCCATCTGGCCCGCTGCCGAGGCGTCCCTGCTACGTCAATGGATTCGCCAGCATCCCAAAGAAACCCAGCGCGGCAACGAAAAAGCGCACGCGAGAAAGCTATTTCGCTACCTATCAGAGCTCGATGCCGCAGCATCCGTCGACGATTAATCCTCGACCGCTTGATCTTCCCCCCGGGGCAGCTGGGACTTCGCATCAAACACGCGCTCAAATGCGACCTCAGGGTTATCAAGATCGCCACTCACGGCATAAACACCGCTCGATAATTGATTAACCTGATCCTCAAAAACTTTACTGATTAGATAAGTGCCCGCAGCTACGGGCAATCCCCCGGCAAGTGCTGCCACCCAGGGAATATTTTCAACCAGCGGCAGCGTCACCACCAACTCGCCGTCCAGCGTCTCGGCGACAAGATCGATATCGCTACTAAAGGTAAAGTACCCCCCAGACCCTTCGATGGAAAAGTCAGGGATGCGCAAGTCGCCCTGCGAAAAATTGAAGCTGCCCCCTGCGCTATCGAATGTCACGCCCGGATCGAATAGCTGATTCATATTGGCACGACGAAACAAACCCGAGAGATTCAGCAAACTCAACAACCGCAGCGCCCCGGTCGCCTCCGCATTGGCCGTAACAAACGATCCGGTCTCCATCTCCAATTCCATATCACCGCTCATCGCGGTCAACTCAAAATCGGCGGGACTGCCCGGCCATTGCCACTCAGCGTCCAACCTGCCGCGCTCGGTTTCCACCAGTGGGGCGACGCCTATCAAGGCAAGAGAAGTGGCCACATCTTGGAGCTCTGCTGCGAGTGACAGCATGGTCGACTCGCCCTCCTCGCTGGACTGCCAAATCATCCGTGTTTTTGGCAGCCAATTGATACCGAGAAAATTGCCCGTCACCTCTCTGAACTGCCAACCCTCGCCCTCCACGTAATCGACTGCGAGATCCAGATCACCCAATTTGGTATCGGCACGATGGATACCCTCCACAGACACATGAAGTTGGCGCATCCAGGCTCCCAGCGCGCCTTGAGGGTCGGGCGGCGCAGCGCGCTCAGCCCACTGCCCGCTAACCTGCGGCAGGCCCTCTAGGTCCAGATACTCAATGCGCAACTCACGCTCCAGGCTTGCCCGCAACGCCGCCGCCGAGTCCGATACCGGAGCACTAGTGAACTGTTGAAGTTTCCCCCTAAGCCAAGGCAGCTCAAAACCCGCATACAACGTTTCACCCTCCAGATTGGCGTTGAGTGACAGGTCGCCCAGTTCTTCACCACGCCACAACAGCCGCCCGATCTTCA
>Ga0181596_10002862_pt1 | contig 16373 bp, 18 predicted proteins | sample 041ome_6_FD_148655 | JGI IMG/M metagenome (GOLD analysis project Ga0181596, IMG submission 148655) | Coastal salt marsh microbial communities from the Groves Creek Marsh, Skidaway Island, Georgia - 041402US metaG (spades assembly) | ecosystem: Environmental > Aquatic > Marine > Intertidal zone... | reverse complement strand
GCGTGCGCATCACCGGCCTGACTCGCGCCGAGGTCGGGACCCGGCTGGACCTCGCCTAGGTCACCGCCGCCAGGGCCTCGCCCAGGTATTCGCGGATGTCGCTCATCCGGTAGCCCTTGAGCATCGGCCGCAGCACCGCGGCCAAGGGCCGCACCTGCGGGTTGCTCAGCTCCAGCGCCTCCAGCGCCTTGCGCAACGCGGTCACGTTGCCCACCCGGGCCATCGCCAGCAGCGGTTCCAGGGTGTCGCGGGAAAGCCCGAGCTCAGCCGGGGCAATCTCCACCGCGGGCTCCGGCGCAGCGGTCTCCTCCAGGTCGCCGGTCCACTGCAGGTGCATGAGCCGGCCGATCTTCTCGAACAGCTCCGCCTCCTTGAAGGGCTTGGGCAGAAAGTCGTCGAAGCCCGCCTTCAACGCCTCCTCCATGTCCATGTTGAGGACGCTGGCGGACAGGCCGAGGATGGGCGTGGGGCGCGACAACGCGCTCCGCAGCTCCGGCAGAATGTCGGTCGAGTTGCCGTCGCCCATGCGGATGTCGAGGGCAATCAGGTCCCAGGTCCCGTCCCGGGCCGCGGCCAGCACACCCGCGCAGGAATCCGCCTCCCCGATCTCAAACCCGAGCGGCTGCAGGTAGTCCGCGATCAGCTGGCGGTTGATCGCGATGTCATCGACCACCAGCACCCGCCGCCGCCGGCCCGCGTAGCCCGAGATGGCCAGCCGCCGTGATTCGACCGTCACCGTGCTCTCCGCCAACTCGGGCAGGAGTATCCGGAATAAAAATACGCAACCGTGGTCCGGGGCCGTCTGCAGCTGCAGCTCGCCGCCGAGCAGGCGCACGTACTCGCGGGCGATCGGCAGCCCGAGCCCCGTGCTGGCCTCGCTTGAGACCGCCCGGGTCGATTGTTCGAAGGGCTCGAACAGCTTGGCCACCTCCTCCGTGGCCATGCCCGGGCCGGTGTCCTCGACCCCCCAATGCCGCACCAGCCGCTTGCCTTCATCCGACAAGGCCGCCGCCGCCTCCTACTGCGCCCGCACCGGGCCGGCCGGCAGGCCGGCGCCCACCGCCAGCGCCAAAGCGAGGCAACGTTGCAAACGGGTATTCAACATGGGATGGCGGTCGGCCACGTTGGCGGTTCGACCCCGCGCTGCCAATCCCGCAACCCGCGCCTACGTAAGCCTGCGTATTACCCCCGCGCGGCCAGGCGGTCCGGCCGGGTCAACCGGGCGAAACGTACCATCAGGAACACGGCGGCAAACACCAGGCCCGCCGCCAGCCCCATCCACACGCCCTGCGGCCCGGCCGCCGTGTGAAAGCTCAGGCCGTAGGCTGCCGGCAACGCCAGCCCCCAGTAGGCCACCGCCGTGATCGCCGTCGGCACCTTCACGTCGGTGAGCCCGCGCAGGCCCGCCGCGGCGACAACCTGGGCACCGTCCGCCAATTGGAAAACCGCCGCAATCACCAGCAGCTGCGCGGCCAGCGCGATGACCTCCGGTTCACTCACGAAGCCCGCCGCCAGGCGGGTGCCGCCGAACAGGAAGATCAGCGCACACGTGCCCATGAACGCCGCGGACAACGCCTGGGCCCCGTAACTGATCGGGCGCAGCACGTCCCACTGGCGCCGGCCCACGGCCCGACCCACGCGGATCGCCACCGCCATCGACAGCCCCAGTGGAAACATGAAGGTGAACGCCGCGCAGCTCAGTGCGATCTGATGCGCCGCCAGCGGCGTGGTCCCGATCCAGCCCATCAGCACCGCCGCCGCGCCGAACGCCCCGCCCTCAAACATCAGCGCAAAGGCAATCGGCACGCCCAGGGCCAGGAAACGCTTGAACCGCGGCCAGGCATAGCCCGTGCGCCATTGCCGCGGCCAGGCACTGCGGAAATGCGGCGAGCCGCGCAGCCAGAGGGCGATGACCACCATGCCTGCCGTGCGCGAAATCAAGGTCGCCCAGCCCGCGCCCGCCAGTCCGAGCGCCGGGGCGCCCCAATTGCCGTAGATCAGGATCCAGTTGAGCAGGATGTTCAGCATCACGCCCAACAGCATGAGCACCATGGGCAGCAACGGCCGCTCCAGCGATTCCGCGTACTGGCGCAGGACCTGGAAAACCATCGTGGGCAGCAGTGAAAACACGATGAGCAGGAAATAAGGATTCACCTCCGCCATGACCGCCTCCGGCTGGTTGAAATGGTGCAATTGCGTGCTGAGCAGCAACAGCAGCCCGATCCCTCCGACCGAAACCGCCAGGGCGTGCATCACGCCGTGTTTCAGCCATTCGCCCGCCTGCTCCTCGTCGCCGCCCCCATGCGCCTGCGACACCATGATCGAAACCGGGATCAGCAGGCCGATCCCGATCATGAAGAACAGGCCGAACACGCTGTTGGTGAACGCCGACGCCGCCAGCGGCACCTTGCCGACCCGCCCGATCATGATGCTGTCGGTCACGCCCATCAGCATCTGGCTCACCTGCCCGATGATGATCGGGCCGGCGAGCACCAGCGTGCGGCGGGTTTCCTGGACGTAGGTGGACATGGCGGAAAAAGCGAATCGTGACGCACCTCGTTCGCGCGTCACGATCCAAACTCCCTAACGGCCACCCTGCCGGCCCCGGCAAGGGTTGCGCCGCCGCCCGCGACTGCCATTGCTCTCCCTTGCCGCATGACCCCGCTTGCCCTCTGCCTCGTCCTGACCGCCGCCGTGCTGCATGCGACGTGGAACCTGGCCGCCAAGCGGGCCGGGAGCGGCCTGCCTTTCGTATTCGCGGTCGGTGTCGTCATGACGATCTGCTACGTGCCCATCATCGCCGGGGTCGCCTGGTTCGGCGGCGGCCTGCATTTCAGCCCCGGCGATTGGTTCGTGGTCGGCGTGAGCACGGTCCTGAAAACCGGCTACGCGCTCTACCTCCAACGCGCCTACCGCAAGGGCGACTTCTCCTTGGTCTATCCGCTGGTGCGGGGCAGCGCCCCCGTGATCGCGACCGCCGGAGCGGCGTTGTTTCTCGGCGAATTCCCTCCGCCCATCGCGCTGCTGGGCGGCCTCATCATCGTCGCGGGCATCTTTTTTCTCACTCATGGCGAACGCCTTTGGCAGCGCCGTCCCGGCCGGGCCCAGCCGCCGCGCGGGGCCCGGGCAACGCCCTCATCGCGGGCTCGTTCATCGCGACCTACACGGTGTGGGATCGCAATGCCGTCGCCTATCACGCGATCAACCCGGTCGTGTTCGACGGCCTGACCAACATCGGCCTCACGGTTCTGCTGCTGCCCTTCGCTCTGCCCCGGCGGGCCGCGGTCACCGCCGTCTGGCGCGACCATCGCCGCGAGGTGCTCATCATGGCCATCCTGTCGCCCCTGGCCTACGTGCTCGTGCTGACCGCACTCAGGTTCACACCGGTGGGCTACGTGGCCCCGGCCCGGGAAGTCAGCATTCTCATCGGCACCTATCTGGGCGCGCGTGTGTTTCGCGAATCCGATTCACCCCGGCGCGCCCAGTGCGCGATCGCGATCATCGTCGGATTGTTCATTCTCGCCACGGCTTGACCCCTGCCAAACGGCCCGAGGGACAGCCGGCATCGACATTTTGCCGGTCACGTGCAACCTGATGTCGCTATGAAGCCGCGCGTGACCTTCATTATCGTGATTGTGGCCGCACTGGCCATCGCGGTGATCATCCTGCGTCCGCCGCAAGCCTCCTCCCCTTCGGAACCTGCCCTCGCGGAGTCGCCATCGGTAAATTCACTCCCTGACACTCCGCCCCCGGCGGTGGTCCCGCCCGCTCCGCCAGCGCCCGCCACGGTGGGCGGCCCGGCTCCGGCCAACCCCGCCTACGTAGCCATCGAGGAGGGCAAAACGATCGATTTCTCCAGTGGCACCCCGGATGTCCGCAACACCGCAACCGACCATGCCGCCCTCGCCTCGGCCCTGGCCGAGATGGAAGCCGCCACCGACGATTTCACTTTCCCTCCCTCTCCCACTAACGAGCCTTGAACCCGCCGGCCCCTCCGCCCTTCGCCATGACCGTTCTGCCTCACCGATCCCTTCGCCTCCTGCTCGTCACCGCCTTGCTCGCCGCGCCCGGAGCGCTGGTGGCTCAGACCAGTGACGCAGCCCTCGCCGACCTGCGCGACAAGGCCACCCGCGGCAATGCCATCGCCCAATACAACCTCGGGCTCGTTTACGCCAACTCCGCCGAGCTGGCCTACGACCCCGTCGAGGCCTACGTCTGGCTTTCCCTCGCCGCCGCCAACGGCTCGCGCTCCCGCGAACTCACCAATCTCGCCAACACCCTCACTGCCGCCCAGCACGCCGCCGCCGAAAGCCGGCTCGCCTCCACACAAGGCGCCGTGGCCCCGGCCGCCAACGCTCCCGTGATCACCGCCGCGCCCCTCGACGACACCGAGGCGCGCATCGCCCAGCTCACCGAGGACAAGCGTCAGTTGAGCGCGGAGCTCTCCGCCGCCTGGGCCGAACTCGAGAATCGCCAGACCGGCGATACCGCCCAACTCGCCGACCTGCGCAAGCGCCTGGCCATCGCCGAGACCGCCCTCGACGCCAAGGACCGCCAGCTTTACACCCTGCAGATCGAACTCGACCGTGCCACCCAGGGCGGCCCCTCCGCCCGCGAGATCGAACTCGCCAACGACCGCGAGCGCCTGCTGGCCGAGACCGAGGCCGCCGCCACCGAACTCGCCACCCTGCGCGCCGAACGCGCCCGGCTTGAACAGGCCAACACCCGCCTGACCCAGCAGGTCGCCACCGCCGCCGAGACAACGGCCGCCCAGCGCGACCTGGCCGCCGCCCGCTCCAGCCAGGAAGCCACCGCCGCCCAGCTCGCCGAAGCCCGCACCCAACTCGAGTCCCGCGGCAACGTCTCGGCCGATCTGGCCGCCGCCACCGACCGTATTTCCAACCTGCTCACCCAGGTGGCCTCGGCCAACCAGACCGCCGAGAGCCTGCGCGGCGAACTCGCCGCCGCCGCGACCGCCAACACGAATCTGAACCGCGAACTCACGGAACTCCGGGACGCAGCTTCCTCGCTCGACAACGCCACCACCCGTCTCGACGAGGCCCAGCAACGTATCACCGCCCTCGACGCCGAACTCGCGACCACCCGCCAGGCCAGCGAACAGCTTCGTTCTGAAGCCGATATAGCCACCCGCCGCGTCGCCACCGTGACCACGGATCTTGCCACGGCGCGCGCCAGCGCGAATCGGGTGCCGACCCTGGAGTCCGATCTGACCGCGGCCCAGACCGAGGCCAACCAGCTGCGTGAGCAACTGCGCGCCGGCTCCGCCAGCAGCGCGGACGCCAACGCCGCGCTGGACCAGTTGCGCGACCGACTGACCGCGGTGACCGGCCAGCGGGATCAGCTCCAATCCGCTCTGACGTCCGCCGAAGGCAACGTGAACACGCTGCGCGACCAATTGAGCACCGCGCAGGCATCGCTGGCCCAACGCCAGTCCGCCGCCCAGAGCAACGCCGCTGCCGCCCGCGAACTCACCGACCTGCGCAACCAACTTGCTGCCGTCTCCGACCAGCGTGACCAGTTGCAGTCCTCCCTCGCCGACGCCCGCAGCAGCGAATCCGGCCTGCGCTCCCGCCTCGCCGCCGCCGAAGCCGCCCAGCAGGCCGCCACTCGCGCGGACGCCAGCGACGACTCCGCCGTGGCCGAGGCCCAGGCCAAGCTGACCGCCAGCCTGCGCGCCTTCGCGGCCCAGGAACGCGACCTTGAGCGCGTGCGGGCCCAGCTGGCCGACGCCAACACCCGCGCCGCCGCCGCCGACGCCACCCTGGCCTCCCTGCGCACCGAAGTCGCCTCCCTCCAGCCCGATCTGGCCGCCGCCCGGGCCAACACTGCCGCACTGCAGTCCCAACTCAGCTCGGCCAACGCACTGGCCCAGGAGCAGGGCACCGCAGCCGCCTCCAGCCAGTCCAGTCTCGCCGATTTGGAGCAGGCCAACGCCCGGCTCATTGCCGAAGTCGCCGGTCTCCGTGAACAGGCCCGGCTCGCGCTGGACGAAAAGGCCGCCCTCGCCGCCGAATTATCCACCCTGCGCACCCGCGCCAGTGCGCTGGCCGGCACGCCGGGAGCGGCCGCCCCGACCCGCCCCTCAGCCAGCACCCCGACCGCTCCCGCTCCCGCCGCGGCCCCGGCCGGCAACGGCACCCATGTCGTCGCCGCCGGCGACACGCTTTCCAGCATCTCCGCCCGCTACTACGGCAACGCCCTGCGCTGGCGCGACATCCTCGCGGCCAACAGCGACGTGATCACGAATCCCAGCAGTCTGCCCGTCGGCACCACGCTGCGGCTGCCGTAAGTCCGCGGTAGGGCCGTCTCGCCGAGACGTCCGCCCTACCTTGGAAATTTTCTGTCCACCCGCCTTTTCAAACCGCGAACCACGCCAGCACGAGCGCGAGCGCGGGCACGGAGGCCACCGCGGTGTAGACCACCGTGCTGGCGGCCAGCGCCTCGTCGCCACCGATCTGCTTCACCATCGGGTAGGATACCGCCGCCGTCGGGCAGGTCATCAGGAGCATGACCGCCAACATGGCGCCGGCGTCGAGCCCGGCCACCCGCCCCACACCGTATCCGATCAGCGGCGACAGCACCACCTTGTGCACCGTGGCCAGGGTGGCGCGGCGGCGGTTGCCCCGCAGCGGCACGGTCATGAGCGCGGCGCCGATGCAGAGCAGCGCGAGGGGCAGCGCCATGCGGCCGAGCGCCCCCAGCGTCGCGTCGAGCGCCACGGGCAGCTTCACGTTCAGGGCGTGCACCAAGGCGCCGCCGGCAGCGGCCAGGATGATCGGATTGCGCCCGATCTCGCGCAGGATCGGGCCCAGCGTCCGCCAGCCCGCCGCATGGCGACTGGCCAGCAGGGCGAAGACCGACGCCGCGTTGTAGAGGATCAAGGTCGGGGCCAGCGCCAGCACCGCGGGCGCCTGCGGGATGCCCGGCACCGTCAGCAGCAGCGGCAGCCCGACAAAGGACAGGTTGCCGCGAAAGGCCGCCTGCACGAACGTGCCGCGGCCGGCGGGCTCGACGCCCCCGACCCGCGCCAGCGCCCAACTCAGCCCGATGCTGATCACCGTGCCGCTCAGCAGCACCCCGACAATCGCCCCGGTTGAACCTGTGACCTGCTCGGCCTTGACCAGGCTGTGAAACACCGCAGCCGGCAGCCCGACCCAATAGAGCAGCTTGTTCACCCCCGTGACCACCTCCGCCGGCATCAGGCCCCCGCGCTGCAGCCCGGCACCAAGCGCAATGATCACAAATATCGGAGCCAACAGATTGAAGACGGCCACGGCGCACAGCATCGGCGAGCACCCGCCGAGGGTCTAGGCGGATTTATTTGGGGCAGGTGCCCATAATTGCCTCGTCCGTTCGGGCCTATAGCGGCACTTTATCAAACAGGTTTCATCATGCGTTTCCCCCACCTGCTGCTCGCGGTCACGCTCTGCTCACGTATGTTCGCCCAAACTCCCGCGGCGGCATGGCCCGAGGGACTCTACGCCACGATCACGACCCCGCGGGGCGAGTTGGTGGTGAAGCTCGATTACGAAACAGCACCGCTGACGGTGACGAATTTCGTGGGCCTGGCGGAGGGCAAGCTCGGTCCGCACCCCGGCACGCCTTACTTCGACGGACTGACCTTCCATCGCGTGGTGCCGGGTTTTGTCATCCAGGGGGGCGATCCCACCGGCACCGGTGAGGGGGGACCCGGCTACGAGGTGCCCGATGAGTTCTCCTCCGCGCTGCGGCACGATGCTGCCGGCGTGATCTCGATGGCCAATAGCGGCCCGGACACCAACGGCTCGCAGTTCTTCATCACCCTCACCGAGGTCAACCGGCTCAACTACCTGCACAGCGTCTTCGGCCGGGTCGTGCAGGGACTCGACGTGTTGCCCGCCATTGAACAGGGCGACACCATGACCGTGACAATCCAGCGCATCGGCCCGGCGGCGACCGCCTTCGCCACCGACCAGGCCGCGTATGACGAGCGCGCCGCCCGCATGCCCCGCGCCATCCCGCGCCATCTCGATGACTCCGAAGGTCTGCTCCCGGGCAACCCACCCTGGGCCAGCATTCTCGGCTACAAACTGGAGAACCTGGAGCGCGCCCTCGGCGCCAAACTCTACCTGCGCCTGCGCAGCACCCGTGATCCGGCCGATGCCGACGCCACCCTTGGCGTCCTGGCCGAACGCTGGGCCGTCCGTTGCCAAACCACCACGGATGGCATCACCGCCGTGTATTTCGCGGATCGCGATGAATGGGGCCTGTGGATCGGCGAGGCCCAGCTCGCCCGCTTCACCGCCGGCCACGCCACCCTGCACGACGCCAAGGCGGCGTTTCTCGACAACGCCGCCAGCGACGCGGCGGATGCCATAGTGCAGCGCTTCGGCACCGAGACGCCGCCGCCGGATCAGGCCCTGAAGCGCCAGGTAGACGCGATCATCGACGGACTGATTCCGTATTTGGAGCCATGATACGCCGGCTGGCGCTGTTCCTTCTGCCCGTCCTGCCGCTGGCCGCCACCCCGGCCGACGACATCCGCGCCGTGCTCGCCGCCCAGGCGACGGCCTGGAACGCCGGCGATATTCCCGGCTTCATGGCGCACTACTGGCGGGACCCGCGCCTGCGCTTCGCGTCCGGCGGCACGGTGACCACCGGCTGGCAGGAGACGCTCGACCGCTACCGGGCCCGCTACCAACCCGGCGTCAACATGGGCCGGCTCACTTTCAGTGACGTGGAAATCGAGCTGCTGGGCGACACCCAGGCTCTCGGGTTCGGTCGTTGGCGACTCGTGCTCGCCAACGGGGAGGAGCCGAACGGCCTGTTTACCCTGCACTTTCGCCGCCTCGACAGCGGCGCCTGGGTGATCGTGAGCGACCACACTTCGAGCGCGGGCGATTGACGGGCGCGGGCCCCGCGGGCAGGTTGATCCCTCGGCTCCGTTCCATGCGTATTCTCCGACTCTTTCTCGTGCCCGGCATCTTCGGGCTGATCCTGCTCACGATGGCGTTTGTCACGCGCTCCGGCTGGTTCGCCCGCGACAACCCCGGGGCCCCGATCAACAGCGCCATGCGCGAATACATGGGGCAGATGCTGCTGCCCAACGAGGACGAGGCCATCGTCAGCCAGCGCTGGCCCAACGCCGTGCAAACCTCGACAGGCCTGCGCTACGTCGTGACCCGGGAGGGCGACGGCGTCACCCGGCCCCGCGCGGGCCAGATGGTGGCCGCCCACTACCGGGGCATGCTGCTCGACGGCACCCCGGTAGACGACAGCCACAGCAAGGGCGAGCCGCTGCGGTTTCCCGTCGGCCAGACCCGCGTGCTCGCCGGCTGGGACGAGGCGTTCCTCACCATGACTCAGGGCGAGCAACGCACCCTGATCATCCCCTACTGGCTGGGCTACGGCGAAAAGGGCGTGGCCGGTCGCATCCCGCCCAAAGCCACGCTCATCTTTGACGTGGAGCTGGTGGAGGTCGGGGAGTAGGGACGCCTCGGCGAGACGTCCAACCCGGCGGCGTTACAGCCCGAGCAACGAGCCGTTGTGCTTGAGCCAGGCCTCGGCTTTTTCCACCCGCGGAAACACCTCGGCGAGTCGACGCCAGAAGCGCGGCGAATGATCCATGATTTTGAGGTGGGTGAGTTCGTGGTGGATCACGTAGTCCCGCACCCAGTCCGGCGTCTGGATGATGCGCCAGTTGAGCGAAATCTCCTTGCCCACCGAGCAGGAGCCCCAGCGCGTGCGCTGGTTGCGCACCACCACGCGTCGCACCGGCATGCGAGTGCGCGCGGACAGCTCCCAGGTACGGGCAGTCAGTTCGATGCGCGCCAGGCGCTGAAAATGAGCCTCGAGGGTCGGACGCAGATTGCTGTCGAAATCGCTCACACGGAACACATCGGCGCCGAGACAGACCTGCGGAAACGGCCGCCAGGAGGCGGCGCGGATCTCGGTCATCTCGCCGCGCCACAGCACCGGCGTGCCCAGTGACCACACGGCGGCCTGGCGGGGCGTCGACCGGTGGCGCTGCCGCATTTGCTCGAGCCACTCGGACTGCTCCACCGCAAAGGCCCGGGCCACCCGCTCCGTACCCCGCCGGGGGATGGTGACGACCGCCTGCCCATCGCGACGCAGCGTCAGTCGGTAGTATTTCGCGCGGGGGTTGCGTTCGAACAGCACGTCTTCGGTGCCGTATTCGGGAGGGTAAAGCAGCGTTTCGGAATCGCGGGCGATATCGAACGCAAACAAATCGGTCTGCATCGGGTAACTGTCGATGAGCCGCGAATAAATCGGACCGGCCGCACGAATCCAGTCCGGACTCGCGTCACCGCAAAAAAATTTTCACCACGACGGTTCAGAGCGCCTCACGCGCCCAGTTGAAACCACCCCCGTTGGGAATGGTCAGCCAACCAAATCCCGCGACCGAACCGCCGCGCGGCCCGGTGATGGCCCCCGGGCTCAGCCAGCGCACCCCCAGCGGATCCGTCTCGTCGCGGGGATGGTGCAGGTGGCCGTTGAGGACGGCGTTCACCCCACGCGGAGCGCGGCGCAGCGGCACGTGTTCCAGGTGGAAGGTGCAACCGCCCCGCTCCAGGCGCCGGTGGGTGGGCCAGGCGGGGTGAAAGTCGCAGTTCCCGGCCACGATCCAGAGCGGTTTGCCGAGCAGCTCGAGCTCGACCAGGGTGGCGGGATCGCACACATCGCCGAGGTGCCAGATCTCATCCGCCGCCTCCAGGCGTCCGGGCAGCAGGCCCGGCAGCCGGTCATGGGTGTCGGAAATTACCGCGATCCGCATGGGCGCAGGTTGGCGTGACCGGCCGGCCAAGCGAAAGGCAAATTCCTCCGACTGACAGACCGTTTACTCCTCGAGGGCCGCCTCGACCGCCTCGCTCAGCTCCTCGTTGGAGAAGACCTGCTGCACGTCGTCATTGTCGTCGAGCGCGTCGTGCAGCTTGTGCAGGGTGCGGGCCGCATCGACCGAATCGACCGGCACCAGGGTGGTCGGAATGTAGGCGATCTCGGCGCTCTGCGGGGTGATGCCGGCGTCGTCCAGGGCCTGCGCCACCGCATCGAATGCTGCGATCTCACAACGCACCTCAAAGCCGTCCGCGCTGCTGAGTACATCGTCGGCCCCGGCCTCAAGGGCGAGCTCCATCAGCCGGTCCTCGGTGGTCGCGTCGGCCGCGATCAGGAACTGGCCCGCGTGCAGGAATTGAAACGCCACGGCGCCGGTCTGGGCGAGGTTGCCGCCAAACTTGGCCAGAATCGAACGCACGTCCTGCGAGGTGCGGGTCTTGTTGTCGGTGGTGCACTTGACCACGAAGGCGATCCCGCCCGGCCCGTAGCCCTCGTAGGTGATGTCCTCGTAGGACACGCCGGGGAGCTCGCCGGTGCCCTTCTTGATCGCCCGGTCGATGTTGTCGACGGGCATGTTCTCGGCCCGCGCCTTGAGCAGGACCGTGCGCAGGCGCGCATTCATGTCGGGGTCGCCCCCGCCGTCCTTGGCGGCCAGGGTGATGTCGCGGGACAGGCGACTGAAGACCTTGCCGCGCTTGGCGTCGTTGGCGCCCTTGAGGCGCTTGATCTTGGACCACTTGTTATGACCGGCCATGGGGTTTGGGGGGACTGAATGGGGCTGACCGCCGGGTTACTTCCGTTTCTTGCGGCCCTTGCCCTTGCCGGGGTTCCAGGCGGCCGAGGCGGTGGTGACCGCGTTGGCCCCGGCACTGACCGCGACGGGCTCATCCTTGGTCGTCTTGTTGACGATGACCTGCTGGAGAATGGTGAAGATGCCGTTGACGGTCGAGTAGAGCGCCAGCGCCGCCGGGAAGTTGTAGCAGAACAGGGTGAACACAAGCGGCATGAACTTCATCATCTGCGCCTGCGCGTTGTCCGTGGACGGTGTCGGCGTGAGGCGCATCTGGTAGATCATGGTCGCGCCCATCAGCAGCGGCATGATGTTCAGCGGGAAGCCGAAGAGGCGGGCCACCGTGTCGGGAGCGGACAGGTCGTCGGACCAGAGAAAACCCTGGAAACGCAGCTCGGCCGTGCCCTGCAGCATGGAGAAGAACGCCACGAAGAGCGGCATGGTGATGAGGATCGGCAGGCAGCCGCCCATCGGGTTGACCTTGTTCTCCTTGAAGATGCGCAGGGTCGCCTCCTGCTGCTTGCGCGGGTCGTCCTTATACTTCTCGCGCACCTCCTTCATGAGGGGCTGGAGCTTCGCCATCCTTTTCGCCGAGCGGGAGGCGGCCAGCGTGAAGGGCAGCGTGACCAGCTTGAGCAGCAGGGTCATCACCACGATGGCGAAACCCCAGTTGCCCACCCACGAATCGACCCAGACCAGCGTGAGGTTGAGGATCGGCGCCACGATGCCGGACAGGAAGATGCGGCTGAAGAAATACGGCGCGAACTGCATGATCTTGTCCTGCTCCGCGTCGAACTGCCGCAGGCGGCGGTATTCCTTCGGTCCCACGTAGAAATCCCCGCCGAAGGTCGCGCTGCCGTTGGGCTCCACCGTGGGCAACGCGTATTTGGCCACCCCGGTCACGCCGGTGTTGGCGCGGGTGCTGCCCGGCAGCGGGTCGAGCTCAACCCGGCGGGTGACGGTGCCCAGACCCGGCTCGTCACTGTGGTAAAGACCGGCGAAAAACTGGTTGGAAACGCCCGTCCACACCGTCGGGCCATCCTTGCTGATGGAGGTCTTGGGCGTGCCGTCTTTCAGGCCGACCATGGCAAGGAAACCACCGCCCTCCAGTTCGGCCGGGCGGGTGTGGTCGAGGTCCTCGCCATCCCAGGACAACACATTGAGGTATTGCCGGCCGAAGCCGCTGGTGCTGCTCAGCGAGGTGGTGCCCAGGCTCAGCGAGGCGATGGCCTGGGGCGAACCAGTGCCGCTCAGGTCGCGCACCGTCGTTTCGTGGCGGATGACGTAGGGATCCTGCCCGGTTCCGTCCTGCGCCACCGCGTAGCGGCGGTTGACCTCAAGCCGCCCCTCCAGAATCGCGCGGTAGACGACCTCGCCGTTGCCGGCGCTGACCCGTTGATAGGCCGTGTTGGCCCCAAGCCCGGGCATATCGGCGAAGGCAAGCATCGGCGACACCCGCGGGGAATTGAACACAAAGGGCGCGGTGGAGCCGAGCTGGTCCGGGTAGGCCTTGAATTCCACGTCGGCGATGGCGCCGCCAAAGTTGGTGAACCGCACCACCACGAGATCATTCTCCATCGTGGTGAACTGCTCGCCCTCATGGTCGCCCGCGAGCGCGGCAAACGTCGCGTCGGAGGGCGACGAGGCAGGCAGGTTGGTCTGGCCGGGCGTGACCTGACTCGGCGCGGTGGGCGACGGGGCCTGGGTCGGTGCAATCTCGGGCACCTGTTCCTGGGGCGGAGGCGAAAAACGCTGGCCGAGGAACAGCACGCCGAACGCGCTGACCAGCAACAGGACGCCAATGACGGTATTCTTTTTATCCATGCGGAAAACGGGGAGGCGCGCTTGGCTCAGCGCGCGGACAGGGAAACGGGGATGGGCGCCGGGGACGCGACGCGTTGACAGGAAAAGCCGGCGGCCCTTCGGCGCGGCGGGACGAGGTCCACTCCACCCGGATGCCAGGGAGCGCACTTGACCAGGCGCACCAGGGCCAGCCCGGCACCGCGCAGCGCCCCATGTTCCCGCACCGCCGCGGCGGCATAGTGAGAACAAGTCGGGTGAAAGCGACAGCCGCAGCCCGGACCGAAAAGGGCCGGCAGCACCGGCGACAGCGTCAGCTGGTAAAGCCTGATCAAGCCGAGCAGACCCCGGGCCGGCAACGACCCCAGGCGTGAAAACACGGACGGCTTGGAACGATCAGACATCAGTTGGACAAGGGCGGAAACAACGTGGCGCAGGCCTGCAGGAAATCTCGCTCGATGGCGGCATACTCAAGCCCATTGAGCGCACGGCGGGCGACGAAGACCAGATCGGTGCCCGGCGGGACGATGTTCTGGTGGTGGCGGAACACCTCGCGCAGCCGGCGTTTGGCGCGATTGCGGGCGACCGCGTTGCCGACCGCGCGGCGCGAGGCCACGAATCCCGCCCGCGGACCGGGCGGCATGGCCGGGGCATCAGGCGGTACGGCGGGTCGCGATGACGCCCACAAAACAAAACCGCCGCAGTGACAGCGGCGGCCGAGGCGGCGCACCTCCGCGAATTCCGTAGGCCGCCGCAGATGGGATTCGGCACGGAAACGCATGGTGGGCCGGCAGTTAAGCGAGCGCCGGAACCGGCGCAAGTCAGACGACGGTCAGGCGCTTGCGGCCTTTGCGGCGACGGGCGTTGATGACCGCACGGCCACCGCGGGTGGCCATGCGGGCGCGGAACCCGATCTTGCGGGCGCGCTTCTTGTTGTGAGGGCGGAACGTCGGTTGCATGGTTGGAAACAGTTAAAAGGGTCGACTGAAGTGTCGGACCACTCCCGCCCTGTCAAGGCACGTTTGACTCAGGTGGTGTCCTAGGATGCACCTGAGGCCATGCGCGTGCTTCTTCCCGCCCTGCTGGCCGCCGGCCTGGTCCCGGCCGCCCTCCCCGCCGACCCGACCGAGCAACGCGATGCCGACATCGCCGGGATGGTCGCCGCCGTTTCCGCCGACCGGCTCAGGACCGACGTCTTCACCCTCGCCGAGTTTTACACCCGCCACACCCTGAGCGACACCGTCTCCGACGGCCGCGGCATCGGGGCCGCCCGCCGCTGGCTCAAGGCCCAGTTTGAACAGATCAGCGCCGAGACCGGCGGCCGGCTGCAGGTCGCGTTCGATGTCTTCCAACAGCCGCCCACCCCGCCGCGCCTTCCCGCCGGCGCCGAAATCATCAACGTCGTCGCCACCCTGCCCGGCACGCAGGCGGAATCGGTGGACCGCATCTACGTGGTCAGCGGTCACTACGACTCGCGCTCACTCGGCATCATGGACACCGCCACGCACGCCCCCGGCGCGAATGACGACGGTTCCGGCACGGTCGCCGTGCTCGAACTCGCCCGGGTGATGGCCGCGCATGAGTTCGACGCCACCCTCGTGTTCATGGCGGTTGCCGCGGAGGAGCAGGGCCTGCAGGGGGCCGCCCACTGGGCCGCCACCGCCCGGGCGGAGGACCGGAACATCGCCGGCATGCTCACGATGGACATTGTCGGCAATTCGCTCGGCGAGGACGGCACCCGCGACGCGTCGCACGTGCGGCTTTTTGCCCAGGGCGTGCCGCCGCTCGACCCCATGCCGCCCGCCGTGCTCGCCCAACTGCGCACCGGCGGCGAAAACGATTTCCCGATCCGCCAGCTCGCCCGTGCCATCAAGGAAACCGGGGAGCGCTACGTGGACGATTTCGAGGTGCGCATCATCTACCGGCTCGACCGCTACCTGCGCGGGGGCGACCACGCGGCCTTCATCGACCAAGGCTACGCAGGGGTGCGCTTCACCGAACCCCGCGAGTACTTCGCCCGCCAGCACCAGGACGTGCGTGTGGAGGAGGGCGTGCAGTACGGCGACCTGCCGGAATTCGTCGACCCGGAGTACCTGGCGCAGGTCACCCGCGTGAACGCCGCCGCCCTCGCCAATCTCGCCCGCGCCCCCGCCGCGCCCACCGGGGTGCAGATCGAGGCCGTCGCGCTGACCAACGATTCCACCCTGCGCTGGGAGCGCGGCGCCGAGCCCGACCTCGCCGGCTACCGCATCGTCTGGCGCGAAACCACGTCGCCCCTCTGGGAACACAGCGCCTGGGCCGGGGATGTCACCCGTTTCACCGTCCCAGGCGTTTCCAAGGACAACGTGATCTTCGGCGTACAGGCGGTCGACCTTGACGGCCACGCCAGTCCGGCCGTCTACCCCACCCCGTGGCGCGGCCTCTGACCAGCCGTCCCAACTTGTAACCCATTAGGTTACAAGCCGAGGGACGCGGCGGCTGGATCACGGACGATTTCCCACTTCCTCCCGCTGCGATCTGCTGCTTGCTTGACCCTCCCGCTCATGAACGACGCCGCGCTCGACGACTTCGAAGCCGCCCCCGCCGAACCCGGTGAGGTGGGCATCGTCGCGCCCTGCGATTACGTGTCCGCGGAACCATTCACGTTTGACTGCGGCATCACCATTCCGGGCTTCACCCTGCGCTACGAAACCTACGGGCACCTCAACGCCGCCGGTGACAACGCCATCCTGGTCTGCCACGCGCTGTCCGGCGATCATCATTGCGCCGGCATCCACAGTCTCTCCGATCGCAAGGCCGGCTGGTGGAACAACCTGATCGGCCCGGGCAAGGCGCTCGACACCAACCGCTACTTCGTCGCCTGCGCCAACGTCCTCGGGGGCTGCCAGGGGTCCACCGGCCCCCTCTCGACCAACCCCGCCACGGG
>Ga0181596_10002847_pt1 | contig 16414 bp, 10 predicted proteins | sample 041ome_6_FD_148655 | JGI IMG/M metagenome (GOLD analysis project Ga0181596, IMG submission 148655) | Coastal salt marsh microbial communities from the Groves Creek Marsh, Skidaway Island, Georgia - 041402US metaG (spades assembly) | ecosystem: Environmental > Aquatic > Marine > Intertidal zone... | reverse complement strand
TATAAAAGCGCGCTTAATACGAGATCGAGACCCGCATCGTGGGCGCCGCGAAGCGCATCAATGAGACACTACACACGGAACTCGAACGCAAACGCGACGCCCGCGCGCGACCGCGATCGCCGGAGAGACGCGCGACGACGACGCGCGACAAAGAACGGCGACGACGGCGACGATGGATCTCGGCGGGATGGCGCGGAGCGCGCGCGCGGCGGCGGAGGCGTATTTTGAAAAGGTGCGACCGAACGACGCGTCTGGATCTCGAACGGGCGCGGCGCGCGAGCGACGACTGACGAGGGCGCGAGCGACGCGACGCGCAGCTGCCGAAACACGTGCGCGTGCTGGTGATGTACGTGACGTTTCGGTTCATCGGATCGGTGATTCGGTCGATGCTCGGGTACGGAGACGCGCGAGGAGGGCCGGTGGAGAAGAAGCGGGTGGTGGAGTGCGAGACGGCGGAGGCGTTCGCGGAGGCGTTGGCGGAGGCGAAGGCGGCGAAGCGAGCGGTGGTTGTTGATTTTACGGCGACGTGGTGTGGGCCGTGTCGGCGAATCGCGCCGGTGTTCGCGGACATGTCGGAAGAGTACGACGCGATGTTTATCAAGGTGGACGTCGATAAGAATGGGGCGGTGAGCGGGGCGCACAACGTGACGGCGATGCCGACTTTTGCGTTTTACACGTCCGAAGGCGAGCCGCACGGCGAGCAAATTCGCGGTGCGAACGTGGCTAAGATTGTGGAGACGTTGGAGAAGCTCGGATGCACCAAGGCGGTGAAGGAGACGAAGAAGGATGCGTAATCATTCGATGAAATATCAAAACAACGCGACGACGAACGCAAATGAAATTCGCGCAAAGCGACGCGATTCACTCTTCTCGAGCGAGCCATTCGGGCGTAAGATCCTGAGACTCGGGAGATTCGCGTTGAGAGAACACGCCGACCTCGTACTCGAAATCTAAATATAAGAGCGACTCCTCGTTTGAGGCGTCTTCTTCGCCGAGCTTGACGACGCGGCGCCGTTTCGGCGCGGGCTCGTCGAAGGATGAAACGCGTTTGGAGCGCGCGACACCGCGCTCGGCGAGGAACACGACCAGAGCGAGCACGTTATCGTTGATACCGTTTCGGCAGCATTCGTACGAGCACGCAGTGAGAGATAACGACACGCCAACGTTGCAATCTTTCAACAGACTCCGAACCATGCGCTCGTCGTCTTCCTCTGTCCAGTTCTTTCGCGCGAGTTCGAACAGGCTAACGCACGTGTCCGGCTTCAAGCGTACGTGATGACGCTGCTCGAAAACCGCGAGAAGCTTTCGACCAACTCGCGTCGCTTGCACGTCCATGATACCGAGGCCGCCGTCGTCTTGATCGAATGGCGCAGGAACGAAGTCGCGTCTTAGAAGAGCTCGCAGTAGATAATCCGTCTGCGGACACGCCTCCCATAAAGATCCGAGCAGCATAAGCTTGAATGAAGCGTCCCATCCTCGCGTCAAGTCGAACACAACTCGCGCAAATGAAGCCTTGTCTTGATTCGTCTCACGGACGATGAGCGAAAGGATTTTGGCGAGCGCGGCAATGTTGTCGTTAAACACTTCGTTCGGATGCACGCGCTCGTGAACCACAGTAAACATTTGCTCAGCTCGCTGCAATGCCGTCATACCCGTGAGTGAGTCCACTTCGTACTGGCGAAAAGTCGCAATTTCGATATCGATGCTCTTCGAGTACAAATCCGCGATCGAATCCAGGATCGAGTGCGTTTCGCTCGCGTTTGTCGTCGTCGCGTGTGCGGTACCGTTTTTGTACAAGTTCAGAAGAAACCAACGCACGTTTGGCATCGTGAGCGTACGCAGCAATTCCGCGCTCGTTGATTCTCGCGTAGTGAGCAAGCCCATGAATCCAATCGTGAACGCCTTCCAAGCGAACGCTGCCTCTAAATCGTACCGATGCGAGCTCTCTGTGTACAGATGCGACAGCGTTTCCGAGCCGAGCACGACGTGCGTCACGATGAACACTCGCAGATACGATCGCAACGACGCCCGCTCGTACTTGATACGTTCTTCCTTGTCCTCATTCATATCGAAAAGTTCATGTTCCACCAGCCCGAGTTCGCCGACGCCGATCGCCGTCTCCAAATCATCGATTTCGTATCGCAAGAATAATCCCACCGCTTTCCCACGGCATCTGTGGCTCAACTCCGCGCTCGCCACCTTCATCATGCGCGACACTCGATCGACGCGTTCATTTTCTGTCATCTCGAAATCCGGATCATCGAGCGCATCGGAAAACGCCGCCGTCATCGCGGCGCAAAACTTTGCGGCGGCGTCGCGCTTCGTCGTCGACAACGCGCTCGTGTGCCGAAGCAACGCGCGCGCGTGAAACCCCACCTCCTCCTCGTCGACGCACGGCAAACCATATTCGTTCTCGAAAAAGTACCCACGGCGCGCGAGAAGCCGCGTGCGCGCGCATTCGCAAAGGAAAATCACTCCTTCGCGAGTCTCGGCACACGTTTCAAGCAAAGTCTCCCGATCGCGCAGCGGTAGAAACGACGCGATGTGCGCCCAGAGTTCGCACGGGAGCGAAGAGAGCATGTCTGTTGATCGTCTTCTTCGCGCACGCGCGCCGCGAGGGCGTCGCGCGGCGACGCGCGACGAAGGGGGGCGCGGAGTGAGGTGCCAAGTTCGACGGCGAGATCGGCGCTCGAGCGTCGGGATGGATCACGAGTTCCATTACATCGTAGTTTTCTAGCGACGGATCGACGCTTCGGAGTTTGATTTGCATCGGTCTAAGAACACCGCTTGGGCGGCGCTCACGTTTTCGGACTTACCACCCCACGCCTTCAAGCAGCTGGCTTGAAGCGCGCGGCCGTAGGAGAAGGAGAGCGTCCACGGCGCTCGATCGGCTTTTTGCGTCGTGTTCATCAATCGCAAACGCTCGGTCGCCTCTTCTTCGCTCTGTCCGCCCGATAAGAACAAAATACCCGGCACTGACGGCGGAACGGTGTCACACAGCGCCGCGACGGTCGCTCGCGCGACTTCGGCGTCGACGTTCGCGCTCGTCTTCGCGCTCGCCCCCGGCGTCACCATGTTTGGCTTCAAAATCATCCCGTCCAACTGCACGCCGTGCAAACGCAGCGCCGAAAACACCGCGTCCAGCACCCTGCGCGTCACCGCCCCGCAGACTTCGATACCGTGCGCGCCGTCCATCAAAATTTCGGGTTCAACGATCGGCACCAAACCTCGCGATTGACACGCGCTCGCGTACCTCGCCAACGCGTTTGCGTTCTCCGCCAACGCCAACGCGCTCGGCAATCCTTTCGCCTCATCAATCGTCAGCACCGCGCGCCACTTCGCAAATCGCGCGCCCATGGCGTAATATTCTTCGCAGCGTTCCGCCAACCCATCTAAGCCTTGCGTGAAGGTTTCGTTCGGCGACGCGTCGAGCGCTCGCGTCCCCGCGTCGACTTTGATGCCCGGCGTCACGCCTCTCGATCGCAGCATCTCCGCGAACGACGTCCCGCTCTTCCCCGTCGATCGCAGCGTTTCATCGAACAGTATCACTCCACTGACGTACTTCTCGAACCCCGGCGCGCTGAAGAGCAATTCGCGCAGCGCGACTCGATTTTCAATCGCGTTTTCGACACCGATCGACGCGAGCCGCTTTCCGATCGTCCCCGTGCTCTCGTCCGCGGCCAGGATTCCCTTGCCCGGCGCGCTCAGCGCGAGCGCCGTGGCGCGCAGCTCATCCGCGAACGACATCGGCGCGAGACGCGCGCGCGAGACGACCGTGCGCTCGAACGCGCGCGCGAAAGTGAGGCGTTATCCCGTCGTCCCGCACTCAGCGCCTCGCACCGCTCGCGCGCTCGCGCGGTCGCCGCGATGTTCGCCTCGCGCGCGTCGGCGACGTCATCCTCGACGTGGCGCCACGCCGCGCGCGTCGTGAGCGACGACGTCGGCGCGCTGGCGGCGCAATTCGGATTTAAATTGCGCGCCGGTGAACACGCGACGCCACGCGCCGTCGCGTCGCGCGTGCGCGCGCCCGACGCCGCGCTGGACGCGCGCGTGACGCTCATCTACGCGATAATCATGTTCGCGTTCAACTGGTTGTTACGGCGCGCCGTCGTCGAACCGCTAGCGGGACGACTGATGGGTTACGGCGCGCGCGGCGTCGGCGGCGCGCGCAAGGCGCGACGACGAAAGATGGAAAAGTTCGCGCAGAGCGCGCTCGAGATGGTGACGTACGGGACGTTCACGATCATCGGGTGCGCGATAGTGCCTCGACAGCGATGGTTCTGGCCGTCGAGCGAGTGGTGGATCGGGGCACCGGTGAAGACGCGGGCGACGGAGAGCGCGCTGCGGGCGTACTATCTGGCGTACGGGGCGCGATACGTCGCGGGGGCGGCCAACGTGTTTCTCGAACATAAGCGGAAAGATTTTTGGGAGATGCAATTGCATCATTTTGCGACGATCGGAGTGATTTGGGTGTCGTACATCGTCGGTTGGACGCGCGTGGGGGCGGTGATCATGCTCGTGCTGGACCCGGCGGACGTACCGTTGCACGCGGCGAAGTGCGCGAAGTACGTCGGGGACGCGCGCGGGGATAAGAAATATCAACTCGCCGCCGACGTGTTGTTCGGTATTTTTCTCGTCATATTTTTCGTCATGCGACTGGTGATGTATCCGTACGTGGTGTACTCCGCGCACTTCGAGGCGAGGCGGTATTTTAGCCCATCGATCCCGTACTGGCTGTGCGTCGCGTTGCTCTACGTCATTCTCGGCTTGCAGGTGTATTGGTTTAAACTCATCGTCAACGTCGTGCACAAGGTGCTAGCGACCGGAAACGCGGAGGACGTGAGGAGCGACGATGAAGACGAACCAAATGGCGCCAAAGCGCACCACGATTGAGCCGATGTGGCGCCACAGTACATTATAAAATTATTGCCGAGCCTCGCCGCGAAGGCGTCCCGTTGCAACGAAAGTCACATCTCTCGTTAAAACTCGTCACACGTCCGCGCGATGTTCGCCGAGCGCGCGTGCGCGTCGACGTCGTGCAAACGCGCGTTCTCGTTCTCGCCGTCGCGCGCGACTTCGAACGCGCGCCGTGCGCTCGTAAAACGCTTCGCTCTTCCGCCTCGACCCGACGGCTCGAGCTTTTGGAGCGACAAGAAAGTCGCCGTCATCGGCGGTGGGCCGAGCGGGTTAGCCACCGCGCTGGCGCTTCGCGCGAAAGGCATCGATGGAGTGCGCGTGTTCGAAAGAACGGAGGCGATCAAGCCGAACGTCGGCGGAGGGTTCAATTTGAATGGCGGCGCGAGAGTGCTCTGCGAGCTCGGGCTCGAGGCGACCTACGACGCGTTGGCGAATGATTTGCTCGGTGTCAAAGCGCGACGAGCGAATGGAGGATTCGGATTGTTTGAGGTGAGAGTACACGATATGATACGCGGCGACGACGACGGATGCGAGGCGTTGGTGAGCGAAAGTGGGAGGGTGTTGGCGGGGACGGTGCAGCGGGCAGATTTGCAACGCGCGATGGCGGACGCGCTGCCGAGCGAGTGTTTGATGTTTGATCGCGGGGTGAAAGCAGTGCGATCGCGCGGAAGCAATGCGGAGATCGAGTTTGAGAATGGCGATCGAGAGGTGTTTGATTTAGTCATCGGCGCGGATGGCATCGATAGTCGTGCGCGCGAGGCGGTGGATGGCGGCGAATCGCCGCCAAAGTACAGCGGTATTCGCATCGTTTTCGGATGCACACCTGCGGGCTCGACCGCACGAGCGGCGAGTGAAATGAACATCGCCCATCAATGGTTCGCAGACGGCGCGTACATGCTCGTGTTCACAGGCGGCGGCGAAGGGGCGCAGAACAAGCAGCACAACATCGCGCTGTGCGTCCAAGACAAAACCAAGCGCGACGAAAACACGGCGTGGCGCGCAAAAGCCGCAGCAAAGGAAGAAGCCGTGGCTTTGATGCGTGAAAAGGGTATGCCCCAAAGTGCTATTGACGTAGCCGAGGCATGCGATCGATTCTTTGACGTCGGTGTGCATTACCACGACGTATTGGATTCGTGGAGCGATGACGCCGGAACGATTAGCCTCGTCGGCGACGCATGCCACGCTATGCCTCCTTTCCTCGGGCAAGGCGCGAATCAAGCCATGCAAGACGCACTTTGTATCGCAAGCGAACTATCGAAAGTTGGCGCTGAATATGACACGGTGAAACAGGCACTCCGTGCGTATGAGGGCATTAGGAAACCGCCCACGGCGGCGATCATGCAAAGTAGCCGATTCATCGGCGCGTTGGAAACGGGAGCGGGTCCGGTGAGCTTGTTTCGAGACGTCGCGTTCTTCATGGCGGGAACGCTCGGCATCACGGGGAAGGTATTCTTAAGTGGCGCCTTGCCGCGTTTTGAAGGCAAGGCTTAGTAGGAAAATTTTGATTTTATTGTTAACTGCTCGCATTTTTGTCTAGGTGTCGGGAATGACGACTTCGTCGACTTGATTGGGTTCGATCGGGTCCGGGTGGTAGACCCGGAACCACTCGTCTGTTTTTGACGCCTCTTCGTATCCATCTTTGCGTGTTGATGCGGCTGGTCGCGAGGGCTCCACGACGCCGGGCTGAAGGACGTAGCGCTTGAGCAAGATGACGTCGCCGACGCGCCAGTCTCCCGGGCGAGCGCCGGTGGAAAAGCATCCAATACCGAGTGCTTGCACGAGTTCATGCTCTTCTTTCTCAACGTCTTCATTCGTGTCAGCGTCGTCGGCGACAACTTCTTCGCCAGTCTCCGCGTCATCATCTTCGGAGACGTCGTCGTTCTCTCCCGCCTCTATTTCGCTGCGTGACTTGCCGAAGCGAATAAACTTGCGCCCTTTGCCCGCGACGGTAGCTAAAAAGGACTTTTTTGGCTTCGTATCTTCATCGTCGGACTCGACGTGTCGATATAAAGTCTTCGAGGCAGATTTGCCGAGCGGTCCATGTTTGAACGTCACTTTATCTCGGACGCCAGTGCGAAGCACATAGCAAGAATACGTCCCTTCCCAGTCACGCGCACCGCCGCGCGCCGCCGCCATGGCTGCGGGGTCGAAGCGGAAATATTTACCGTCAGCCCCTGCCGTGGGGTGAACCACGGATAATATGTCGATATCAGTCGTAGAACCGACGATGTTGGCGTGTAAACCTTCGCCACTACGGTGAGCACTGAGAGGTAACTTGTGCAAATCAGTATCTGGCCACGTCACGCGAATGGACGTAGCGTCATCAACCGGACGCTTAAACGCGCGTCCCCAAGGTACTTTCTTCGAGCTTAAGCGAACTTTGTGCCACCGTCCGTCAGAGCGAAGAGCTTGGACTTCAAATTTGAGAGTTTCATACGGCGCATCGGTGTGAACGCCGTACACTCGCGTACCTACGTTTGAGTCATCCAACACGAACTCTACGTCGAGCGTCTTCCACCAGTGCCCGATCAAACCAGCTTGGCCGAAACGGATAGCGTTCGCGGGGAGGTTCCAGCCCGTGGGTGAGTGTATTTTGTACTCTTTGATAGATAGTGGAAACGTCCGCGGTGGCATCGCGAGCGCTTCGCTGTAATTCATCAAAGTGACTTTATCGCCGACAGCCCAGTCGCCCGCCTTTGCGCGAACCGCCGGGTTCCAGCGTCCAACACCTTGTCCTTTCGGCCCACCCCAGACGCACACTGTTTTCGTACCTTTAACGTTCCCATCCTTATCCGTGCGTCTCACGACGAACGACGCGCCTTGACCGTCTTTAACCTCACCCTTTTTGTACGCCTCCAAATCCTCGCCCGCCCAATCGCCGACGATTTTCGTCAAGTCTTCCATTTTAAACCTGAAAAACTTCCCGTCGGGCTCATCGGCGCGCTGTGGATACGTCACCGACGTCACGAGAAACTCAGCCCTCACGACGTCGACGCGTCGCCGCGGAAACAAATATCTGCGCACCTTTCTCGTCTCCGCCGTCTCGCGCGTCGCCGTCTCGCGCGTCGCCGTCTCCACTCTCGCGCGCCAGTTCACCGCCGTCCCGCCCGATTCCTTCGCCTCTCCTTCCCCATCGCTCGTCTCGTCTTCCTCATCGTCTTCCTCGTCGTCCGTCTCGTTCGCGTCTTCGTTCGCGTCTTCGTTCGCGTCTTCGTTCGCGCCTTCGTTCGCCGTCGCCGCCCCTCGCGCGCGCCTCGCCGTCTCGCGCGCGACGTACCGCTCGATCGACGCCCGCACCGCGCGATTCGGCGCGGCGTCCTCGCGCGTCACTTTGACGCTCGTCGCGACGGGATCGCGCCCGTGGCGCGCGATCCACGCGTCGATCGCCGCGCGCTCGTAGCTCCGTCCCGTGCGTCCGACGACGGCGGGATTCTTCATCACCTCGCGCGTGAGCGCGCACACGTACGCGTCCGGCGCCGCGGCGTGGAACGCGGGGTCGTCATTGAGCGCGCGCGGGATCTCCAGCGCGGGAGGCCATCGGTCGGGCATCGCGCGCGCCGACGAATGACGAAGGAAAGAATGGTACAGTTACAGCGAGGGTTTAGGCGAGGACGCGCTAGTACGGCGAGTTTGGAGACTTCTTGGTGCGCATCGGGATGACGATCGTGGACGCGGTCGGAGGTTTCATGTCCTTGACGTCGTCGAGGGTGACGCGGGCGGAGACTTTGTCGACGCCTCGCAAGAGCGTCACGTCGACGGTTGCGCCGACGGAGAGCTTGTCGAGGGTGCGGTATAAATCGCTGGAGTCTTGAATTTGCTCGCCCGCGAGCTCGATGATGATGTCGCCGAGGATGAGACGGCCGGATTCGTCGCGCGTGGTGCTGCGGACGCCGGCGCGCGCGGCGGGACCGCCCGCGCGCGCGTCGAGCACCAACACGCCGCCGAGGCCGAGCTGGTCGAGCGCGCCGTCGGGGGCGAAGGAGACGCCGAGAATCGGACGCGTCACGCGACCGTAACGAATGATTTGATCGACGATACCGCTCACCATGTCGCTCGGGAGGGCGAATCCCACGCCGCTGGACGTCCCGGACGCGGAATAAATCGCGGTGTTGATGCCGATGAGCTGTCCCGACGAATTCAACAAAGGGCCCCCCGAGTTGCCGGGATTGATCGCCGCGTCCGTTTGAATGATGCCGTCGATTGGGCGCCCGGTGTTACCGCTTTGAATCTCTCGTCCGAGGCCGCTGATGATGCCGGTTGTGAGCGTGTGATCGAGCCCAAACGGGTTCCCGATCGCGAAGACACGCTGGCCCACCATGGAGTCTCCGCTCGTTCCGATGACGAGCGGTTTCATCTCCCGCAGCGCCTCTGGGTCGTTCACCTGCAGCACGGCGATGTCCTTATCGTCGTCGAACCCAACGATTGCGGCGTCGTACGTCTTCTGATTCTGCACCCCGCCTTTATTCGGCAAAAACGACACCTTCAACTGATTCGCCTTGTCGATGACGTGGTAGTTGGTGACGATGTGCCCCTTGTCGTCCCAGACGATGCCGCTCCCCGCCCCTTGCGGCTGTTCCGTGAGATCCAACGTGAACGCATCTCTGCGCACGGCGACATTGGTGATGTACACGACGCTCGCCTTGGCGTTATTAAACAATCGCACCGTCTCGCGCTCGCCATCCGTCAACCGCTGCGTCGCCTGCACCGTCTTGTACGCGCCGTCTCTCTTGGCTTCGCGCGCTGGCATCGGCAACCGCACCGCGGCGTCCCCGAGCGGGACATCCGGTGCGATGTACGTCCTATACCGCCCCTCCGGCGCCGACGCGTCGTCGTCGCGCGCGTCGTTCGTCGTCGTCGTCGTCGCCGTCGTCCTCGTCCTCGTCCAACCGACCTCCGCCCCCTCCATCAGCGCCGCGTCCGCGCCGAGCGCGTTCAGCGTCACCGCGCACGCCGCGACGCGCGCGACGGCGCGTCCGATCGTCCCGCGCGCGTCGTCGTCATCGAATCTCTCCTCGGCACCGAACACGTCATCCGCCCCGTCGTCGCGCGTCGCGCGATTTCTCGCGCGCGTCGCCGCGCGCGCGCGCGCGCGCCGGCTCGGCGCGCGCTCGCACCTCGCGCGCGTCTCTCGCGCGCGCGTCGTCGCGACGCGCATCGCGCGCGCCATCCGTCGCGCACTGCCGCCGCGTCACATCGCGCCGCGCGTCGCGTCGTCGTCATGGCGGAGCGCTCGCCGAGCGCCGCGCGCGCGGACCACGCCAAGCACATCGCGCTGGTGTGCAAGTACATCAGGCTCCAGGGGCCGTCGTTCGAGCCGATCGCGATCGAGCGACACGCGCGCGCCGCCGGATTCGAATTTCTCTTGGGTCCGACGGACGCGGACGCGCGCGGCGACGACGCGGCGCGCGACGACGCGCGGGCGACGTACGAGCGGGCGCGGGACGAGGCGATACGGGCGCACGAGGCGGCGCGACGACGCGCGGACGCGGCGATCGAACGAGGGGTGAAGGAGGAGATGACGCGCGGGGGCGCGCGAGACGGCGACGCCGAGGCGGTGGTGGCGTCGTTCACGGGACGAGGGAGCGACGATGGCGCGGAAGGGATGACGATCGAGGACGCCATGGACGCGGTGGTGCGCGCGAGGGAGATCGCGGAGCGGCTGTTCGCGAGCGCGCCTACGGAGGGGAGAGACGGCGAGACGGCGACGAGGGAGACGGAAACCGTCGTGGTGGATTTCGAGAAGAACGGCGAGACGACGACGAAGAATGCGAATGATTTAGTCGATGGGGACGATGACGATGCGATGGATTTCAACGCCTTGGTGGAGGGGTTCGTGCGAGAGGAGGAGGAGGCGGACGAAGACGAGGACGAGGACGAGCGGCGAACGGCGACGGCGGCGGGCGGCGCGACGACGACGGCGACCGCGGCGGAGGCGAACGAAGGAGCGCGCGCGAATCAAGTCGAGGAAGCCGCACCGGGCGCGGGCGATCACGTCGAAGAACCCGCGCTCGATCTTACGATGATGTTTCCGAGCTCGAAGCGCAAACCCATGGGTGACTTGGCGGGATTCGACCAGGTGATGAAGGTGAAGAAGCCGCGGCAAAAGAGGAAACCCAAGCCCAAATACGACCCCACGCCGAGTTTGCTGGACGATGATTTAGTCGCCATCGCGCCCGCGGTGAAGGATGTCGTCGATGATTTCATCGCCGAAGACGACTACGACAACATCGAGGTGCCACAAGACGTGGGTGAAGTCGAAGAGGATGACGAAATCGCAGAGACAGACGTAGAAGAAGACTCGCCCCAAGTCACAGAAGTTCGCGCCGAATTCTTGTTCCCGAGCAGCGTGCCGAAAAAGAAGACGATCGAGAAGGAAGAAGAGACTTTTGGCGCCGCGGAAGAAGAAGTGACGCAGACGCAGCGCGCGACCAACGAGGAGACGGAGGCCGTCGCACCGACGGAAGACGTGGCGATGACGAATGAAGAAGACAATGAAGAAGTGACGCAGCCAGAAGTCGAAGTAAAACATGCTTCTACGGACGATGAAACTTCAATCGCGCATTGGAATTCCGAGTCAAACTCGCCCGGCGACGCAGTCGACATGCCGGCGCCGGTGCCAGCGCCGGCGACGTCGACACACGCTGCGCTTCCGGGGAAAGTTCTGGAGAAAATTGCACCCACTACGATACCGAACGATCCAGCCTGCTTGTCTGCTGAGGCGACTTTAGGCAAGCAAACGCTCACTTGTTCGTATTGCCACACGTACGAAGCCGTGAAAAGTGTCGGGTTTTACGCGCATGAGCGCGCGTGCAAGAAGCGCCTCGAGAAGGAGAAGAACACACTTACTTGTCCGCACTGTCAAGTCTACGCGAGTGCAAAAGGCGCTGGGTTCGCCGCGCACGAGCGTGTGTGCAAGCGAAAACACGAGCAAGGAACGTTCTCGCCCGTAGTGGTCCAGCCGGTGCAAGTAACTGAGAAGGTCCTGAAGCGGTGCGTGTTTTGCAACGTGTATGAGTACGAGGGCTTCGGCGGCGCAGGGTATGCTGCGCACAAACGCGCGTGCCAGAAGAAGCACGAGATGGATGTGAAGACGATCACGTGCTTCTACTGCGGAATTTTCACAGGCGCTCCGGGAGCTGGCTTCGCCGCGCACGAGCGTGCGTGCAAGAAGAAGCGCGAAAGCGCTCAGTTGCCAACGTCGACTTCTTTACCGTCATCGCCGCCGGCTCCGCGTACGCAACCGCCGCCGAGCTCAACGCCCGCGAAGGAGCCGATCACGTGCTCGTACTGCAGAACTTTCACAGGCGCGCCGGGAGCTGGCTTCGCCGCGCACGAGCGTGCGTGCAAGAAGAAGCGCGAAAGCGCTCAGTTGCCAACGTCGACTTCTTTACCGTCATCGCCGCCGGCGCCGAAGCCCGAGATGGTTGAATCTAACCCTGATCCGGTGGTTGACTCAAATGTGCGTGCAGCTTTGTTGCAGAAGCAAAGCGCCCCTGAAAGCGGTCCCGATCTCGCTTCTGCGGTGTCTCCAGCTGAGTGTTCAAAGAATACAATGCCATCAAAAGCGAAGCTCCCAAAGGTGGCGGCGGATACGCTTCTGGCGCAACGCGTGTTGCACTTCATCAAGACGACGCTCAGCGTTCAAGACCTCACCAAGTCGCAACTCAGAACGATTGTTCGAAAAAGCATGGTTAAAGTGATGACTGTGATCCCGAGGAAGTTTGACCAGAACACGGAACAAGGCACGAGCGCGTTTCTTACAGACTCGCGCAAGCAAAAGATCAATGCGCTGCTCGATCAATACGTCGCAAGATTGAAGGCGAAAGCCAACTCAAAAAACTCGACTCCCATGACGGCGACCCCGACGACCCCGACGACGCCAACTGTATGAAAACGAAAACGATTAATTTAGCGTGACGCGATTAGCGCTCACACCTAGAACGGTGAAATTCCACTGTAACACATACGCAAACACAAACGTGACGCGAATCGAAGAGGCATCGTGTCTCTCGTACTGACAAGGTAGAATTATTGCTGCTAAGTGTGAAAATGCTACAACCACGTCACCGCTCGACTCTCATTCTTATTCGATGTTGCTCAAGCCAGTCGTCGCGCGGAACGTATCATTGTACGCCGAGTCGCTTCGAGTGAACGCCGGCGTCGCCGCCGCCGCCTTTTTCTTGTCTCCCTCAGCGCGCTTGGCTCTCGAATACAAGAACACGCCGCTCAAGGCCAAAGCGGTGCCCGCCATATTGAGCGGAGAAACTGGGTTCTTGAAGTACAGCAGCGTGACGACGATGACGGTGACACGCTTCATGCAGTTACCGACAGAGTGCGTCACCGGGCTGACGCGAGAAAGAATCATGTACGAGATTTGCTGGTACATTTGGAAGCAGAAACCGGCAATCATCAAGCTCTTGGCCAACTCTTGGACGCTCACGCCGACCGCGCTTATAGTGGAAGGGGTGAAGTGAACACCCTCAAGGCCGATGGCGATGGGAAGACACACCACGCAGCTCAACATCGTGATGACGCTGAACAAGTTGATGTTGTCGATGGCTCCTTTGATCGACGACAACCCCATCATCTTCTTACTCAGCACATTTCGCGACTGGAACGTGATGTTCGACCCCATGGCGGCCAAAAAGCCCGCCCAGCAAAAGCTGACTTCCGTCATGGACGCGAGCGCGACGCCGCCGACAACCGGCACGAGCGCGCCGACGACGGCGAGCGAGGGAATATCCCCCAAGAACAACGCCGAGAGCAACACCGAAAAGAACGGTTCCATCGCCTTAATCGTGTGCGTGAACGACACCGCCACCTTCCCAAGCGAAACATTCGTCAACAAATTCCCAACCGCGTGAATCACCGCCAACGGCACGATCGGTTTCAGCATCTCCTTCGTCAGCGTCGGCGGCTTTTTCGCCCCGCTCGCCCACATCGCGCAAATCAACGCGCTCCCCACGCCGAGTTCGATCAGCGTCACCGTCACCGGGTACGGAAAGCTCTTCAAAATCTGTTTGTTATATATGTTGAACACGATGTTGAACCCGTACCAGCACGCGAACAGGCTCAACAGCATCAGCACCTGCACCGCGTCCTTGCCTCGCGCGCGCAGCTTGTCCATCACGTGGTCCAGCGGCTTATCCGTCGTCTCCGCGCTCGACGCTCGCGCGACGTGCGTCGCGCGTCGCGTCGCGCGCTTCATCGCGCTTCGTTCCATCGTCACGCGCCGTTCGTTCGCGTCGCCCGCGCGTCGTCGCGCGTCGTCGCCGTCGTTCGCGCGCGCGGTCGATCGCGTCGCCGCCGCCGCGCGTCGTCGCGCGTCGCGCGCCGCGCGGGCGTCGCGCGCGCGCGCGAGCGGCGCGGGCGCGACGACGCGCGACAGGACGCGCATGACGGCCCGCGGGCGAGAGCGGTCGGCGCGCGCGCGGGCCGGCGGCGAATGTCGGGTGTCGGCGTCTTTTTCGGGTTTTCCGCGAGGGTTTTCGAGGCCGCGCGGCGAGGCGAGCGACGGCGGCGCGCAACGAAAGACTTACATACAGCGCGCGAAAAGATTGAGAACCGAGAACCGAGAACTGCGCGCGCGCGAAAAGGGAACGGGGACGCGGGGCTAGGCGATGAAAGGGATCATGGCGCGGATGCGGTCGGGGAACGCGCGCGCGCCGAAGCGGCGGCGATAGTACGCCCTCGTGGCGACGGCGCGAGGAAAGAGGTTGGCGAAGGTCCAAAACGCGAACACCGCGGTGGATCTCGCGGGGGCGGTGAGAATCGCGAAACCGATCCACTCGATCGACTCGCCGAGATAGTGCGGACAGGCGACGAGATTGAATAGGCCGCCGGTCGGGACGACGTACGCGCCGGACGCGCGCTGAGCGCGCAGTCGCGCGAGGAGGGTGTCGTGCCAGATGTTTAACGCCGCTCCGCACGCCATGATGGCCGCGCCGGCGATGATTTGCGCGTCGTTCGGCTTCGCCGACCCGTGCGCGAGCTCGGCGCCTATTAACGCGCCGTTGATGACGTTGAAACCGACGGCGGCGCACACGGTGGCCGCCGTGGTGCGACTCATGCGACGCGTCGCGGGATATATCAACGCGCGATAGACGTAATGCGCGGTGAACACCCACGGTAACGCTCGAGCATACCCACTAGCGGGCGTGCGATGGGTCAAATCGTCGAAGATGGCGTCACCGCGCGTGTGCCCGAGCCAAAAGAAGATGGGCGAGACGACCTCTTGCGTCGCCCAGCCGACGTTGCCGTCGATGAACGGTCCCCATCCCGCGCGAACGAACTTCCCGTAGGGCGCCGTCGCGGTGAAAAGGAACGGGAACGTCGCCACCGCGACGGCGAACCAAGCGGTGAGCAGCGAGGCGTGGGTGATCATGACCGCCGACGAGTCGACGAGTGCGGCGCTCGGCGGGACGCCCCGCTCAACCGGGACGCGCCCAAAAGCTCAGCGCGCGTGTAAAACGCCCGCTTCGTGCTCTCCACGTTGATCCTCTTTTTCCACGCCTCCAAGATGTCGCGATAGACGAGGTACGCGAGCGGTAAGACGCTCAGGACGGTCACCGCCGCCAGGAGCGCGTCGTCCTCCTTGGCGAGCGCGGCGCAACACGGCTCTTGAATCGGGTTCCAGTACACGCGCGGCGCGGAGAGATCGATGGAGACTTGGTGCTGCACGCTCGCACGCATCAGCGCCCCCTCGCTCAGCGCGTGTTTGCGCTCGAATGACTGCTGAAAATCCAAATGCAAAAAATGCAGCTCCGTCGCGCCGGCGTCGAGCGCGTCGAGCGGCGCTCGCAAGCACTTGCGCAAAGGACGCAGCCCGTACCACCCGCGGCGCGCGTCGTAATCGCCTTCGTACGCCTGGGTGCAATCCCTGTGCCCCGCCCAATCGTTATCGCACACGTACCACAGCGGCACCGCGTTCGCGCGCGTCCATCCGTCGTACGTCACCGGCACCGCGCAAACCGTCCCCGTCGCCTCCGCCCCAGCCTTGTACATGTATTTCTCATCCTCCGCGGGCAGCGCGGCGTGATGCTCTCCCATCAAATCAAACCTAAAGTGCGCGCGCGCCAGTCCCACGACCGATATCGCGTCCGCGCTCGCCGCGTCCGCGCTCATCGCGTTCGTCCGCTCGCCGTCCAGCGTCGTCGCCCCCCGTCTCCACGCGCTCAGCGCGCTCGTCGCCGTCAGCGCCGCCGGCAACACGCTCAGCGCCATCCCGATCACCAAATCTTTCACCGCCCTGATCGGTCCTCGCGCCGCGACGCACGCCGCGCCCAGCGCGCACGCGCCGCACGCCGCCAAACCGCCGCCGTACGCGCCCGCCGCGCACCCGCACGCCGCCGCCGGCGCGCGCACCGCGAGCCATCCCGCGCCGAACCCGACGAGCTTCAGAACGCCGCGCTCGAACGCGCCCAATTTCTCCAGCGCGCGCGCGATCGCGCGTCCGATCGCGCGCCGCGCGGCGTCGACGCGCGCCGCGGTCGTTCGA
>Ga0181596_10002839_pt1 | contig 16438 bp, 9 predicted proteins | sample 041ome_6_FD_148655 | JGI IMG/M metagenome (GOLD analysis project Ga0181596, IMG submission 148655) | Coastal salt marsh microbial communities from the Groves Creek Marsh, Skidaway Island, Georgia - 041402US metaG (spades assembly) | ecosystem: Environmental > Aquatic > Marine > Intertidal zone >... | reverse complement strand
ACCGCTCTCTCCGCTCTCCTTAAAAATAAAACCGGGGGGTGTCGGTTTTGCCTTTTTTTCACAGAGAGACTACTTTTTAGGGTTTGAAACACGTTTTCTCTGTTTCATTTAGGGTTTTTTATTAGATTTTTTCGGAAAAGGAGCGCGCGCCCTTTTCTCTTCATTTTCTCGCAAACAGAGCAGAAGAGAAGAGTTTTGTCATCACGCGTCCGCAGGCGAGAGAAGACATGTCGTCCTCGTCGGAAACGCAAGCGCTCTTGAGCCAAGGAGGAGACGGGAAGAAGAAGTCTTCTTCCTCTTCTTCCTCCATCAAATCGTCGTTAAAAGCCGCGACGGCAATCGTCGCCGTGTCGACGTCTATTTTTGCGACCGCGACGTATGCGGTGAGTCGGTCATCGTCAGCCCGCGGCGCTTCTTTGGGCAGCGCGCAATCGGAGCACGGTTTGGACGCGTTTAAACGCGCGATCGCGAGCTTGGGCGACGATGTCGTCGCACCGGTCGCTGGTGCGAACGATAAAGTCACGTTAACCGTCGGGTGTTCGCACAAGGACGTTCTCAAGCGATTGCCGTTCGATCCGGAAGGATGGGATTCTAAAGTTGGCGCGAAGTTAATCACGGAGAGCAAATCGAAAACGTTTGCCTTTGAAGACGCCATCGAGATGACAGAGGTTGGCTGCGGAAAGTTCCAAACGCCGTATAAGTTAGGCAGCGGCGCAAAGTTTGGGTTTTATTTGTACGAGAAAGCGAACCCGGAGAACTACGTGAGTGATATCGGCGGAAAGTTGTTGTTTAACGAGGAAGAGGAGGAGGAAGCGGCGATCGGCAAAGGCGAGAAGGAGGCGGGGAGCAAAACTTCGAAGAAAAAGGGTTCTTCGTCTTCATCTTCATCTTCTTCGGTTTCGAAAGCTACCTCCACCACGGAAACTGCCTCCACGGATTACGCCGCGCAAGCCGCCGCGGCGGAGCAAAATGCGAACGAGAGAGCGAAGGAAATCACCGCGTTGTTGTCCGCGAGCATCGGGAAGAAGAAGCACGGAAGCAACTCGGCGAAATCGGCGAAATCGGCGAAGAAGCAAGTCGAAGAGGAAATCGAAGAAGAGGTTTCGGAGGAAGGTCTAGTTGAAGAGAATACTTCTTCATCTAAGAAGCACTCTTCTTCTGTGAAGAAGACCGTGAAAGGTTCGAAGAAATCTGATCCAGCTGCGGTCGCTTCGGAAGAACTCGAGTCTTCCGGGATCCAAGTCGTCGGCGAGTACTTTGACTGGGGATGGTGGATGTCTGCCTTGTCGCAAGGTACGCAATACCAAACGACCGATATCACGTGTGAGAATACCACGTGCACGATGCAAGTGTGCGAGAAGACGAAGTGCACGGAATACAAGAAGGAGTGCGAGTCCACTGAAATGTGCGACGATCTCGGAGATTTCGTGAAAGAGCAAACCGCTTCCATGGGCAAATCTGGTATCACCAAGAAGCAAGCGGCGAAAGCTTTGGAGGAAGCGACCAAAGCGAGTTCGGAAGTTTCAGAGTTTCAAATTCAGACGACTTCTTCGTCGTCGAAGAAGTCTCATCACAGACACTTGCTCTCTCACCACCACCACCACGCTACGGAGGAGGTGAGTGAAGAAGAAGTGAAACCAACGCACGTGAAGGTGCACAATCACAAGCACTTTGCCGGCTTCGGTTCCGACGCATTGCAGGAGGATGAAACCAGCGAAGAAGGAGATCTCGACGAAGAACTCGAAGAAGCGCAAGAAGAATTCGAAGAGGAAGAAGAAGTTCCATCGAAGAGCAAGAAAACTTCATCAAAGAAGTCTTCCAAGAAATCTTCCTCCTCCAAGCATCACTCCAAGCACCACGAAGAAGACAGTATCGCCGACACCGGTGCAGATGAGTTCGACGTGCGACACCCGGCGCACATCGCCTCGAGAATGTCTGGCTGCACGACGCAACACGTTGCGGAGAACATGGAGTTTTACCCGCGAGTTCACGGTCCGGCAAACGCCAACCACGTTTACATTTTTGGCGGTTGCTACGCCGACCGCGACCACGCGACGTGTAATATTCCGATTGATGTCAACCCGAAACAGTGCGTAATTGTCCGCTTGAATGACAAGAACTTCCAAGAAGCGGTTAATGCGTGCTTGGAAGAAGCGCCGGTCGATGGTAAGTGCGTCAATTACGGCAAAGAGTCCAAGTACGGAATCTTGCCCAGATGGGATGTGACGCAAGTCCACAACATGCAAAGAGCTTTCGCGGACACCGAATTTAACGGTTACCTCGGCAGCTGGGACACTTCGAATGTTCGTAACATGAACCAAATGTTTGCAAACAACAAAGCATTCAACGGCGACATTCGTAAGTGGAGTTTTGAACATTTAGGTTCCGCCACTGGAATCTTTGATGGTGCCGACAAGTACAACGCCAAGTGGGAGTGCGGTTTCAAGGCGACTGGAATAATCGATTTCAGCTCGTGCCAATCGTCAGAAACGTTGAAAAAGCAAAAAGAAATCGAAGAAAAAATGCAGCGTTCGCACTTCGTTGCAAACCCGGAGTACAACCCGGAAGAGAACACAGTGCAAGAAGACACTGAGCCACAATCTTCGGCAACGACGTTTGATGACGAGAACGCAGAGAAGTACGCCGCAGAGAGAGAGCAAGATTTCAACGCGCAAGTCGAAGAAGCGAACGAGGAAGAAGAATCCTCCGGTGGTTTCTTGAACAAACTTTTTGGGGGCGGTAGTTCTTCCTCTGCCGCACCCAAAGAAGAACACGAAGAGCCAACAGCAGCAGCAGCAACAACATCAACTGTTTCCGATGATGGCGATTATGAAAGTAGCAATGAACAACAACAACAACAACAACAACAATTACCAGAAGAACTCGAAGATGACGCGAGTTTCCTAGCATCTTCTGAAGTTGACGAGGACCGAGCATCTAGCGTTTCCCCCTCTTCTTCTTCTTCTTTTTCTACGAATACCTTCACGGAGAAGGAGTTAACTGATGCAAACTTTAAACAGCAAGTCGCTTTATGTTTAGCCGAAGAGCCGAAAAGAGGTGACTGCATGGACAACGAGTTTGGGCCGATGATTTCTTGGGACACGTCGAAAGTCACCAACATGTACGAAGCGTTCGCGAACCCTCCGACGTCAGTCGAAGGCGATGAAGCTTTTACCTTCAATGGCGATTTATCCAAGTGGGACACCTCACAAGTCACCAACATGCGAAGAATGTTCAGCAACGCCAGGCATTTTGAAGGCGGCGACTTGAGCAAGTGGGACACCTCTCACGTTCAAGACATGTCTCAAATGTTCTCCGGCGCGAGTTCGTTCGATGGAGACATCAGCTCCTGGGACACCTCGCGATGCGAAGACATGCACCAAATGTTCGAAGACGCGCGGCAGTTCAACCAAGACATTGGTAAATGGCAAGTCGGCAAGGCTTTGAAGATGAGTTCGATGTTTCACAAGGCTGAAAGCTTCGACCAAGATTTGCGAAAGTGGTCCGTGGCCAAAGTCGCCGAGCAAGAGGACATCTTCAAAGGTGCTAGCGCTTTTAACGAAAAATTTGAATGCGCATCAAAGCACAGCGGTCCAATCATGTCGTGTAAGGACAAAAGCGAGAAGGAATACGGGAACAGCAACGTGCTTTCCAAAATCTTCGGTTAAAATGAAACAACGTCGTCAACAGAGAACTACTGCGTAATCGGGAATCAGCGTTACGCCAGTCGCGAAAGGAAAAGGAAAGAAAGAGATTAACAAAGAAAGGGAAACAAGTTATTGGTAACAACATTACGAGATACTATCACTTTATACATTATACATACATTAGTGTTTAATTTAAAAGAAAGAAGAAACTGTACTTACGAATATTCAGAAACGAGTGCGACGACGCGTGCGTGTGAAGGAGAGAGAGTTCACCTTCTTTCTGTCTTTTTGCATTTTTTTCATCGCTTTTCGTAATTTTTTACGATGGAAGAAAATTTTTCTCACCTCACGAGAGAGATCGAGAGAAAAAAAGCACGCGCCCGCACGCTATCCGCGGAGAGAGATAACGAGTTAACTCAGCAAGGTCTGTGTGGCCAACGAACTCTTCCTTATTCGGTAGGCTTGAAAGAGCTCGTGAAAAGAACGCGAGAAGAAAAGCGACGCACCCGCGCGCGGCCTATTTTTTTTATTCCGGATTTAAAAGGCCGCGGAAAGAACGCAGGAATTGCATCGGGATGAGCGCGCGCAGAATGCAATCGGAGGCGGAGCAGGTGCCCTTAATGGGCACAAAAGTGGACGACGTCGACGAAACGAGGAATACGAAATCTACGCTGAAGTACATTTCGGCCGCGGCGGCGTTTGCGGCGGCGTGCGCGTTCGTTGGTGTTTCCACCAACCAGGCGAGCAGCGGCAGCGGTGGATTGTCTTTGCTCGGGAAGAGCAGCGGTAGCGGCGGGTCTTCGTCCACCGGGGCGAAAGAAACGATCACTTTGGTCACCGGATGCTCTCCGCGAGATTTAATCTTCAGCTTAAACTTCGATCCGGACACTTGGACCGGGAAAGTTGGGGCGAAGTTGATCACCTCGGGAATGTCCAGCGAGTTCCTCTACGAAAAAGCTTTAGATATGACGGAAATCGGGTGCGGCGTGTACACGGCGGAATACACCATGGCACCGAACGCCACGTTTGGATTTTTCTTGTACCAAGTTGGGAACTCTACGTCAAAATATATGTCTGATATCGGCGCGCAAGTAGAGAACGGTCCAATTAAGCAGTCGGAGATTGCAGCGCACGCGTGGGCGAACCAAAATAAAGCAAGCTTAGAGAACCACTTGGATTCGACCGGCACTTTAGAACAAGGCGAGATTACGGACGCAGAGGAAGACGTGCAGTATTCCGATTTGGCCGCGTACAGATCAGCTGTAGAGAGCGGGCACGTGGACAAAAATGGACACTTGGTGGAAGAAGCCGATCCGGAAAACATCAAGTTAGCGCCGCAGTTGCCAGCTGGGTATAGCCAAATCCAATATTACGATTGGGGCGCGTGGTTGAAGTACATCGTTCATGGCGTCGATCGCAGCGAAAATCAAATCGAGTGTGATCCGAGCGCGAACACGTGCACATTGCAGCACTGCTCAAAGTGGCAATGTACGGATTACACGAAGCCATGTCAAGAAGGTATCACCGGATGCACGCACCCAAAAGATTTCATGAGCGAGGCAAAATTGGGGAGACTAGGCACGGTTAAGAGGTACAAGAACCCGAAATCGATGCCGGCGAGAATTGAACCGAGAGAGTGGACACCAAAAGAAGTGAGAGAGATGAAGAAGAAAAGCGCTTCAGATACTTCATCGTCGACGACCTCGAAGACTTTGAAAAAGCACGGCGTTAAGCAAGTTGGAGAACGCGTTATTTTGAAAGCGGCATCTTCCTCCGCGAAACCAGCCTCGAAAAAGTCTCATAAGCACTCGAAAACGTCGATTGATGCAGAAGAAGAGCAACCTCCGTCGGAAGATATTATCGAAACAATTGTCGAAGACATCGCGGATGATGTCATCGTGCCTACTTCCAACGTCGCCGCGAGAGCTTTTCACTGGGACAGATCTGCCGCCGGCAGCAGATCGGTTCGAAGGGCGTTGCAATCGTTTCCGTCGATCGCAAACGGCGTGTTTTCGTACACTCCTGCTCACACGACGAAACCGACGCCTCAACTTGGTTTGGGGCGAATTTATCCTTCGAGTTTAATCAATTACATGGCTGATTGCAACACGAAGGTTTTACACGCGACGAACAACGGCAACGCAAACGTAGAGTATTATCCAAGAGTAAACGACGTGTCTAACGCTGGCAGAGTGTACATTTTTGGTGCGTGCTTCAACTCGCGTGACCAAAACACGTGCGCTGTGCCGTCAGATACGCACCCGGCGGGTTGCAAAGATGCAACGGCAGGTTCACAAACGAACACAAACACGGCGACCACAACCGGGAATACGCGAAAGGGTAATACCGCCGAGCAGCAGACGGTGACGACTGCTACGGCCATTGAAGATGAAACGCTGTCAAACGCTGATGAAAGTGGAGTTGAGTCTGCGGCAACGACGTCGACTGCAACGACTGCGACACCTATCGCTTCGCAATACACGCCAATCACCAATCAAAACATCCACGAAGCCGTGGCTGAGTGCCTGGGCTACGAACCACTCGCTGGTGAATGTCCGGAGAGTCAATACGGCGTCATGTCCGATTGGGATGTCTCCCGCGTGACGAACATGGACCAACTCTTCTACGATCCTCCGCGTGTTGGCGGAGACAAGATGAAATCGTTCGACGGTATGCTCGGCAATTGGGACGTGAGCTCAGTGACATCGTTTGAGAAGATGTTCAAAAACGCCAACGCTTTTAAAGGCACGAACTTGTACAACTGGGACGTCTCCTCGGCGACAAATATGCATGGCATGTTTGAACACGCGGAAAGCTTCGTTGCAAAAATTTCCGGATGGAACGTCGGGAAGGTGAAAACCATGGCCACCATGTTCCAAAATGCCTTGCTCTTCAACCAGCCGTTGGATAGTTGGGACGTATCTTCCTGTAAAGATTTCGCGCGAATGTTTTCTGGAGTCAACGAAGATGGTTTTGCGCAAGACATCTCCACATGGAACACTAGGAACGATGCTAACATGAACAACATCTTTTACGATAACAGTGCATATGCGGCGAAGTTTAAGTGTGCAAACGCCGATAGTGGTCCGCCGAGTTCGTGCAGAGCTAAATCGGTCTCGGAGATGATTGCTGAAGCGATGATGGGTACCGATGAAGACGGGAAAAAGTCATCCAAAAAGCACTCATCGAAGCGCAGCACCATCAGTAGTAGTCAACATAGCATTAAAAAAGCGTCGTCCAAACATACGAACAATGTCGATTTTGTCCCAAATGTCCATTCCACGGCAGATTCTGAGGCAGAAGATGTGGTGATGGAAGCGACCGAAGTCGCTCGAAGCGGGAAGTCCTTGTTCGACAAGTTCGGCTCGCTCTTTGGTGGGAAGAAATCCGGGGGAGATGACCAAGAGTTGACATATGCAGATTACAATGACGAGGAATTTTACGGCGCGACGTCGCAAGAGTCGGAGGGTTTCGATGCTGCCTCTGAGGAGGAGGCTGGCGGAGAAGAACAACAGGAAGAGAACGCCGAGGATGGTGAACTCGGCAAAGACGAAGACGAAGAGGAAGAACAAAACGTCGACGAGTGGGGCGAGCCGTTGAATAAATACGACGCCGATCCAAAAGCTACGCCTAGAATCATCCGTCAAACCGGGCACGTCGACTTGTTCGGAAAATCCTCCTCGAGTTCGAGCGCGAAGAAATCTTCTTCCACGCGGCACAACAAGCACTAAAAAACTTGTTGAAGAGTCTCGCGTGCGCGCGAGAGAGAAGAGTGAAGGAGGTAACGAAAGAGGGGAAAAAAGGGAGAGAGCTTTTTTAAATATTGTACATTTACATTTTTATCCACATTAGACATACATATAAACGAGGGTCGGTTTTATTATTATCAACTACAACATCTTCTTTTATACAACTGTTGCGCGCGCGCGAGCGAAAAGCTTTTTGGTGTGGAAGCCACAAGTTAAACTTCTTCTTCTTTTTCGAGAACCCTAAACGAAAGAAAAGAAAAAAACGAGCCGCGGGCAGTGACGTTAATTTCATCACTTTTGTACGCGCGCGTAGTTTGTTTCTATTCATCGAACGAGGTGCACACACACATCAAAAACACGCGAAACGAAAAGAAAGGAGCCGCGATGAACACGCAAGAAGATAAACCGCTCTTGGCGAAAGCGAGAGGCCAACCGGAGTCTGCTACTTCTTCGAATGGATTTTCCCGCGCGTCGAAAATGGCAGCGGGCGCTGCGGGACTTTTGCTCGCCGGCGCGGGGACGCTTTCGGCCGCGAGAGCGAACCAAGCGTACCACCTCGGCGCTGGAACGGCGTCATCCAATGTCGTGACGTTAACTTTGGGTTGCTCTCCGACCGATTTGCTCTCGTTGCTCCCGTTTGAGCCCAAGTCTTGGGACAGTTCTCGAGTTGGCGTGAAGTTTGTTTCTTCGTCAATGTCGAAAACGTTTGAGTTTTCAAAGGCGAAAGAGATGGTCGCGACGTCGCAGTGCGGGGTGTACCAACTTCCGTACCAACTAAGCCAAAACAGTAAGTTTGGTTTCTACTTGTACGAGAAAGGAAACCCGAGCAATCACATGTCCGATATCGGCGCGCAAGTGAAGGGCGGTCCAGTTTCGGATGCTTCTATCCGCGCTGCCGGGTGGTTGAACGACAAGAACGCGGCAGCGAAGCACACGATCGACATCGAAGACATGCGCAAAGCGGCGAAGAAGGATGCGGTTGATTCAGATGCTGCGGCGAAGAGAATCGCGGAAAAGACTTTCCACACGAAGACGGAGACGGTGACGAAAAGAAACGCCGCTCCTACCGGCAATGAAGTCGTCTCCAACCTCGGTTTGGTTGAAACGAGAACGTATTCCAACTTCAACGGCAACGCCAGAGTGACGTCCGATACGATTGCTTGCGACGGCGTGAAGAAGACATGCACCTTGAAATCTTGCGTTGGTCCTGAGTGCACGGAGTACACCAAGCATGACTGCGCCGCGGGTATGCCGGGTTGCAAAGTTTCCGCGGACTTCAAAAATCCGGCAGATGTATCCGTGAGAACGACCGAAACGAAGAAATTCTTTCAAACGACCATGTCCCCGCAAGAAAAAACGCGCGAGCAAAATAGAGATATGATTGAAAAAGCTCAAAGAGATTTGGGAACGACCGTCGAAGTGTTGCCAACGAGAAGACGCTTGTTGTCCAAGATTTTCGACATCAAGAACTCTGTCACCACGTCGTTGCCGGAAATGGGCTACGGTCAATCGCATCCGACCAGAGTTATCAAGTACATGGCTTCGTGTACGACAAAGCACGTCACGGAAGAAGCGGAATTCTTCCCAAGAGTTCACGACGCTTCTAACCCGGGTAACACGTACGTGTTCGGTTCGTGCTTTAACAACAGAGACCAACAAACGTGCAAGTTGCCGACGGAAGTTTTGGCGCCGGGATGCCCGGGCTCTTCCGCGACTTTAGCAAAGTCGGTAACTAATCCAATCACAACAAAAACGGCGGCGGCTTCGTTGTCTGGCGACTCCGCGAATCACTTGACCAACGAAAACATCCAAATGGAAGTGGCCAAGTGTTTGGGCGACGATCCGATTCAAGGCGACTGCCCGAAACAAAAGTTTGGCAAGATTTCCTCTTGGGACGTCTCTCGCGTTACTGATATGACACAACTGTTCGATCATCCGCCGTTAAAGAACAAAAACGATCGTTATTCTTCCTTCAACGGTGACCTTGGAAACTGGGACGTCTCCCACGTCACTGACATGAAGTTGATGTTTAGCCGCGCCTTGGCGTATGAGGGGAAGAACATTAACAAGTGGGACACCAAGAACGTCGAAAACATGTCTGGCATGTTTAAGCACGCGGACAGATTCAACGCGATGATTTCTGGCTGGAACACCGCTAAGGTGAAAAAAATGAATGTCATGTTCCAAAACGCATTTGCGTTTGATCAAGACATTTCCCGCTGGGACGTATCTCAAGTGCACGATTTCACGAGAATGTTCGCGGGTACCTTCGACAAAGGTTTCGGTCAAGACATCTCCGGCTGGAACGTTAAGCCGCACGCGAGACAAGTTGACATGTTTTTTGAAGCGTACAACTTCCAATCGAAATTCGTGTGTGACCATGTGGACCACGGACCAGTCAACTCGTGCGTTGGCGCATCCGCGAGTGTTGGTAAGACCGAGAGCGAGTTGAAAGAGATGGCAGAGAAGAAGGCTGCTGAAGATGAAGCCGACGATGATATCGATGTCGAAGAGAAAGAATCGTTCTTTGGTAGATTCAAGCACTGGTTGCAAAACTAAACTTCAGAATATCGATATGGATGTTGCGTCGATCCCACCTTTACTACTTAATTATTAATCATCATAATTGTTAATGTAATATATCATACACTCGAACTCATTATTATTACACTTGGACTACATTTATTATACATCGACGATGGCCCTTCTTCAAGAATCAAACCATCTCAGTTATCCATCTATTTGTCTATCTTGTGCTTCTTGTTTCTTTTTTCTCCAGTTTTTTTCACCCGTCAAACTCTCTACTCCAACATCTCTCGCGCTAACAAATTCGCGAACACAACGTCGTCCATCTCCACCTCGTCACACCCGTCAACGCTCTCCGCCAACGCCGCCGCTAACATATGTTTGCACATCAACCTTTCGTCCCTGGAAATTATGTCCCAAGCGAATCCTTTACACGCGCAAAAATGGTCCGGGTACGTCAAATGTTGCTGTTGCCCTTTCGTTCCGCCGTCCGCGATGTTCGTCGGAGACTTCATTTTCCCGCCGCCACCACCACCGCCAGACGCCGTCGCGCGCACCGCGTACACCGTCCTCCTCGATTTCTTACCGACAAACCTCGTCACCCCACCGCTCGCGGCGACATCCAGCGCCCTCCCCAGGTGATTCTCGCCAAAAATATACTCCAGTTTCACCAAATCCTCCTCGCTCAAGCCTTGCTTTTTCACCCGAATGTCTCTGAATATCGCTCGAGATATGGACGCGATCGAACACCCGTCCAACCGATGCTGCCTCGTCTCGTTTGCAATTTTCTCCTCCTCTTGGTCTTCTCGCGCGTCCTCGTCCTCCTCGTCCTCTTCGTCCTCCTCGTCCTCGTCTTCTAAATCTGCATCTAAATCTTTGCCACGCATCTCCGTCCCTTCTCCATTTTTGAATTTATTTCCCCGCTTCTTCGACGACGGACTCGCGCTGTTTAGATTACTAATACCGTTAACGTTGTTGTTATTGCTCGCGTTGTTCGCGTTGTTGTTTTCGTGGGACTTTCTTCTCTGGTTTTTCGAGGACGACGACACGCGACCCATGAACGCCGGGTACGCCGGCCCGGTCGCCAGCTCGTCGTCGGGGTCCGCTGCCGCTTCTTCTTCCATCATCGCGCGCTCTCCGTCCGGTTTTGATGTGATTTGTGGGGAAATTTTTGCGCTTTCGACGCTTCACTTTTTTTATCATCACCATCGTAACGAGAAGAAGATTTAGATAGAATGGAGACCACCGCGACGAAGAAGAGCAGCAGCGAGGACCAGAACGACAACGTCGAGCAGCGCGGTGGTTTCCTCAGGAATACTACTACCGCTAATAATACTAAGAAGAAGAAAAACAGCGTCGTGATAACGAGAGGCGAGGAGAGCGAGAATTCAGAGGATGAAGATGAAGAAGACGAAGAAGAAGAAGAGACGGGAGGACAAAGCGAGATGATGAAACGCGACGGAACAACGAGTGGACGAACGGAAGGTGGAGCGACGACGACGACGTCGTCGTCGAGCGGTGGGAAACATCGAAGCGGCGAAGCGAACGACGGCGAGGTGGAGAAGACCACCACCACCACCAACAACAACAACACTAAAAAAAGCGAGGAGGAAATATTCATCAAACGAAAACCGGCGCGTCCGACGCTCGGACAGAATCCTTTCGCGCGAGGCGTACCAGCGACGCCACTTTTGTCCGACGTGATGAGCAAACTCAGGAAAGCGTCTCAGGCGTTGATCGATGCGTTGGCCAAAGGAAGAGACGACGCGGAGCAGTTATTCGAGAAGATTGACGGCAGCGTGGAAGAGACGAAGAGTTCGGTGCACGAAATCGAGGCAATGAGCAGAGATATCAACGATTCGTTGCGGCAGATGTGCGAGATAGGTTTGCGGAAGGGCGGTAGCAATAGCAAAAGTAGAAAATCGAACGATAAGAAAGCGCGGCCTTCGGCTGGTTTCGTCGTGAAGTAGTACGTAGCGTAGCGAAAACAAAATCTAAATCAATAGCTCTAATCGTACTGTTGCCGCAGAAGCATCTCCCCTTCCGACTTCCACTCTTTCGCGTCCCTACCGTTCTGTCCCATCTGACGCTTCTTCCTCTCTCGCTCTTTCACAGTCTCTTTCGCCGCCGCCGCCGCGCGTTGGTTTTTTTGGTTGTTTCTTCGTCCACCGTTAGGTGTTGCCTCACCGTCTCTTCTCTCCGCCGAATTTTCTTCCAAGACGACTGCTCTCGTCGTCGTCGTCAAAACCGCGTCTCTTCGAATGAAGCTTTTATCCTCTCTCGCGCGTTTCGTCGTCCTCCCTCTCATTTCATCCTCTTCGTCGTCCGAGGCATCGTCTCTCTTCTTCTCTCTTCCCGAGAGAAAAGAGGCTTCTTGCTTCGTCCCGAGAAAGTCGAGCGGGCTCGGCAGACTATTTTTATTATTGCTTTTTGCCATCTTCTTCTCGTCGTTACAATCCACGTCATCCTTTCTATCTTCTTTTTCTACTGCTACTGCTACTACCGCGTCTTCTTCTTCATCGCTTTCGCCGTACGACGCGTCGAAAAAGCCCATCGTACTAAATGTCGTTAGTATTATTAGGGGAATGCGCGGAGTCAAAACGTCGAGTTCTATTTAGGGTTTGCGTAATTTTTGAAAAGTGTGACGACGCCACCAAGAAACGTTACAAAACAACCGCGCACACGCACAAAAGTATATGTCGGAGAAAGAAGGAGAAGAGACCATCGTCGCATCGATACGCGCGCTCGTGCACAAAGGGCAATGCGCGCTTTCGATATCCGCGAGCGATGAGATCGTCAACGACGAGTGCGCGTACACTTTTGATGGACCTTTGAAAACAACACGAACCGAAGAGGATGGGATTTTCGTAAACATGAAGACGCTCTGCGCGGTGAGCAGGAAATATTTACGGATGGATTCGATGAAGACGGAGAACCAAGGTTTGTATTTAAAGAGACGGTTTAGGAAGGTTTTTATCGATGATAACGATGGGACGAGCGAGGATGAGGAAATGACGACGGTGGACGACGAAACGACGACGAAACGAGAGAAAAAGGAAATCACGAAACTAGGCATCGGGGTGGAAGGCGGGTTCGGCGAGGAAGACGCGAAACCGAAATTTACGCTCGAGAAGGACGAGAGAATCGTCGTGTACGATTGCGAGGAAGATTCGATCCTGGCGGAGATGAAGGTTGACTTTGAGAGTCAGGAGGTGCAAAATGTTTTGCCGACGGTTGTTTTCGAGTGCGCGAAAACCATCTCGGAGAGGGAAGGCTACGACGCGAAGAAGGACGTGATGGCGAGTTGGGAGGACGTGCCGAAGGTTTCGAAGTACAGCGAAAATTTAGTGCAGGTGAAGAGCGAAGGTAAAGAAAGGATTTTGCCAGATCCAAAGACTTGGAAGTGTTTTGAAACTGGAGAGACGACGAATTTATGGTTGAACTTAAGCGACGGCGTCATCGGGAGCGGTAGGAGACATTTTGACGGAAGCGGCGGGAACGGCTCAGCGTTGCGGCATTACCAGAGTGAAAAAGCGAAAGGAAACGAGTACCCATTAGTGGTTAAATTAGGCACAATCACCCCAGACGGAGCCGATGTCTATTCCTACGCCGCGGATGAAGATGATGCGGTGACCGATCCCAAATTAGCCGAGCACTTAAAATTTTGGGGCATCGATATCATGTCGCAAGTTAAAACAGAGCAAACGATGAACGAAATACAAATCGATAAGAATCGAACTTTTGAGTTTGACGCTATAACAGAGCACGGGAAGGATTTAAAAGAAGTCAGCGGTGAAGGATTAATTGGATTGAAAAATTTAGGGAATTCGTGTTACATGAACTCTGTCGTGCAAGTGATGAAGGAGTGCGCGAACGTGAGAAAAGTGTTCGCGGATGAGAAGAACAAAGAGCTCGTATTTGAAACTGGGAAAAGTGGTGGCGCCAAAGCGATCGAGAACGATGCGTTGGCGCAAACTGTGAAGCTATTCTCCTCTTTGACTTCCAGCGAGTACGCGAGAACGAGCGAAGAACTCTCGGATGAAACCCAAAGGAAACAAGATCTGAGAGGGTTAGCAGACGGGTTAGCGCCTCGCATGTTTAAGCGCTTGATCGGAAAAGGTCATGCCGAGTTTTCGACCGCTCGACAGCAAGACGCGCGCGAGTTTTTCGATCATTGCTTAGAGAAGTTTGACGATTGGCAAAAAGAAGGAACACGCGAATCACGATTTTTAATAAATGAACAACCCGCGGTTGGTAGTGCACTTAGTTCAATTAGCTCCGAATTTCGATTCGAGACTTTAGAAAGGACCGTGTGTGGAAGCTCTCAAAAAGCAGGTTTCCAAACCGGCTCGCACGTCGTGTTGGATGTGCCCGTGCCGAGAGAATTGGCGATGAAAATAGATGCCGCAAAAGAAGAACAAGAAGCAGCTGCGGCGAAAAGGCAAAAAAAGGAAGGCGAAGAGGACGCTCCTGCGCCGTTAGAAATTCCGTTTGCCACGTGTTTAGAACCTTTCACGCAAGAATCAATCACAGAAGACTACGATTCGCCTGCGATTCAAGGCAAAACGTTTGCAAAGAGAAAGACGTTCTTGAAATCGTGCCCAAACGTGTTGGCGTTGTGTGTGAATCGATACTACTACGGCGACGATTGGAGACCGAAGAAGATAGACTGCGTTGTGAACGTTCCCGAAAGAATTGACCTTGAGAGTTTGCGCGTTGACCAGAAAAACGACGTGGATGCGTATGAGCTGATGCCAGAAGATGTGAACATGGATGCAAATGCGGCAAATGAAATCACCGCAGACGATTCGATTGTCGCGCAGCTCGTCGCCATGGGCTTCAGCGAGAATGGGAGTAAACGCGCCGCAATAGCCACGAGCAACGCAGGTGCAGAAGTGGCCATGGAGTGGGTTTTTGCACACTCCGAGGACCCGGATTTCAACGATCCACCAGTAACTAAGACAGATTCGAGTAAAAACGAAAACAAGACGAATAGCGTTTCGGCTGAAGCGCTTTCGCAACTCGAGTCGATGGGATTTTCGAGCGCTGCCAGCCGAACGGCTTTGCGCGTGAGCGGGAATAGCAATAGCGTCGAAGCTGCGTGCGAGTGGCTCTTTGCAAACATGGATAACATTGACGAGGCGTGCGCGAAAGCTGAGCGCGAATTGGAGGAGAAAGAGAAACGCTCTGGAGAAGACGCGTCCATCATCGCGGATGAAATAATCGACGGGAAAGGAGAGTACGAGTTATTTGGTGTCGTCAGTCACATGGGTGCAAACACTGGATGCGGTCATTACGTCGCCCACGTGAAGAAAGACAATCAGTGGATTCTTTTTAACGACGAAAAAGTCGCGGTCAGTGAAAATCCGCCGCTCGGATTAGGCTACTTGTACTTTTTCAGAAGAACTTGAAGCAGAAGGGAAACTACTCATCATAAGATGCGGCGAACTGCGATCCTAAACGCATACAACTACTTAAACTTCTAATATGCCACTATCAAAAATTGCCACTGCCTTCGTCGGTTTTGTCCAAATTAGCTTACTTTTCGCTGCGCGCTCGTCACCCACACGGTTGGCTATGAAATTCCACGCCTTTACTTGACTCGATGGCGAAAACACCGGTGTGTTTGCGATTTTCGCAATCACGTCCAAACTCTCTCGATCGACTTGTCCGAAAATGATATTCTTCCCATCTAAGCTTGGCACCGGCGCCGGACCAGTCGTTATTAAAACCTCCGTGTACACGTTCCCATCGAACGGACTCGCCGTCCGACTCCCGTCGTAGCTCAATGCCAACGAAACAACACCGGGTTTTAAATGCTTACCGCTAAACGCCGACGCTTTGGTAAAATCCGCGTTTCTTTCGCCGACGGCGAACGTACCGTCCGGTATAGAAACTTGCCCCAAACGTTTGCTGCCGTTTAAACCAAACGCAACAAACTCCCCTTTCCTCACGTCGTGGAATACGGTTCGGTTGTACGCGCCGCTCTCGACTAATTTTTGAAACATCGACACCGTATCCTTGGCGCTTGAATTGCCATACAAACCAACCTTGACTCTCCCTAACATCTCCGCGTCTGCTTTCGAACACACCGCATCACCACCTAACGCGCGTTCCGCGCGAACGATCGATTCACACGTTCCGATATCGAAATACGCGTACGAAGTTACAATGTTGTTGTTGTTGTCGTTGTTGTTGCTGTTCGCTCCTTCTGTCGCGAAAGAAGGAGCGGCGGTGGTTAAAAACGACAGCGTCGGTAAAATCAACGCAGCTCGTCTGCCGCTGCTCTTCGTCAAAGTCGAGGAAGAACGAGAAAATGAAGAAGAAGAAGAAGATAAATCAGCGCGAGGAGCGCAAGCGCGGCAGAGAAGAAGCGCTTTAGGAGAAGACATCTCTCTCTCTCTCTCTCTCTCTCTCTCTTCCCCCGGCGTCGTGTGTGTATGGTGTGTGTCTGCTGTTTTCTCTCTTTTTTTCATTTGCTTCATATTTAGGGTTACAGATTTTTTTTTTTTGCAC
>Ga0181596_10002817_pt1 | contig 16493 bp, 15 predicted proteins | sample 041ome_6_FD_148655 | JGI IMG/M metagenome (GOLD analysis project Ga0181596, IMG submission 148655) | Coastal salt marsh microbial communities from the Groves Creek Marsh, Skidaway Island, Georgia - 041402US metaG (spades assembly) | ecosystem: Environmental > Aquatic > Marine > Intertidal zone... | reverse complement strand
TAGCGCGCTGAGGAATTATTGACAGCATCCTTGGAACAGGCTCTGATAGAGGAACATCACCTCTTCCTTATTTTGATGACGCTGTGACCCGATTCACGAGGTAAATCTATGTTTTCTCGCAAACTGTTCAGTCTGATCACATTTTTGGCCCTGTTGACCTTCTCGCAAGCGACTTCAGAAGCTCAATGGTACTCAGACAGTTACACCACATTCTACGGCCCCTCCACATCCTACTACGGTGGAGGTTACTCGAATTATGGCCAGTCAGGCGATGCCTGTTGCGGTAATGGGGGGTACACGTCTTACTACGGTGGCGGTGGATACGGAAACAACCCATTTGCTCCTCTGGTTCCCGGACCAAGGTTTGACCTGTTTGCTCCCTTTCGGATGAGTCGATATCAGGCAGCCTACGCACCTTATGGCAACAATTGTGGTTGCCCTTCTCCATGCGGAACGAGTGGATGTGCAACCGGAAATTGCGGCATTACGACCAACCAACCGCTCAAGCCGACTCCTGACGAGCCTCCAATGAACAACGGGAATGTCCCTCGCACCTATGACGAGTCAGACATGCCTCCTATGGATGACCCTGCGTTTCGCCCCAGCGTCCCACCCGACAACAGTGGCCTGGAAGAACCATTTCCCGAAGCTCTACCATCAGAAAGCTTCAAGCCACCAGTCGAAGAGGGTGACGTTCCGGCAAATGAGTCCAGTCCGACAGTGCCTCTCGACGCAAACCCCGCAGCTTTACCGACAAATCAGTTCAACTTCGATATCCCCAAACCGATTACTCCACGAAACAGCGCAGAATTTGTTCCAACAAAGCATCTGGAGAACAGGATCACTTGGCGATCTTCACCGGTTGTCATTCCAGCGCAACAGCGACTGGCCAAAAGTCGTCCTCTGATCGTTCGTAAGACGGTGCGAGTCGTCCCAACACAGCCGCTGACAGTGGTCAGCGACTCTCGGCCTGTGAAATAATAGGCTGGTTGATCAGATCGATCCCATAATTTTCATTGAGCGTGGCTTCCAAGCCACGCTTTTTTTGTAAGCCCAGCCTGACATCCCAATCGGTGACCTCCCTATCGATCAATGATTTCCTCGGGTAGAATGAACTAAGCCGGTCTCATCGACGAAACTGTGCAGATTTCAAGACGTATTCTCATATTGATATTTGATCATGACACAACTTCCCATCATCTCGGACATCGCTGAGCCGACTTTACAAATGCCCGAAGCCCCCGAGCATTCTCGCGGAACTTATGCCTTCGTGAGTCTTGGATGTCCCAAGAATCTCGTTGACAGCGAAAAGATGCTGGGCACACTGGCCATTGATGGATACACACTCGTCTCGGATCCTGATGGTGCGGATTTTGTCATCGTCAACACATGCGGATTTATCGAAAGTTCACGGCAAGAGTCAAAGTCCGTCATTCACGACATGCTGGAACTGAAACGAGCCGGAAAAACGCGGGGAGTCATTGTTGCCGGCTGCCTCCCAGAACGAATGGGTCCCGCTCTTCGTGATGAGATACCGGAAATCGACCATATCCTCGGTGTCTTCAGTCGCGACGAAATCAACAAAGTCGCCGACCGGTTGATCGGTGGCCTCAACGAACAACGAGAACTCTTCCGACCTGCTCCCGTCAAAGCCATGGACGACCGTGCCCGACTGCGCATTACCCCGGAACACTTTGCCTACCTGAAGATTTCAGAAGGCTGCGACCGCACCTGCACTTTTTGTGCAATCCCCAAAATGCGGGGCAAACATATCACCAAACCAATTGAAATGGTCATCGAAGAAGCGAAAGAGCTCGTTGCAGACGGTGTTCGAGAGTTAATCCTTGTGGCACAAGACACCACCTACTACGGACTCGATTTTTATGGCGAAGTCCGTTTGGTGGAATTGCTGAAGGAACTGGAAAAGGTCGAGGGGATCGACTGGATTCGCTTGATGTATCTCTATCCGGTCAATTTCTCTGACGAATTGATTGATACCATCGCCCAGTCCTCAAAAATTATCCCCTATTTGGACATGCCACTTCAACACATCAACAACACCATGCTCAAGCGGATGCAGCGTCGAGTGAATGGCGAACAAACGAGAGAACTGGTCAACAAGCTTCGGGAACGAGTACCCAATCTTGTTCTCAGGACGACATTTATCACCGGTTTCCCCGGCGAGACCGATGAACAATTCGAAGAACTCTGCCAGTTCGTCCAGGAAACTCGCTTTCAGCGAATGGGAGTCTTCTCTTACTCTGTCGAGCCTGGCACTCCCGCCGTCAAACTGGAAGACCATGTCTCCGAAGAGATCAAAGAACAACGACGCGAAAAGCTTATGGAACTCCAACAGTCCATTGCGTTCGAGTTTGGTGAGTCGCTGGTCGGATACGAATTGGACGTCATCATCGACGAAGCAACTGATCAAGAAGGAGTTTGGGTCGGTCGCACCTACGCCGACGCACCCGAGATTGATGGCGTCGTTTACTTGCACGGCGAGAATTTACAGCCGGGTCAAATGGTCTCAGCAGAAATTGTCGGATTTGAAGATTACGACCTGATAGCGACCGTCTCGACTGGTGAAGAACTGGAGTCAGAGCCAGAGGAATTTTTCTGATGGCAGACAAGTCACAAACACCACCACCAACCGGTTTTCTGGACCGCGAAGCACTCAATCTTCCCAATTCCATCACGCTGACACGGTTACTAATGTCGGTTGTGCTCTTCGGATTGATCTATTGGGGAGATTTGTGGTGGACATCAACAATTCTGTTTGTAGTTGCCGCGTCCACCGATTTTCTGGATGGCTACTATGCCCGTAAACTGGGGCAGATTACTATTCTGGGGCGAATACTCGACCCCTTTGTCGACAAAATTATCGTATGCGGTTCGTTCATATTTCTGATCGGTGAACCCGCTTCCGGCGTGAATGCATGGATGGCAATTATCGTCGTTGGCCGTGAAATGTTCGTCTCTACTCTACGAGGTCTCATGGAACAGATGGGACTCGATTTTTCTGCCAACTGGGTCGGCAAGATCAAGATGATCGGGCAATGTGTTGCCGTGACAACGGCCTTGGGATTTCTGGCACTTCCCGAAGTGCTCCAAACAGCAACGAACCTGATCATTGCCCGAGACGTCATCCTTTGGGGCGTGACACTATTCACGGCCTGGAGCGGATTGTCTTATGTCTTACGAGCCGCTCAGGAACTGGCCAAAGCGGCTAGCCAACACACCGGAGAAACAAGTCCTGCTCCAGAAACATCTAATGATCACCTTGAGGGAGACGCTTGAACGTGGCTGCTTCACGACGCTACGCCATGCCTGACCCTGCCGACGCGATCGTCGATGAGGTGATTCTGCGCGAGATCCCTCGAGGCAGTCGAGTGATCGACTTGGGATGTGGAAATGGCCGATTGCTGACAAAACTTCGAGATAATCTCGATTGCTCGGTACTGGGTGTTGAACTCGATTATCAAAACTTCACAACGGGTCTTGCCCGCGGCTTACCGATGCTCAACGTCGACTTGGATGAGAATCTCGGCGATGTCCCTGATGACAGTTTCGAGTGGGCGATTCTTTCAGAAACTCTTCAAGAAGTTCGTCACCCGAACAAGCTGTTGACCGAGATGATGAGGATTGCTCGGCGAGCCATCATTGTGGTTCCCAACTTTGCCAACTGGAAAATCCGCCTGGAGATACTCAAGTCGGGCCGAACGCCCGTGACTAACGAATTTCCCTATGCATGGTATAACACTCCCAATCTGCACTTTATGTCGCTGTACGACTTTCGCGATTTGGTGGACGAATTGGGGCTTCATATTCTGAAAGAAATGCCAATCATTGGTGGTCACGCCGTAGAACGCGCCTGGCTCGCGAATATTCGGGCAGAAAGTGGTTTTTTTGTGGTTGAACGAAATGAAAAATCGGCAACAGACGCAAAATAGCCTCATCTTGTCACCCTTTTCTTTCGTAAGTACAGGTACATGACGCAGAAGCGCCCTTCAGCGGGTATGCTTGATACGAACATGCGCACCTCCATACTTTTTGGTCGAACAAGCTATGAATGACCTGATTAATCAAATTTCCGGTCTCTCGACGCAGATCATTGCCGGTCTGTTCGCAGCGCATCTGTTCCTGTTTCTTGTCTTACGAATCTGGTCTCGTCGGGACTGGCACGGAATTGTCGGGACTCTCGATGATTTTACACGAGGGCTGAAGCATCGCAGTGTGCTCGACCGTCGGGGCCATTCGACCGAACAGGTCGATGCATTCCTGTCCGATGTGAATGATGTGTTGCGACATCCCGATCAAAGCGCTGAACGTGAAAGCCTCAAACAGCGCATCAATGTGCTCGATGAGAAACGCTCATATCTCCATTCCATGTTTTTTGAAACAATCTACAACATGGCTCGGAACATGATCGATGCCTATCCTCTTTTGGGTGTCCTCGGCACGATTCTTGCCATTGGTGCTGCACTACAACAGCCAGCCGACGCTGCGGCAACTGTCACAGGTGTCGAAGCCATCGTCGGACGTTTTGGAGAAGCCATCTGGTCCACGTTTGCCGGACTCATTTGTGGCATACTGCTCATGCTTGTCAATAGTCTCGTTGAGCCGGCGTTTCTTCGACTCTCTGAGAATCGCTTTCAAGTTCGAGAAATGGTTTCGCGTGTCAAACACGAATTGGTTCTCAGCGGCGACAAGGAGACAGCATGAGCTTACGAACTCGACGCACAGTCTTCCAACTGACACCATTACTCGACTTGCTTCTGATCATCATCTTCGCGCAGTACATGGATGTCCGGCAGGCGGGCGCCAAACAAGAAGAATGGTTCGATAAAGAAGCCGGTCAGATTAAGCAGGAAGCGGAACGCCGACAAAATGTCGAGATGCAACTCGCTCTGGCAGAGTCTCAAATCGAATCACTGCAACAAGCACAAAATGTGAACGAACAACTTTTGCAGGATCTGAAAACTCAAAGACAACTTTTGGCAGAGTTCATCAACCAGGCCCTGAAAGTGTCACCAGAAATGGTGGACAAGATGCTCTCCAAAAGCGAACTCGCCAAAGACGATCAATTTCTAAAGGCCATCGAAGAGCTCAGAAAACAAGTCAGCGGCGAAGCGATCCAACACGCTGTCTCTTATCACGAGCTATTAAAGCGTTGTGACATCTGGGAATTCTTCCTGGATGATGCAGCGGGTGAATTAGCATCGAATGTCACATTCCGAGCGAACGAAGATCGGCACGAATGGACCATTAACAAAATCAACAACCTTCAACGGGAACTCAAAGCCTACCTTCGTTCGCGACCTCAACCTAAAAGCTTAGTCATCGTATTATCAGGATTTATTGACGAGGAACTCACCCGCGGACAACGCGATGATTTTCGCATTCTGCTCGATGAAGTCTTCCGCGAACTTACACTCGAATCGGGTGGTCAGACGCGGTACTATCATCGAGATCTCGGATACTTGGGAGAACTCAATCTCTCACTCAAAACACAGGAGTAAATGTCATGGCTGCGAAACCGGTCACAAATCGAAAACTGATTGCTGGTGGAGTCCTCGTGGCCGCAGCCGGAGCGTTACTTTCTATGATCGGCGGACTGTTTCCCAGCTTTGGAAACGGATCAGGAGAAGGTGACGGGACCGCCGAAATCGCGGTCAACTCTTCCACCGACAACACTCCCAGCACAACTTCGAAGACAACCAGCAATCAAGGAGTCCTTGATGTCGTCATTGATGGAGAAACCTACCTCGTAACACAGAATGAGGGAAAACGAACGGAAATGACTTTGGAGGAGATCAGCAAAGCTGCTCCCGACATGACAGGAAACGAGGACGGCATCCTCGTTCAGGTATCGCGAAAACGATCATCGCTGTTCTCTGCGGAACGTGCGTTGGAAGAAGCATTGAGAGAAAGTGAGCTTAAGGAGGATCAAATTCGCTGGGTGCAAGACGTTGTCGACTGACTCATTCAGAATTCATTCGTCGATCAAGTCAGGATTGTAAGCATCCATCTCCATTGTGGTGTCAGAGATGGAAGGCTCTGAACTTTCAGCAGCCTTAATTCTGTGTTCTCTTTCGTCAGCATCCTTCACTGTCGCGATTTCTTCCTCAGAAACGAGTCGCCGAAAAACGAAGCCTGTATCAACCTGATAAAACCCGGCTGCCTTCAGCAGTTTATTCCCGGGTTCGTCCACCTCTCGCACATGAGCCTCAGCACCGGTAATCAATTCATCTTTCAGTCGCTTACAAACTTCAGTCAGCAACGTCTGACCGACCGCCTGTTGCCGATGATCATCAACGACGAAGACATCGGTCATCCCCACGACGCGTCTGTTCCACTTCGCAAGATAAAAATCCAATCCAATGATGGTCACGCCGGCAACGGGAGATTCGCCATTTTTAGGCTGCATCAGAAAACGGATGTAATCCAGGTTCCCGTATCGGATCGTGTTTCGCCAGGATTGATCGGGAAGTCGATCGGTGACTGCCAACTGCATACGTCTGCGCAGGTCCATGATCTTCATATTCATGGGGGCAGAACTTTTCTCAGAATCGCGGAAATAAATATTCCGCTGTTCGTGCTCCTCGTATCCACACGCCTCGATAAAAGGCTTCGATTCAGGATCAGACTCGAGGAAACCTGCCGGCTTGGTCCCGCCGTATAAACCCATGTAATAGGGATCGTGAGGGGGAGCTGACCCTGCCCGCAGTTGGGTTGCTCCCTTCAGAATCAGGTACGATTCCGCTCGATTCAATAATTCTCGACCGACACCTCTGCGTCGATATTCGGGATGAACCATGATGACGCATATCACACCGATACTGTGATCGAGCGCGGAACCGTCTTCCCGGCTTCCAAAACCAGCGTGAACAAAACCGATCGCTTCGCCCGAATCTTCATCAAAGGCGAAAATGAGACCTTTAGCATCAAAATACGTTTTGTGGAAATTCACCGCTTCAAACGCATCAGGGCGAAGACCGTCAGCGGCTCCCCGACCAAGTTGGCATTCCTGCCATAACTTGACCAATCGGGGAGGGTCGACATTCCGAAACGACCGATACGAAATCACGAATTCTTACCACTTTTCCACGAGGCGAGAGGGGGGACGCCAAGTCATTCGAACGAGAATTCCACAATGAAATCCGCCAGTTCGAGACTCAGCGAGTTTTCACATTTTTAACTGCCGAGACAATTTTCTCTGCCGTCAATCCATATTTCTCCAGCAGCCCCATCGGGTCTCCACTTTCGGCATAACAATCGCCGACGTTGACATATCCCATGGGAACCGGATGCTCTTCGCTAACAACTTGAGCCACGACTGAGCCAAGTCCACCGTGATGCAAATGTTCTTCTGCAACCACGATAGAACCGGTTTCCTTAGCCGCTGAAATGACAGCATCACGATCAATCGGCTTCACAGTATGCATGTCGATGACACGAACATTGATACCTTCATCACCCAAGAGCTTGGCAGCATCTGCGGCAATGGAAACCATCAGCCCATTGGCAATAATCGTCGCGTCAGTCCCCTCTTTGAGGGTGATGGCCTTGCCGATTTGAAAATCAACACTGTCATCGTACAGCGTAGGAACTTTAGGACGCCCGAGACGTAGATAGGTCGGGCCTTGATGCTCGACCATCGCTCGCGTCGCTTTTTTCGCAGTAACCGCATCAGAGGGAACCATGACGGCCAGTCCTGGCATTGAGCACGCCAAGGCAACGTCTTCAATTCCCATTTGAGAAGGGCCATCTTCTCCGATTGAGATCCCCGCATGAGTTCCCACCAATTTGACGTTCTGGTTGGGAAACGCCACCGACATACGAATCTGGTCAAAAGCATTATTGAGCAGAAAGCAGGCAAAACTGGCGACAACCGGAATCATACCAGTACCGGCCAATCCACCCGCAACACTCACCATGTTGCTCTCGGCAATACCAACGTTGAATCCACGTTCGGGATATTTCAGGGCGAAGACTTCCGTACGAGTCGAGTTTCCGACATCGCCATCGACAGTCACCAAGGCGGGAAATTCATCGCCCAATTCGGCCAACGCGTCTCCGAAGGCATCGCGAGTCGCCTGTCCCATCTGATATCCGCTTACTTCTCCGATCGCCATAGTTCGATCTTTCGTTCAAATGCTATCTATTTTGTCTGATATGAATTGTCGTTTCGGCTCAACCTTCGATTGATCAACCGATATGAGCGAGAGCTTTTTCGGCCAACTCGCTGGAAAGCGGTTTGCCGTGATAATTCAAGTCTCCTGTTGCCTCAAGAACGGGCAGGATACCGAATCCTTTCTGTGTCTGTGAAACAATCACAGAAGGCTGATCAGTGACGCCGGCTGCAACCTCTAAAGCTTGCAGGGCCTCACCCAAGTCATTGCCGTTAATTGTTTGTGTATGCCATCCGAACGGTGCAATTTTGTCGGCAAATGGTTTCAGATCGAGAACATTCTTGGTCGCACCCGTTTGTTGATATCCATTTTGATCAATGATTGCGATCAAGTTGCCCAACTTGTATTTTGCAGCGGCAGCAATCGCCTCCCAAACTTGGCCTTCGCCCATCTCGCCGTCACCGATCATGACAAAGACATTGCTGTCTTTACCATCGAGACGCAAGCCGAGAGCTTGTCCGACACCAATCGAAAGTCCTTGCCCCAACGATCCCGTGGAGGCTTCGATCCCAGGCATCCGTTTCAGATTCGGGTGTCCTTCAAATGGACTTCCCAATTTTCGCAAAGACATCGTCTCTTCGACGCTGAAATATCCCCGTTCTGCCATCGCGGCATAAAGAACAGGAACCGCATGACCTTTACTCAGAATAAATCGATCGCGATTGGGGTCATCGGGATTCTGCGGATCGAGCCGCAAGTGTCCACCGAAATACAACCCAGTGACAATCTCTACCGCAGAAAGACTACTACTGGGGTGTCCACTGGCGGCTGCGGTGGTCATATTAATGATGTGTTTGCGGAGATCCTTCGCCTTCGCGAGCATCTCATCCTGACTTAGCTTGATTGCTTCCAAAGCCACGGTAAATCCTCTCTGTCAGAGTCGTTATAATCGTCGTGTTTGACTTATATTTGTAAGAACGGCGGTCAGCAAACCCTTGCCGATGCCGGTCAAAAGAGATGTGAGAAACCCCCAAAGGGATTTCCTTTTGCCGTCCGAACATGCTAACGATCCTGACATCGGCTGGCAAGCAGTCCGCATATTGAATACCATGACCTTATCTCAATCCATGTAACATGTTATGAATATTGGCCTAAAATGAATGTTCAGAACTGGCCCGACGAGAAACTGATTTCCTACCTGGAAGACATGCTCCCAGAGGATGAAATGTCACAACTCGAAGCGAATCTACGATCAGATTCGCAGCTGAGAGAGCGACTTGAAGATATGAAAAGCAATCATCAGACTCACTCACTCGGGGAAATCTGGCAACGTCATCGACTCAGTTGCCCAAGTCGCTCAGATCTTCAACAGTATCAAAGAGGAGAGCTTTCGACCGAGACTTCCGACTATATCGAGTTCCACATACAGACGATTGGATGTGGAATCTGCCAAGCCAATTTTGAAGACTTGTCGTCGGCTGATTCACAAAATGACACACAACGCAGGCGTCAGATTTTTGAATCCTCTGTCGGATTTCTCAAACCTCGAGATGAGTCCTGAATCATGAGTCAGAAGGGAATAGTCTACCTGGTCGGTGCAGGTCCCGGTGATCCAGGATTACTTACTCTTCGTGGGCAACAGTGTCTTCAGCGAGCAGACATCGTTTATTATGACGGACTGGCAAACCCCCTCTTGTTGAAATACACCCAAGGAATTTGCGAACGAACAAGCCGACGCATGGTCGACGATGGCAAAATAGTCCCGCAAGAGGAAATTAATTCCCGACTGATCGAGTCTGCCCGAGCTGGCAAAATCGTCGTGAGACTCAAAGGAGGAGATCCCTTTGTCTTCGGAAGAGGAAGCGAAGAAGCAGCAGCACTCCGAGAAGCTGGCATCGAGTACGAAATTGTTCCGGGAGTCACCGCGGCTGTTGCTGCGGCAGAGTACGCAGGAATTTCAGTCACGCATCGCGATTATGCCTCGGCTGTCGCATTCATTACGGGACATGAAAATCTTTCCAAGCCGGAATTGTCTATGGACTATGCCAATCTTGCCCGATTTTCTGGAACGCTCGTCTTCTACATGGGCCTGCACAAAATCACTCAAATCACAACATCGCTCATTGATCATGGACTCTCTCCCGAGACTCCCGCCTGCGTGATTAGTCATGGCACACTCTGTAGCCAACAGACTGTCAGTGATACCGTCGCCAATCTCGCATCGCGTGTTAGGGATAGCCAATTAACAGCTCCATCGTTGATCATGATCGGCAAATGTGTCGACTTACGCGAACGCTTGAAGTGGTTTGAAGATCGCCCTTTGTTTGGTCAGACAATTGCCATCACTCGCCCTCTCGAACAATCTTACGAGACAGCCGACCTTGCTTCCCAACATGGAGCGATCCCCGTTCTATTACCAACTATCGACATTCGACCTCCCGAAGCGTGGAACGATGTCGATACGGCCATCGAACAAATTGAACAACAGGATTGGCTGATCTTTACCAGCCAAAACGGCGTCTCACATTTTCTCGACAGAATTTTTGAACTTGGCTACGACCTACGCCGACTCGGACACGTTAAAATTGCCGTCATCGGTTCGGCAACAGCCGAAGCGTTGCGCGAGTACCATTTGACGGCTGATCTCATTCCCGAAACGTATCGAGCAGAAGAATTGGCGGCAGAATTAATTCCACTCATTCAGGGCAAGAATGTCTTGTGGTGTGGCGCTGATCGTGGCCGCGAAGTCCTGCAGGACGAGCTCTCTCCTCTCACTGCCAACTTCCATAAACTGGTTGTGTACAGAAACGTTGATGTTCTCGATTGGCCCGAAGAAACAATCTCTCAACTGAACTCGGGAGACATCGACTGGCTCCCCCTCTCAAGCCCTTCGATTGCCCGCGGAGTCGCACGCCTACTCCCCGAATCTGCGAAGTCTCTTTTGGGGAAGAAATCGAAGATCGTTGCGATCAGTCCCGTGACAGCAAAAGCTGCCGAAGAGGTGGGATTACCCGTTCATCTGGTCGCCACGACACACACTTGGCAAGGGATGTTTGAAGCGATTGTGAATGATCAGGCACGTTGAAGATTTAGGACTTCCTCAGACTCGTTGCAGCCAACTGATTTGATAGGGCTCTAACTCAATCGCTTCCGATGTACCGATGGTTTCTCCTGTAATCGCATCTTCAAAGTAGCGACCCATCCCAAACGTCCTGAGATGATTTCCTTCGATGGATTGCGAACTCTCCGAGAAATTTGCGAGAATCGCCACGCGACTCCCGTCATGTTGACGAACAAAGCCGAGCACGTGCTCATTACCGGTCTCGATCAATTGCATTTCGAGTCCCGCCAACGCTGGCATTTTTTTTCGCAGAGAGATCATGGTTTGCAACGAGCGAAAGATTCGATTGCGAATCGATCCATCCTTGGATTCGAGATGACCGTCAAGCTCGGCAAGGTACTCCCATTTCATCTTTGGACGATGAATCCAGCGGGTATCACCCGCCTTGGCAGGGTCTTTCACGAAATCATAATCGTTCAGTTGCCCCCATTCTTCGCCGAGATAAATGAGAGGAATACCACCAATACTCAACGTCACTCCGTTCAGAAGCATGATTCGACGGATGGCCATCTCTTTCAGATGTTCATCTCCCAAATCAATCGCTTGTTCTAAACCCGCCAGAGACGCAAGCGTCCCCGAGATCCTCATATCTCCCGTCTCTGTATTATGCTGAAAAGGGACTCCACGAGCGAACGACCCCTCAAATTGTCCGGTATAAAACTCATTGAGAAACTTCCGATGGTCATAAGCGTTAATGCCCAAGACCGCTGCATCCGCATCGTCGAACGTCCAGCCAATGTCATCGTGACAACGAAGATAGTTGACCCAGCTTGTCCCTTCGGGAAGATGATGCCGATGTCCCAATGATTGTTTCAAGAGTTTGACTGATCGCGTTGCCAGCGACTCCCATAACAAGGCCATCAATGTCGGATTGTAAGAGATCTGACACTCTTCAGGACTGATGTATCGAACGACATCATCGGGATGCACGATTGCCTCTGACTTAAATAACATACTCGGAGCCGCGATTGAGGCTAAAGCATTAAACGCCTGAATCAACCAATGGGCTTGCGGGAGATTCTCGCAACTCGTCCCCATCTCTTTCCAGATAAAAGCGACCGCATCAAGCCGCAACACATCAATTCCCGTATTCGCCAAGAACAACATTTCTTCCAGCATCGCACGAAACACCGACGGATTTCGATAATTCAAATCCCATTGGTAACTATTGAACGTGGTCCATACCCACTTCTCCATATTGTCGTGCCAGGTAAAGTTTCCACGTCGCACTGTGGGAAAGATTTCCCGCAAAGTCCGCTCATACTCATCGGGCTCTCTACGATCAGGGAAAATGTAGTAAAATTCCTCGTACTCCGTCACTCCCGCTTGAGCTTGTTCTGCCCAGACATGGTGGTCTGATGTGTGATTGAAAACAAAATCAAGAACCAAAGAAATCCCTGCTTCTCGCAACTCTTCAGAAAGCTGTTGTAAATCGTCAATCGTCCCCAAGCGAGGATCGATCGAACGATAATTGCTGATGGCGTACCCGCCATCATTGTCTCCAGGACGCACTACGAAGAGTGGCATCAAATGCAGATAAGACAGGCCAAGGGTTTGAAAGTATGGAATTTGCTCGCGAAGACGACTCAGATTATCGCTGAACAGGTCAACGTATAACGCACCGCCAGCCATCCGCTCGGACTGAAACCAATCAGGCTGATTTTCACGTTGGTGATCAAGATTTCTCAAGCTCACCGAACGAGCCGCCCAAGAACGTGCCGCCGTAATCAGTATTTGTTCGAGATGATAAAAGAAATCGAATCGCGAACCATACAGGAGATGCAACAGATAGAACAATCTCGGCCAGACCCGCTTTAATCTGATCTGAAATGCATGCACGACGGACTCATCCACCTGCTCGCCCCTCCACACCGATTCCAGTCGGGGTAACAGGCGTTCCAGTGTAAGCTCTATCTCATGGGCCGAGGCGCGATGATTTTCGTTATTGTTGATCAATCCGGTCATTCGGAATCGCGATGTTATCTAGAAATTGATAGTAGTCGATGCCTTCGAGAATTCCGCGAGCGTGCGAAGCTTCGGCAAAATAGATTCGAGGAGAATCTCTCAGAACGGCCATCTCGGAACTGAAGTTACCGACAACCACACCCAATGTGTGCCCCTTTAACATGTTAATATCGTTGCCAGAATCACCTGCAATCAACACTTTTTCTGGAGGAAAACCCCAGCGGTAAAGTAGATGACGCATGCATAATCCGCTGTCACCACGGACCGGTAAAACATCAAGATACATTCCCAATGAGAACACGACATTGACACGCAACCCGGCTTCACGCATGATCCGTTTCAGCTGCGAGATGCTGGGAGAAACTTCCAAATCGACCTCGTAACTGATTTTAAATTCCGACTGTTCATTTTCTGCCTGTGGAAACAGACCTTCCTGAGCATCGAGCAGTTCACGGATTTCATCCCGCTTCCATTGATAATCCATTTGCTTACGCCATGAGAGATCAGCCGTCAGCGAATCGCCATAATGCAGTTCGGTTCCCACGGAAGTGATAAACAGATCGGGCGACGGAAGATTCAATTCCTTCATGAGCTTCAGAGCATCGTCGAGTCGTCGTCCCGTTGCGATCCCAAAACCCACATGCTCATTCGTTTCAATAATTGACTGAAACTCCCTCAAACCCTCTTCGTCTCCAGTGAGTGTGTTGTCGAGATCGGTGATGATCAAGCGATCAAATTCCGGCAACCGTTGTTTTCGTGGCGTTGTCGCCAAGGCCGGCTCGGCAGTATGAGAGAGCAAATCTTTGACATCACGCAAATAGCGGCTGGCGTGTGTGCTCCAAGAATAATGTTTATGGGCTCCCTGAAGACCATTTTGAGCCCACTCATCCCATTGACCGGGTTCGGACAACACCCTCAACAAGGCATGTTCGATGGCATTTTGATCAAAGGGGTCAACGAGTAATCCATTTTGACAATTCGCAATAATGTCACGCGGGCCACCATCATTGGTCGCAACAATCGGGACACCACTGGCAGCCGCCTCTAACAAGGTCAACCCGAACGGTTCGGTCATCGCGGGATTGACGAATACTCCGCGTGATGCTGCCGACATCCGATACAAGTCCTCGACATCGGACGAGACATGAGACTTCGGATACGCCACTTTTCCATACAGGTCATAGACATCAATCAGGACCAACACATCTTGCAATATCTTTCGCTGGGCCGGAACCATCTCGCGTAAATCGTCTCGTGAACCCATCACCAACACCAGATTCGCCTTTTCCTGAAGCTCTTCACTTTCTCCATAAACCCTGACTAACATTTCCAGATTTTTGCGTTCATCTGGACGAGCCATGGTGAGAATCATCGGCTTGTCGGCATCGGTCAAAAAACGATTCAACTCGTTTCGAACAGGGGGCTCTTTGTCAGCCGGTTCCGCAGGACGAAAACTGGTCAGGTCCACGCCGGGAGGAATGACTTCCATCCGATCAGGAACATAATGCTCATACAAAGAATATTGCTGTTCAACTTCCTGGCTCGTACTGGCAACAACGATGGCCGCCGTCTCTAACGCCGTCTCTTCGGCTTCGTTCCGAATCGTAAACTTATACTTCTTTTCTAAGGTTTCAGGTTTTGAATTACCCATCGAGAGGCGTTGTCGCTTGACTCGCCCCAACGAATGCCCTGTGAAGATGTACGGAATGTGCAAAAGTCGGGCGAGTTGAGCGCCAGCAAATCCGGCATCGGCATAGTGACCATGAATGATGTCGGGCAGTCCCGTCCGACGAAAATGAGCCAAGGCATGATCGATGAAGACTTCCAGATACGGCCACAAAGACTCTTTGGCCAAATAACGCTTGGGACCAAACGGAATACGAATCAGTTTCGCCTTATCGGAGATCTGTTCTTCAATCTGGGCGTAATCAGAATCGACTTTGGAATCGATGATCTGCCGAGTCAATAACTCGACTTCACCAACTCCTGGCTCTTTAGAGAGAGCGTCTGCCAACTCGAGAACATACTTCACTTGGCCTCCCGTATCGGCATCCCGCCCAAGTTCGGGATTTTTCACACGAATCAGTCCGTGTAAGCTGATGAGTGTGATTTTCAAATTGTCTTCTTCGAGTTTGGGGCTCATGTCTCCTTGAATCCAGTTTGAGTTTTCGTGTATGAATTCTCTTTGTGGGTGCCAATGCGGTATTCGTAACAGAGTGAATCAATCGCAAAACACTCGCCGTCCTTTAAGAGCTAACGACTCCTGCAAGGCCAGCAAGATACCCAACTACAACAAATTACGCTTGATCTGTTAAGATAATAGCATGAATCAGTCACAATCACGAGGCAACATTTTTGAACCGCAAGTCTTGGCAACAGACTTGGACGGCACTCTGATCCCGAACGACGAGACACATCACGAAGCCTTACAAGCTCTCGACCAACTCTTCAGCGAATCCGACAAGTCTCTCGTCTTTGTCACGGGGCGTGATTTCGATCTGACACGACAAGCTATTCATGAGCATAAACTGCCAGTGCCTGAATGGATCATTTGCGACGTTGGCAGTTCGATCTTCAAACGAAATGCAGCAGGTGTTTTTGAACCGGTAGAAGACTATCGCCAACATTTGAGCAGCCTTTGCCAGGATTTCACTGTCGCCAAGCTTCGCGAACAACTTGAGAAATGGCCCGGCTTACGTTTGCAGGAAGAGAGTAAACAAGGCGAGTTCAAACTCAGTTTTTATGCATCAGCCGATGATGTCGATCAGCTCGAAAAAGAACTTGTCGATTGGCTGGAAACAAAATCTGCTCCGTGGTCGATCATCGGCAGCATCGATCCATTCACTAATGATGGACTGATTGACTTCTTGCCTTCTGATGTCTCCAAAGCCTTTGCGCTGGAGTGGTGGAGACGACACGAAGAATGGGAGCAGGAGCAAATTGTGTTTTCCGGTGACAGCGGGAATGACTTCGCAGCACTCACCGCCGGATATCTTTCCATTGTCGTTGGTAACGCGGCAGAAAGCGTGCGAGAGAAAGTCCAAGCCACTCACAAAGACCAAAACTGGACCGACCTCCTCCACCTCGCCGACGGTCATTCCACAACCGGCGTGCTGGAAGGCTGTCGTCACTACGGCATGTTTTAACGATAAGCTACCGTTCTACATCAGCGATTCTCAATACACCCTGCGCATAAAAAACGGGAAGAGCAAACTGCTCTTCCCGTTGAGGGATTGTAGTTACTAAATATGATTAGAAATCATCCCCAACAAGAC
>Ga0181596_10002769_pt1 | contig 16695 bp, 15 predicted proteins | sample 041ome_6_FD_148655 | JGI IMG/M metagenome (GOLD analysis project Ga0181596, IMG submission 148655) | Coastal salt marsh microbial communities from the Groves Creek Marsh, Skidaway Island, Georgia - 041402US metaG (spades assembly) | ecosystem: Environmental > Aquatic > Marine > Intertidal zone... | reverse complement strand
TTTTTCAACTTTACCAACCATTGATTTGTCCCACACATTGATGGTGACCATACGTGGTTCGGGAACGTTGACAGTCCCCAATTGGTTGATCGGTGTCTGCGACCCGTACGCCTCCACGACGATAGGATCAAGCATGCTTGAAGATGCGCGCCCTGTGCGCAACGATGCAAATTCTGTTTTTAACGAAGCCATCGCCCCGTCCATGCGGCGCTGAAGGTCGTCGGTATCCAACATAAAGTCATCTGACATGGTTATGCTCTTCTTATTGTTATTCTGATTTAAGACCATGTAACCCTATTCGGTTACAGTTGTATAGGTGCCTTTACCTGCTAAAATTCCCCGAAAACCGCCCGGTTCGTCCAGTGAAAACACGATCAAAGGCATTTTATTGTCGCGCATGAGCGCAATCGCTGACGCATCCATCACTTTTAGGTTTTTCTGCAAAACTTCCGTATAGGTGATTGAATCGTATCGTTTTGCGCTTGGATTTGTTTTCGGATCACTGTCGTAAATCCCATCGACTTGTTTGCCCATGAACACTGCATCACAGGCCATTTCGCTTGCGCGAAGGGCGGATGCTGTGTCGGTTGTAAAGTAAGGGTTACCCGTTCCAGCAGCAAAAATACATACACGTTTCTTTTCCAAATGCCGCACAGCGCGGCGACGAATATAGGGTTCACACACTTGATCCATGGGAATGGCGCTGATCACGCGTGTAAAGATCCCCAACCCCTCAAGGGCGCTTTGCATGCCCAAGGCGTTCATGACAGTGGCCAACATACCCATGTAATCGGCTGTGGTGCGTTCCATCCCTTGGGCAGACCCTTGCAATCCGCGGAAAATGTTCCCGCCACCGATGACCATACAAATTTCCACGCCCATGTCGTGCACGGATTTCACCTCGCGTGCGATTCTTTCGACTGTCGGTGGATGCAATCCAAATCCTTGGTCCCCCATCAAAGCTTCACCTGATATTTTCAACATGACGCGTTTAAATGCTGTTTTGGGGGCGGATTGATCGGGCATTTGGCACTCCATGCACAAGACTTGAGATTTCTGGGCAAAATGTCGTAAAACGCGGTCAGATTCAATGCACCAATTCACCTTTTGTGGGAATAAGGTCATTTTTGCCGAAGAAACCAACAAGGTCAGCTATGATGCATGAAATTGAGCTTAGTGAAATTTTGTCGGCACCGCCTGACCTGCCCATACTGATTGCGGGGCCCACGGCGTCAGGTAAATCCGACCTTGCGCTGCGCATCGCGCAAGAAAGCGGAGGCGTTATCATCAACGCAGACGCGCTTCAAATCTATGAAAACTGGCGCGTACTGTCGGCCCGCCCGTCCCGTGAGGATGAACAGATCGCACCGCATGTCATGTACGGACATGTCGCGTGGGATGCCGAGTATTCCGTTGGCGAGTGGTTGCGCGAGGTGTCGCACCACCTGCAGGCTCCGCAGCGGCCGATCATCGTCGGTGGCACAGGACTATATTTCACCGCATTGACCCAAGGATTGGCCGAAATACCCCCAACACCGGCGCACATTCGGACACGCGCGGACCAAATACGACACAATGAGGGAATAGACGGATTGTTGCGCGCACTTGATGACGCGACGCGCACGGCGATTGATATCCAAAATCCGATGCGTGTTCAGCGCGCGTGGGAAGTTTTGGAAACCACGGGTAAATCCATTTTGTGGTGGCAAGCCCAAACACCCGCACCAATGCTGGGGTTGGACAAATGTTTGCCGATCCTATTTTATGTAAGTAAAGACGTTTTAAATCAACGCATTGAAACGCGGTTTTTGCGCATGATTGACCTTGGCGCACTGGACGAGGCACGCGAAAATTTACCGCGGTGGGATCCCAAATGCCTATCCTCAAAAGCCATAGGCGCCCCCGAATTGATATCATATTTAAACGGTGAAGTTGATCTGGAAACGGCCCAAACTCTCGCAACAATTGCGACACGTCAATTTGCGAAACGACAACGCACTTGGTTCAATTCCAAAATGAAAATTTGGCGCCGGTATCATCCCTATTAAAGCCGAGAAATAATTTAATTTTCCAAGATTCCCTGAAAAAATTCCAAAACGGCCTTGCAAATCAAGGGCAAGTCGCATTTGATTGTGAGGAATGTCGCAATTTGGCTATTGGATGCCGATTTGGGACGTTGACGCGCCATCAAATTTGGTGCGGAATGAGATCAGCGCTGACGCGAGGGTGCGACGAATTCGCGCGTCTCTGCCAATAAAAATAATGTGTCACAACAGGGAGACTATGATGACGCTAGAAACTTCGGGAAACATTCATCCAGCGGCAAAAATGTATGCCAAGGAACTCGCTGAGGGCAAACTAAGCCGCCGCGAATTTCTGACACGCACGACTGCGCTGGGCCTGTCCGCAACCGCAGCCTACGCGCTTGGCGGTTTGACGCAGCCAGTTGAAGCTGGCGGCCATGCTCAAATGGGTGGCACAATGCGCATTCAGCAAGAATTGCTTGCGTTGAAAGACCCACGCACATGGGACTGGACACAGATTTCAAACTTCTGCCGCGGCTGGCTTGAGTATTTGGTCGAATATAACCGTGATGGTACGTTCCGCCCGATGCTGCTTGAATCCTACTCCGCCAACGCAGACGCGACAGAGTACGTTTTGAACGTTCGCAAGGGCGTAAAATGGAACAATGGCGACGACTTCACAGCAGATCACGTTGCTTGGATCCTGAACTACTGGTGTGACGCGGGCGTTGAAGGCAACTCAATGGCAACACGTATGGGGTCTTTGATCGATGCCGACACGAAAAAGGCACGTGATGGCGCAATCACTGTTGTGGACAGCCACACTGTGAAATTGTCACTGCCAGCACCTGACATTTCGATCATTCCGGGCATGGCGGATTACCCTGCTGCGGTTGTTCACCCCTCAACAAACTTGGGCAATATTTTGGACACGCCAATCGGTACCGGCGCGTATATTCCAGAATCTCTTGAAGTTGGCGTAAAAGGCACCTTGGTCAAAAATGCAGATCATGCCTATTGGGGCAACAGCGTGGATGGCTATGCTGGCGGTTTTGTGGATCGCATCGAATTCATCGACTACGGCACAGACCCATCCTCATGGATGAGCGCAGTAGACGCCGACGAAGTTGATCTGTTGTATCAAAACACAGACGAATTCATCGACGTAGCAGAAGCGTCCGGTTGGGAAACATCAGACGTTGTGACCGGTGCAACAGTTGTTGTGCGTTTCCGTCAAACTGCAGAAGTAGATGGCAAAACACCTTATGGCGATGTACGCGTTCGTCAGGCAATCAGCCAAGCGGTCGACAACGGCATCGTTCTGGAATTGGGCTACTCTGGTCGTGGCGTCCAAGCGGACAACCACCATGTTGCACCTGTTCACCCAGAATATGCAGATATCGGTCGTCCAAAACATGATCCAGCAGGCGCAGCAGCGTTGATGGCCGAAGCCGGCATGGCCGATTTCGAACACGAGCTGATCACAATCGACGACGGCTTCAACGCGAACACCGGTGACGCAATCGCAGCGCAAGTTCGCGATGCAGGCATCAAAATCAAACGCACATTGCTGCCAGGTTCAACATTCTGGAATGATTGGGATAAATACCCATTCTCAGCCACAGAATGGAACCACCGCCCATTGGGTGTTCAGGTTCTGGCGTTGGCCTATAAATCTGGTGTTCCATGGAACGAAGCAGGATATTCAAACCCAGAATTCGACGCATTGTTGGACAAAGCGATGTCAATCGCGGATGCCGATGCACGTCGTGCGGTTATGGAGCAGATTGAAACCATCTTCCGCAATGATGCGGTTATTATTCAATCCTACTGGCGTTCGCTGTACCGCAACTACCGCCCAGGCGTTGTAGGTGCAGAGATGCATCCATCCTTTGAAATCCACGTTCACAAACTCGGATTTGCTGCATAAGCTTTCCGCTTAGTTAAGGCCGCATCACGTCGTTGATGCGGCCTTTGTTTGAGTTGAACTCACCACCTATGGGGATGCCACGGATGGGATTATTTATAATCAAGCGTCTGGCTGTGATGATTTTCACGGCTTTGTGCTTAACCTTCATTGTTTTCTTTTTGACGAACCTTTACCCAAACCTTGAAAAGCTCGCGAAATCAGAAGGCAATTTTCGGATGAGCGACGCAGAAGTGGCGTCATATCTTGGAAACAACGGATATCTTCAACCGCTGCCGGTCAAATATGGCCAATGGCTTGGTGTCCTACCAGGTTATGTGATCGAAGGCACAGATGGAAACGTCAGATACGGCTGTGCAAAGGGCGGAAAATCAACCGAAAATCTTCCGAAATTTTGCGGCATTCTACAAGGTGACTGGGGCTTGTCGAGCGTTTTCAAAGATGACGTATCGATCATTATTGGCATTCGTTTATCGCTGACGGGCAAGCTAATGATGTGGGTGATGATCCTGATGGTGCCCTCGGCGCTGGTGTTGGGCATTCTTGCAGGGATGCGCGAAGGATCGCGTCTGGACAGATCGCTGTCCACCTTTGCCATCGCAACCACAGCAACGCCAGAATACGTATCTGGAGTTATTTTGATCACTGTTTTTGCCTCGAAAATCGGTGGGCTGCAGTGGTTCAAGGGCTCTGCGACGCAGGCAATGGAAACCGCGACCTTTGAAAACTTTTTCCTTCCTGTCCTCACCATCGCACTATACGGAATGGGCTATATCGCGCGGATGACGCGCGCCTCAATGGCAGAGGTCATGACCGCGCAATATATCAGAACCGCCCGCCTCAAGGGGGTTACATTCACAAATATCGTCGTCAAACACGCGTTGCGAAATGCTTTGATCGCGCCGTTCACGGTAATCATGTTGCAATTCCCATGGCTTTTGAACGGCGTTGTGATTGTTGAGACATTGTTTAATTACAAAGGCTTTGGCTGGACTTTGGTCCAAGCGGCAGGAAACAACGATATCGAACTGCTTTTGGGTGTATCGGTTGTGTCGGTGTTGGTCGTATTGATCACACAGCTGATATCAGACATCGGATACGTTTATCTTAACCCACGTATCAGCGTGAAATAGGGGGCAGTCATGGAAAATCTTGCTTGGCTTGAAATAACAGCCCGAATTCTTACACAATTGATCCCTGTCTGGATTGCGCTGGTCGTGACATTCATTGTGTCGATCAAATACAAACGAAGCCTTGGGCTATACGGTAAACTCTTTGATTCAAATGTTGGAATGATTGGCTTTGCCATCGTGATGTTCTGGGCCTTTACGGGTGTTTTTGCGGGTGCCTTTGATTGGATCATCACCCATGATCCATTGTCCCAAGTCTCTGGTCTAAAAAACAAAATTCCAGGAACAGCGATGCCCGGCGCATCCGAAGGGGATTATCCCTATTACCTATTGGGTGGCGACAACCTTGCCCGTGACGTGTTCAGCCGCGTCATTGCTGGATCGACCAAGGTCATCTTGATCGCGCCGCTTGCGACGCTGTTTGCGTTTATGGTTGGCATCACGCTTGGCCTGCCTGCCGGATATTTCGGTGGGCGCTTGGATATGGTTTTGTCGTTCTTGGCGAACCTTGTTTTGGCATTCCCTGTGATCTTGTTGTTCTATCTGCTGGTTACACCCGAAATTAGAACCACAGGCTTTCCGCAATATATGGCGGTGGTTTTGTTCGCCTTTCCGATCATCTTTGCGACCGTGTTGATCAATTCACGCTATTACCTTGTGCCGCAAAAGCGAAACATCATGCTTGGCGTGACACTGTTCATCTTGTTCGCGCTTTATATTTCGTTGATCAACGAAGCGGGTACAAAAATCACCATCTTCAATTCGATTGACCTGTTTGATGTCGATGGCGGACTGCTGACGGTCTTTGTGTCGGTGGTCTTCGTCAACTCACCCACTGTGTTTCGGATCGTGCGCGGTTTGGCGATGGATATCAAAACGCGCGATTATGTGGCCGCCGCACAAACACGCGGCGAAGGCACATGGTACATCATGCTGTGGGAAATCTTGCCGAATGCGCGTGGCCCGTTGATTGTGGATTTCTGTTTGCGGATTGGCTACACCACCATTTTGCTGGGAACCTTGGGCTTTTTCGGTCTTGGCCTTGCGCCAGAAGATCCCAACTGGGGTGCGACTATCAACGAAGGACGCAAATTGCTGTCCATCTATCCTCACCCTGCTCTTCCGCCATCCTTTGCGCTTTTGTCGCTTGTTTTGGGTCTGAACCTATTGGCAGACGGCCTGCGTGAAGAAAGCTTGAAAGATTAATCATTGGGCGGGATCACCCGCCCTGTCCCCTCTGCCCTAATGGGAGAAGACAATGACAAAATTAGACTATGATGGACCGATCCTTGAAATCGATAACCTGTCAATTTCCTTTTTTACCCGCTTGCGCGAAATCCCCGCCGTGATGGATTTTTCCGTCACCGTCCAACCCGGCGAAGCCGTTGGATTGGTGGGCGAATCTGGCTGCGGTAAATCCACGGTCGCCTTGGGCGTCATGCAAGATTTGGGCGTGAACGGCCGCATCGTAGGCGGATCGATCAAGTTCAAAGGTCGTAACCTGAACGACATGTCAGACGAAGAATTGCGCGACATCCGTGGCAATGAAATCGCCATGATCTACCAAGAACCGATGGCGTCGTTGAACCCCGCAATGAAAATCGGCCGTCAGTTGATGGAAGTGCCGATGATCCACGAAGGCGTATCCGAAGAGGTCGCCTATCAACGTGCGCTTGAGGTGGTCACAGACGTGAAACTTCCGGATCCAGAACGGATTTTGAAATCCTATCCGCATCAGCTGTCTGGTGGCCAACAACAGCGCATCGTGATCGCGATGGCGTTGATGTCGAAACCTGCCCTGTTGATTTTGGACGAACCAACAACCGCACTTGACGTGACGGTTGAGGCCGCAGTGGTCGCATTGGTCAAAGATTTGGGCAAAAAATACGGCACATCCATGCTGTTTATTTCGCACAATCTTGGCCTCGTTTTGGAAACCTGCGACCGAATTTGTGTGATGTATTCGGGCGAAGCGGTGGAAACCGGATCAATCAAAGACGTCTTTGACAAGATGCAGCACCCCTATACCCAAGCCCTGTTTCGGTCGATCCCGCTGCCAGGCGCCGATAAAAACGCCCGCCCCTTGGTTGCCATTCCGGGCAATTTCCCGTTGCCGCACGAACGGCCGCAGGGCTGTAACTTTGGCCCGCGCTGCGATTATTTCCAAGAGGGACTTTGTAATGCCTCGGACATCTCGATGCGGGTGATCGAGGGCGATGATCGGCATATGACCCGCTGTGCGCGGTTCAAAGATATCGATTGGAACGCCCCAATCGCTGCCGCGTCAACCAATGAGCGGTCCGAACCGGGCCGCGTGGTGTTAAAGATCGACAATCTCAGAAAATATTATGAGGTTGCCGCAAACGCATTGTTCGGCGGATCAGGTCCGAAAAAGGTTGTGAAAGCCAATGAAACACTGTCGTTTGAGGCGCGTGAAAGCGAAACCTTGGCGATTGTTGGGGAATCGGGCTGTGGTAAATCCACATTCGCAAAGGTCCTGATGGGGTTGGAAACCGCCACCGATGGGCAGATCCTGTTGGACGGCAAAAATATCGAAAGCACCCCCATTGAATCGCGCGACACGAAAACGGTGGCCGATGTGCAAATGGTGTTCCAAAACCCGTTTGATACGTTGAACCCATCGATGACCGTGGGTCGCCAGATTATCCGCGCGCTTGAGATTTTCAAATACGGATCCAGCGACCAAGAACGCAAGGACCGCATGTTGCAATTGCTCGATCTGGTAAAACTGCCACGTGCCTTCGCTGATCGCATGCCGCGCCAATTGTCGGGCGGTCAGAAACAGCGCGTCGGTATCGCGCGTGCCTTTTCTGGTGGTGCGCGGATCGTTGTGGCCGACGAACCTGTGTCTGCGCTTGACGTATCGGTTCAGGCGGCGGTTACCGACCTTTTGATGGAAATCCAACGCAAGGAAAAAACCACGCTTTTGTTCATCAGCCACGATCTTTCCATCGTGCGTTATCTGTCCGATCGCGTGATGGTGATGTATCTGGGCCATGTTGTCGAATTGGGCACAACGGACCAAGTGTTCGCGCCGCCCTATCACCCCTATACCGAAGCCCTCTTGTCGGCCGTTCCAATCGCGGACACATCCATCGAAAAAGAACATATCGTTTTAGAAGGCGATATTCCATCCGCCATGAACCCACCATCAGGCTGTCCATTCCAAACACGGTGCCGTTGGAAATCCAAAGTTGCGGGTGGCCTGTGCGAACGCGAGGTGCCACCTGTGCGGATCATGGCAGAGGGACATCAGATCAAATGTCACCTCGATCAATCCGATTTGGACAGCATGCGCCCCGTGATCAAAATCGCGGCCGAGTAATGTAATAGGTACATTTTGTTCCTTGATTGACCCAATCTTTGGGGCCAAAACTGGCCCCAAAGAAGGATAGATACATGTCACGTTTTGCTCCGCTTCCCAAGCCGCCCTATTATGCGGTTATGTTTTCCAGCCAAAAGTCAGAAAACTCACAAGGGTATGATGACATGGCCAAACTCATGGTTGAATTGGCTGAAACGATGAACGGCTATATCGGCCATGAAAGCAGCCGCGATCAAACGGGGTTCGGTATAACGATCAGCTATTGGCACAGCGAAGACGCGATCAAAGCGTGGCATACGAATGCAAAACATCAAATCGCGCAAAAACTGGGCAAAGAACGGTGGTATGATCACTACGTCGTGCGGGTGGCCAAGGTCGAACGCCAGTACGACGGCCCCTAACGCAAGATACGTCGAACGTAATTTTGGGTTTCTTTGTAGGGCGGAACGCCATTGTATTTCGCGACAGCCTCGGGCCCTGCATTATACGCGGCCAAGGCCAACCGCCAATTTCGAAAACGCTTATACTGTTGTGACAGATACCGCGCACCCCCATCAAGGTTTTGGCGCACATCATGCGGATCAACCCCCAAATAGCGCGCAGTTTCTGGCATCAGTTGGGTCAAACCAATGGCCCCTTTGTGTGACAGTGCTTTTGGGTTCCATCCGCTTTCTTGTTGGATCAAACGCAAAAACAAATCAACGGGTACGCCGTTTTTTTGCGCCATCATCTTGGCCAATTCCACATGTTTGCCATCTGCATTGGGGCGATAAATGTCATCATCGGCCAAGCCTGGTATATAAACAGGATCACGCGAGAGCGAAATTTCAGATCCCGTCGAATTGCGACGCTCAATCACCTTGAATTTCGACGAATAGGATGACCCCCGAAGGGATGTTTCCGCATATGCTGGACCAACGGGCGTCAATATTGCCACGGCAACGCAAGAATAAATGAATTGTATCAGCTTAACCATGCGTTGAAACTAAGGATTTATTTTCGCCAATCAAGCACTTGATGACTGGCGGGCGGAAAATTGCGCGCTTTTTATGAAAGTTTAACCTTTTATTCATTGCGCAGGAGTGATGTAAACTAATCCTATAGCAAGAGATTCGACAGGAGAGCGTAATGGCAGGATCCGTAAACAAGGTTATTTTGATCGGCAATTTGGGCCGCGATCCCGAAGTTCGCAATTTCCCAAATGGTGGCAAGGTGTGTAACCTGCGCATTGCGACATCCGAAAACTGGAAAGACCGCAACACGGGCGAACGCAAGGAACGCACAGAATGGCATTCTGTCGCGATTTTTTCCGAACCCTTGGTACGCGTCGCTGAACAATACCTGCGCAAAGGATCCAAGGTCTATATCGAGGGCCAATTGGAAACCCGCAAATGGCAGGACCAATCTGGTGCGGACCGGTATTCAACCGAGGTCGTTTTGCGCCCCTATACATCCACATTGACAATGCTAGACGGACGCGGCGAAGGCGGCGGCAATTCAGGCGGTGGTGGTTACGGCGGGCCGTCTGATGGCGGATACGACAATGGACCAAGCGATGGTGGTTTTGGTGGACCGTCAGGCGGCGGTGGATCATCGCGCGATTTCGACGACGAAATTCCATTCTAATAAAAAACGGGCCCAAGGGCCCGTTTTTTTATCCAAGATAATCAGATCGTTGCAGGCTGTATTTCGCCATTTTTTCGTTCAAGGTTCTGCGCGGCAAACACAGTTCATCCATCACCTTGGCAATTGACCCTTTGTGGCGGCGCATTGTGTTGTCGATCAACATTTTTTCAAACGCCTCTACATATTCTTTCAAGGGTTTGCCTTCGGACGTGACAACGGTCGTCATGCTGTCTTCGTCGCTCATCAAAAGCGACGAAATCGTGCCTTGGCCGCGCCGCGCTTGCAGCACAGTTTGTTCGGCAACATTCATCAACTGACGCACATTTCCCGGCCATGGGGCTTGAAGCAATTGCGCCGCATCTTGGGCGGAAATCACAGGGCTGTCGCATCCATAGTCATCCGCGTAGGCATCACACAATCGGTTAAACATGTCCAAAATGTCATCCCCCCGCTTGCGCAAAGGCGGCACTGTGATCTTGGCAGAATTGAGCCGGAAAAACAGATCAGGACGCAGCACATCTGCCGCAGCTTGGCCCGGTTCGTGATTGTTACAGATCGCAATAATGCGCGTTTCTGGCGGTTGGCCCAGATCATCGATATAGCTTTGCAAACGGCGCTGTACAGACTCTGTCAAACTTTCGATGTCTTCCAGTACCAAGGTACCGCCGCGCGCTTCTTCTATCGCGGGAAGATAGCTTTCTTCTGAATGCACAGGGCCAAAGAGCCGACGCATCAGGCCGTCTTCGCCATAGGCTGCACAGCTGATCAACGCGAATTTCTTGCCCGCCCGTGTCCCCACAGCATGCAGCGCATGGGCAACCAGTGTTTTGCCAGTCCCCGTTTCCCCCGAAATCAACACATGCCCATCCGATTGGCCTATGTCCAAAATATCCTCGCGCAAACGCTCCATCGCTTTGGATCGCCCCATCAGCTTTTTCATCAGCTGATCCGCATCTGACAATTCGCGGCGCAATGCGCGATTGTCCAATGTCATGCGCCTTTGTGTCGTGGCCTTTTGGGCTAGCTGGCTCATTGTGTCGGGGTTAAATGGCTTTTCAAGGAAATTAAATGCCCCCAGTCGCATGGCTTCGACCGCCATCGGAACATCGCCGTGACCGGTGATCATGATCACCGGTATCGTGCTGTCGCGGCTCATTAATGCGCGCAGGAATTGCATGCCATCCATTCCGGGCATGCGGATATCGGTAATGACGATACCCGGATAATCAGGTCCGATAGCCGCCAGCGCATCCGTCGCTGTTGCAAAGCTTTCGGTATCATATCCTGATAGCGCCAACCATTGAGTGATCGACAGGCGCATGTCTTTTTCATCATCGACGATGGCGATTTTCATTGCTTTGCTCATATGTGCTACTCTGCTGCTTCAATCGGGTTCTCTGAGATCCCGTGTTGGTTAAAAATAGGCATTTCAATCACAAAAACCGCACCACCATTTTCGGCGTTTCGCGCGGTTAGTCGGCCGCCCAAATCCTTGATAATTCCTGACGAAATGGCCAAGCCTAACCCGACCCCGTCACCGGGCGCCTTGGTAGTATGAAATGGTTCAAAAAGGTTTTCCAAGTCACTGATTCCATGACCATTATCCCGAACGCTTAACGTTACGACATTACCACGATTTAGGATGATTTCGATTTCAGGATGGGTTTCGTTTTTGACGGCATCATGCGCATTTCGCAACAGGTTGATTAACACCTGTTCCAAACGCATGCGATCCCCCATCACAAAGACATCTTCATCTGGCAAAATCTTGGTCAATTTGATTTTAGACAACCGAAATTGGGGATCCATCATCGAAATCGAAGAATCCAATGCGGCCGCGATGTCGATTGGGCTGAACTTTTCGGCACCTTTTCGGGCATGGGATTTTAATTGCCGCGTGATGGCCCCCATGCGTTCAACCAAATCATCCATACGCTGAAAGGCAACCATGGCTTCGTCTGGCCGATTGCGGCGCAGTAACAGACCAGCCCCCGCAAGATAGGTTTTCATGGCCGCCAAAGGTTGGTTCAATTCATGGCTGACAGCTGCGGCCATTTCACCCAATGCCGCCAATTTCGAACTTTGGGCAAGCGATTGTTCCGCAACCTGAAGCGTTTTTTCCATCCGCTCGCGTTCGGCAATTTCACGATGCAAACGCGCGTTTAGATCCCGAAGGGCAAGGCTTTCACGTTGGAAAAAGATCACTTTGGACGCATTTCGACGGCTCGTGTAATAAAAACCCACCGCAAAAAGAACCGCGAAGATCATGATTTCGAACGCTAAAATTGCATTCACACGCTCGCGCACGCTGGAATACGCGGTAAAGGTGGTGATTTGCCATCCCCGAAACGGGATGCGCCCTTGGATCCGCATCACCGCTTGGCCTGCGACATAGGCATTAAACGGGCTATCGCCCCAGTCGGTGGTCATGCGCAACGCCCGATCCAAAGCGCTTTCAGGGGATTGAAGCGCGATGGCCTGATCCTCTGACATGCCGCGCCACTTGGGTTCGGTGGACAGCGTGATGATACCTTCGGAGTTGGTGACAAACACCGCCTCTGATATGCCGGCCCACGCGCGTTCAAATTTCTGCAGATCAACTTCGACCAAGATGACGCCAATCACTTGGCCTTGATCATCGACGCGGCGGGAATAATAAAACCCAAAGCCGCCAGTTTCCTTTTCCACCACCCTAAATACAGTATTGGCAGAGCGCACAGCGTCGATGAAATATCCCTTTTCCCGATGTGATTTGCTAATATTCACCCGTTCGGTCGAGGCCACCGTACGCCCATCGCGATCCAGCAAAGACAATGACGCCGCCCCGATTTCATCGACAAAGCTGATCAAGCGTTGGGAAGTCTGGGTAAAATCATTCGAATTCAGCGCCGAGATCAGCGAAGGGTCGCGCGCCAAAAGCTGCGGCACGATTGAGTTTCTTTGCAGCTCGCTTTGCAAGTTCGACCCGTAGAGCGCCAAGCGCAATTCAGCACGATTTGCCGTGCTTTGGGTAAAGCGCTCTGTCAAAATCGCATTTGTGAGATAGAGCGTGGCAAAGGCCACAACCAACAAAACACCCGAGACCAGGCGCGCACGCCAATTCGACGACGCGATTGGCGTGGTGACATCACTCAGGGATTCGGGGCGCAAATTTTCCATTCTGTCGCCCAGTATAGCCTGTTTTTTCGCAAGCGTTAGGCGCTGACGAACTGATCAAACAGATTGGCAAAAAATGGCTTACCATCTGTCCCGCCATGGGCCTCTTCGGCAAGACGTTCAGGATGGGGCATCATTCCCAAAACGCGGCGGTTTTCTGACAAAACGCCTGCAATATCTGCAACAGACCCATTGGGGTTGTTGTCATAGGTAAAGGCAACGCGGTCTTCGTCGAACAAACGCGCTACGTCATCTTGGGGAAGGTTGTAATTGCCGTCATGGTGCGCAATCGGTACCGTGATCTGCTGTCCGGCGCTGTACCCGCCTGTATAGGCAGAATTTGTGCTGCGCACGGTCAGGGATTCATGGCGACACACATATTTCAATCCGGCATTACGCAATAAAGCACCCGGCAAAAGACCTGTTTCGGTCAATACTTGGAACCCATTACACACGCCAAACACATAGCCGCCCTCATCTGCGAAACGGATCACGGATTGGCAAATTGGCGAACGGGCCGCAATAGCACCTACGCGCAGGTAATCGCCAAACGAAAACCCGCCCGGAATTGCGATAACATCAAGACCCGAGGGCAGATCGGTGTTTTTGTGCCAGATCATCGATACATCGAACCCGGCGTTTTTAAGCGCAACCGCCATGTCGCGGTCACAGTTTGATCCTGGAAAGACTACAACACCCGCGCGCATTAGACGATCTCGATAGAATAGTTTTCGATAACCGTGTTCGCCAAAAGTTTTTCGCACATCTCGGTCACTTGGGCTTTGGCGGCATCTGCGTCGGTGCCTGCCAAATCCAATTCGATCACTTTGCCCTGACGCACGCCGCTGACGCCATCAAACCCCAAAGCGCCAAGCGCATGTTGTACGGCGGCCCCTTGTGGGTCCAAAACACCGTTTTTCAGCATAACATAAACACGGGCTTTCATATTCTGTTCCTATGGTTTGTGACGTTACTTCACGACCGTTGGGGCCGTTGTGATATTTGACGATTGCAAGATGCCCAAACGACGCGCAACTTCGGAATAGGCGTCGGTCAACGATCCAAGATCACGACGGAACACGTCTTTGTCAAGTTTGCGACCTGTTTCGATATCCCACAAACGGCAGCTGTCTGGGCTGATTTCGTCTGCGATAACCAAACGTTGGAAATCACCTTCGTAGACGCGACCAATTTCGATTTTGAAATCGACCAAGCGAATACCAACCGCATACATGACACCAGACAGGTAATCATTGACGCGCAATGCAAGGGACAAGACGTCTTCCATGTCTTGTTGGCTTGCCCAACCAAAGGCCGCAATATGTTCTTCGCTGACCAGCGGATCGCCCAAAGAATCGTCCTTGTAGCAATATTCGACGACGGGGCGGGACAATTGCGTGCCCTCTTCTATGCCCAAACGCTTGGACATTGATCCGGCTGCATAGTTGCGCACAATCACCTCAAGGGGGATGATTTCACAGCTGCGCACCAATTGTTCACGCATGTTCAGACGCTTCATAAAATGCGTTGGAATGCCAACAGCTTGAAGCCCAAGCATGAAAAATTCAGACAAACGGTTGTTGAGAACGCCCTTGCCCTCAATCACATCTCTTTTCTCTGCGTTAAACGCTGTTGCGTCATCCTTGAAATATTGCACGAGGGTTCCTGGTTCTGGACCTTCGTAAAGGATTTTCGCTTTGCCTTCGTATATTTTTGTGCGGCGCGCCATTGGATCACTTTCTTGGCTAAGTTGCCGCTTCTCTTAGGGCAAGAATGGCAAAAGGGCAAGGGATGCGTTGCCGCGCGTGCAAACAAAATGCCCTGTTCGTTATATTTGCGGCGTTCTATCGCGAAACTCATAATCTGTGTGAAGATTATGAATTTGCCTTCCGGTTCAAAACATGGCACGGGCTTGGAAAATATGAGGATAAATGTGGCGATATGACAAACGCTTTTTTAAAAATGCTCGCGACCCGCGATTGGATTTTGACAGATGGTGCGACAGGCACAAACCTGTTCGCAATGGGATTGGAATCTGGCGATGCGCCCGAATTCTGGAATGAAACACATCCGCAAAATATCACGAAACTGTATCAAATGGCGGTAGATGCAGGCAGTGATCTGTTTTTAACCAACAGCTTTGGCGGAAACGCGTCGCGATTGAAATTGCACAATGCCGGCCACCGCGCCCGCGAATTGTCGCGCATTTCTGCCGAACTGGGGCGTGAGGTTGCAGACAAAGCGGGTCGCGCGGTTGTTGTTGCCGGATCTGTCGGTCCAACAGGTGACATTATGCAGCCGGTTGGATCGCTGTCGCATGCCGATGCGGTTGAGATTTTCCATGAACAAGCCGATGGCCTAAAAGAAGGCGGCGCAGATGTCTTGTGGTTGGAAACAATTTCCGCGCCCGAAGAATACCTTGCCGCGGCAGAAGCATTTTCTAAAGTCGATCTGCCATGGGTCGGCACAATGAGCTTTGACACCGCAGGGCGCACCATGATGGGCGTCACATCAAAAGCAATGGTCGAGATGGTCGCAAATATCCCGAATGCGCCTGTGGCTTTTGGTGCGAACTGCGGCACGGGGGCTGCGGATATTTTGCGCACCGTTTTGGGATTTGCCGCAGAAAGCCCTGCACAGGCGATTGTTTCAAAAGGCAATGCAGGTATTCCGCAATATGTGGATGGTCACATCTGTTATAACGGGACGCCCGAATTGATGGCACATTACGCCGTGATGGCCCGCAATGCCGGTGCAAAAATAATTGGCGGATGCTGTGGCACAATGCCTGCGCATTTGACGTCAATGCGTGCGGCGCTGGAAAATACGCCCAAAGGTGCCGCGCCAACCCTTGAAGAGATCGTGGAAAAAATCGGGCCCTTCACATCCGCCTCTGACGGAACAGGCAGCGATGCCGCCGAACCCCGTGCACGTCGCGGCCGCCGCAATCGCGATTAATTGTCAAAAAAATCCAACTGATCCGATGACTTGCGCGGCGGTTGGAACAGATCACAATTCAGCTTGGGCACGCGATGGGCGAGCCCAAGCTTTTTTATTGCCACCTGAAACCTCTACTCAACCAACTCGGCATAAGGCCCACTGCCCCGCATACGTTTGCCAAATTGCGGATCATACAGGCGACCGTCATGCATATCGCGGATATGGCCCAAGACACGTTCGGCCCGATGGGGAAAATAGCGGTGCAACCAATCGACAAATAAATCCGCCACATCACGCGGCAGGCGCAGCATGATCCAACTGGCCGATGATGCGCCTGCGTCCCTGCCCGCCGCAAGGATCCGTTCGAGTTCGTGATCCGTTAATGCCGGGATCATTGGCGAGGCCATCACGCGCACGGGAATGCCCGCTTCGGCAAGGCGTTCAATTGTTTTCAAGCGAACATTGGGGGCCGGCGCGCGTGGTTCCATCAAACGCGACAGTTTTGGATCAAGCGTCGTGATAGACACGGCCACACGCACCAAGTTA
>Ga0181596_10002740_pt1 | contig 16780 bp, 8 predicted proteins | sample 041ome_6_FD_148655 | JGI IMG/M metagenome (GOLD analysis project Ga0181596, IMG submission 148655) | Coastal salt marsh microbial communities from the Groves Creek Marsh, Skidaway Island, Georgia - 041402US metaG (spades assembly) | ecosystem: Environmental > Aquatic > Marine > Intertidal zone >... | reverse complement strand
AAAGTCGCCGGGCGTGGACGGGAGACCGCCGGGGACGATGCGGCGCGGCGATGCTTCTCGGCGCTGTACGCGAAGCGCAAGGCGGGCGGCGGCGGGAAGCAAAGGTCGGCGAAGACGTTCGTGGACGGCGTGGTGATCGCGCGAGGCGCGCGCGCGCAGGCGGAGCTGTGCGATATGCGAGGGAAACGGGTGGCGAGAGGGTGCGCGGGGACGATCGTGGAGGGGACGACGTGCGAAATCGGACAGTACGAGGTGGAAATCGGCGAGGCGGTGCGCGCGGAGGACGTGGACTCGGGCGCGGCGTTCTCGCGCGGCGGCGCGGCGGTGGCGCCGGAGAAGGTGGTCGTCGCGAACGAGCAGAAAGTGAAATCGTTCGTGGCGCCGGTGCGCGGGATCGGCGGCGCCGTCGGATCGGCGACGACGTCGGAGGCGAAGAAGACGTTCGCGCCGGAGGCGCCGTTGCACAGCGACGTCGCGGACGGGGCGCTCGTGTTGTCGACGCTCGACACTGATTTCCATCGCAGAGATTATCGCACGGCGTGTGCGGTGGTGTGCGATCCGTTCATATCGAGGTTTCTCCGCCCGCATCAACGCGACGGCGTGCAGTTCATGTACGAAGCCGTCATGGGACTGCGAACGAGCGTGCACACGAACAGGGCGCACACCGGGTGCTTGTTGGCGCACGAAATGGGTCTTGGTAAAACGTTGCAAGTCATCGCGCTCGTGTGGACTTTACTCAAGCAGTCACCGTTCAAGCGCGGCCAACCGACGTGTCGACGCGTCGTCGTGTGCGTGCCGGCGTCGCTCACGGGGAACTGGGCCTTGGAGTTTCGCAAGTGGCTCGGCGAGGAACGCTGCGATCCAAAAGTCGTGGAAGGCGGTGATAAGGAGGCGAGAAAGAGTTTCGAGGAATTCGCGCTTCCATCGCAGCGCAGATACAACGTGTTGATTACATCGTACGAAACCTTGAGAGCGCAGGCGGACGTCGTCGCGAGGGCGAACGTCGACTTGCTCGTGTGCGACGAGGCGCATCGCCTGAAGAACGCGACGCAGTCCACGAAAGGCGCGCAAGCGCTCGCGTCGCTCAAGTGTCATCGCAGGGTGCTTCTGACGGGCACGCCGATTCAGAATAACTTGGACGAGTTGTGGGGTGTGATGGACTTCGCGGCGCCCGGCTTGCTGGGAGACCTCGATTCGTTTCGCAAAATTTATTCCGGGCCGATCGAGAAAGCGAGCGAGCGTGGGGCCAAGGAAGAAGTTGTGCGAATCGGTAACGCGCGTCGCGAAGAGGTCGGTCGTTTGATCGGCCCTTTCATTCACTCGAGAAAAGCGGATGAGATCAACGCGTCGCTGCTGCCGCCAAAGACCGAGTACGTCGTCTTCGTTCGACTTTCTGAAGTGCAGAAAGGCTTGTACGTCGACCAACTCAAGCAAAAGTCGATGCTTTCGATGCTCGGGCGAATCGGCAAGACGCAAGATGCGGAATCCATCTCGCCGCTTCAGGCGATTCAGACGCTGCAAAAGCTCTGCAACGCGGCGGCGCTCGCGACTGAGGTGAGCGATCCGGTGGCTTCGTCGAGCAAACTCGCCGTGTTGCGCGCCATGTTCCGGGCGCTCGCCAACGATGAACGCATCGTCGTCGTCTCTGGCTTCACCACGACGTTAGACCTCATCGCCAAGCTTTGCGAGAGCGAGCACCTGAAGTATGATAGATTACAAGGTTCCACGCCGCCGAAAGAGCGCACGTCCATTGTTCGCACGTTCAATAATTCTGGCAAGATTTTGTTGCTCTCCACGAAAGCTGGAGGTGTCGGGCTTAATCTGGTCGGAGCGAACAGATTGGTACTAGTCGACTCGTCGTGGAATCCCGCACACGATTTGCAAGCCCAGGCGCGCGTGTGGCGAGAAGGTCAAACGAAACCGTGTTCCATCTATCGCTTGCTGAGCACGGGAACGATCGAGGAGCGCATGTTTCAGCGCCAAGAGCTCAAAGGCGCGCTCGCGCGAACGCTCGGATTCAAATCAACTTCTGGTAACAACAACTCCGCCGGATCGAGCTCCAGCACGTTCACGCAAGCCGAACTGCGAGACCTGTTTTCGTACGTCAAGGACACGCGGTGTGACACCGCCGACCGGATCGCCGCCATGACGGGCGAGACGCCCGACCACTGGCGCGTGGATGCATCGACGACCACGACCGATCCCTTACTCATCAACGCCATGAGGAGCGATCTCATATCGTTCGTGAGTGAGCTTCCGTCGAACGGAACGACGATAGATGCGCAAATTCACGACGCCAACGACGACGCCGACGACGAATAAATTGGAAATGTATGATATTGTACACGCCATCGCGAGCGGCGATGCCTAGCTAAATTCATTTGATTCGACATTCATGTATATTCTTTCACGATGACGCGTCGCGGATGAACGCGGCGAACTCTGCGGAGAGCTTACGCACACCCTCCGCATCGCCGAGCGCGAATTGACCGACGAGCTTCTCCAGCGCTGGGGTGAGCTTCAACCCGTCCGTGCTAAAGTACACGGGCGTCAGATGATTACCGAAGTCCAGCTCACGCGCGTCCACGCGCCCGGGATAGACTTTCATGCGTTCTCGCAAAACTTCCAAAAGCTCGTCGTTTTGGTCTAAATCATCATCCTTAAATTTGATCAACCGAACGCGTTTCGACGCGAAGCGCGTTCGACATCGCTCGAGCGTCTGCGCGGGCGTCGGCTTAAATTCCAACCCCGCCGCCTTGGCCGCGCGCTCGGCGAACGCCGCGAGATTCGGAAGCGTCTTGAAAAACTCCTCCGACGCTCCGCTCGCGGCACCGGCGCGTTTCTTCAGCAACTCTCGCGCAAACTTTTCCACGAGCTTAACCGAATCAGTCGCGTCGGCGTTATTAAACGCGACGAGAAAATGACCCGCCACGTTCCCAACTCCCCCCCTCGTCGTCCCGCTCACCGCTACTGCCGTTCCACTCGTCGCGTCGACGTCCATATCGATCGTCCCATCCCCCGCCTCTCCGTTCCCTTCGCGTTCGTTCGCGTCCTCCGCGCTCGCGACGAGACACAACAGCTTACATCCCAACGAGTGCCCCACTCGAAACGTCGGCGCGCGCGACGCGTCCATCCCTTCCTTCGCGCACGCCAGCCTTCTCGCCTCATCGTACGTCTTCTTCACCGCCATCGCGCACTTTTCGTGATCCAAATCCAACTCGTACGGCGTCGCCACGACGACGAGCCCGACGTCGTCCGCGCACGCCGAGAGCCACGCGTCGTACGCGACGTCCGGAAAGCTTCCCAGCACCGCGCCGCCGACGAAGTGCACGCATCCCCACGGCGTCTTCGCCCTCGGCGCGCGCACGCGCGCGCCCGTGGCTTCGCAGACGCGCCACGCGCCGCCACCGTCGCGCGACTTCGCGTCGTCGATCCTTCGCAGCGCCGTCGTCAATCGCACCATCGCCGCGGCGTCCTCCGCGGGCGCCGCGGCGACGCGCGCGGATCGCCCGCGTCGTCCCGAGGCGCGCGGCGCGCGCGCGGGCGCGGCGATCGCGGCGCGGCGCGTCGACATGGCGTCGCGGAGTAACGACCGCACCGCTCGGTCGACACAAAACGACGCGTCGATGACGCTCGGCGCGCGCGACGACCTCGGCGACGCGCGATTCGTCGGATGCGAGCGCACCGCGGACGCGCGCGCGCGCGTCGGGACGAGCGTGGACGCGGCGACGCGCGGAGGGTTCGATTTCTTGTCGATTCCAGTCACCGCGCGCGATGAATTCGCGACGATCGACGACGAGTGCGCGTCGGAGACGTACCCTCGAACGCCGTTCGCGCGCTCGGACGAAGAGTTGAACTCGCAGGAGTGGTCCACGCGCGTCGTGATGCGAACGTCCGCGGCGGCGCTTCGGGAGTTGCGAATGAATGGGAACGAGAGGGCGCTCGCGCGCGAGCTTCGGTGGGCGGGACACGTCGGCGCGCACGCGGCGATCGTCGATGCGACGTCGAACGAGGGCGAAGGGGGGGACGTGCGCGTGGCGCGGGTGATTTTGATGAATATTGATGCGCTGACGCACACGAAGGTGTGGGTGAGGGTGCTCGGGGCGAGCGGGGACGCGGCGACGGACGAGGACGCGCACGCGCGATGGCGAACGACGGACGAGGCGTGCGGAAGAAGGTCGAATGTGTACGCGTTGCTTCACGTCGTGGCGGCGCCGATCGGACGCGAATGGTGGGAAAGATGGATCGGTGAGCGCGTGGGCGCGTGTGCGCTGAGCGTTCGAGCGTTCGTGAAGAACGCGCGGGGGTTTCCGGTGCTGCCGAAGGAGGCGCAAGCGATGGTTCGCGACATGTTTCGCAGGAATATTCAAATCATGTTGACGGACTGGAACGGCGCGCCCGATGGGTGCGCGCGCGAGACCATCGCGCCCGGAGATGTGGCCGGGGACGAAGGGCGCGTGGACGTCGACTCTGCGCATCCAATGCGGCTGTATTGGGAGTATCTCGTCTACCTCTTTCGCGGCGTCGAGCCCGCGAGCGAACAGGCGTTGGCGGAAGCGCCTTACAGGGATTATTTACAAGCGCCCTTGCAGCCGTTGATGGATAATCTGGAGAGCGTGACGTACGAAACGTTCGAAAAGGATGCGAGCAAGTATATCCAATACGAAGAAGCCGTGCGGTGCGCGCTTCTTGATCTCGTGCCAGAGGGCGACGAGGGCTCTGTGATGGTCGTCGGCGCAGGTCGCGGACCGCTGGTTCGCGCGTCATTGCGTGCGTCCGAACGCGCCAATAGGAACATCAAAGTGTACGCCGTGGAGAAGAATCCAAACGCGGTCGTCACGCTGCAGCACCTCGTCGCGAAAGAGGGTTGGGGTGATAGAGTACAAATTTTCCCGGGAGATATGCGCACGTGCGCCGCGGATGTTCGAGTCGACGTTTTGGTGAGCGAATTGCTCGGGAGTTTCGGAGACAACGAGTTGAGCCCAGAGTGTTTGGACGGCGCGCAGCGATTTCTCAAACCAACGGGCGTGAGCGTGCCGCAGTCGTACGAATCTTTCGTCGCGCCCATCGCTGCGGCAAAATTGCACGACGCCGTCGTCTCGTACAAGGATTTGAAATCCATCGAAACACCGTACGTGGTCAAGTTTCACAGAGTGCATCACATCGCGGAACCGAAGAGCGTGTGGGAGTTCGAGCACCCGAACAACGCCGCGCGAATCGACAACGAGCGTTACGCGCGCGTCGAGTGGTCGAGTGAAGAACTTGGATCAGCCTCGAGCACGCTTCACGGTTTCGCCGCGTACTTTGACGCGACGCTGTACGACGGACCTGCCGGATGCGTGCGCTGTAGCATCCATCCTCATAACCACACTTTAGGTCCGACGGGCGAGCTCATGTTTTCGTGGTTTCCAATGTTCTTTCCCATTCAAACGCCAGTGTACATCGATAGACGCGGCGCTTCGCCGACGAAGATTGAATTTTATATTTGGCGCCGCGTCGACGCGCACAAAATGTGGTACGAATGGACGATTGCGAAACCGGTTCAAGGGCACATACACAACCCGAATGGGCGATCGTACTGGATCGGCCTATAGACGATATTCATAGCGTGCTTGAAGTATGATAACATGTGATAGTAGTACTCGTTTAACGCGAAGTCGTCGCCGCGTGCTGCTTGGTATTGAGGATGTCGTTGTCGATTCCCCTCGTCACCTCGGAGATGACGTGCGACAGATCCTCGAGCGTGTCCGTGATTAAGTTAGCAGGAAGATCGGTCATGAGTTGAGTGGAGCTCAACGTGAACTTTTCGCCGTCGGGACCGAACATCATAATTGGCGCGTTCGCAGGATCTGCGACCCAGTGACTCATCACCGTCGCCTTAGGCGCTAAACCTTGTTCGTTGATCAACGAGGAGGCGATCGCAAACGCCGAGTTTGCGCCGGATTGCCAGGCCTGGGGCACGCGCTCTTCATCGGACCCCGAACAAACACAAACCTTATACTCGTACACGATGTCAGACTGAAGCTCAACAAGCGCTTTCCAACTGCCATCGGGGTCGTACGACATCGCGACGCCCGTGGCGAGATCCCAGTCATTCCATGAACCGACGATGACGAGGAACTCGTTCGGCTGCGGTGGTGGTACGTCGGCGACGCTGAACGTGTGCTCTACGATCGGGCTATCTTCGTTTACCATGCTCGTAAGACTGCGCAAGCGGTCGACTGCGTCGATGATCTTTGGTAGCGCAGAATCAAGTTCAGCGTACTGCCCGAGCGCTTGCGCCGCGCGCGCTTGCGCCGCGTGCAACTCCAAGCGCAAAGCCTCAATCTCCTCGTTGAGGGCCGTCACGTAGGAGTCTTCCGCTTGCTTTTCGGTTTGCATTCGCTCGCGAAGCACACTGTTCGCCTCGATTTCGTTCTTCAATTTCGCGACCAGTTCCTCGAGACGCTCTGTTTCGAGTTTCATATCGGCGCCAGCGCCTTTCTGCGCCTCGAGTTGTGCTTCAAATCCGTCGCGCATGGCGTCGAGCTCTCGCTCAAGTTCGACCCTCGCGTCGCGCGCGCTGGCGAGCTCAGACTTGAGCGCACTGAGCTGTTCTTCGAGCTCGTGCTCGTTCGACGACTCCACGGCGAGGTTAGCGCGGGCGCCTTCGAGCTCTCGCTCAAGTTCGACCCTCGCGTCGCGAGCGCTGGCGAGCTCAGACTTGAGCGCGCTGAGCTGTTCCTCGAGCTCGCTCGCCTTCGAAGTTTCCCACGTGAGATTCGTACGCACTTCGTCGAGCTGTCGCGCGAGCGCATCCTTCGCCGCACACACGCCGGCGAGTTCGGATTTGACGACTTCTTCAGCCCGTCGCGCCGAGAGTAGCTCTTCTTTCAAGTCGTTTGATGAATCCGACTTCCTCGTCAACTGCGCTTCGAGCGAACTGATTTGCTCGCGGAGAGATCCAGCCTCCGCGGAAAGACTCGCGAACTTGGCCTCTTCCTCGACGATGCGTCCGTGTAACTCTTCTTCGCGCGCCCCAGAGGCGGCGCGTTGTTCGTCGATGAGCGCTCTGAACTCGGTTTCCAGAGCCGTCGCGTTCGCGCGCATGTCCAGCGCGAGCGCGCGTTCTTCTTCGATGCGCTGTTGCATCTCATCCGCGTTCGCTTTGGTTTTCGCCTTTTCCGCCTGTAATCGCTCGAGCCATTCCTCGTTCAAAGCCTCCCTCTTGCTCACCTCCTCGTCCAAGAGTTGTTGCCATCGCAGCTGCTTGCTCGGAAAGTTTGGATCGTTCGCCTCCCACTGATCCAACGCCTTCGTCGCCCACAACATTAACGCGTACCGCTGTGCATACGTCACGCACGCGAGCGCCGCGACGGCGACGACGCACGCGGCCGGAACCAGAACCGCCCCGACCGCCGCGCCGTCTCGCTTCGCGACGACGTCTTCGACGACTTCGACGACTTCGGCTTCGACCGCCGCTTCGGCTTCCTCGAACGCCTCGGCGAACATCTCCACCACCGACCGATGTTCGCTCTCCGACACCTCCGACGTCGTCGCTCGCACCGTCCGAAACGGCCACACCGCCCTCGCGCTCGGGCTCGCGAATCCCAACCCGAACGCGATCGCCAACGCGACCGCGCCGCTCTCCCGAAGCCGCTCGCCGTCCCGGTCCCCGCGCGCTTCGTCCCTCCGTCCTTCGTCCCGCGCGCGCATCGCCCCGAGCCCGCGACGACGACGTTCGTTCGACGCATCGTCGCGCCGTCGTCGTCCCGCGCGTCCTTCCGCGCGCGTCGTCGTCCCGCGCCGTCGTTCGACGCCGCGCGCCGATTGCCGACGCATCGTCGTCGTCGCAATCGTCTTCATCATCGTCGTCGCTCGACGTCGTCGCGTCGCGCGACGCGGTCGAGACGCCGTCCGCGCGCTATCGATCGCGGTGCCCGTCGCTCGCGTCGCGCGCGCCTCGGCGCGTCGCGCGCGCGCGTCGCGGTCTCGCGCGGTCGGCCGTCGCCACGCTGGAACGCGGCGACCGACCGGTCGAAACACCCGGGCGTGCGGGCGACACCGCCGCCGACGACGACGCGACGACGCGTCGCGACGCATCGCGACGCGCGCCGCCCGCGATGCGCGCGACGCCGGCGGTGCGCGCGTCCGCGCGCGTCCCGCGCGCGACGACTCGAACGCCGGCGACGACGAATCGACGCGCGGCGATGATGACGACGCTGACGCTGACGCTCGCGTCCACGACGCGACGCGACGCGGACGCGCGCGACGACGACGACGACGACGACGCGGCGACGTTTTACGCGCGGTGGCCGTATCGCGAACCTCGGGACGTGATTCCGTACCTGGAGCGGCGCGCGACGCGCGGCGACGGGGCGTCGATCCTCGAGGCGTACGACGCGTTCTTCGCGCGGTACCCGACGTACGCGCTGGGACGGGCGAAGGCGGCGCTGCTGGGACGCGAGCTCGATCGCGCGCCGAAGCTGGAGTGCTGCGTGGAGATCGGGACGTTTTTGGGGTACAGCGCGATCGCGACGGCGATGCGGTTTAAGAGCGCGAGGGCGAGGATGCTGTGCGTCGAGTACGAGGCGCGACACGCGGAGGTGGCGCGATGGGCGCTCGCGTACGCGGGGCTGGACGATCGGGTGCGAGTGCTGACGGCGGCGGGATCGGAGGCGGTGGGGGACGCGCGCGCGTTCGTGGAGAGCGTGAAGGGGGTCGGGACGACGGAGGGCGCGGATGTGTTGTTTCTCGATCACGCGAAGGAGCGGTATTTGCCGGATTTGAAGTTGTACGAAGACGCGGGCGTGGTTCGTCCGGGGACGATCGTCGTCGCGGATAACGTCGTGTATCCGGGCGCGCCGGGGTATTTAGAGTACGTCGATTCGAGCGCGGGTCGGTACGACACGCATTTGTTGGAGGCGATGTTTGAGTATGAGCAGGTGTGGAAGGGCGAAGAGGGCGGGCCGAAAAAGGACGCGCTCAGCGTGAGCGTCAAGAGGGCGTAGCGTCTCGTTCGCGCGAAAGTTTGTAAATTACATTACGATTCTAGAGCATTCTAAGAGAGCGACAGGCAGAGCGTCAGCGTCAACATATACAGCAGCGTTGAAATAGTTCGAATCGGCGCGCTCGACGGCGTCGACGGCGGCGTCGTCGGCGGCGTCGACGACGGAACAGGCGTCGAGGAAGGCGGCGTGACGACGGGATGCACGTACCCCGTCGGCGTTGGATAGGCGGCGCAGTCTCGCTCGCGTTGTTGCGACAACGTCGGCAAAGGTGAAGTGTACGTCGGCATCACCGACGACAGCGCCACACACGAACCCAAACCATCGCACACGTTCGCGTGCACTCCCGCAGTCGCGGCGCCGCAGGGAAAGCCGAGCGGCGCGTGTATCGTAGTAAAGCCAGCGTACAAGCCAGCGACGCATGACGTGGCGTCCGAGAAGCAATACCACGGTTGAGAGTTTCTCGAGCACGCGGTCGACGAGCCCGCGATTTGCGCGGGCGCGTACGCTGTTGCCGGACATCGCGCGGTGGACGTTCGCACGCCGCCGTACGTGTTCGCACTTAAATCCTGACACTTCCAATCTCGATTGCGGCACTCGTTTGCCCAACAAGCGCCTACATCACCGTTCGCGTCCGTGCAGGCGGTTCCATAAGCCGTGATCGTGTCCACAGGACACGATTTCGATGTTCCATCACACGTTTCCGCGGTGTCGCACGAGCCGAGCGACGCGCGACAAACCGTGCCCGACGCGGCAACCGTGCACGTCGAAGCGTCGCAGCAACCATCAACCGCGGAACACGTGGCGTTCGTCAAAAGCTGACACGTCTCTGCATTGCAGCAGTGATCGTAACACGTGCAGTTTTTGTCCGGACAATCGCACTGCTCCCCAGGCTCGACGATCCCGTTTCCGCACACCGACGTGCTCGCGGTTTCCGTCTCGAGTAAACATTCGTGATAAATATCGCCGATTTTTGCAGCGTATTCCGTCTTCGAGCACGTGCTCCAATCGACCTCGAGTTCCCAGTTAGCGTATGCTGCCATGATCTGGCCGTACTGCGGACACGAATCGCCATCAACATTGTCGTGCGAGAAGCCGAGTTGGTGACCGATTTCGTGCGCGACGGTGATGGCGTCTCGTTGCGAGCTGGCTTTCCAAACCATCGAGATCGCCGCGACTTGCACAGCGGTGAAGCAGCAGTACTTCAGCCCAGATATAGTGTAACAGTACCCCTCGGTGAGCATAGCGCTACCCGGCGACACTCCCGGGGGCAGTTGTGAGCAGTATTTTGACTGCACGCAAGCGCTGCTTTTCCCTAAGGAGGCGTACTGCGACGCTAAGCCAATAACGTGAGGCGAACTATCACTAGGATCGTCGCCGACGCCATAGAAATCGAGCCCTGAGAACAAGTGCATCATGTCGTGCGCCGCGATGGAGCCTATATTCGCCCGCCGCCACGCGTTAATGTCGTCAATTATTTCTTCCGCGGCCTCCTCGGAGCCAGAAAGCCACGTGAGCTCGTACGGATCTCCACCCGTGAACGATACGACGTCCTTCAGGATTATTTTGATCGGCGGCGAGAATGCGTTTTCGTACAGCGAATTTACGACATTCACGACGTAGAGCGTGTCCGCCTCTAACGCATCCGCGTCACCGTTAAACATTTGACACCGCGCGTAGTCGTTGACGACGACGAGTTCGATGTATCGCTGCGAGCTTTGCAAAAGCTTTCGGCGGCGGTCAGCGTCTTCCGGTTCCTTTGCCTCCTTCGCCTGCCGCTCAACCTCCTCGATGCTCATCGCGTTTCCATTAACGTCCAAGTACGTGAGCCTTTCCGGCCCCATAATGCGTGGTTTGTCGATCTTACCCCCCTCGTGCGCGTGCACGGTGCTCACGTTGAGCACGACGTATTCGAGCGCGTGTCGCCCGCTCGGCATCGTCCGCGAAGCCAAGTACGCCGCCGCCGCCGCCTCGCTCGCCTGTTCGAACGCGATCGTCACATTTCGCGAGCGTATCTGCCCTTTGACGAACCCATCGCACAGCGCGCACGCCGCCGCGGTTCTCACCGTCGCGTTCGTCGTCGCGCCCAAATACTGGCATCGCGCCGCGCCGCGCGCGCCGAACGCCCCCATCGGTATCACCTCGAAATCGCTCTCCCCGATCGTCTCCACGTGCGCGCGCGCGCTCGACGTCTCCGACGAAAGCTCGCGCGCGCGCCGCCCTCCCTCGCGTTTTCTCCGACCCTCCTCGCGTCGGCGTCTCGAGTCGGCGTCGCTCGCGCCCAGTCGCCGTTTCGCCGCGCACCCTCCCGACGTCAATTCCTCGTTCACCGCCACGCGCACGTCGTGCGACGTCCCGAACGCATCGAGCGTGAACGTCACCTCGGGCGCGTAGCCACCGTCGACGCTCGCGCGCGCTCGAACGTCGGTGAGCGTCGTCAACACCCACGCGGGCGCGCCGCGTCCCGATGCGTCATCGTCGTGCCCTCGCGCGGATTTCGCGCGCGCGAGGGCGCAGACGGCGCAGATCGCGACCCGGAACCACGCGCCGCGAAGTGTTTCGCGCGCGCGGGCGCGCGATCGCGCGATCGCGCGCATGGCGCGCGCGCGTGTGGCGACGCGAGCGCGGCTGTTGGGTGACGTTATGAAACTCCAGGTGGCGCGGCGACGCGGGTGAATATTTGCGTTGATTTCAAGAGCTAGTGATCGTCGTCGTCGTCGTCGTCGTCGTCGTCGTTGTTTCATCCATCGTCTAAAAGTTGAACCCGCCCGTGGGCGCGCCGGCGCCGAAGGCGAACTGGTCGCCCTGGACCTCGGGCATGAGGTTTTGCGCGTCGTCGTCCTCTAAACCGAAATACGTCTCCAAAAGACGCATCGCCTTTTGGTAAATGTCGTCGTTGGTGTGATTCTGTAACGATTCGATCTTCTCCAACCCCTCGGCTTCGTCGATGTATTGCGCGAAAACGTTCGGGGCTTCCATGTTGTCGCCGCGATCAGCCTCGCCGACTTTTAAAATGTTCTCCAACCCCTCGAGCGCGACGGTGACGATGCGCGCGTCGCTGCAGTTGATGAGATCACACAGCGGCTTGATGCACCCTTGGCTGACGAGATACTTGATCTGTTGATGCGTACCACCGCTCGTGGCGTTAGAAATCGCCCAGGCCGCCTCCTTCTTAATATCGAATTCGGCGTTGGCGAGCAACTCGACCAACGGCGGCACGATTTGCTCGTCAATGATGCTTTGGATTTGGTCCTTGTTACCGGCGGTGATGTTCGAGATCGTCCAGCACGCTTCCTTTTTAATGCTCTTCTTGTAGTCTCCCGCCAATAATCCGAGCAACGCCTTCAGAGCGTGGCAGTTGATGATGATTTGAGTCTGATAGTCGTCGCCGGTCACGATGTTACCAACCGTTCGAAGCGCCGGAATCAACACGCTCGGATGGTTGCTCGCCAAGAGCTCCACGAGACGTCGGCACACTCCAGCCTCGATAACGGCCTGGATTTTGTCGTTCGTACCGTCGCTAAGGTACGAGAGCGCCCAGCACGCATCAGTGAGCACCTCCTCGTCGTTCGAGTGCACCAAGCGAGCGAGCGCCGGAAGCGCCGCTCGCAACGCGCTAAAGTCAGGCTGAGGTTTACCGCGGCAAAAGTTCGACAAAGTCCACGTCGCGTTACGAAGCATCTGGATCTTCGCTTCGGCGTTGAGTTGCGCGAGGAGCGGATGCAACGCGTTGGCGTGCAACACCAAGTCGCGGCACCGCGGACTGTCGCCCGCGATGTTCCCGAGCGCCCAAACCGCTTGCTCGCGCACGTCGGGGTTGTCTGAACCCAACAGCGCGACAAAGATGGGCACAGCCCCATGATCGATCACGATCGCCGTGTGCTCGCTCGTACCAGAGGCGATGTTCGTCAGCGCCCACGCGGCTTCAAACTGCAACTTTGGAACATCGGTACGCTTTAAAAACTCGACGAAAAACGGCGTCGCGCCGGTCTCAATCACCTGATCGATCGGCGGCGATCGCTCGATGGAAAGAAGTTTACGAAACGCAATCGTTGCCTCGAGTTGCACGTTCGGATCCGGGTTCTTCAGCGCTTCAAGCATTTGCGGCAACTGCGCGAGCTTGCTCTGCACCGATCCCCCGCCCGGCGAACCCGTCATCGCCGTCGAGTCCGACGCCGCGCTTCCAGTCGCACCGTCCCTGCGTCGTCATAAACCCACTTCGTCAGTCACCGTCCGATGAATCACCGCGCGTTCGCGTTTTCCGCCTCGCGCGCGTCGTCGTCTCGCGCGCACCTTCGCTTCTTCATCATCGCCTCCTCGCGCTTATCCTTACGAATCTGAATCATGTTATCTGCGTTCGCCGACCACCGCGCGCGCGCGTGCATCGTCAGTCCTTCGTCGTCTCCGCGTCGCCGTCGCCTCGCGCGCGCGCTGCGCGCGCGCGCGTCCACCGTTTTCGAGCCGCCAGATCATCCCACCGCGACTTAATCTCCCTCGCTTCGCGCCCGCGCGCCGTCTCCGCGCCCGTCCGCGCGCGTCATCGCTCGCGCGCGTCACCCCGCGCACCTTCGCGCTTCCGTCGCGCCTCATCGGCGTCGATGGCTTTCTTGAAGCCCTTCTTCCGTTCGCTCGCCTTGGACCCCGGGCGAAGACTCATCGTCCCGCGCGCGCGCGCGGCGTCGCCTCGGCGCGCGGTGCCGCCTCGCTCGCTCGGGCGCTTCGCGCGCGATCGATCGTCGACGCGGCGATCGCGGGCGACGCGGCGCGAAGTGCGGCGTCGCGAAGTGCGGCGACGACGCGACGCGACGCGCGTCGGATGGTGGAATGGATGGGACGGAGGATCGACGGCGCCACACCGCGACGCGACGCGACGCGACGCGACGCGACGCGCGCATGGGCGCCGCGCTGCGCCTGCCCACGCACACGGCGAACAGCAACAAGCGGCAGATCGCGCAGCACTTCGCGCCGGCGATCCCGGGGGTGTACGAACCTCCGAACGATTACTTGCATCGCAAGAACGCCGACGCGACGACGGCGGTGTTGGAGCGCGAGAACGAACGGCGTCGATCGCGACGGTCGACGGATGACGTGTGGTGCGGGACGAGCGACGACGAAGGGAGCGCGCGGGGGGGACTGCACGTGAGCGAGGATCATCAAGAGTGCGGCGTGTGCTTCGAACCGCTGTGCAAGGAACGCACGGCGGTGTTCGTGGACGAAAGCGGCGCGCGCACGTGTAAACATTTTTTACACGAGCGGTGCGCGCGAGCGGTGTGCGAACACATCGGATCGGTGTGTCCGATATGTCGGACGGCGTTCGCGAGCGCGCGGGGCGTGCCCTTTCCGACGGAGGACGCGAACGAGTGGTTTAGGCTTTGCGACGTCGATGGGAACGGGAAATTGGACAAAGAACAGGTGTTGACGGTGATAAGAGCACAGATTCCGGTGGATTGGAGGAAGATCGACAAGGATTTAGGGAGCTTGTGGGCGCGGTGGGACCCCGAGAGTTCGGGCGCGCTGGGCAAGGCGCAGTTAGTCGGCGCCGACGGTTTGTTGGAGTTTGTGTCCAAGAAATACCCGCCCAGGTTGCGAGAGTATAAACATGTACCACACGTCACAGATAAACGGGCGTGGTTTAAATTTTGGGACGAGGACGATTCGGGGACTTTGGAGAAGGATGAAGTCGTGCGAGCGCTCATAAAAACATTCGGCATCAAGGACGACGTCGCGCACATCCAAGACGTTCGCAGCATGGTCGAAAGTATCTGGTGTGTGTTCGATTTAGATGATAGCGGTGGTATTGATTTGACCGAGTTCTTACTCGAGGACGGCCTAGGAGATTCCATCATGGCGGCTTTCGCGGTGGATAAAAGAGCGGAGTTGGCGCAAAAGGAGGACGCGAAAGCGTCGCGTTCACCGAAACGGCCGCAAAAAAAATGAAATGTTATAGTCTTGTATCAAAATCGAACGAATATGTACGCCTTTGCTCGCAGTCGCGGTCGACAGATAATGTGTATTAGCGGCGCATCTGTTCGTACAGGTCCAACGCGTCGCCTTCGCCGTTGTTCAGTTTCTCGATGGCTTCGAGAGCTTCCAAATCGCGAAGCTTGGGCGCCTCTTGAGGCGGCGCGGCGAAGATAGGTGCCGATGCCTTGGGAGCCGCAGTTTTCTTGATGGCCACAGCCTTGGGTTCGGAGGAGGGTGCGTTATCGCCGCCCAACAACGAGCCGCCCAACAACGCGGCGCCACCGCCGACGAGAACGGTCGCGGCGATGGCGCCGATAACGACGCCAGAGATGCCATCGCCGCGCTCCGCCGCCGATCGAACTTGCGCGGCGGTCGCTTCGGCGAGCTCTGCGACCTCGGCGGCACGCTCAGCGGACTTGATGGCGCCAGACTTCAAGAAGAAGAGGACGCCGACGACCGGACCGTTGGCGAATTGCTCCGCAGCTTCAGCCTTACGAACCAAGCGTTCGGCGAAGGCGTCGGCCTCATCGGCGATCGCAAGCTTTTCTTCCTTGCTTAAACCTTCCAAATCCTCAACGCTCGGGAAGTTGGATGGCAATTCGGCCACGCCAGACGATTTCCCACTCTTGGACATGACTTGAGTTCGCGCAATCGGCTCGGGCTTCGCCTTTTTCATGACTTGCGTTTTGGCCGGTGGTTCGCTGTCTTCGACGTTCTTTTTCGCAAAGAGTTGCGTGAACGATTTCTCTTCCTTGGCTTCCTTGGGTTCCGGCGCTGACTTTGGCTTGGACTTGAGGAGAGCGTTCGCGGCCTTGCGATCCGCTCGCTCGGCGGCTCGAGCTTCCTTTTCAGCCTGTCGCTCCGCTTCGCGCGCATCCCTTTCCGCTTGGCGCTCAGCCTTTTCCGCATCGCGGGCCGCGCGCTGTTGTTCCGCACGGACTCGCTTTTCGGCCTTGATACGCTCGCGCTCCTGTTCGATGAGCTGCTTTTCGCGTTTCTTACGTTCAGCCGCGTCTCTCTCTTCGGCGCTGCGATCGCGCTCGATGCGTTCCGCCTCCCGCGCCTTGGCTTCCTTCGCCTGAGCTCGTTCAGCTTCTGCGGCTTCACGCTCAGCGGCGCGTTGCGCCTTAGCTGCTTCACGCTCAGCATCCCGCGCGGCGCGCTCGGCTTCGCGCTCGGCTCGTTCAGCTGCGCGGCGCGCTTTGCGCGCCTCTCTGTCTTCGTCTTCGACGGCTTCCTCTTCTTCCTCTTGTTCTTCCTCCTCCTCAGCGAAAGAATCCGCGCGCGATGGGAAGCCCGCGCGAGGCGCATCCGGTGGCAAACCACTGCCGCCGACGCCCGGAATCTTCGGCATCTCAAACTTGGGAACTTCAAATTTGGGCGCGTCAATCTTGGGCGCGTCAAACTTCGGCGGCACAACCTTCGGCGCCTCAAATTTCGGCAACGACGGCTTCTTCGGCGGCGCACGAATCGGCTCGTCGTCATCGTCGTCATCCGCCGACGACCCACCGCTCAACGATTTGAACGCGGCGAATCCGCCGAGACCGAGCGCGACGGGAATCGCTCCGAGCAGCGCCCCCGGCGGCCCGCTCGACGCCTCCTTCGCCTCAATCTTCACCTTGCTCTTCTTCTCGCCCTTATTCACGATCGCTTTCGCCGTGTTCGAGTTCCCACCGCTCCTGGTCGCCGTTTCGTACGCGTCCAGCGCGTTCGCCGTCCCCCGCGGCGTCGCCGTCGCCGTCCCCGTCGCCGCCGCCTCCTCCTCCGCCCGCGCCGCGTTCCGTTTTCCTCCGTTCAGCGCGATCGCCGCGACGCCGATCGCCGCGCGT
>Ga0181596_10002733_pt1 | contig 16828 bp, 14 predicted proteins | sample 041ome_6_FD_148655 | JGI IMG/M metagenome (GOLD analysis project Ga0181596, IMG submission 148655) | Coastal salt marsh microbial communities from the Groves Creek Marsh, Skidaway Island, Georgia - 041402US metaG (spades assembly) | ecosystem: Environmental > Aquatic > Marine > Intertidal zone... | reverse complement strand
GCAGGGCGATACCGACTTTCCCAGCTTGCGCGAGCAGCTGATCCAGTACGACTACCGCGGCGACTTCGTCCTGCAGGTCGCCCGTGGCGAGGCCGGTGACGAACCGCGCTGGCTCGCCAGCATGGCGGCACTCGCATCCGATTGGCTGCGCGGTACGGCCCTAAACGAGAGAAAAACATCGTGAAGATTCTGTTCTGTGGCCTGGGCGGCATTGGTCAGCGCCACTTGCGCAACCTGCGTCAACTGCTCGGTGATGAGCTGCAGGTGCATGCCTATCGTGTGCGTGGTCAGCGCATCAAGCTGCGTGACAACCTGACCGTCGACGAAGGCGCCGACCTCGAACGCGACTATGCCATCGTCGTGCATCACGACCTGGCCGAGGCGCTGGTCGAAAAGCCGGCTGCCGCCTTTATCTGCAACCCTAATTCGCAGCATGTTCCGGTGGCGCTCGAGTGCGTGCGAGCGGGGGTGCCGGTGTTCATGGAAAAACCGCTGGCCAGCGATCTTGCCGGCATCGACCAGTTGCTGGCCGAGGTGGAGCAGCGCCGTCTGCCGTTCCATGTCGGCTACAACTTCCGCTTCCACCCCGGTTTACAGCGCCTCAAGGCGCTGCTCGAGAGCGGTTTCTTCGGCCGTCTGCTGAGTGTGCGTTCGGAAATCGGCGAGTACCTGCCCAACTGGCACCGCTACGAGGACTACCGGCAAATGTACGCTGCGCGCGCCGATCAAGGTGGCGGTGTGGTCCTGTCGCAGATTCACGAAATGGACCTGATCTACTGGTTCTTCGGCCTGCCACGCAGCATCGTCACCCATGGGGGCCAGCTCAGCCACCTGGAGATCGACGTCGAGGACACCGCCTCGTCACTGATGCGCTGTGACAACGCCATGGGCAGCTTCCCCATCCTGCTGCATCAGGATTACCTGCAGCGCCCGCCGGTGCGCTGCTTCAAGATCGTCGGCGACGCCGGCTACGCCGAGATCGACCTGCTGGCCAACCGCTTGCGCGTATACGGCGCCGACGGCGAGTTGAGCGAGGAAAACGACTTTGCGGGGTTCGTGCGCAACGACATGTTCCTGGCCCAAGCTCGGCATTTTCTCGATTGCGTGAACGGCTCGGCTACGCCGCAGGTGAGCCTGCACGATGGCCTGCAGAGCCTGCGCCTGGCGTTGGCTGCTTTGCGCTCGCTGAAGGAGGGCAGGGAAGTGGCGCTGAGCGAGGTGGACGTGCATGGCTAGCGTAGAAAGCTTGTTCCGTCTGGACGGTCGCGTGGCCGTCATTACGGGTGGTGCCGGCCTGCTGGGGTATCAGCATGCCGCGACCATCGCCAGGCTTGGCGGCATCCCGGTGCTGCTGGATATCAATGACGAAGCCCTGGCCACTAACGCCGCCAGGCTGGCCGAAGAAACTGGCTGCCAGGCCCTGACCTATGTGGTCGACATCACCGACCTGCAGGCACTCGAGGCCGTTGGGCAGCAACTCTTGGCCGAGCATGGCCAGGTGGACATCCTGATCAACAATGCCGCACGCAACCCCAAGGTGGAGAGTGCCGGCGATAAGGACTTCTCCCGTCTGGAGCACTTCCCCTGGGAGCAATGGCAACTCGACCTCAACGTCGGGCTGGGTGGTGCATTTAACTGCGCCAAGGTCTTCGGTGCGCAGATGGCGCGGCAGGGGCGTGGGGTGATCGTCAATATCGCCTCCGACCTGGGCGTCATCGCGCCGGATCAACGGCTGTACCGGGTGGATGGACGTGAGGCCGAGCAGCAGCCGGTCAAGCCGGTGACTTACTCGGTGGTCAAGCATGGCCTGATCGGCCTGACCAAGTACCTGGCCACCTACTGGTGCGAACAGGGCGTGCGTTGCAATGCGCTCTCGCCTGGTGGCGTCTACGCCGGGCAGAACGATGTATTCGTCAGCAAACTGACGCAACTGATCCCGCTGGGCCGCATGGCCGAGGCCGACGAGTACCGGGGCGCGATAGCCTTCCTGTGTTCGGATGCGTCCACCTACATGAACGGCACCAATCTGGTCATGGATGGAGGGCGTAGTACATGGTGAGTCGAGAACTGATTGCCAGGCATTGCATCTGCTGCGGCAGCGATCAACTGCAGCGCTCGCCTGCGGTATTGATGCCTTTCGTTGCACTGCGAGTATTTGGTCACGAACCCGTGGAGATCACCGCCGATTGGGGGCTGCGCGACCTGCGTGAGGGGATGGCCTATACCCTGTGTAATTCGCTGCAGTGCCAGGACTGCGGCGTCTTGTTTCTCGACTTCCGCTTTACTGACGAGCAGATGGCTGCTCTGTACCACAACTATCGTGACGCGCAGTACAACGCCCAGCGTATTCGTTATGAGCCGGGCTATGCCAGTGTGGTGGAACATTATGAGCAGCGTGCCGGGTATCTTGCCGAGGTTGAAGACTGGCTTGCACCACGCCTGCCGCCTGCTCCTGCCGTGCTGGATTGGGGCGGCGATAGCGGGATCAACAGCCTCTTTCTCAAGCAAAATCGTTGCCTGCATATCCACGATATCTCCGGGGTGGAGCTGGTGCCTGGTGCCCAACGCATTGGCAGCGAGCACCTTAGTCGCGAGCGTTATGACTTGGTGGTATGCAGCGAGGTGCTTGAGCATGTTTCTTTCCCTCAAGATCTGATACGCCAGATGTTGCCGGCCATGAGTCCGCACACATTGCTTTATATAGAGGTGCCTCATGAGGCGTTGGTACGGCAAAACCCGTATAGCTTTGATTTGGCACCGCTAAAGCGGCACTGGCATGAACACATCAACTTCTACACCGAAACAGCCTTGCGGCGTCTGCTTGAGCGTCTAGGTCTTCAAGTCGTAGACACTCTTAACCTTCCGGTGGATCTGGGGTGGACTCGCAGTGAGGTGTTGGGTGTGTTGGCGAGGTTGGCTTGATATGGGGTTGCTAATGGAAGAGTCGAATATCAAACGCCACCCGGTTATTACCGAAGACATGCAGGTGATCTTTTCCCAGCGAGAGAACTGGCGACAGTTTGCCGGCAAACATGTCGTCATTGCCGGCTCAACAGGTTTTTTAGCGGCTTACCTAGTGGAGTTTTTCGCCTGGTTGAGTGAGCAGTGGCCAGAAGGTCCTGTCTATATCCATGCTTTGGCACGGCATCACCATAAGCTGGAAAAGCGTTTCCCCCATCTGCTGGGACAGCCTTGGTTCATACCGGTGATTCAGGATGTGTGCGATCCAGTTCCTCAGTTGACACAAGCGGACTTCATCGTACATGCAGCCAGTTCTGGTAGCCCCAAGTACTACCTGCGTGACCCTGTTGGTACGGCCAAGGCTAATGTACTGGGTACGCTCAACATGCTGGAGCTGGCGCGGCGAACAGGAGCTCGCCTACTGTTTATGAGCAGTGGTGCTGTTTATGGCCATGGCGAAAGTGCAAATCCCATCGGGGAAAACGATTTTGGTGCATTGGACCCTCTGGACATTTCTGCTTGCTACGGTGAAGGCAAACGCATGGGCGAGACGCTGTGCGCTGATTATCTGCGCCAGTACGGAGTGCAGTCGGTTATTGCGCGTATTTCCCATACCTATGGTCCCGGCGTGTCGCTTGAGGATGGCCGTTCATTCGCTGATTTCGTGGCGGATGCTATAGCGGGTCGGGATATTGTGCTCAATAGTGATGGTTCGGGTAGTCGACCCTTCTGTTATGTGTCAGATGCCACTGCTGCTTTTCTGATGTTGTTGCTGCGGGGCGAAGCTGGGCAGCCTTACAACGTCGGTCTCGATCAGGAAACCACCATCCTTGAGTTGGCACAGCTGATCGCGCGCCTTTCCCCTGTTGCAGGGCTGCAGGTCAAGCATCCACCAGCGAACCCGGATCGACAGGCGCTGTTCCGTTCGGGGGGGCATTTTGATCTAGCCAAGATGGAGCGGCTGGGGTGGAGACCAAACATCCTGCCAGAGGCAGGGTTCAAAAGAACCTTACGTTACTTTACCCAGCCCTGACCTGCCTTGAATCGAGAGCCTGATATGGAAATGAAAACAGAGAATCGCCTTGTTCTTGCCAGGCAAAAATTTGTGGCAGGGGAGATGAACAAGTTCGAGTATGCGCAGTACATCAATGACCAGCATGTTGGCCTTTTTGATTATCCGGCATTCCTTGCTGGAACGGATGTGTCGGCAATTCAGATTACTGCTGATGGCGTTTCCGTAAGCTCTGCTACCAACGGTATTGCCATGCTGGTAGATGCCGTTGATTTGCATGCAACACCCTATACCTTGCTGGACTTTGGCAGCTACGATCGTGATGAGACAGCATTCCTAAAATCGGTATTCCGTAATGGCGATGTTTTCTTTGATATAGGTGCCAACCTGGGTTGGTACTCTCTGGTTCTGGGCCACAGTTGTCCTGGTGCGCAAGTTTTCGCGTTTGAACCCATCCCTTCTACTGTCAATGTCCTCAAAAAAAACATCAAGCTGAACCAACTGACGAACGTAGAGCCAATTGCTCTGGGGATGTTTAACAAAGAAGATGAATTGAGCTTCCTGTTTGCGCCAGATGTTTCCGGTGCCACTTCACTGAAGTTGACTGGGCAGTCCAGAGGTCGCACCTCAATACAGAACGTTCTATGCAAGACCACAACCCTGGATATCTTCTGTGCCAGTAGGAGTACACAGCCTACGTTGTTGAAGATTGATGTTGAGGGGGCTGAGTTAATGGTCTTTCAAGGGGCGGAAAAAACGCTGGCGCATACGCCGATTATCCTGGTGGAGTTGTTGCGCAAGTGGTCTCGTGAATTTGGGTATCACCCCAATGATGTGTTTGAATTCCTGGCGAAATATGGCTACAGCGCGTGGATGTTTGCTGAGAGCGGAGCGGGGGCGTTGATACCCTGCCCATCTGTTACGGAAGAAACTCTGCAAACCAATTTCATTTTCCTGCATCCGCACAAGCATGCGGAAGTAATCCAACAATGGATGGTGAACTGATCAGGCTCATTTTGTGGGCCTGATGTTATTGCGCTTATTTTATTAGCGACAGCGCCCAGCAAAAAACTGGATCAGTTTGCATATACCCCACCGAATATAGAGGTAGATGCGATGCGTAAACTTCTCTCCCCGCGTCCGCAGCCGTACTACATTTTTGCGCCGGACTATAGACGCAGTTCTTCCGGCATCCGCGTGATGCACATGTTGTGCGATGCACTTATTCGTTCAGGATTTGAGGCTTACGTAATAGCCAAGGTATTCAGCCCTGAATTTATGACGCCGCAACTCACTGATGAGGTTGCCGAGCGGCATCGCTCCCAAAGATTGGAGCCTATTGCTGTTTACCCGGAGGTCGTGGACGGTAATCCGCTAAATGCAGGTGTTGTGGTGCGCTATATCCTGAATCGGCCGGGATTTATTGAGGGTAGCGGCCAATTCGGTGATGACGATATTCTGTATGCCTATTCGCGGGATCTGTTAATGCCTGGCATTACTGATGATCGTGTCATGCTCTTGCCACCTTTTGATCTGAGTGTTTTCCGCTTGCCAGACGACCCTGATAAGCGTGTTGCGGGAAAGGTCTGTTACTACCAGGGGCGGCGGGGCGAGCTCCAAATAGATCCGGCATTGTTGCCGCCAGATGCCATAGAAATCACTCCTACGTGGCCCTCTTCCTGGGAGGATATGGCTGATCTTTTTCAGCAGTGTGAAATCTTTTACTGCGCAGGGTCGTCCGCTCTCGGCACTGAAGCGGTACTTTGTGGTTGCTTATGTGTCGTAATCGTTGAGGAAAACGCCCCTCGGATCGGTGTGTATGAGACGCAGAGTCATGGGGCAGCCTGGGGCACTTCGCCGGAAGAGCTTGAGCGGGCACGGCGAACGCTTCCCTTAGTGCGTGATAACTGGCTTAGGCTTGAAACCGAATTCTGGCCGGCGTTGGATCATTTCATCGAGGTCACCCAAGCTGCAGCGCAGAAGCGAGCGGAAAATTACGGTAAATATGAGGTCCTGCGCTGGCTTGGCGAGCGCATTCCCACCAAGGCACAGCATACGCTTATCGCTAGTCGCCTGAATGAGATGGCTAACCCTGTTTTGGCCGTGCTGATTGTGGATCTGGAGGGTAATGGCGATCTCCTGACCCGCACGGTGAAAAGCCTTAGTCTGGAGCATAGCCTTTACGCATCCGTGAGAATCTTGGCGCTGACGACGGCATCGGTGCCGCATACATCAGCTCAGGACAAGCTGCATTTTATTAAGCTCGACGGGCGTGATCACATCGAGTTGATAAATCAGACCATCGAACAAAACGCTAGCGACTGGCTGATGTTGGTCAATGCCGGTGATGAGTTTACCCCAAGCGGCTTACTTATCGCTGCACTGGATTTGCTGGAGGCCCCATCCCTTCGGGCTATCTACGGCGATGAAGTGATACGCCAGGCAGGCGGCGATTTGGGAGTCGCCCTGCGCCCAGGCCTTAACCTAGATTTGTTGTTGAGCTTACCTGCGGGAATGTCTCGTCATTGGCTGTTTAAGCGCGATGTATGGCTGCAGATGGGTGGCTTTCGGGCTGAGGCCGGCAACGCTATGGAGCTGGATTATATCTTGCGTCTGATCGAGGCTCAGGGTTTCGATGGATTGGGGCACGTCAGCGAACCGCTGCTGATATGTGATGGTCTCAAGCTGAAGGACTGTCCCGATGAGCGAGTGGTAATCCAGCGTCACTTGCTTGCGCGGGGTTTTCAGGAGGCTCGGATCGGCTCGCGTTTACCGGGTTGCTATGACCTTGACTATGGTGTCGCCGGCAATGCTCTGGTGAGCATATTGGTTCTGGTCAAGGGTGGTTTGGGTAAAGTCCAACGCTGTTTGGAAACGGTGTTGGCAGAAACGTCATACCCGCACTACGAAGTACTGTTACTGGATCAGGGCAATGGTGACCCGGTACTACTGGAATGGCTGGCTGGTGTGGAACAACTGGATACAGAGCATATCCGTGTGTTGCGCTTCGCTGATATTCCTGCGTTACAGGTGCGCAATCAGGCTGCTGAACTGGCACGGGGCGAGTTTCTCTTGTGGCTGGATTCGGGTATCGCCGTGTTTGAGGCTGAGTGGTTGCAGCAACTGCTCAACCATGCTGCCCGTCCTGAAGTGGGTGCGGTAGGGGCTAAGCTGCTGGGAGGCGACCGCAGCGTTCGCCAGGCGGGACTCGTCTTGGGACTGGGGGGGGTGGCAGGGCGTGCGTTCACTGGCCTTTCTCCAGATGCCCCAGGTTACTTACAGCGCCTGCAGATCGATCAGAACTACACGGCCTTGGGTGGTCAGTGCTTGATGTTGCGTAAACAGCTGTTTATTGAGGCGGGTGGTTTCGAGCAAAGCAAGGATCTGGCTCGTTGGGCTGATGTTGACTTGTGTTTACGGCTGCATGAGGCCGGCTACTTGAATGTCTGGACGCCTCGAGTGCAGATGCTGATCAATGAAGAAGAGCTGCCGCCAGCGAGTGTAAAAGAGGAAGACGCGATGTACGCTCGCTGGTTGCCGCAATTGGCGCGCGATCCAGCTTATAACCCGAATTTATCGTTGTCTGACGCGTCTGGATTTAAGTTGGCGGAGAGTCCTTTGAGTTGGCGCCCTCTGTCTTCTTGGAACCCCCTACCGACAGTGCTTGCTTATGCAGCCGATGCGATGGGATGCGGGCACTATCGGGTTATCCAGCCTCTTGTTGCCCTGAATCGGGCTGGCTTGGCCGATGGTGTGCTGTCAGATCGGTTCTTGACTGTAGCCGAACTGGAACGCTTCAGGCCAGATTCTATCGTGCTGCAACGCCAGATCAGCGATACACAAATTGAGCAGATACGACGTATGCAGTCTTTTTCTGCGGCCTTCAAGGTGTTCGAGTTAGACGACTACTTGCCAAATTTGCCTATGAAAAGCGCCCACCGAGCACAAATGCCCCGGGACATCATTCGCTCCCTGCGGCGCGGCCTGAGCCATGTTGATCGTTTTGTCGTCTCAACCGAATCTTTGGCCGAGGCATATCATGGATTGCATGATGATATTCGTGTGGTGCATAACCGTTTGGATCCTCAATGGTGGCGAGGATTGAGCAGCCAGCGACGTTGTTCGAGCAAACCACGAGTCGGCTGGGCCGGCGGGGCTAGCCATACAGGTGATCTGGAAATGATCGCTGATGTGGTCAAGGCTCTGGTTGATGAGGTGGAGTGGGTATTCTTTGGCATGTGCCCGGACAAACTGCGCCCCTACGTGCATGAGTTTCACCCTGGGATTGCCATCGACAAGTACCCGGCGGCGCTTGCGCACATGAACCTGGATCTTGCTTTGGCTCCGGTCGAGCAGAATCTGTTCAACGAATGCAAAAGTAACTTGCGCCTTCTTGAATACGGCGCTTGTGGTTTTCCGGTGATCTGCAGTGATCTGGTGTGCTACCAGGGCTCGTTGCCGGTAACCCGCGTCAAGAACCGCTTCAAGGACTGGGTCGAGGCAATTCGCATGCACATCAGTGATCTGGATACGAGCGCCAGAATGGGTGATGAGCTTCGTAGGGAGGTGCTGGACGGCTGGATGCTTGAAGGTTCAAATCTTGAGGCGTGGAGGGCCTCATGGCTGCCTGATTGATGCTGGCAACGTGCTATCGGGGGTTCCGGGCTGACGGTGTGGGCTGTTTTAGCAGCTAAAGAACTCGGTAATTGCTGTCGGGATGCCGGCAGATAGCAGGTTTTCTCCGGCTTTGCTGCTTAAGTAATTGTTCTGTTTGTGGAAAAAAAAATAGAACGAGTTGCTAAAGCTGCTACCAAGGCCGCCGATATAAAGATCGAATGCGAACTTTATGGGGCGTCTGAGCAAAGCAGGCCCGAAGCTCGCAGGCTCAGACAAACTCAGTAGCACGGTCCTTTGGAGGCAAACACCATGGCCCTTACAGTCAACACAAACGTAGCGTCACTCAACACTCAGCGTAACCTGAACAGCTCATCCAAAGGCTTGGATACTTCGTTGCAGCGCCTGTCCACAGGTTTTCGCATCAACAGTGCCAAGGATGACGCCGCCGGCTTGCAGATTTCCAACCGTCTGACCAGTCAGATCAACGGCCTAAACGTTGCTACTCGTAACTCCAACGACGGTATCTCTTTGGCGCAAACCGCTGAAGGTGCGTTGCAGCAGTCGACTGGCATCCTGCAGCGTATTCGTGACCTGGCTCTGCAGTCGGCCAACGGTTCCAACGGCGCCACCGAGCGTGCAGCTCTGCAAGGTGAGGTGTCGCAGTTGCAACAAGAGTTGAACCGTATTTCTGAAACCACCAGCTTCGGTGGCCGCAAGATCCTTGACGGCTCCTTCGGTTCTCAATCGTTTCAAGTGGGTGCAAACGCCTACGAAACCATCAGCGTTTCGATTGGCTCTGCTGCGACTGATCGTATTGGCATCAACCGTGTTACCAGCAGTGGTGGCCCTGCTGTGGCAAATGCGTCCGGGGCCACCTTCAGTGCAACTTCCGGGTCTGCCTATACTAGCGGCTCATTTACAATCAACTCGAAGCTTTCCGATGGCGATGTCACTATTAACAGCGCTGCTAGTGGCTCTGCCAGCGAGGTTGCTCGTGCGATTAACTCTAAAAGTGATGAGACCGGTGTAACCGCCAATGCTCGCACCGTCGCCGAATTGGGAGGTATAAGTGCTTCTGGGACTATCTCCTTCAACCTGGCGGGCGTCACCAGTGCGTCGGTATCGGGTGATGCAGCTTCTGTATCTGCTGTAGTAACTGACACATCTGATCTATCGGCCTTGGCCGATGCGATCAACCGTGAAACTGGGAAAACTGGCATCTCTGCCGTCTCCAAAGGCAGCACCATTGAACTGGTAAGTTCCAGCGGCGATGCGATCAAAATTACCGACTATACCGCTGGTGCTGGCACAGCCACCTTGCAAGCGAAGAACTTCGACGGCTCGGCTAATGTTGGCGGCACTGCCACGATTGCTGCCAGCGGTGGTGGCGCTCGTGTCGACGGCCAAGTTCAACTCGAAGCAGCAGATGCGTTCCAGGTGAAAGGCACTACAACTGGTATGGGAACCCCAGGTTTCAGTTCGCTGGATAGCGTGAAGGATATTGATATCAGCACCTCGACTGGTGCTCAGGATGCTCTGGGTATCATCAACGGTGCGATCTCTAACATCGATAGCCAGCGTGCCCAGCTCGGTGCTGTTCAAAACCGTTTCGAGAACACCATCTCGAACCTGCAGAACATCTCTGAGAACTCCTCTGCCGCTCGTAGCCGGATTCGTGACACTGACTTTGCTGCTGAGACTTCGGAACTGACCAAGAATCAGATCCTGCAGCAGGCCGGTACCGCGATCTTGGCTCAGGCCAACCAGCTGCCGCAGGCTGTGCTCAGCCTGCTCGGCTAAGGCAAAAGCGCTAGACTACGGGGAGAAGGGTTCAGCTCTTCTCCCCGTTCCCTCATTCTGAGGAGAAAGTTATGGACATTAGTTCTATTCAGGTTACGTCTGGCGCTGCTGCGGTTGCTTCCAAGGCAGAGCGTGCATCAGGTTCATCTAAGGCTGCGAGCGACGCAGTTGAGCGTAAGCCATCAGAGAGTACTGCAACTGCTGCAGCTGCACAGGCTGAGAGCGGTACTGCAGCTTCCCGTGAAGATGTTGAGGCTGCTGTTGCGACGATTCAGGACTTTGTCCAATCGGTTCGTCGTAGTCTGAACTTCTCCCTTGAAGAGGGCAGCGGGCGTGTAGTCGTCAAGGTTACAGATGCAGGATCGGGTGATGTGATCCGGCAAATCCCTTCTGAAGAAGCACTGCAACTGGCAGAGAATCTTTCGGAGGTTCGTAGTTTGTTATTCAAAGCCGAAGCCTGACCTGATGGTTGGCACGGCTTTTGACTATTAACACCTGCTTGGTGTTTTAAGTCATTATTTTGGCGAGGTGAAACATGGTCGGGATTACTGGCATTGGCTCAGGGATCGATATCGACAGTATTGTCACAGCGATGGTCAATGCCGAAAGGGCACCCAAGACCAATCAGCTGGACCGTCTCGAGAAGACCACTGTTGCGCGCATCTCGGCCATGGGCTCGCTAACCAGCGCGCTGAATACCTTTAAAACTGCTGTCGACTCGCTGAATAAGACCTCCCTATTCGAGTCGCGAACGGCAAGTTCTTCCAATACCAGTGCGCTCAAGGTTACTGCCGCAACCACTGCTCCTGCAGGCAGCTATAACGTTCAGGTCAAGCAATTGGCGACCAGTAGCAAGGTGGCACTGCAGTCGGTTACTGGCGGCAACACCGCTACCTTCAACAGCGGCTCGCTGACTATTTCTGCGGGCAGCTCAAGTTTCGATGTCAACATTACTGCCGCCAATAACACCCTGGCCGGTATGCGCGACGCAATCAATGAAGCCGGTAAAAGCAGCGGTGTGAGTGCCACTATCATCACCGATGATTCGGGTTCGCGTTTGGTTCTGAGTTCAACCAAGAGTGGCGCTGGTAATGATATTCAGGTCGTGGCCAACGAAGACAATGTGACCGCTGGAGACAACGCGTTGACGTCTCAGGCGTTTACTCCGACTGTTGATCCAGGCAATGCCGATGCCTTCCTTAAGCCTGATTCCACTACGGGGGCTGGTGGTGTCATCACCAAGGCCCAGTCGGCCAAGATATCCATCGATGGTCTGGAGTTGGTCCGTGATACCAATCGTATTGAGGATGCTCTTGAGGGTGTCACGCTTGACCTTACTGCGGCGCAGAGCTCTACAGATTTGGCCGATGGGAAAACCATCAGTGTCACTGTTGGGGTCGATAAAGGCAGTGTGAAGACCAACCTGCAGAAATTTGTTGATGCTTACAACGCGTTGATCAGCACAACCTCTCAACTGACTGCCGTTGTTCCCGTTGATGGCGGCAATCCGGTTACCGGTCCTTTGCTCGGCGATTCATCCATACGCAATGTGCTGTCAAGTTTGCGTAACGAAATGGTGGAGATAACGGGTGAAGGTGGGGTTCGTGCGCTGGCAGATTTGGGAATTGCGACTGATTGGAAAACTGGTCAGCTCAAGATTGATGACACTAAGCTAACCAAGGCGCTGGATAGCAATTTCGATCAGGTTGCTGGTTACCTCGCAGGCGACAATGGTCTGATGGGGCGTTTGTCTACAACAGTTGGCTCATATGTAGGCGACACTGGCGTGCTTAAGCAGCGTACTGAGGCGCTGCAAGCCACCAAGGTCGGTGTCGATGAGCAGCGCAAAGCGTTGGCTATTCGCGTAGAGAGTTTGCAGACCCGCCTGTATGCCCAGTACAACGCCATGGACTCCCTGGTCGGGCGTTTGCAGAAAACCAGCGAAAGCCTGGCTAACCAACTTGCCAGCCTGCCCGGCTTCGTGAAAAAGGATTCGTAATGAGCAAGAAACCGATCGACACCTACAAGCAGGTCAATACCAGCCACGATGTTTCGCCGTATCGCACCGTGCAGTTGTTGCTTGAAGGTGCGTTGCAGCGGGTGATGCTGGCCAAGCATGCGCAGAATGAAGGGGATACCGAGGTTCGTGGCCTTGCTGTCGGCAGCACTATCACCATTCTCGGTGTATTGCAGGCCAGTTTGGATAAAGAGCAGGGTGGTGAGATCGCCGAGAATCTTGATTCGCTGTACGACTATATGACGCGTCGTTTGGCGGGTGTGGCGATCGACAGTACGCCGCGTACGCTGGATGAAGTTCAAGCCTTGCTTGAGCAGATCAAGGGTGCCTGGGACGCTATTGGCCCAGAGGTAGAACCTGCTGTAGGAAACTGATTTCGTTGTTAAAGCTTTGCGCTGGAGCGCCGATACCCAAGGTATCCAGCAAGCAAAACAGCGAGAACAACGATGAATTCGATGGCGGCTCTCAAGCAGTATCAAACCGTCAACACCCAGGCGCAGGCTATTGAAGCCAGCCCGCATCGGTTGATTCAGATGTTGATGGAAGGCGGCCTGACTCGTTTGGCCCAGGCGCGTGGCGCAATGGAGCGTGGACAGACTGCCCTCAAGGGTGAGTTGATCAGCAAGGCCATCGGCATCATTGGTGGTTTGCGTGAAGGGCTCAATCTGGAGCTGGGTGGTGAGGTTGCTGCCAACCTCGATAACCTCTACGAGTACATGGCTACACGTTTGGTTGATGCCAATGTGCAGAATGAAGTCGCGCCGCTGGATGAAGTTGCAGGCCTGTTGCGCGATGTAAAAGCTGGCTGGGATGCCATCGCTGAGTGAGGGCATTTCCCGCCTGAGGAATTTTTATGAGTTCATCCGTGCAGCGTCTAGAACAAACCGGCAGTGCCTTACGAAGCGCTCTGGCCAATCAGGACTGGGCGGCGATTGGCGAGTTGGATCTGCAGTGTCGCCAGGCCGTTGACGAAGCGATGCTCGAATCCGCCAGTGATGAAGAGACCCTGCGTGTACGCATGCAGGAACTGCTGGATCTTTACCGTGAGCTGGTCAATGTTTGTCAGGCCGAGCAACAGCGCTTGGCTTATGAGCTCGTCCAGTTGAATCAGTCGCAGCAAGGTGCCAAGGTCTACCAGTTATTTGGTTGAGTGAAGATTTTTCGTCGATGCTATCTGGTGTCGACCTCCTGCCAATTGCCAGTGTGTTGCCTCGATGTTCCCCCTTCTTTCGCTAAACAGCTGCTTAGCCTGCTTGCCGGGCTTCATAAAAAGCACGCCATTAAATTGACTGTTAACAGAAAATTGACTTTACTAGTGGCCAATTGCCGGCGCTTGATCAGGTTTTGTTTGGGCGGCGGGCCACGCTTTTCACTCCAGGGGCAGTAAATAAAATTATGTGGCGTGAAACCAAAATCCTCCTGATTGACGATAACAGCGAGCGCCGTCGTGACCTGACAGTGATCCTGAATTTTCTGGGTGAAGACCACTTGGCGTGCGACAGCCAGAACTGGCATGAGGGCGTAAAGCAACTGGAGTCCAGTCGCGCAGTTCTGAGCGTGTTGCTTGGCGAGGTCAAGGCCAAAGGTGGTGTGCTTGAGCAGCTTAAGCAACTGGCCTCCTGGGACGAGTTTCTGCCGGCCTTGTTGATTGATGAGCAGGTGTCGGGCGAGTGGCCCGAGGAGCAGCGCCGCAGTGTGTTGGCCAGCCTGGAAATGCCTTTGAGCTACAACAAGCTTCTGGACTCCTTGCACCGTGCTCAGGTTTACCGGGAAATGTACGACCAGGCTCGTGAGCGTGGTCGGCAACGTGAAACCAATTTGTTCCGCAGTCTGGTGGGCACCAGTCGGGCGATTCAGCAAGTGCGGCAGATGATGCAGCAGGTGGCCGATACCGAGGCCAGCGTGCTGATTCTTGGTGAGTCGGGCACGGGTAAGGAAGTGGTTGCACGCAACCTGCATTATCACTCCAAGCGGCGCGATGCACCGTTTGTTCCGGTCAACTGTGGGGCGATCCCTGCCGAGCTACTCGAAAGTGAGTTGTTTGGTCATGAAAAAGGCGCGTTTACCGGCGCTATTACCAGTCGCGCAGGGCGCTTCGAATTAGCCAATGGCGGCACCCTGTTTCTTGATGAAATTGGCGATATGCCGTTGCCCATGCAGGTCAAGTTACTGCGTGTGTTGCAGGAGCGTACCTTCGAGCGAGTGGGCAGCAACAAGACCCAAAGCGCCGATGTGCGGATCATCGCGGCGACGCACAAGAACCTTGAAAAAATGATTGAGGACGGCAGTTTTCGCGAGGATTTGTATTACCGGCTGAACGTGTTCCCGATCGAAATGGCACCGCTGCGCGAGCGTATCGAAGATATTCCGTTGCTGATGAATGAGCTGATCTCGCGGATGGAGTTCGAAAAGCGCGGTTCTATTCGGTTCAACTCTGCGGCCATCATGTCGCTGTGCCGGCATGACTGGGCGGGCAACGTCCGTGAGCTGGCCAACCTGGTCGAGCGTATGGCGATCATGCATCCCTATGGGGTGATCGGTGTCGGTGAGTTGCCGAAGAAGTTTCGCCATGTTGATGATGAAGATGAAAGTATGGTCGCCAGCCTGCGCGACGAGCTGGATGAGCGTGCCACCCTCATGGCCGGTTTGCCGGGCCTGGACTCGGTGGCCATGTTGCCGCCTGAAGGCCTGGACCTGAAAGACTACCTGGGCAACCTTGAGCAGGGTTTGATTCAGCAGGCGCTGGATGATGCCAGTGGTGTGGTGGCACGCGCCGCCGAGCGTCTGCGCATTCGGCGTACCACACTGGTGGAGAAAATGCGCAAGTACGGCATGAGCCGGCGAGATGATGACGGTCTGGACGACTAGATTTTTTCTGCGTAGCAGTCGTCAGTGACTTGGCGCTGTTGATTAAATAAAGCCGGAGGTTTGACGTAGCCTCCGGCTTTATTTTTTACTCCATTGATTTTAAAGGATATTTTTTCAGGCACGGGTATTGCTAACTCTCTTGTAACTGACTGTCTTATGACGGCTCGCTGCGCGAGAGAGAACCATGCACGCTAAACCCCAACGCCCTGAACCCGCCGAACCCCTCGAGTCCTCCACCACTCCAGTGGAGCAGGCCAGCCGTGCCGGGCTCGAACAGGCCTTTGCCTTGTTCAATCAGATGTCGACCCAGCTCAGCAGCTCTTACAGCATGCTGGAAGCGCGGGTAACTGAACTCAAAGGTCAGTTAGCCCTGGTCAGCGCCCAGCGCATGCAAGAGCTGGCCGAGAAAGAGCGCCTGGCCCATCGGCTGCAAAGCCTGCTGGACCTGTTGCCGGGCGGGGTGATTGTGATTGATGGCCAGGGCGTAGTACGCGAGGCCAACCCGGTGGCGCGCAATCTGCTTGGCCAACCTCTGGTGGGCATGCTCTGGCGCCAGGTGATCGCGCGCAACTTTGCCCCGCGCGAGGATGACGGCCACGAAATTTCCTTGAAAGATGGCCGGCGCTTATCGATTGCCACCCGCTCGCTCCATGCCGAGCCGGGACAATTGGTGCTACTGACAGACCTGACAGAAACCCGACGCCTACAGGATCAACTGTCCCGCCACGAGCGCTTATCGGCCCTAGGGCGCATGGTGGCGTCTCTGGCTCACCAGATTCGCACGCCGCTTTCTGCTGCTTTGCTGTATGCCAGCCATCTGAGTGAGCAGGAGCTGCCGGTTGAGCAGCAGCAACGCTTTGCCGGGCGCCTCAAAGAGCGTCTGCACGAGCTGGAGCATCAGGTACGCGACATGCTGATTTTCGCCCGTGGCGAGTTACCGCTGCCAGACCGTCTGGCACCCACGGCGCTGTTTACTGCGCTGCGCAGTGCAGCTGAACCCCATGTGCTGGATATGCAGGTGCGTTGGCAGTGCGACAGCCGTACGGGTGAGCTGTTATGCAACCGCGACACCCTGGTGGGTAGCGTACTCAACTTGCTGGAAAACGCGATTCAGGCCGGAGGTCGCGAGGCGCGCTTGAAGGTACACCTGTATCAGCGTGGCGAGATGCTGCGGCTGTGTATCAGTGACAACGGCCCAGGTATCGACAGTATGACGCTGGCACGACTCGGCGAACCTTTCTTTACCACCAAAACCACGGGTACCGGGCTTGGCCTGGCCGTGGTCAAGGCGGTGGCGCGGGCCCATCAGGGCGATATACAGCTGCGTTCGCGCCCGGGACGTGGCACCTGCGCCATTCTGACCTTACCGCTACTCGGTGCTGCGCACCCTTTGATTCAGGAGTAACCAGCCATGGCGAGCAAAATTCTGTTGGTCGAAGATGACCGCGCACTACGCGAGGCGTTGGCCGATACCCTGGCGCTGGGCGGGCATGAATACCGTGCAGTGGACTGTGCTGAAGCGGCGCTGTTGGCCGTTGCTGAAGAGTCCTTCG
>Ga0181596_10002724_pt1 | contig 16855 bp, 12 predicted proteins | sample 041ome_6_FD_148655 | JGI IMG/M metagenome (GOLD analysis project Ga0181596, IMG submission 148655) | Coastal salt marsh microbial communities from the Groves Creek Marsh, Skidaway Island, Georgia - 041402US metaG (spades assembly) | ecosystem: Environmental > Aquatic > Marine > Intertidal zone... | reverse complement strand
CAATCCGGTGGGCAGCGATGGATGAACGGCATAGGTTGCTCCATCGGGTGAAGTCGTTGGCGTGAAGGTCGTCATAGCGACGTTGACCGTTTCGTTGAGGTAATAGACGACTCCCGCATCCGTTGCCGTTCCGTTCGCATACGTGAATCGGAGCGCAGCATCAAGAGGTACGGGGTCGCTGGCCGTGGTCGAGAGTTGGGGAGAACCGTCGTTCACTCCATCGTGACAGACGAAATCACCGTTCAAGTTCTGATTGCTGGTCGATGTCCCGAACCAGTTGAACGACGGTGTGCCGTTTCGGTACACGCTGTGGTTTTCGAGAGCCACCCACGGAAGAATCATCGTGAAAAGGTAATCATCGTCGTCACCAAACGAAGAGGAGGCGAGGGTGGAATTCCAATAATCGGATGCTGGCGTCAACTCTTCGGACACCGATTCAGCAGAATCCGTCGGGTCATCGTACGAGCTTGTGACGGTGTTGTTGTAAATTTTGAGAGAATCAGAACCAGACCCGTAATAGGAAACGAGATGTTCGTAATCTGACTTGTTTCCGTTCGTATCCAATTGCATTCCCCACATGAACGACTGGAGACTGGTGCCTTGGGAATTCGTTGGCGTACCGTCAAGTCTCATCTGGACAAAGAGGTGGGTTGCGTTGGAGGCTGTTTGGACGGCTGGATAGGTCGAGTTACCAACAATATCGAGAGCAGCGTTGTTCCCGTTATCGCCTTGGACATCGTACATCGTGGTGTAGTTGCACGTCATCGGCGAGAAGGTCAAACTGTCGAGGACGCTTAGAACGCTGAGGTTCAACGTCACGGTGGAGGAATCCGCCGAGTTGTTACCGTACACAATGTAGTCTGCAGCGGACGAAAGGGCCGTTGGCGTTCCCCAAACGGTGCCGTTGCTGGTTCCGAAATTCAGACCTGAAGGTAGGCTGGGTGAAATCGCGTAGGAAACCACGCTACCGTTCGCCACGCTTGGCGTGAAACTGGTGATGCTCTTGCCGATGGTGAGCTCGTGCGCTGTGGTGGAATAACTGATCTCCGTGGTGTTGTCGTACACTCCTTTGGTTGCGTTGTAATTGCTGGAGACTTCGGTACCGTTGAGGGCTCCGCCGTAGATTCGTGTCAGCCCGATTTGCCCGTCAAACCCTTGGCTGAATTGCCCACCTGCTGCGTTGCTGTACGACCCGATGAACAGGTCGTTGGACGAGAGCAAAAGCGAGCCACTCACACTGGTATCGCCGACGAACTGCCCGTCGAGGTAGAGCGAGAGGTTGGTGTCGTCTCGGAACACCGCCACGAGATGGTACCAGCGGTCATCGTCCAAAGGCTGGGTGGTGATGTCGTAGACCGACGATGAACCGTCCGTTCGGTAATTAAGTGACACGCTGTTGTTGGTCTTCAACCGGGCTGAATACCGATTATCTGCTGCGAGACCACCGGTAGCGAATGTTCCAAAGATGGTTTGGGTGTTCGACGTGTGCTGGGAAGATGCGTTGAACCAAACTTCGACGGTCCAGTCGTGTTCCCGAACGGACTCGTAACGCACAATAACCGCACCGAATCCTCCGTCGCCTCCCTTCGAAGCGATGCTGGCGGAGGTGCCTCCGCTTCCACCCCCACCACCGCCAAGGCCGTGGGTACCGCTGCTCGCTTGCGTGGCTGTAGCGACAGCCCCGTTGCCACCGCCACCTGAACCACCTGAACCAGCGGTTCCGCCCGAATCGTGAACGCCACCGCCTCCACCGCCACCGTAGGTCACTGAGGTGCCTGTGATGCTGGAGGTTCGACCTGGCCCACCGTCGCCGGAGGTGCTACCGGCCGAGTAATTCTCGCCCCATTGACCTGCGCCACCGCCACCTCCAGTGAGGTACCCGTTCGTGGAAATACCATCGCCCTTGCCACCGTCATAGCCCTGTCGCGAAGCACCGGTTCCTGTTCCGGACCCGTATGTGGTGGAACCACCACCGCCACCTGATCCACCTGAACTTGGCGAAAAATAACTCCAATGCCCACCTGAACCACCGCCGGTTGTTTCAACGTCAGCGAAGACGGAATTTCCACCGACTGCCGCTTGACGGCTATTGCTCGCACATGAGCCACCGCAGGAGCCACCACCAGCATAAGCGGAAGGAAGCAAGGCACCGCCTCGCCCTCCATGGCCGACTTGAACCGGAACAACCGTACCGGATACGCTGGAATTGGTACCGGTGAGCATTCCGCCACCACCGCCACCACCGCCGACATGGGCTCCACCGCCACCGCCGCCTGCCAACACAAGGTAGTCCACTTCGGTCACGCCGCTGGGTACCTTCCAACCGCCCGATGCGGTCAGGACGGTGCGCTCAAACGTGAGAACGGTATCGCTTCCAACGGTGGAAACCTCCCACACGCGATTGACGGTGGGCGAACCGGTCACGCTTGAAAGGTCAGCGCTGCTGGCCCCCGTTCCAGCGGCAAGGTTGACGGCGCCTACACCGTTGGCCAAGGTATCGCCGTGACGGCCTTGATTGAAATCAAAGAAGGCGTTGAGGTTGGCATCGTTAACGTCGGGGTATTCGTTCATGTCGTCGGCGACGGTGGAAGAACGGTCGGAGGTGTAGATTCGGAGGTCGTCGATTTCGCCTCTCCAAGTGTAGGTATCCCCCTCATCAGATTTTGTCCCAAGTTGCAGAATTTGATCGGTGGTCCCGAGGTTGCCTTCATACGACGATACGCTGTACTGCTCGACACCGTTGAGGAAAAATTTCACGCCGCTTCCACTGCTTGCTCGAGTCAAGGCGATGTGTTGCCAAACATCGTTTTCCGCTGGAACGCCCGTGTCATACCAAACGCTACCGTACCATGTAGTACCACTTCCCAACGCCACGGTCCACTGGTCCGACTTGCATCCAATCGCGTAGGAGTTCTCCCTTCGAATCACGTGACGCCAATTGGTGGTCTCATCGCAATCGGTCGGCTTCACCCATGCGGAAATAGTGAACGAGGTGGAGACCTTGCCCAAGTCATACCCCGCTGAGGTGCTCGGGCCGAGGAGGTAGGTCGCCGTGGAGGACCCGGTGGTCATCAGCGTGACGGCCAAATCTTCATCGGTGGGACCAGGGCGAAGGCTCTGTGAATTTGGAATCTTGATATCGTCGCACGTGAAGGGCGCTGAAGAGCCCGTACACCCGTCCATTTCGAACCTGTATCGTGACTCGTCCCAGGTCGCTCCAGAGATGGTCCCGTTGTTGTTGTAGTCGGACAGATCAGCGAAGTTCGTTCCGCTGCCTCCGTAGGAGGTGGCGTTGGTAGGGTCGAGAAGCAAACGAACATCACCACCCGAGCTGACTTCACTCACGCCTCCGGCGGGGCGCACATCGCTTTTGGTGTCTTCAAGCACCGGATAGGTCCAGCCTTGCAGTGCCCCGATGTAGGCGGTTTGAGCCAGCGAGACCATCAACAGCGACAACAACACCGAACGAACCGTGTTTGGGTGTCGCTCAACATGCATGGATTCGCCCATTTCCACGCACGGTTTGCATTATCTTATACTCTCTCCTATCATCATCGGTTTTCAGCCACGCTTGCGACTCAGTCCCCCGAATTGTTGGGTCGTTGCGCCGAGGTGATTGCCGACGAGAAAGCAAGGGCAAGGCTGAGGACGCTCGGCCAGGGTTTGGAATCAACAGCAGGCACTCATTCTTCCTCGTCGTTGGAGGCCAAATCATCGCTTTTTGGTGCGGACGACCCTCCGTTTTGAGGAGGCCAAACGGTGGTGCTCTCGTGCGGCCAAGCGCTCTTTTTGGTGCTAAAACCAAGGTCGGCGAAACGACGGCGTGATTGGCGCCAAACGGGCAACAGGTAGCCGACTTTCGAGCGTTCACCGAAGGTCCAGCGCCAGGGGCAGCGATCCATCCGAGCGACCCAGTGTTCGAGCAGCGCCTTGGCGACGGGCTGGTCGGGACCGCCGGGAATGAGCCACGAAGCGATGTTGAGACCGCCAGCTGAGCCTCGCGTTTCGGACCAGCACGTCAACTCCGTCCCCCGCATCGGCCCGTCGAGCACCCTCAAGCCGAGGGTGCGAGCCGACTGGGCCATGGGCATGATGATGGCAAATCGGTCAACGAGTCGCGAGCCTTCGTGCCGTTCAAGGGACCACCCGGCCGCTTCGGCCAATTCGCGGAAGACGCGAATGCATTGGATGGACGAGACGCTGACCTCGAGGTCAAGCGTGGCGCGTTTCACCATGAACGAGGCAGGCGGAGGCGAGGGATGAACCCTTTCGTCGCCTGGCTTTCGCTCAACGGTTTGCGCGAAGATGGCGTGCGTGCGATGGCGGCGCTTTCACGGTCGTCGCCCCAGAGGGCGAGGTGTTCCCGTGGACAAGGACCGATGGACAGGCCGCGCTCACACGAAGACCGGCATCAACCGGTGTGCGAATCGGCAGCGATCGTTCCTTGCTCAGCCAAAGAGCGAGCCGAGACCGTCGAAGCCTGCTTCCTCTTCTTCTTCCTCTTCTGCTTCTTCAGCAGCAGGGGCGTCAGCACCGCCAGCGGCGGCAGGGGCAGCAGCTGCAGCGGGTGCAGCAACGGCTTGGGTCATGGCTTCAGCGATGTCAACGCCAGCGAGGGAGGCCACGAGAGCCTTCACTCGAGCGTCGTCAGCGTCGACGCCGGCGCCCTTCAGGACAGCCTTCACCGACTTCTCATCGATCTCTTTTTCAGCAGCGTGCAACAGCATAGCAGCGTATACGTATTCCATGTTTTTTCACCTCAGTGTTTTTGTTTTGTTCAGCCGAACAGGCTCCCAAGACCGTCAAAGCCGGCCTCTTCTTCCTCGTCTTCCTCTTCTTCTGCCTCGGCTGGGGCATCGGAAGGGCTCGATTCAGCGGCTGCTGCGGCGGAGGCCGCTGCGGATGCAGCAGCGCCCATCATGGCAGCCAATTCGTCGTCGAGTGCGTCGGGACTCAAGGTGCCGGCAACGCCAAGGGCGCTGACGTGGGCACGAGCCACCAAATGGGGCAGCGTTTCTGCAGTTGCAATCGCCGCCTCCAGGGCAACAGCCAGCGCTTCTCCGCTGGCTTTAGACAGGAGCGTGGGCATGGTGGTTGGCGTGAACCACGTGATGTTGCAGGCGAGGTTGAAGGCGCCTGCAGCCATGCCGATCAAATCCTGTTCGAATTGTTCGTAATCGATGTCGAGCGTGGACGGTTCAAACAACGTTCCACCTTCGAGGGTGCCGCAGAGGCGCAGACCGGTGACCATGGGGTTGATGCCAATCTTGGAGAGCATCATGCCGAGGTCGCCTTGGAAAACTTCGCCTTCTTCGAGCACGACGGTGCGCTTCTGAATCTGGACGCTGCCGCCCATGATCTTCGCAGGAATACCGACGGAGTTCAGCTCACCGACAATCGGGCCGGGGGGCATGCCGGTGTCTTGCTTCTCCACCACGATTTGGTAGGGTGCGACATCGCCGGCCTTGGCGGCTCGACCTGCTTCGGTCTTCTTGAGTTCCGTGAACATCTCAAACGAGTTCAGGGCGGAGGACGAAACCAAAGCAGGTTGCACCGCGGTTTCGTAGAGCGTTTCCAAATCATCAAGGTTGAAACCGGCCCGCTCCCAAGCGAGTTTCATCAAGCGCTTCTTGGCGACTTGAATCTTCATGTTGTCACGAAGCGAGGCTCGCATGCCGAACATGGCCGATGCAGGGACGCCGTGAATGTCGATGACCGCAACGGTCTCGCCGCTGGTCAACAGGGCGTGAAGGTCGCTCACGGTGTCCTTCTTCCAGGACATCACCTTTGGAATCAATTGATCACCTCAATGCGTTGTGCAGGACCCATCGTGGTTTTGACGTGAACCGAACGGATGTTACCGATGCCACGCTCCAATTTGGTCGTCACACGGTTGAACACTTCCATGGCGTTGGCGAGCAGTTCGTCGTGGGATTGCTTGACGGTTCCAAACGAGGTGTGGAAGGTCATCTTGTCACCCGACTTGACGACCACGGTGCTGGTCAAACCGCTGGCGATGATGGAGGGGTCAAGGGTGGGGGGAACGGGGCGAGGCATCTTGCCCCGTGGACCGAGCACGGTACCGAGGTGGCGACCGATGAGCCCCATGTGGGGAACTTCGGAGAGGAAGAAGTCAAACTCGTTGGCGACCTTCTTGGCTCGGCCTTTCTTGCCACCGAAATCCTCGATGTCCTGGGGGGAGAAAACGGCAAGACCGGCGGCCTTGGCTTTCGTAGCAGCCTCACCCGCAGCGAACATGGCGACCTTGAGTTCGCGACCCCGCCCGGAGGGAAGACGGATTTCTTCCTTGATACGGTTGGTTGGGTTCTTCAAATCCACGTCCTTGATGGTGAACGAAATGTCCACGGATTCGACGAATTTTCGCTCAGGAGCCGCTTCCAAAGCGGCTTTGATGGCTTCACTGATTTTTTCTTCCATGTTAGTTCACCTCGGCGGTCGGCGAAGTGCGCTAGGCACTTCTCCCGCAGTTCGTGAGTGTTCAATTAAAGCGCTCGTCCCATTCTCCTTTTGCAATGATCTCGAGGGCTTCAGCGGCCCAGTGACCGTCGACCTTCACACGCATGGACACGCAGGTTCCGATAACCTCGCGGGTTTGCGCCTTCAGGTCACTTCCGGTCAAGTGTCCAAGGCCTGCTTTTTCGCGGGCCACTTCCATGGCCTTCTCGAGCGGCAGGTCCTCGACTGCGGAGTCCATCCCGCCGTTGCACTTCGGTACGCCCAAGGCTTTGATGATGAGCTTGGAAGTCCATGGCTTTGGCATTGATGTCAACTCCTTCCTTACGAACGTAGGCAGGCCTCCGACCAAACACCCCTATTTAATCGCGCCGCGGTGGGCAAAGGCGCTCTTCATGGCGCCGACAAAGGCGCTCTCAGGGCGGAGGCGCCCGTGCCGTCATCCTCTCTGGATGTTGCCTCGGATGGTGAGCATTCTCTGCCCTGAAAACCAATTTTCTTATAGCCAGTTGGCCAAACCACGAAGCATGAACACCGCCGCACGCCGTATTGCTCTCCTCTTGGTGGCCCTGCTCATCGTGGCCGTACCGCCCATCGAGGGGTCGTCATCAGGAATGCACAGCCAAGCCGGTCAGGGGTGCACCTGCCACACCAACAACAACAACGGCATGAGCGCCACGCACAACTTCACCACGACCTACATGCCGGGCATCATTTATTCCATCGGCATCAACCTCAACGGAGGCTCGCAATCTTTCAACGGCGGTTTTAACGTCGTCGTTGACAAAGGCACGCTGATGAATCCCGGAACGGGCGTTCAAATCAACACCCCGACCTCCGACAGCGCAACACACACGAGCCGGGGTCAACTGGGCTGGGACTTTGAATGGATGGCGCCCAACACCGGCAGCGGCACCGTCACCGTGGAAATCGCCGTCCTGCAAGCCGACGCCTCCAACACCAACGCCGGCGACTCCTGGGACCGCCTCACGGTGACCATTCCCGAGTGGACACCGCCACCTCCCCCCAACGAGCCTCCTGAAGCCTCCAACGTGGCGGTGACCCCTTCCCCCGAAGCGCGCACCGACGCTGACCTCTTCGTGGCTTACGACTACGCCGACAACGACAGCGACCCCGAGTCGGGCACCACCATCAAGTGGTACGTTGACGGCACGGTCAACACCGCTCACAACGGCAAGTCCACCATCGAGGCCTCCTCCACCCAAGCCGGTCAGAAGTGGAAGGCTGAGGTGACGCCCAGCGACGGCACCGACGCCGGGGCTCCCGTGATGAGCAACGAGATCACCATCATTGACATCGACTCGGACAACGACGGCGTCTTAGACGGCCAAGACCAATTCCCCAACGACCCGAACGAATGGGACGACACCGACGGTGACGGCGTGGGCGACAACGGGGACCTCTTCCCCAACGACGGTACGGAGAGCGCCGACACGGACAACGACGGCGTGGGCGACAACGCCGATGCGTTCGACAACGATCCCACGCAAACCACCGACAGCGACGGGGACGGTTACGGCGACAACGCTTCGGGCAACAACCCCGACGCGTTCCCTAACGACGCCGGCGAATGGGTGGACTCGGACAACGACGGTGTGGGCGACAACGCCGACCGGTTTGACGATGACCCGACCGAGACCACCGACACCGATAACGACGGTGTGGGCGACAACGCCGACGCCTTCCCCAACAACCCGGCCGAGACGGCTGACGCCGACATGGACGGCGTGGGCGACAACGGTGACGCCTTCCCCAACGACGCGAGCGAAACGGTGGACAGTGACGAAGACGGTGTGGGCGACAACGGCGATGCCTTCCCAAGCGACCCCTTCGAATCCGCCGACACCGATAACGACGGCGTGGGCGACAACGCCGATGATTTCGACGATGACCCCACGCAATCCACCGACCGCGACGGAGACGGCTACGGCGACAACCCTGATGGAAACAACCCCGACGCCTTCCCGCAGGATGCCACCGAGTGGATGGACAGCGACGGTGACGGTGTGGGTGACAACGGCGACGCCTTCCCCGACGACGCTTCTCAATCGGCGGACCAAGACGGTGACGGCTACGGCGACAACCCCCAAGGCACGACCCCTGACAGGTTCAAGACCGACGCCACTCAATGGGCCGATGTCGACAACGACGGCTACGGCGACAACCCCGACGGCAACAACGCCGACCTCTTCCCCGCCGATTCAACCGAGTGGTTTGACAGCGACTTGGACGGCGTGGGCGACAACGCCGATGCCTTCCCCAACGACCCCGACGAAACGATGGACAGCGACGGCGACGGCATGGGCGACAACGAACAAGCCGTGCTCGAAGCCAAGCTCGCTGCTGAGCAGGAAGAAGCGGATGCGAGCGCTCGCATGCGCCTGATCATCGGTGCGGTGCTCGTGCTCCTCGTCGGTGCAGGTGCTGGCGTGTTCTACTTGCGCAGCCGGTCGGGTGCCGATGGCGGCGAGGAGGTTGCCAAAGACTTCGGCATGCCCGACTTGAGCGCTCAGCCAACAACGGCGATGCCCGACATGTACGCTCAGCCTGCACAAACGTACGATGCGATGGCCACCGGAGGCTCCACCGCCCAACCTGCCGCGGCGTCCTTTGACCCCATGACCACCCAACCCGTTGTGACCCAGCCGGTTGACGACAGCGCCCTTGACACCCTCATTGAACCCGAGTCCGTGGTTGCTCCCGTCGCTGCTGAACCCGCCGTGGTTGCTCCCGTTGAGCCCTCCGTTGTCAACCAGTGGACCGACGAAAACGGCCACACCTGGCGAGTGATGAGTGACGGCAGCAACCGTTGGTGGAACGGCACGGACTGGCAGAAGGTCTGAGACCACGGTTCGAAGATTCATCAAGGTCACCACTGACCTCGATGATGCACCTCATGCACAAACGGTTCCGAACCATCTTAGAGGGAAAAACTGCTCTTCTTCATCAGAGCAGACATTCAACCTCAGTGCGGCTGCAACAATAGGAACGGATATAACCTGCGGAAAGAAGGCCGGTAAATGACACGAAATTGGAACACCATTTGGCGCTACATTCACCTTTCACTCGGATTGATCTTAGTCGTTTACCACGCAAGAATCGCCTACTACCACCAAGGCATGTTCGGCGTGACCACGCTGTGGTCAGAAGAAACGGACAGGTTCGTCTCAAACGTCTTCATTTTCTTTGTCATGTGGACCGGCCTCGCCAAATGGCCGATTTATCCCCTCTACAAAAAGCGCCAGAACCGCAAAAAGCGAGAGGCAAAGGCCGAGGCTGCTGCTGAAGCATGATCGTCAGTCACCGAGCAGCCCCGTTCAGCCGGTGTTGAACAGGAGTATATGAGCGCGGAAATCAACTCCCCGCCATGGAACTTCCAGACCATCTGGCCGAGCGGTGCCGCTGGTCGTCAGAGGGACGCATACCTGCTGGAGAAGGCCCGGTTGTGGTCTGGCTCAAATCGCTGTTTCGGGTTCATGAGAACCCGGTTGTTGACGTTGGACGATGGATGGCACATCACCACGGCCGGCAGCTGCTGATTTACCACGGCCTCGATGAGCGCTACCCCCATGCCTCGTTGCGCCATCACAACATCGTGATGGACGCCGCTGTTGATTTGCATCGTGGGTTTTCAAAACAGGACTTGCGCTACGTGTTTCATCTGGCTCGAGAGGGGTATCGTCCTTCTGCGATGAAGGATTTAGCCAAACAGGCAAGCATGGTCGTCACAGACCTCTTTCCGCTGCCACCTTGGACCGATTGGGTGTCCTCCGTGGCCGACTTGACCGAAGGCCCATTGGTCGAAGTGGACGGACACTGCGTCATTCCCATGCCGCTCTATGGTCGCTCGGTCGACCGTCCGTTTAAATTCCGAGACGGGACCAAGAAGTTGCGCAAGCAACGCCTCCAGCGTCGCTGGCCTGAACTTGACCTTGAGGTGGAGGCGTACGACGGCGACCTGCCGTTTGAGCCCGTGATGGTCGAACACCAACTGGCCGATCTCGACCAGCGCTGGTCCTTGCTCACGTTGTGCGACATCGACCCGACCGTTCAGCCCGTCTGGCGCTTCCGTGGGGGGGAAAAAGCCGCCCTCGCTCGCTGGCAGGTCTTCAAAGAAAAGGGACTGAATGGCTACGCCCGGCGGCGCAACAACGCCGCTGACCCCGACGGCGTCTCCCGCATGTCAGCCTACATCCATTACGGCATGATCTCCCCGATGAAAATGGCTCGAGAAGCAGCTGAAATCGGAACAAAATCAGCCGAAAAATACCTCGATGAGTTGCTGGTCTTCCGAGAACATGCTTGGCATCACATTTTCTCCACGACCGAACCGTACGGCCTGCACAACCTCCCCGAATGGGCTCGCCTTTCGTGGCGCTCGACAGGCGACGACCCGCGCACCACCCAATACCCACTGCGGCAACTTGAGCGAGGCGAGGTCCACGACCCACTCTGGGCGGCGTGCCAGCGCTCGTTGCTTCGACAAGGCGAATTGCACAACAACGTCCGCATGACCTGGGGCAAAGCCCTCCCGTTTTGGACGGTCGATCACGAACGATCCATGGCATGGGGGCAAGCGCTCAACGACAAATACGCGCTTGACGGCCGCGACCCGTCTTCGGTGGTTGGCGTTCAATGGTGCCACGGTCTCTTTGACCGGCCCTTCCACCCACCTGCGCCGATTCTCGGTGTCGTTCGTCAACGCGACCCACGCACCCATCGAACCCGCCTTGACATGGAGGCCTATCGGAAGTTCACCGACCGGCCTGCCGCCAGCACGCCTCACCCCATCGTCGTGATTGGTGCGGGATTGGCGGGTGCCGTGGCCGCTCGCTTGCTGGCCGACCACGGATTTGATGTCGTGGTGCTGGACAAAGGTCGCCGAGTCGGCGGTCGCCTTTCCCGACGCTTGCTCGACGGCGTCGTGATGACGCACGGCGCCTCCAAACTCGACGGGGAGCCTTCATGGATGGATGCATGGATCGACGAAGCCGTCGATCACGGGTGGATGGAACGCAGCGAGGAGGGCGTGCTGCTCAACGACGGGCCGGCGGCCATTGGGCATTGGCTCAACGGCATCGATGTTCTCACGGGAACCACCGTTGTTCGCGTGGGACGCCAGGATGAGGTGTGGGTCATTGACGACGAGAGCGGCAACCAATGGACGGCATCCGGTGTTGTCCTGACCGCTCCGTTGCCCCAACTCCACCGGCTTCTTCCCCAAGCGCCCGATGCATGGTCAACCCACCCCTATGAGCCAACGTGGACCGTCCTCGCTGCCAATGAAGTTCCCGTCCCATCCCACGCCGCAGAGGTCCTTTCCGGCAAAGGATACTGGGTTGAAACCGGCGATGATGAGCGGGGCTTGGTGATTCATCTTCCCGCTCAGTGGAGCCAAGAACACCTCGAGAACGACGCCACCGACATCGTTCAGGCGTGGTTGTCTACGGTCATCGGCGTTGACGACGAGGTGGCCGCTTGGATGAAGACCGCAACCCTGCAGGCGCACCGTTGGCGCTACGGTCGTTCAAGCGAGGTGGCTCTTAGTGCAGCGTTGCCGTACCTGGTGGAGGCGGGCGACGCTTGGGGTGAGCCCGCTGGAACGGGAGGAGCCGCTCTTCGTTCGGGGGCTTGGGCTGCGGCCAACCTTGCGTGGCGCCTCGGTCAGTCTCAACGCCCTGCATCGGCTCCGGTTCAACAAACGCTGTTCTGACGGTACGATGCGACGCCCGTGTCGGGACAACACCTATTTTCTCCGCAGGCTTCAGCCCAGCGTGTCCATGGAAGAAAAAGCCGGCCCACCCCAACCCATCCTCATTCAGGCCGGGACAGATACGGAACCTGAGACCGTCAAGGCTGAGCCGCAACACGCCGTTTCCATGGCCGTCGGCGTCAACGAAACGGGTGGGGGCCTTCAGGAAGCCGTTGACCACTACAGGCTGACGCTCTCAACCAAACCCAACATCGTCGGTATGTCGGTGCTGGGGTTCCTCCTGGCCTTTGTGGTTCCTTTCTTCATCGTGATGGGGATGCTTGACTCGTGGTCGACCAGCACCGGGGATGACGGGGCTTTCGGTTTCTGTTGCTTCTCAATCCTCACCGGTATCGGGTTGGTTCTGGTCGCCTCAACAAAGGACAACGCTTGGCGGAAAGAGGTCAAACTTGCGAAGGAACGCGTGATCAACGAAGCCGGTCTCAAGGCTCCAGCGGCCTCCACAACACCTCTCGTCGTCGCTGGTGTGTTGTTTTTGGGGGGTTTTCTTGCGCAGAGTTTACCGTCCTCTGACAGCGACGTCATTTCCGCACTGTTGTTCATCTTGGCCCTCATTGCCTCGATGTTCGTCCTTGCAATGGGCGCTGAAGCCAACAAGATCCCGGAGAAGTATTTCGAAGCGGTGTTGAATCAGGTCCGAGAGGAAGAGTAAGGCCTCAGCCTTCACTCGCCAACTCGCTCGATGACACGAACATGGTCGCCGCGCATATTGAGCGTCATCGGGATGATTTGCTCGTAAAGTTCCATACTGACCTCTTCCTTGGATTCGGACACGCTGGTGATACGAGCCTTCTCGCCCTTGAAGGCGCCCGTGACAATCTCGACGATGCAGCCGACTTCGATGCCGCTGGTCACGGCCTTGGGCTCCAGGTAAGGCAAGATGTCCTCGAGCGGGGCTTCCCCGGGAAGCACGTTCTTGGCGTTTTTGAGCGGCGATTGGTTGATGCCGCGACGGGCTGAAGGGTCCCGACCGCCGGAGCGACCGATGAGCTTCTCAACGTGGTGGAGCGCGGTGGCTTCAACGAAGACGTATCCGCGCACGGCAGGCGCATGGAGAATCGACATGATCTCGCCGTGGAGGGAAACCATTGAGCCGCTGCCGTGGAGCCGGGAGTACATCTCGTCGACCACGCGCTGCTCGGCGTTGATGGCCGTCTTGATGATGTAAAGGAACGAACCAACGCTGCCGTACATGGCCCGAAAGAGGCCGGCGGCGTTTTCCATGTCAAGGTCAGCGAAGATGCAGTTGTAGTCCTTCAGGCTGCCCGGGTCAATCCACTCGGCCCGGGTGTAGATACCGGAGGGGGTGACCTCGCTGCTCTTGCTGACGACCAAAATGGGCATCACGTCAACGAGGTTGCGGCCCATGTCAATGCCACGCTCGGGCCCGGTGCTGTGGTAGTGAAGGTCATCCAAGGGGATGCCGGTGGATTGAGCCACGCGGTCCAACACCTCTTCAGGGGTGTCAGCGACGCCCCATACGCCGTCCCAAAGGTCGGGGGAGTGCTCGGTTGAACTGTTACGCTTGAGCAACAGCAGTTTCTCCTCATGGCGAACAAAGGCTACGAATGCTTCCGTCATTTTCTCACGCTCCAATCAGTTTCCGATTCCGAAGACGTCGTGAATCAACCAAGGCAGGAAGTTGTCCATGAGCACCAAGATGGCGAACCCGATGGCTCCCAGGACGAAGAGTCCGATGCCACAGATGATCGCCGTTTGACGAAACTCCTGCTTGGAAGGCTTGCGCGCCATACGGATAATGCGGGCCCAAGAGCCTCGGGTGATGCGGCGGAATTGCGCCTCAATCTTGTCCTGTTGCTCTTGCACGCGCATCTCGAAAGACTTGTTGGCGTTTTTTTCGTCAGACATGGTCCAACCTCAGCCTACCGAGCCACCAACCCCCTCATTATAACGACTCCGCAGACAAATCCGACGCGTTGACCCGAAGGTTTCGTTCGCCATGAGGGGAGGGTTGATGTGGGGTGACGAATGCAAGGAGAGCCGATGGCAGAGCGCAATCCGTACGACGTGTTGGGGGTCAGCCGAAACGCAAGCGAAGGCGAGATCAAACGTGCGTTTCGCAAATTAGCCCGCCAATATCATCCCGATCGTAACCAAGGCGATGCCGGTGCGGAAGCGAAATTCAAGGAAGTCCAAGCGGCTCACGACGCCATCGGTACGGCCGAGGCACGGCGTGAATTTGACCAACAAGAACAGATGCGAACGATGTTCGGCGGCGGCATGGGCGGACGTGGGCGAGGTGGCCCGTCCGTGAATTTTGGAGGCGGTATGGGCGGTGGCCTTGACGACATCATCGGCCAGATGTTCGGCGGCGGCATGGGCGGTATGGGCGGCATGCCTCGGCAGCCAACTCAACAGCAACAACGCCCCACCCAAAAGGCAGCGACCATCAACGTCGGCTTGGACATCACCATGGAACAAGCGATGGCGGGCGGCCAGTTCGAATTCTCCTTCAAGCGCTTCAAGCAGCAGGGAACGAGCATGGAAACCAAGCGCACGACGATGAAACTGCGCCTTGATGCCGGCGTGGCCCACGGGACGACCAAGACGCTCAAGGGTCAGGGCCACGACCACCCTGAAGGCGAACGGGGCGATGTGATCGTGACCGTTCGTATCGATGCTGGCGAGGCTTGCCGATGGGAAGGCAACATGCTCGTGCAGGAGGTGCACGTGCCGTATTCGGTGCTCATCCTCGGGGGAAAGGTCAGCGTTCGGCTGCCCTCCGGCAAGGTTGGGAAGTTGTCGGTCGCCCCTTTTACACAAATCGGTGACCGACGCCGAATGGCTGCTTCGGGTTACAACGGTGGCGACTTGACACTGGAGTTCGCGCTGGCGGAAACGGACAGCGTGACCGACGAGCAACGCCGTGCGCTTGACGACCTCCAAAAGTCGGGCCTGTGAATCGTTGACTTCATGACAGGTCGGGGCGACACAAGGCCATGGCGGGTGGGAGCGGTCGGAAACGTGGCCGAGCACCAAACCGTCAAAAAAAGGGCAAATCCGAGGGTAAAAAAGGTCGAAGCCAAGGCCGAAAAAAGGGCAAGACCGCCCCTCAACATCTTGACGAACGGCTCTGGCGGCGCCTCGTTCAGCACTTCAACGCCCAGCATTGGGGCCGGGACTGGTCGGGCGAAGACATCGCCGCGTTGCTGACGGAGAAGGAGAGCCTTATCGCTGAATTTTCGAAAGAACCCAAAGCAGCTCGCGCCCTGCTCAGCGAGGTGAACGAAGCGCTTGCAGAAGGACGAAAAACGCGAACGTTCATGCTCAAACAAGAGGACGGACGGGTCCGCTTCCGCTCACGCGAAGCGATTGCTGAAATGGAAGGGGAAGCCGCCCGATGGAAGGACTTCTTCAGCCGTCACGCCGCCAAAGGTGACGCCCCGCTCCAAGGCCGCCCCCCGCTGAGCGAAGAGGACGATGATGCGGACGACGTGGCTCGTTACCGTTTGCTGGAGGATGTTTGGGAAGCCATGCTCACGGGAGGAACGGTTCCCAAGGCGTATTCCTTGGACGGCGAAGGATGCACCCGCTTGCTCGGTTTTGACCTGCTCACCCATGCGACGAAATGCGCTGCACGCCGAACCGGTCTCCGCACCCACCGCAAAGAGCCCCCCATGGCCTTGCTGATGCTGGCGAGCCAACGGTGGACCGTCAGGGCTTTGCTCGACGCTCGCCTTGAAGCCCGACGACGGGAGGGGGTCAACACCTTCCCTCGCACCTACGACGACGGATTGGTGGCTTACGCCGACCGTCTTCCCGAAGTGGACGGAGACGGTGAAGTCGCCCGAGGACGGACCGACCTTCGCCACCTGCCATTGGTGACCATCGATCCGCCGGACGCGAAAGATTTCGACGATGCGGTGTGCCTCGTGAACGAGAACGGGGTGCGTACGCTTTGGGTTGCCATCGCCGATGTGGCCCATTACGTGAAGGTCGGCACCTCGCTCGACGCAGCCGCTTCAGCTCGTGCGACATCGGTGTATTTGCCCCACACCGTTTTGCCGATGTTGCCGCCTCGCCTCGCCGACAACCTCTGTTCACTGCGCGCTGAGGTCGACCGATTGGCAATGGTGGTCGCCATGACCTTGGACGATGACGACGCCATCGTGGAAAGCAAGGCTTACGAGGCGGTGATTCGGGTGCAGCAAAACATCGCCTACTCCGAAGTCTTCGAAAGCGATGCCTACGACGACATGTTGGCACTGGCCGCCACCTGGCAGGCTCGTGAGATTCGCTTGAACCTCAACAATCCAGAACTTCGTCCCCGCCTGATCGGCGACGAAACGTTGCGCGTGGAGGTCAAGTGGCCCAACGAGGCCACCCGGATGATCGAGTCGTTCATGGTGGCGACCAACGCCGCCGTTGGCCACCTCTTGGGTGCCGCGGGGGCACCGCTTCCGTGGCGCTGCCACGCTCCTCCCGATCGGCCAGAAGTTGAGGAACTCAATGCCAAGTTGGCGGCGCTTGATATCAATATCGAACTACCGATGCCAAGCCTACGAAAGCACGGGGAGACCGCCGCCAAGGAATTGTCCAACCTGCTGGGCGACTGGGCCAACCTCG
>Ga0181596_10002710_pt1 | contig 16892 bp, 15 predicted proteins | sample 041ome_6_FD_148655 | JGI IMG/M metagenome (GOLD analysis project Ga0181596, IMG submission 148655) | Coastal salt marsh microbial communities from the Groves Creek Marsh, Skidaway Island, Georgia - 041402US metaG (spades assembly) | ecosystem: Environmental > Aquatic > Marine > Intertidal zone... | reverse complement strand
TGACAAGCTTTGACCTTGAAGGCCTAAAGTGACCATGAGCAAAATCGCGGAGTATAAATGTTTCATAGAGGTGGTTAAAAAATGAATAGGAATGTACTATAAAAAGTTCATAATTGTTTTCACTGAAGATAATTTATAAAAAGTAGTATTCAGTTAACACACTTGAAAGGAGAATAAGGGCTTGTGTGATATACTATTTCTTAGAAATCGATTTGATCAATTTCTAAGGCCTTTTCATTCGCTCTAAATAGTCGAGCTGTTTGCCCGCCTTTAAGGACATATTGATTGTTTTCAAACCTTATCCATGAACCTTCGCGTAAACCTATGACTGGGGTATCATTGAATTTATGAAACTCACTAATTCTAGTTTCACGGGATTCGCCCATATGTGTTGAATCAGATATAGGATCCAAATAATGAGGGTTAATATTAAATGGAACCCAGCCAAACGCTTTGAAAGTGGGCGGGTAAATAATAGGCATATCATTAGTGGTGCTTATACTCATTCCAGTCATATTACAGCCTGCAGATGTTCCCATGTATGGTTTTCCTGCACGAACTTCTTTATCTATAATTGGAAAGTAACCGCTTTCGCGGAGATCATTGGCAAGTAGAAACGTGTTTCCGCCACCGGTAAAAAAGCCGTCTGCCCAACTACAACCTTCTTCAGGAGTATTGAATTCGTGTGCTCCTTTTAACGAGAATCCCCATGAATGAAAAACTTCTTTTACTTTGGTCGTGTATTCATCATGACTAATACCGCTTGGGCGAGCAAATGGGATAAAAAGAATATTTCCTGAATGCGGGAAGAAATCTTTACACTCTTCTTGGAGGTAGCTTAAGTATGGTTTGCCAAAAACTGTACTGGTACTGACGATCAGAAGGTTCATATTTTATTGTTTTTCATTAAAAAGGTAGGTCCAGACGGATTTTTTCAAACCATTCATTTCGGTCCAAATCGGTCTAATCACACCGCCAAAAGCGCTTATGTGATTGTAGTCTCCCATGAAAGTGGTGCTCGTAGGAAAAAAAGGCGCCTCATTAATTTGTTGTTCAACCCAAGTTTGCCCTCCATCTTCACTTTTACTTAAGTAGGTGTTTGTTTCGTTATCCTTTTCTGTTTCCCTTCGGTCATAGTATACAGCATATAGGTAACCGGAAATAGGGTCAACAGTGACCCAAGGAAGAAATTGATCTGCACGCCCCCCATTTGGACTTACCTTTCTTGGGCGAGACCAATTCGCTCCGGCATTGTCGCTTGAACTAATCCATATTTCACCTCCGTTCTCCTCATCTTTATCTCCCCAACACACATAGACTCGGCCATAAAAATCGCTCTTTTTACAATGGTCAACTACTGTTACGGGCATTCCATTAGCTCTATTAAAACCTGCATAGTTTTGAGTCCAACCGTCTTTTTGATGAGCTACTTTGAATTCTTCCCAAGTTTTGCCGTCAAGGCTTCTACTGAAATAAATCATGTTGTTTAATGCCCAACCAACGTAGCGCGCATTTTTAATTCCATAGGCCGGTACAGCTCCTTCTGTTGTTCCATCATCATCAATGCAATCACCTTGTTGTTCTGTTATCACCACGGGTGTATTCCAGGTCTGTCCTGCGTCATCACTTTCGCTAAATAAAATAGTGCTTTTGCAAGTTGGGTTGCTTGTACCATAGCTATCGAATTGGGTCCAACTCAATCCAATAGTTCCTTTTGATGGATGAATAGTACCCCATTCTTTATCATGCTTTTTGCCATTCACAGCGGTAAAGGAACCATTGTTAAAGGACCCGTTAGGACCGTCTTTAGTCTGACAGACCATACGGTCTAATATGGAGTCACTGCGCCAATTGGTGCCTTCTGGGTCGCTTAAGTGGAAGTAATACACCCGGCCATTTTGGTCGGTAATGACACACGGATCTCCCCAGACTCCAAAAGAACTTGAGATCTTTTCGAGCGTCCAACTGCGTCCGCCGTCCGTACTTTGATAAAAGTTATCTAGTATGCTCGCTGCATAAATATTCATTGGATTGGTCGGGTCAACACTTATACTAGGCTCGCAAATACCGCTTTTATAGGCTGGTCCTTCATGTATTTTTACCGCTTGAGCATTGGATTTCAAACCTATTGCTAATGCTATCGCCAAGACGTATAGCTTATAAAATTGACTTAATTTTACCGTCATGAAAAAATTGGTATTCATTCTCATTTTGACTTGCTTTGGACTTGCTGGGTTTACTACGAAGGTAAAGCATGAGTTTTATGTTAGCGTTACAGATATTTACGTGGATGCCCAAAAAGCTCAAATCAATGGAGTAGTGAAATGCTTTCCAGACGATTGGGAGCGAGCCATGAATGCTTTGTTATCTCATCAACTTGAGCGCTATGTGCAATTAGATTCTGCAACCCAAGATAGTTTGCATCGTGTTTATTTGAAGAAACACTTTAATGTGAAAGTTGGGCAGCAGCCAATCGCCTTGACGTTCTCTGGTACTGTTACTGGACCCGATGAAGTCTATTTGCTATTTGAAGGTCCAATGGAAATGCCCTTTGAAGCGTATAAGAAAGATTGGAACGTTTCACACACATTGCTAGCTGATATCTATCCAAGTCAAGAAAATATTGTAATTCTTCATTACAGCGGCCAGAAATATACAAGCAGTTGCAGAGAGGGTAACAACTATGAATTCAATCATTCCTTTTAAATGTTTTATGTAGAGCTTGGCCTTAGGCATATTTTGGATATTCAAGGCTACGATCATATGTTGTTTTTAATTGCCTTGACACTACCACTCACTTTTAAGGAATGGAAACAAGTGATTTGGTGGGTTACCGCTTTTACATTGGGGCATAGTTTGACTTTAGGGCTTGCAGCAACAGATATTATTGTTGTGGAGAGCAATTGGGTGGAATTGGGGATTTCATTAACTATATTCCTTACTGCTGCTTTTCATTTGATGAGAAATTTTTCCTTATCCAAAGCAGGGCCATATCTCTCATTGGTTTTTGGGGGAGTACATGGTTTAGGATTTGGGTCTTATTACTCTTTTATAGCACAAAATGACTCTTTTTGGTGGGCTTGGTTGCCTTTTAACATAGGTATTGAACTAGGTCAAATCTTTATTGTTGTGGTTTTGCTTTTTGTATATTCGATTTCCCAAAAAATAGGTGTTCAATTACAGATGTTGCGTTCGCTTATCACTGGGGTCGTACTTACGTTGAGTACACTGATGATTTTAGAACGAATTCCTAACGAACTCTTTTAATTGAACTACATGAGAAATATATTTTTATGGCTAACTCTAGGGGCCGCATTCACATTGACCGCACAAAATATTAATGTTTCAAAATTCCGTCAATTAGGTCAAGAATTACCTACACCAAATGTTTATCGCACGGCTTCTGGTGCGCCAGGACATGAGTATTACCAGCAGCAGGCAGATTACAACATGAGCATCACGCTGGATGACGAGACCCAACGTATTTATGGCGAAGAAACTGTTACTTATACCAATAACAGCCCTGATGAATTACGCTACTTGTGGGTACAATTGGACCAAAATATGCGCGCCAAGAACAGTACGACTCAAGAAATTAAGCGAGGCGGGATTTTTTCTGAGCGCGGGAATACGGCACAAACCGCATTTAATCAGTTGAAGAATAATCAGTTTTATGATTTTGATGGAGGTTTCAAAATTGATTATGTGCAAACCACATCCGGCAAGAACTTGCGATATGTGGTCAATAATACCATGATGCGCATAGACCTGCCAATGCCTCTGAGAAAAGGACAGAAATTCTCTTTCAACATTAAGTGGTGGTTCAACATCAATGATCGTATGGATATTGGTGGTCGTTCTGGCTACGAATATTTTGCAGAGGATGACAATTACCTCTACACGATTGCCCAGTTTTTTCCTAGAATGGCCGTGTACAATGATGTAGAGGGTTGGCAGAATAAGCAATTCCTAGGTTCCGGGGAATTTACCCTTCCCTTTGGAGACTATAAAGTGAGCATTACAGTTCCTGCAGATCATGTGGTAGCTTCTACGGGTAAGTTGGTAAACGAAAGTAAAATTTTAAATGCTAAACAACGTGCAAGATTGTCTAAGGCTAGAAGGAGTTATGATGATCCTGTTATCATTGTAACCCAAGAGGAAGCTGAGCTCGCTGAAAAAAATAAGAGTAAAAACAGCAAGACATGGGTTTTTGAAGCTTCTAATGTTCGAGACTTTGCTTTTGCGACTTCTAGAAAGTTCATTTGGGACGCCCAAGCTGTGGACATAAAAGGGAAAACTACCATGGCGATGAGCTATTACCCAAAAGAGGGTAATCCATTGTGGGAGCAGTATTCTACCCGCGTTGTGGCACATACCCTCAAGGTGTATAGTAAGTTCACTGTTGATTACCCATATCACAAGGCAATCTCTGTGCATACAAAGTGGATTGGTATGGAGTATCCGCAAATTTGTTTTAACGGTGGTCGTCCGGAAGTGGATGGCACGTATAGCGAGAGTACCAAGTATGGTATGATAGGGGTGATTATTCATGAGGTTGGACATAATTTCTTTCCTATGATCATTAATTCTGACGAACGTCAATGGACTTGGATGGACGAAGGCTTAAATACTTTTGTTCAATATTTGACCGAGCAAGAATGGGATCATGAATACCCGTCTCGTAGGGGACCGGCGCACAAGATTGTTCCTTATATGAGTGGCCCCAAAGAAGATATGGTTCCCATAATGACCAATTCTGAAAGCATTCTTCAATTCGGGAATAACGCTTACGGGAAGCCTGCTACGGCCTTGAACATACTTCGCGAAACGGTAATGGGTAGAGATCTTTTTGATTATGCCTTTAAGGAATACAGTCGTCGTTGGGCCTTTAAGCATCCCTCACCTGCAGATTTTTTCCGTACTATGGAAGACGCCTCTGGTGTTGATCTTGATTGGTACTGGCGGGGATGGTTCTACACTACCGATCATGTAGACATCGCCATTACAGATGTGAAATGGTATCAGATGAGTTCAATGAATCCAGATGTAGAAAACCCAATATTAGAGGAGAAGGCTCGTAAGGCAGATGCGCACATTGGAAAATCTCGTAATTCAGTTATTAGAACTGTTGTTGATGAGAATGAAGCTGCTCGCGATTTTTATAATGGTTACAATCGATTTGAAGTGAAAGAAAGCGATCGTGAAGAGTACCAAAGCTACCGCGAAGGGTTGAGCGAAGAAGAGGCGGTTATGCTGGATGCTGGATACCATTTTTATGGTATTACCTTCAAAAACCAAGGAGGATTAGTAATGCCTTTGGTGCTTCGTTTCACTTTGGAAGATGGCACAGAAGAAGTTAAAAGAATTGCAGCTGAGGTATGGCTGAAGAATGAAGAAAGTTTTACCAAGTGGTTCAACTTCCCTCAGAAAGTGGTTCAAATCACTTTAGATCCATTCCTAGAAATGGCAGATACAGACCGGAATAACAACTATTGGCCAACAATGGCAGAGCCAAGTAAATTTGACGTGTATTCTAGAGGAGCTACAAGCAGATGGCAACGCAACGGTCGCAGTAATCCTATGAGAGAGGCAAGAGCTACCAAATAAATAATTGAGCACTTCAAACATAAAAAACCGCCCAAGAGGGCGGTTTTTTTTATTGCTACATGTTGTTAACAAAGTATTATCATTTCCTGCATATCTGTAAATATGATAGTAGCGTTATGAATGAAAATCAATTCACTTACAATGAAGTTTACAGAAAAACCAATGTTTAAAATGCTCGCGGTAGGAATGCTCGTCCTGCTGCTACTTATCCCAGCGAATCTTGTTCAGAATCTCATTAGAGAGCGAGAGTCCACTCAAAATTCGGCAATTTCAGAAATCACCAGTATCTGGGGTGGTGATCAAATGATTGTGGGGCCTTACATCAGTATTCCTTTTCTTGATCCCATTACGGTCACCAATGAAGACGGCTCAAAGACCGTAAGTTATTCTAGAAAAAATCTTTATGTCCTTCCTGAAGTGTTAGACGGAGAGGTTGACATTGTACCTGAAAACCGTTCGTTAGGAATTTATGAAGCCATAGTATATGAAGGCGATATGAAGTTTTCGGGAAAGTTTATTCTTCCGGATTTTGCAACATTGGGCATTCAGGAAAAGTACATAGAATGGAACAAGGCTGCCGTCAATATGGGTGTAACGGATCTCCGAGGCGTGGAAGGTAGTGTTGATTTTACTTGGAACGGTGAGGTTCTAGAAATGAATTCAGGGTTAAGCAGCACTGAAATTTATCCGAGTGGAATTCATGCATCCGTATTCATTGAAAAGAATAAAGAATACAATTTCAACATGAGTTCAACACTTAGAGGTAGCAATAGCTTTTCTGTTGTGCCTTTTGGGAAGCAAACCAGATTTAGCATGAATTCTCCTTGGCAAGAGCCAAGTTTTAAAGGCAGTTACGCCACCGCTGCATATACACCAGCAAACGATGGATTTACGGCAACTTGGGAGGTCAGTCATTTAAATCGTAATTATCCTCAAGCTTGGAGCGGAAGGAAATACAATCCAACTGTAGACTTTTTTGGAACAGAATTTATTCAATCAGTAGATACTTATAGTAAGACCAATCGGGTAACGAAGTATGCTATTTTAATAATTGCCCTGACTTTTATGGTTTTTTATTTTTCGGAGCTCATTAATGCTTCTAGCGTGAATGCACTGCAGTATGTACTTATTGGATTGGCATTGGTTTTATTCTACACCTTACTTCTCTCTTTTAGTGAGCATCTTGGCTTTAATTATGCTTACTTGCTTGCAGCAGTAATGACTGTAGTGATGGAGTTTTTTTATGCAAAAAGTGTACTTAAGAGTTCTAAGCTAGCGGGCTATGTAGCTGGGGTGCTTTCTTTATTGTATGCCTTTATTTTTATCCTTATTCAATTAAAGGACTTCGCACTTGTTGCAGGTAGTTTGGGATTGTTTGTTATCCTTGGTGGAATCATGTACATCTCTAGAAATATTGAATGGAACAGAGATAATTCTGAAGCATAGCTTGAAATAAAAATCCCCACCGGTTCACGGTGGGGATTTATGAATAAATTGAGTTGGAGGTTAGTCCATTACCATTTCTAAATATTGACTAATTTTAGATTTCAAGTCTTTGCGCTCCACAATGAAATCCAAGAATCCGTGTTCTAGCAAAAATTCTGAACGCTGAAATCCTTTGGGAAGGTCTTTACCTATGGTTTCCTTAACTACTCTAGGTCCGGCAAATGCAATTAGCGCATTGGGCTCAGCAATATTGATATCTCCAAGCATGGCGTAAGATGCAGTGACGCCTCCTGTTGTTGGATCCGTTAAAAAGGAGATATAAGGAATTTTTTTCTCATCTAGCAGGGCGATTTTTGCTGCAGTTTTTGCCATTTGCATTAAAGAGAACGCAGCTTCCATCATTCGGGCACCACCAGATTTTGAAATCATCAAGAATGGCGCACCAGTTTCTAAGCTTCTGTCCATCGCTCGAGATATTTTCTCGCCTACTACAGAACCCATTGATCCACCAATAAAATTGAAGTTCATACAAGCAACGACAATTTCTCTACCATTGATTTCTCCATATCCTGCCGTGAGCGCGTCCTTTAAGCCTGATTTTTTTTGACCAGACTTCAATCGATCCTTATAAGGTTTAGTGTCTTCAAACTTTAGGGGATCTTTTGACTGCATACCTGCGTCTAGCTCCGTGAATTTGCCATCATCGAATAAAATCGAAAAGTATTCTTTCGCATTTATTCTATCGTGGTGACCACAGTTTCCACATGTCCACATTTCAGCGGCGTGGTCATCAACACTGACAATAACCTTACATTTTGGACATTTATGCCAAAGGCCGTCTGGTGTTTCTTTTTTGTCTTTGGTCTCTGTGGTAATACCAGCAGTTGTTCTTTTAAACCAACCCATAGGGGAAATTAATTACGATTCAGAGTGCTAATGTAGTGAAAAAGGGCACTCATCATTAATGAAGAGTACCCTTAGCGCCTTTATACGCTACTTAAAATTAAGCGATAGTTATATCCTTATTTAAGTAGACGTCTTGTACCGCATTGAGCAATGCAATACCGTCTTTATATTCTTTTTGGAAAGCCTTACGACCCAAGATGAGCCCTTGTCCTCCAGCGCGTTTGTTGATTACAGCAGTGGCTACTGCCTCTGTTAAATCATTGGCATCATTACCTGTAGAGGCACCACCAGAATTAATCACACCAATACGACCATTGTAACTGTTAAGGATTTGGTAACGAGTAAGGTCAATTGGGTTGTCTGTAGTGAGATCAGAGTATACTTTAGGATGCGTTTTACCGTGACCAGTAGCATTATAACCCCCGTTGTTTGTAGGTAGTTTTTGCTTAATAATATCTGCTTGTATGGTTACCCCAAGGTGAATAGCTTGAGAAGAAAGATCAGCAGAGGTATGATAATCAACACCGTCAACTTTAAAGTCGTTGTTTCTTGTATAACACCATAAAATAGTTGCCATACCAAGCTCGTGTGCTCTTTCAAATGCCATAGCTACTTGCTCAATCATTTCGCGCGACTGTTCGTGGCCAAAGTATATGGTTGCACCTACAGCGCAAGCGCCCAAATTCCATGCTTCTTCCACCGTACCGTATGGACTCTGATAAAAAGAATTGGGTGAAGAAAGGAATTCATTATGATTAATCTTTACCACAAAAGGAATCTTGTGTGCCCACTTGCGAGCCACGGTAGCCAAAACCCCATAGGTAGATGCTACGGCATTACAACCGGCATCAACCGCCATTTTTACAATGTTTTCTGGGTCAAAGAACATTGGATTTGGTGCGAATGAAGCACCAGCACTGTGTTCAATACCTTGGTCAATAGGCAGTATGCTGAGGTATCCTGTGTTAGCCAAACGGCCTGCACCGTAAAGACGTTGCAGTGAATTCATCACTTGGATACTACGGTTAGATTCTGTGAAAGACTCCGTGACAAAGTTACCTGATGGAAGGATAGCCAATGAATCCTTGGTTATCGCAGTGGACGTGTGGTTCAACAACGTGTCTGCTTGGTCTCCAAGTAACTCTCTAATTTTGTCAATGGACATCATAATTTTAAAGTGTTTGTGAACGGCTAAAATAACGCCATTTTTTATTTCCTCAAGGGAAACATTTAGAAAGGATATCCGATGCCCAAATTGAGATTGAAATCGCGGATATCTGGTGATGTGATTACCCAACTTGAACGGTTAACTGCACCTGGGTGATGAACCTTTAAGCCAAGGTCAGCTCTAAGAATAAGGAATTCTAAATCATACCTTAATCCAAAGCCAGTATTCACTCCTAGTTGACTCATGAACGTTGAAGTTTTAAATACTCCATCGCTAATGGCTTCAATTTGATTAGGAGTTAAGCTTCCCGAATATTCTTTGTTGTACAACCAAATATTACCGGCATCCAAGAAGAGTGCACCTTTAATGGCTTCTTGAATGGTATAGCGATATTCGGCATTGAAGAGCAGCTTAATTGGTGCAGCAGCAAAAAAACCTTCCGTCTGAAGAATATTTTCAGAGGTAGCTCCTGGTCCAAAATGATAGGCTGTCCATCCGCGTAAGTCGTTGGAACCCCCCATGAAAAATGATTTTTCAAAAGGCACAAAATTTCCTTCCATTCCCCATGCTTCACTCATACCAATAAATCCACGAATGGCCCACTCTCGTTTACGTATTATTTGGTGGAAATAGCGGAAGTCCAGAGATCCCTTTACATAAGGAGCTATAGGTATACCAGCAATTTCTGTGCGTCCTACAAGATTGAATAGGTGACCGCCCGTTTCAGCATCAAAGCCAAGGAAGAATCTGTTTTTTCCCTTTTGCCACGTATTACTGTAAGAATAATTAGATCCAGAAAAAACAAGGTCTTGAAATCCCAAGAATAAGAACGGCGTATTGGTGGAATTGAGATCTATTTGAACAAGCGATAAATTGTATGGTGTGAGCCTGTGGTACGTTCTACCTATTCTCCAGGAGTACTCAACTCCGGAGGTAATATTAAGACGGTTGAACTCATTTGCACGGAATTGATAGGACGCTCGCGCATTAAAGGTTGTTTTTGGCGACCATTTTCTACTTTGTTTGGGCAACCATGAATTGGGTAACAACAAAGTGGGTAGGTTTAAACTAAGGCTTGTATTTAATTCACGCGCATCTATGAGCCAACTAGTATTGTTTGAATTTCGCTGCTCAGTAAGCGATCCACCAATGGAAAGTCGCAAAAGTTCTCCACCTTTAAAGAGGTTCCTGTTGTCCCAACTTATATTTCCGCCCAGACCCAATGAACCATTGTTTCCTAAACCTTCTAATGCTGCAGTAACCGCCCGTTTAGGCAGCGGCACTAATTTTATTTCTGTTTTAAGGGCGTCATTTTCCGGATAAATATCCAATTCAACATTTTGGAACAATCCTAATGAGCTGAGGTTTTTATAGGTTTCTCGTAGATCAGAATTACTGTACAACTGGCCTTGTTCTAGAAATATTTGACGGTCCAAAAATGCAGGTCGAAATTTTAATTCGGATTGCAATACATCTATCCCATGAACAGTGCGCGTGCTATCTATATTTTTTTTAATAGTTGAATAACTAAATGTAGGTTGAACGCGAATGGTCTTTAAGTATTTAGGTGTTAAATCATCACCGTATACGTACGGGTCTACAACACATGCTACCGTGCTATTCTGTGGTCCAGATGTAGTATCTATTTCAAAATAAGTCCAACCCAGTTTAGCAGTATAAAACCCTTGGTCTTTGAGGAAGTTGTTAATTGCAATACGTTCATTTTCTAATTGCTCTGCTTCTATAGGATTACCAGCAGTATATGTTGACGTGAAGTATTGTAGGGTGCTGTCCATTACTCGACTAGTTGAAGTAATAGAGTATGCATTGGACAGGTAGGACGGCCCGGTTTCAATCTCGTAATAAGCTCGAACTCTTTTGCCTTTAATTTTATGATTAGACTCGACTATAGTTTTATAATATCCAAGGTTGAAATAATGTAATTGTAGTTGAGATGCTGTATTCAACCGAGCAATACTATCGTAATAAGTGGGTGCTTCCCCAATGTTTCGCAGCCAGTTGCCTACAGCATTCTTACCTGCCCGTTCGCCCCATTGATAGAGCGTTAAGAAAAGGCGAATATTACCAAATCCTCGATTAGGACGCTGACGCATTATATCATAGTCATCATCTGATCTAGAGGTGTTGCCATTTACTTTGATGTTGTTTTCAACAAGTATAGGCTCTTCTGCACTTATTCTGCGTAATCCTGTGCAGCTTGTCAAAAAGAAGGCAGTGAATACCATCCAAAGGAAGTTCAAGTAAATAGGCCTTATTTTAGCAGGAAAATTGTTCACAGGTGCTTACTAAAAACGCTGAAAAATTAATTCGCAGTCTAACTTATCGCAAGAACCGCAAAAAAACGGGACTTTTTGTTGCTGAAGGAATGAAGTTAGTGCGAGATTTTGTTTCTGCAGGCATCTCTGCTCATATAGTTTATTACACCGACGAGTTAGACGCTGTGTTTAAAGGTGAAAATGTAGTGAAAATCAGTGCATCAGAAATGAAAAGTATCACTGCTTTGGACACACCGTCACCGATTTTGGCTCTTTTTGAGCAACCTAAATCGTCCTCGAAGGGTTTTGAAAAAGATTCCTTAATTCTGCTGCTAGATCGTATTCAAGATCCAGGAAATATGGGCACGTTATTACGAACTGCCCTTTGGTATGATGTGAAATCTATTGCTACCACTGAAGGCACAGTAGATGTGTTTTCTCCAAAAGTGGTGCAGAGCTCCATGGGTGCACATGCTCATGTAAATGCGGTGCAAAAAGATGAATTGGATTGGGTGCATTGGGCAAAGAAAAACGGCTACACTTTTGTAATCGCAGATATGGAAGGAGAAAGTGCTAGAGATTTTTCTTGGCCGGCTAAAACCATCCTAGTTTTAGGAAATGAGGGTCAAGGACCTTCCCAAATACTCAAAGCAGCGGGAAATGCGGTAACCATTCCTGCTGTATCGGGCAAGATGGAAAGCTTAAATGTTGCGGTAAGTGGTGCTACACTGTTGTATCAGTACGCCGCTTCAATTGATGTTTGAATCTCAAATTCAAAACTACACCACCAATAACTAGGAGTATACCTACATACATTTGCACGTTTGGTATGAAGTCGAACAAGAGTATGTCCCATGTTAAGGCAAATAGGACACCAATATACTTTAAGGGAGCCACGGTATTTACTTCAGATAATTGGTAGGATTTGGTCATATATAGTTGAGCAAATTGCGTCATTAGACCAATGCCGATGAGCAAAATCCAGTCTGTGCCATGCGGCATGACCCAATTGAAGAAACTAAAAACTACCATAATTGGGAAAGCCACTAATGGAAAGTACATGACGACCACTAGGGGCTCTTCATTTTTAAGTTTTCTAATGCTATTGTAGGCAAGTCCAGAGAACATACTAGAGATAACACCTAGCGCCAATAGAACAGGTGGTATCTGAGCACTAGATCCTTTAACAACTACAATTCCAATAAATGAGATAACGAAAAACAACCACTGTACCCAGCGTGTGCGCTCTCCTAGTAATAATCCAGCAATAAAAGCAGTAAAAAAAGGGCTGAGGTATTGAACGGTTACCGCTGCACTCAGTGGCATTTTTTGAATGGTATAAAAAAACATGGTCAACGCCGTAGTTCCTGCTATACCGCGAATGAGCAGCCACTTTTTGTCCCTGCCCCAAGGATTGACCTTTTTCCTTTTTAGAAGGGTATAGCTCAACAAAAAAGTGATTAGCGATCTAAAAAGAACCAATTCTGTAGCCGGCAGATGAGGCAAGAATTTCACCATCAAGTTTACAGCTGCAAAGCACCCAACGGAGATGAGCATATAGCTAATGCCCTTACTCACTATTCAAAAGAAAAGTTAATCAGAATGGCTCTGTTGCGAATTGCGTCAAAGGCCTCCACGGGTAACGTCCCATCTTGCACAAGTAAGTTACTAAGTCCCCATGCTGCCCTAATTTGCGGTGAAAATTTGAAATATTCGAAGTAAAAATCTGCTCCTAACCCTATCTCATAGTCACCACCGTGCCTCTTGAGCTTAAATAAGTTGTCATCTACCACTTTGGCTTTAGAGGAAAGGTCATTGGTGTAGCGCAGCCCACCCATCAAGAAGAGTCGGTAATTATCAATACGTACCGATTTAAATTTCAAGTGCAAAGGAAATTGTACATAAGAACTTTCTACTTGTCTAGTGGCTATAACACGCTGTTCTGTAAATGGATTTATGAGGTCAAAATGTAACCGTCGGACAGTCGCCGCAAACCCAGGCGTAAAACGAAGGTCTAGATGTTCGTTTAAGCGAAGGTTAGAAATGATATTTATGTTATATCCGGGCAGGGCCTCTGCTTCAACAGCAAAAATGTCTTCAACCTTGCTCAGGTCTTTTAAATCCATGTTGAAGTTGTAGTAATTGATTCCCATATGGAAACCAAAGTGAAGCGGAGCTTTATCGTAAAGGGGCTGATTTCTTAGACGTGAGAATTGCGCACTAGCACTGAGTGACATCATCAAAATTAAAACGGCTATTCGAAATTTCATCAGCACATTAACGCAAGTTGACTTATTTTCTTGCCTGATATATGGAGGCAATGCCAAAGGTAACAGGTTGTGTTTTGGTGGGTGTGAGTCCAGCGCTCTTCAATTCCTGTTCAAATGCTTGTCCATAAGGGAATGCTTCAACACTCTCTGGAAGGTAGGTATATGCTCGTGGATCTTTGCTTACTAATTTCCCCACGGTAGGTAAGATAGCTTTAAAATAAAACCAATAAATCTGTTTAAACGGAAAGTACTGCGGCTGGCTAAACTCAAGGACTACAAGCTGCCCTCCAGGTTTTAAAACGCGCATCATGTCCTTGAGGCCGTTGCTTAGATTTTGGAAATTACGCACACCAAAAGCAACTGTGATGGCATCAAAAGTATTGTCGGGATAAGGTAAATTTTCACTATCACCCAATTCCAAAATGATCTTCTTAGACAATCCTTTCTTGTTAATTTTATCGCGGCCAACACTAAGCATTCCTTCACTAATATCCGCGCCAGTGATATTTGCTCCTGTTCCTTTTGCAAGAGCTATAGCCAGATCAGCTGTTCCGGTTGCTACATCAAGCACCATAGAAGGTTGGTCGGCTTGTATCATTCGAACTACTTTGCGTCGCCAACCCTTGTCAATGTTCAGGGATAAGATGTGATTTAAAAAGTCATAGCGTTTGGAAATATTGTCAAACATTTCTGCTACTTGTTCTTTTTTTTCAGCTTCGCTGTTGTGGTAGGGTTTGATATTTTCTGCTCCCGCCATTGCTTTAAATTTTCGGTCGCAAAGGTAGGCCATATGCCCTAACTTTGCCGCCATGAGTGTAAGAACTACCGAATCCAACAATAAAGCAGATAAAAGGCGCAAAACTCTGAAGATTAGCGACCTAAAGCAGCTCAGTAAAATTTTTGCCTATGTTGGTCCCCACAAGGGGCTATGGGCTTTGGGATTCGTATTCCTTCTTATAACGATGATTACCTCTTTGTTGTTCCCAAAACTTTTGGGTGGTCTAATGTCCTCTTCTCCTGATAACCTCAGGGATAATATGTTGCAGATGATGATACTTTTGCTGGTTCAGAGTATAGCTAGCTTTTTTCGAGTAGTTATTTTTGTTACCGTCACAGAACGTGCACTCGCTGCCATACGAGAGGATTTGTACAGTCGCTTGATTCATTTACCAATGACTTTTTTCTCTTCAAAAAGAGTAGGAGAGTTGAATTCACGGGTGGCTTCTGATACCTCACAAATAGGGGAGACCTTAACAACAACATTGGCCGAGTTTTTACGCGGTATTTCTATGGTAATAGGCGGAATCACCATACTCGCCTTCACTTCTATTAAATTAACGTTGTTCATTGTCGCAGTTATTCCTCCATTAATTCTTGTTACTATCATTTTTGGAAGATTTATTCGCAAATACTCCAAGAAAGTTCAAGATGAAGTGGCTGCCTCTAATACCATAGTAGAAGAAACTTTTGCGGGCATACAAACTGTTAAGGCGTTTGCAAATGAGGCATGGGAACGCAACAGATACGCCAAGCGAGTTAGTGCAATAGTAGGAATCGCGGTAAGGGGCGGATATTATCGGGGGGCGTTTGCTAGTTTCATCACCTTTGGTTTATTTGGAGCCATAGCCTTAGTGATTTGGTTTGGAGCAGGAATGGTACATGAAGGTCAATTGGCAGGTGAAAAACTGAATGAGTTTATTTTATATGCCTTATTCATTGGGGGTTCTATTGGTGGTTTAGCCTCCGTTTATGCTCAGTTACAAAAGGCCATAGGGGCAACGGAGACGATTTTCAATTTAATGGAGGAAACTCCTGAAATGGACATAAATAGTGAGAATGCGGCGTCCATTGACGTATCTAAAGTTGCTTTTAGCAAAGTGAATTTTAGCTATCCCACACGAACAGATGTGCAAGTGTTGAAATCAGTCAGTTTTGATTTAAATCGGGGGAAGACTTTGGCACTTGTAGGACGAAGTGGTTCAGGTAAAAGTACTATTGCCTCATTATTGATGAGATTTTACGCTATTGAAAATGGCGTAGTTACAGTAAACAAAAAGCCGCTTTCTGAGATTGATTTGAAGGCTTGGCGGAATGCATTGGCTTTTGTGCCGCAAGATGTGCTGCTTTTTGGTGGTACTATTCGGGAGAATATAGCTTATGGAGATACCAAAGCAGGGGAAGAACAAATAATAGAGGCTGCAAAGCAAGCGAATGCCTGGGAATTCATTCAGGGATTTCCAGAAGGTTTGGAAACCACAGTTGGTGAGCGCGGAGTGCAACTCAGTGGTGGGCAACGCCAGCGAATTGCCATTGCAAGAGCGCTTTTAAAAGACCCTCAACTACTTATTCTAGATGAAGCTACTAGTGCTTTGGATAGTGAAAGCGAGCAGCTTGTACAAGAAGCTTTGGAGCGATTGATGAAAGGTAGAACATCAGTGGTCATTGCACATAGATTATCTACCATCCGCAATGCAGATCAAATTCTTGTTTTAAATGAAGGTGAGGTTACTGAAAGAGGGTCACACGACGAGTTGATTGATCAAGGGGGAATCTATGCCGAATTGGTTAAGCTGCAGAATGTGGCAAAGGCGTCTAATGAATTCTAATAGAATACGCACAAGTAGATACAAATTCGGGGGTCTTTATGTAACTTTAGGAATATGAAAAAATTGCTTTCGCATCCATTGGCCAAATTTCTTCTCAATCAATACGTTCTCACGGGTTTTTCCTTTGCATTATGGATGATTTTTTTAGATGCCAACAATTACTTTATTCATGCAGAATTGAATCAGCAAATTGATGCGGTAGAGGCGGATATTGAATTTTACGAATCCACACTCGAGCGGGATAGAGAACTTCTAAAGCAATTAAATACCAATCCGGAGGCCTTTGAAACCTATGCCCGTGAAAACTTTGGGATGCATAAAGAAGGCGAGACAATAACCCTTATTGAATTTGAGGACTCTTCTGATGAGTGATCTTAAAAAAAGAAGCTATCCGCACGGTGAAGTAGTCGAGCCACTATATACATCTTCTCCTGATAACAATGTTGGGTTTAGAAATCATCCTTGGTGGACAATGGTGCAAGAGCACCTAGTAGAAAAAGAGTTTATAGCCAATGATTGGGCGCATAATCGACTTCAACAGGGTGCATCAGGATTGCTGTTCTATCTTACTGATGAGCAGTACTTGCCCCGAATTCTTGAAGGCATTAAGCTT